>JAABUP010001796.1_pt1 | contig 43966 bp, 52 predicted proteins | sample 5559201 | NCBI WGS metagenome assembly JAABUP01 (sample SAMN10711887, study PRJNA513373) | rock metagenome | isolation source: Antarctica rocks | place: Antarctica
AGTACCCTCTTGTTGTGCAGCAACTGAAGGGCGACAAAGAAGCGAGCCTTAATCTGGGAAATGTCCCAGGAACATGGCCTCACCATCAGGCCAATCAACAAGTACACTTTTCCAGGCTTCTGCTCTGGAGCTGACAGTCTGGACACAGACAGGCAAGGTGAGTGCAGCACATCAGGCCCCCTTGCCTCTGCAGCATGGGTGTGTACAAAGGTGCATGACAGCATGGCAGATAGCTGGAGGCAGCTCTTTGCCGAGCAGGGTGCTTCAGCCTCCAGTGCTGCGCATTTGCCTTCATAGAATGCACGCTTCATGCTCCACCAAGAATGCTTTTAGGTACGGTGGGTTAGCTGTCAGGAATAAAGTCTGTGGTCTCATTGCTCCATGCAGCATTGGCACAAGTCTAAAGTTTTCTCTACCTACAGTGAGCCTGCCGTTGCCTTTGTTTTGTGTTTATGATCTGCTCTGAAGACCATGCACTGACAGTGCTAATGCTTTGAGCTTGCATGCACATGTCAAGATGGTGATGCTCAGCATTCACAACACTGCGTGTGAATGACCCTCTTGATGCTGAGGGGTCGTGCAATTGATGAGGCTTGGCTGCATGGTGTGCAATGCTTCTGTGCCTGCTGCATCTTTGACACTCTCAGATACTCAATCTGGCAAGTACAGGTTGCACGCCGGTGTTGCCAAATTGCTGTACCTAGCATTTTCTGGCACTGATGTGTTGCTTGATGCTGTATGGCATCAAGGAATGCTGTATGTTGTGTACATGTAACATACAACAGTTGTGGTAGGGAATGCAGGACCCAGAAGCACAACGAGTTCCTCTGGTCTCCATTGACTGGTGCATACTGCAAATGTCAAGCATGTCAAACCTTGCTGAATCTACATACTTACTGCATAGCATATCTGTGAGCGATTGCATGTATGCATGACTGCATATGCTCACATGCTCACTCTGAGGTGCAGTTTCTTCTTGCCATGCTTCCAGTGTGTGAACTGACTGCCTGAGGTTGGTGCTGACTGTAACCTTTGTGCATGAGCACTATGAAGCCACAATGCATATGGCTTGTGATTATGTAAATGTTATGAATGTCTGTGCAGGCTTTTAGATTCTATTAGGCTTCGCACAAGCTGCCAGAGCGTGGGTACAAGTTGAAGCTCTGCCACTCTGATTTGCGATGCGCATGAAGACATCTGAAGCTGTGCTAATTTTAGTTCCAAGCAGCATATGTATGGGAGTATGAGGTATTAGAGCGTTCTCAGCACCATACGAAAGGGGCCTGAGCTAGCAAAAGCAAAAGCAGCAGATCTCTAATATTTTGTCTGAAAAGCTTATGACTCTGGGATGCTCTTGTCCTCATGTACGTCTCAGCACAGTCACGCTTTTTTGCTGTAGCATGATGCTGCTTGCTGTCAATTGACTGTGGCACAACGTCACCAAATTGCTTTGTACAATGTCACGCTTTGACACTTGGCTCAGCAAAAGTATGCAATGTAAGGGCAGCGCTTGCAAGGCAGTTCCGCTGTGCAAGGCACATCATGTCTGCGCTGCCCAGACACTACCACAGCAACTAATTGCGCAATGCTACATCAGAAGTGTTTAAAAATGCGTCAGCCTGATGCTGCTCAGCTGCGCAGAAGCTGCATGCATGCAAAAGGTAGCCTTTGATCAGCAGCAGCCGTCATGGTACAGCATGTTTACATTGATACAGCTGCATTGACACATGTGTACAGCTGCATATACGCAGTATCACCACAGGGTGGCCACAGAGGATCTGCCTGTGCCTAGACTTGTGTGCCCCACATGCTGGGCTCAGCTGCTGTCAGTGTATCGAGACATCTGTATAAGCTGATCATGCTCAAACAGGGGAGCACTGCATGGATCAAGACTAATGTACAGCACGACCCTATTCAGACCAGAATAGGGTCTTGTGCATGCTGGCCTGGAGCAGTGACCTCCAGTCTGTATGACGCCTCAGGCTGCCTCCTGAACAGCTTTGCAGAGGTCACCACCCTGCAGAACAGCATGCAATTTGAGCGAACTTGCCTCGCATGCGCAGCACATGACTTTTGGGTGACATGTCACTCAGCACTTTGCACAGCGCAGTCAGCAGTGTGCATTGGATCTTGATGCACCAGCTATGGCCTGTGGCCTGCTAGCAACAGGCAAAGGCATGAGAGGTGTGTCTGCAACATAAGAGTGTGTGCGCATCATGTGTGTGAAAGGAGCACATTTGGCCTGTGGCTTCATGTATGCTGACTTGCACTGAAGGGGGAATCAAGAGCAGTAACCCACCAGTCAGGGTGGAGTGCAGGAATCCCACTTGCTGCTGCGCTCCGCATCTGCACAGCAAGGCAGGTGGTCAAGGTGTGCATGGCTCAGTGTGCAGCAGAGATGAGTCAAGCTCACAGCTGTGCCAGGCAAGCACATGCTGTCAGCATATTAGTGACAACAGCAGCTGGCAGCATCTTTGATGACAGCATATAAGATGTCATGTGACTCCTGGAGCTTGTAGCAAGTCAAGATATGATGATACCAAAGGCAGAAGCTCATGCACCCATGCTGATGAAGCAAACAAGTGCTGATAGATGCTGTTTGCAAGCAGACTGCCTTTCAGGCTACACAGCATGGTACCACACTGTGGCAAGCAAGCGCTGTGCATTGAACTCAGATGCAATGCTTACCCTCTGGTTGAAGCGCAGGCCCACGATGTGAGTGAAGCCTGTGGAGGAGCAGGCGGCACCAAACAAGCATGCAGTCTGCTGCAGCTGCTCCAAGCCATCATCAGCTCCCAGCCCCTCAAACAGTATGACCACTCCTCTGAGCACCTGTATTGCCAGACCATTCACACTCAGTGAAGTGCGACTTTCAGCAAGCACTGTAGGTGCAATGAGAAGCCGTGGTACAGATCTGCCACACGGGATAAAATTATGGCAGCACACAACATATGCTTCCAGACGCGTTGTTGGGTTCAGCATTGCCCACTGTCCATGCTAGTATGCCAAATTTGCAAGGCAGCACTGTTTGATGAACAGACCCACGAGCACACTACTACCTGTGCCTTAGGCTCATTGCAACCACTGACACAGCAGCAGGACAGCAGCGTGATATGAACTGTTACACTGCATTGGTACTGGTGCGTTTGCATTTAGCAGAGTAGATACTAACAGATGTAAAAGCATGTCATTACACTGTCATTACACTGTTGATCAATCACCTGCCAAGATTCCACAGCAAAGAAAAGGTGCAAAAGGTATGATGACAGCAGGAGGGCGGTGTGAGGAAGGGCACCTGATGCAGCTCCTGCTTCAGGGCATAGCGAGCGTCCACAACAGCCCCTTGTGCACCCCGGGCAGATGACTCACCCTGCTGCCCACGTGACTCCCCAGCACACACCATTCTGGCGTACACCTTTCTGAAAACCTCACCCATGATAGCCAAAGGCCCAAAGTCAGCAGACTCGTCCTGGACGAGTGATCTTGGAGTAGGCACACTTCTGGCAAACGGCCCCCAGAAGTAGCTCCCAATGGGGATGAGGCTGTCCCCATTGTGTGGCCAGTACTTTCTCTGGTCATCCAGCACCAGGCTGATGTCCTCCTTTCCCTCCAGCCTCTGCACCACAGGCTTCAAGTGGATACTGAAGAAGATGGACATCACTGTCTGTGCACAACTATTGTAGCAGCATGTGTTTCTGTGGCCGCTCAAACAATAGCAATCTGCATGTCAGCTGATATGATCTGTTTGTATTGTTCAAGGAAAAATGGTGACGCAAGGAGAAAGAGAAGTGTGCAGCAGGCAGGGCAGAGTAATGACCGGGGTCAGACCAATGACCCAGCAAACAACATCTCATGAAGGTAAACAATGCACGTGATCAAACACAATGACGATCAATCCCTGCTTGCTTGACAAGGACTGGACATGCTTAACATTCTATGGAAGACAACCTGAATGGCATCAGATGCAATGTGAGCGTACCTGCTTGAAGCCCTTGGTGCAATCACTGGTCACCCCACCCTGAGCAATCAGGCGATCCCCAACAAGGCTCCCTGTGGGGTCCAGCAGGGCTACTACTGCCTTGGCATGAACCCTGCATCACGCAATCCCTATGCTCAGCATTCCACGCCACACAAGCCAACCCATGTACGCTGCCACCATTCGCTATCTGAGCATGGACATGTGAAGCATGCTGATGTGCATCAGGTATACTCAGAGAGAAATCAAGCAGCATGTTGGCAGGAACATTGTTTGGCTAACAGTCACAGTATAGCTCAATGACTGATGCTGAACTGAAAAGCAATACTGGGCATTGCAGTCGACGCAGGCTTGTGTGTGTGTTAGTCCCATTTGACATGGTTTCCTGTGCACAGCGTCCTATGGTGCACAGCTCCACAATGCATTGGCCTAGTCCTGACTGTAACCTTGTGGTTGAGACAATGTCAGAGACTGCAAACAAGACCAGTGCCATCTGCTTGGAACACAGGACTGCTCATGCAGCACACAATGCACAGACAGGAGACAAGACGTACAGGCTCATGTTGGTGTAGAACCAGATCTGAAAGCCGTCCTCATGCAGCCTCTGCAAGAAGCGGCGTACGCCTGGCCGCAGCTTCACCCAGATCTGCTCCTCCTCAAGCCTGAACAGAGTATGTTTGAGCGCCGGCATGCTGGCCTGGAGGCCCAACATCTGGTCCAGCATGGCCTGCCCGCCCTGCTTCACTATGCTTTCAAAGGCTTTGATGTTTGCACATGTCTCACCCAGGTCCACCACTGCGATCGGCTGTCCATCCCTGCATTGAGTGAGGCAGTCAGAGACCAAAAGAGCAGTTTCTCAATATGCAACAGAATGAGCAACACAATCATTCGCATGCATGCATCACTGCTTCAGTAACTCGGCTTGAGAGTCAGCTCATTGCATACATGCACCAAAACCCAGGTGTATGACAAGCACCATCGTTGATGGTAGAATGACTTGAAGATTTATGTGGCGTCAGCGACAGGCAAATTAGCACATGTGATTGACTGTTTTTAGGGGTATCACCTGTTAGCAGAGCTGACCATAGCAGGGTATGAGAGGACAGGCACGACCTCTGTCACTGCCCCCTCCTGCGCCCCTTCCTGCGCCCCCTCCTGCGCCTCTTCCTGCGCCCCCTCCTGTGCCCCTGACGCACCACCCACCTGCTCTGATGAAGGGCCCGTCACCTCACTGATACCCTCCACATCCGCAAAACGAACTTTGCGCTGTCTCTTGGGTGAAAGAGCAGCCCTGGGAGTGCTGGCACCAGTGCCTTCCTGTGAGGCTAGTGCTTGCTGCACAGCCTGGGTGCGATCTGCAGCAGGCTGAAGGGCCGCAGAGTGAGTCGCAGCAGCCTGCCCAACATCTGCTGCTGGCTGCTGCCCATCTAAGGCAGGCTGCTGCTCCCTCTCTGGAGACCGCTGCCTCTTGCCCTGAGGCTGCAACTCCTGCTGCTGGGGCACTTCTCCCTCTGGTGCATACAGCTGCAAACCGTCATGCACCTGCTGTCCCTCCTCTACATGCTCTGGGGATCCCAGACCATGTTCTGGGATTGCCTGCTGGGACTGCTCCCGCTCTCGGAAGACCTCCTCTAGGAACTGTCGGGCTTGCTCGCTGCTCCGCTGCTCAAGCTGTTGCTGCTGCACCTGAGGCTCAGCAGCACTGCTGCAAGGGGCAGCATGACTCTCCTGCTGCTGCTGCAACCCCTGCTGCACCTCTGTGTCTCCATGTACAGCTGGGCGGGAGCTGCGGTGGCGTTTTGCAGAAGGCATGTCAGCTGAGCTGATTGCCGCCAAGTCAATCCGCCGTGGTGCCTTGCCCACCGGCTCACCTCCCTTCTGCCTGTCAGCACCGCTGAGCTGCAGAGCCTGTTGCTCTGCACTGTGCTGCACTGGAGGATGCTGCAGCAGGGCAGAGGCTGACGCGTTTGAAGCATCGCCTGGACCTTCCTCCTGTACTCATGGAACATATCAGGGTCAGCTATGCCACATGACACTTGCAATGCACTGCACTTCATCAAAGCTACGCATGCCAAAAATCACATAGGACCATATGAGAAGCGCTGCGCAGTCAAGCAGGAGGGCCGTGCCTAGCTCTCAATCAGAGCCAAGTGTGCACTGACATGTCAGGTTGCAACACTGAGCTCCAGTTGGGAGTTCAAGCAAAGAATTAGCGTAATAAGTCTAAAAATTAATAAGTCAGGGACCACACACAGGAAGCGGTGCAGTGCAGCTGCACAATGTCATGTGCTATCAAGCAAGGTTGTGAGTTTGTGCAAGCACTGTGCAGGAAGCAGACCTGGTCTGCCCATAGCTCCAAAATAGCTCTTTCGTTCTCAGACGCAAGCACATTGGGTGAGGCATGTCCCATAGATCTGAGCAAGCCTTGCAGATGCCTGCCCCTGGAATATTGCAGGAACAGGTAAGGCCCTCCAGGGCCTTTGAGCACGCCAAAAATCACTCCCAACACCCCATGCTCCACGGGGCATGCGTTGCTCTGCTGCAAGGCGTCCTTGAGGCGATCTGCAAGTTTGCCTGGCAGGTGCTCCGCCAGCTTTGCTGCCAACTTCTCAGCAGCCCCTTCCATGCCTTCAGAGGTGTAGTACGCCTGTACCTGACTCCTGGAGACCCTGGTGAACTTCAAACTATCCCTCTGCAACGCAGGTGCCTGGCATGAGAAAGTTGGCTGGTAGGTTGCAAGCACAAAGCATTTTTTGCAAAGTAGATGACGTCAAAAGTAGTTGTTGTTCATGCTTCATTGGCCTTCTGATGTAACACTAGTTGCAGACAAAGAGGCAGGCAGACAGCCTAGACTTGCAGCTACCCTACAGCTACCAAGACGAACAAGCTTTCTCATTGGTGTATGCCAAATGGACACATACCAGGTGCTTGTACGCTGCGTCTGGTGCGCGCTTCTGCCGCCCTCGCGCTGCCTGCAGCTTGTGGCGAAGGGCCCTCGGTCCCTGCGGTCGCTCAACTCTCAAAACACTTCAGCAGCACGCAAATTGACAGTCTGGTCGCAACTTTTCAGCAGGATGGTGCACGCGAAAGGTTTCTCACCTCAAGGAGCAGGGACTCAAGGTGCACCCTGAGTTCTTCTGATCGAGCATCGCGCAACGCCCCCTCACTCAAGTGTTCACCCTCGGCTACGTCCCGAAAGAATCCCAGGATGGTCTTACGATCGAGTTTCGGCAGCTGTACGACGGCTGTGACATCCCCGCGCCGTTCGAGCTCAGCTGCGATATGTTTCGACAATGTTTCAGTGCTCAGGTTCAACGTCCTGCACAGTTGTGTCCGCTGATTGCCGTGAAAGTGCAATTTTATGAGCCGCTCAACGCGGCCTTTGACTTGTGGAGGCCAATTTGCCTGTGGGCCACCTTCTTCAAGCTGCCACCTATGCATACTGCTTGTGTTGTAACCAGTATACTCATTGCGATACAAGGAAGGATACAAGAGTGGCAGAGTTGGCTAGCCGGAGCTCCGAATCCAGAAGTATAATACAGAGATTTCGAAAACCCAGCTGCTGCTCTGGCTGCTGCTTAGAGTGGTCAGCGTGAACACGGCGTCAGAGGCGAAACTAGAAAGGCACGGACATCGGGTGGATCATGTTTGAGTAGCTGCAAGTGACTTGCTGTTTGGTATCGCCGTGTATTGTATCGATGACCGTTCCTTTTGTTTGCCATCAGGTCCGCTGCTTGTCACTTTTGCTGTTCACAACCAAATCAAGCTTGCTCATTCACCATGTCATGTGTTGTTCATTCGCCTCTGGATGGCAATGCGTGAGTCTGGACTGTGTATGCTCCCCTAGGCTGTCTGAAGGGTACTCACAACAACCGTCATATGCCCTCACGCCCTTTTCCAACAAGCAGACCATTTCTCCCTGCTATGGCTTGCATCTGTTGTTTGGGCGTCATGACTGTGGTGTCCATGAGTATGTGGTGTCCCTGAGTGTGCTGTCCATTAGTGTGGCAACAAAGCATCTTCGTGTGCCTAGACTTATGTGCCCCAGATACTTCTGTGTATATATATCTGCCTACAAACATGTACATCTTCTTGTATATATATATGTGTGCAACCTGCGTATGTTCCATGACTTCCTGCTGATCTCAATAAGGCTGTTTAGAAGCAACGCTGCAACACTCTTCACCTCAGCTGGTCCTACAGCTGTTTTACTCGCAAGGGTCTGCTGAGCCTGAGGCCCGGGCCTGCCTTCCTGTCAGCTGCTTCATGATCATGTTCAGCTACTGCTAGGGCCCGTTGCCGATCTTGAGGTACATCACTGATGCAGAGCTGCACAAACGTTTCGTTTGATATATGTGCACACTCTAGTCTCTGCATAGATCTATGTTGCTTTGTGACTTTGAGACTGACCTTGAGCCTCTCATCACTGGTGACTGTGGCCATACATTCAGCCGATGCTGGGTCAAGCAGCAGCGTTTGGGAGCCTAGATAATGCAAGATATGCACAATGGTGAATGATGTGCAGCAGCTGTGTGACATGCTGAGTTTACAAATTGTAATCTGATGCAGCATGCAACCATTGCTGAAAAGAAAAGAAAAGACTATGCCTTTCGGCGTCAATTTAATGAGAAGCCAAGTATTATACCGGGCTGCCCAGGCTCCATTGCTGCATATGTACATGTTGATGCTGTGTATGTTAATGCGGAATCCCTTTGTGATGCGCCGCAGTCAAGTGGATGATGCTACTACTGCTTGAAACATAGGAGGAGTCCTGGCTGAGATAGCATCAAAGATGAAGCTGATCTTGTGCAGCAGTCCGTTTGCATGCTGTGGCTGTCCGTTTGCATGCTTGCCAACCACTTTCCTGTTAGTTTGTCTGTTAAGCTCTTTACTGTGGTTTGCAAGTCTGGTGACAAATGTGGTATGGGCAGTGACGAAGGACCATCTGCTGATCAAAGGCTACCTTTTCCAGCTGAGCAGCATCAGGCCGTTGCACCTTTGAAAACTTCTGATGTAGCATAATTAGTTGCTGTGATAACCGTAAACTAAATGTGCCTTGCACAGTGGAACTGCCTTGCAGACGCTGCTCTTGCAGTGCAGCATCATGCTACAGCCAAAAAACATGGCCGTTCATGAGGACAAAAGCATGCCTTGGTGTTCCTAGAGTCATCAGCTGACACAGAATTAGAGATCTGCTGCTTTTGCTTTTGCTAGCGCAGGCCCCTTTGGTATGGTGCTGAGTACTATCTACAATCTCATGCTGCTTGGAACTCAAACTAAACTTCACCTCAGCTTCAGATGTCCCCATGCGCATCACGCATAAGTGGCAGAGCTTCAATTCGTGCCTACGCTCTGGCAGCTTGTGCCGAGGCTTAATGGAACCTAAAAGCCTGTACACACATTTGTGACATTCAAAAGATGGGTTTAAAAAAAAACAGGTCACATGCACTTTGGCTTCATGGTGCTCATGCAAAAAGCTTACAGTCAGCACCAAGTTCAGGCAGTCATTTCACACAGGAAGCATGACAAGCAGACTGTATTTGGAGTGAGCAAGTGTGCATGTTCAGTCATGCATGTGCGCAGACAGGCATGTGCGCAGTTGCTCACAGATATGCTATGCAGTAACTATAGAGATTCAGCGAGGTTTGGCATGCTTGACACTTGTAGTACGTACCAGTCAAGGCAAATCACAGGAACTTGTTGTGCTTCTGCATCCTTCATCTGCAAGCACAACATGTGCACATTCAACAGCATTGCTTGATGCTGCATGGCAGCAAGCAGTGCACCAGTGCCAGAGAATGCTAGGTACAGCAGTTGGGTCACACTGGCATGCAAGTTGATCCAGTTGAACGCCACACATGACTATCTGAGAGTGTCTGCAGATGCAGCAGGTGAAGAAGCAGTCCACACCATGCAGCCAAGCCTCAAGACCCTGTCAGCGTCAAGAGTGTGATCCACTCGCAAAGCGCAGTCTGTTGTGAATGCTGAGCATCACCATCTTGACAGCAATGACAGGTCCTGCTCATTGAGCCAAAGGCACCAATTTGCACAGAATGTGAGGCCCACCTTGATAGTGTAGCGCAGGCCTACGACATGAGTGTATCTTTCTGGAACGCTGTCCAGAAAAAGGCTCAGTTGTGCTTTGCCCTCCAGTTGCTGCACAAGAGGGGGTTCTGTGAATGTTGATTACCCGGGAGGGGAGGGGAAAAAGCCATGGACTTTGGCAGATCTGCACATAATGTCTTTGCAAGCTGACAATTCTGTCTATTCATTCACATTTATCATATTTGTTTGGTTCTACTTCACAGTAATGTCAGACAGCAACTGCTGCTCCTGCGGATTTTGTAACTTGCTGAAGTATCTGCCAACAAGAATGTGCTGCTGGAGTGCTCTATCCATGGGTGTTTTGGGGGGATAGTGTGAAGGTCGACCTGGTGGAAGCAGACACAAGAGCTGCCGAGCCAGTAGCAAAGCCCAGCACAGAGTCCTCCAGCAATCGCATGGTGGTTGAGTTGTCGTCAGTGTGTCTGAGGCCCCTGGGGCTTGAGCTATGTGGGGTGCAGGCAGCTGTGAGCTGCTGCACTTGGGCTGCCAGCTTCTCCAGGCACTCCTGCAGCAGCTGGGCTGCTGATGACGGCTCTGCCACAGCTGACGCACTCAGTACACCTGCAGCCTACAGAGCATGTTTGAACATTGGCCCATGCCCATACAATGCTGACTTGTCGCCCAACTTTCAATACTTGTCCAATGATGAGCAGGCTGGGACTGCAGGCCACCTACTCAAAATGTGCCTTTTGACAAAATTGCAACAGCCAAGATACTCTGTGGAGGCACGTGGCTCAGGCGACACCTGAAAATGACCAAATGACAGGCTTGCGCTTTCCTGCCTGCTGTTACACAGTGAAGGCATCACATGTCTTTGTGCTCGAGCAACAGCCTCATCAGGAGGCCTATACCGAAAGCGCTTGCCTTTTGCTGATGTTGATCCAACATGGCAACATTCTCAGCAGGTACATGTGCCAGACTAAGCTTGCTCTTGGCTTTGCTCCACATGCAGCACTGCAAGCAAGTTCTCAGGCACTGCATCAAAGCGCAACATGCTGAAACATGCAGTCTCAAAGATGTTGGGGACCAGGCGAGGGTACCTGGGCTTGCAGGGGATGTGGGTGTGCAGTGAGCTTGGTGATGCAAGGCTGTCGCATCCGATGCACCTCATCACTGGACACCTCCCCCACCACCTCCACAATGAGCCGCATGCTCTCCAAGGCCACAACCCCAGCAGGGACCGCATCCCCAACAGGAGTGCTGATCAGGCCTGTCAGCCTCTCCAGCAGCGTCCGCTGCACCAACACAGTCTGGAGTCACATCCTGAGCAATGCCTCTGGGCCCGTTGCTTGTCAGTGTACGTGCAGCAGAGCATTACATTTGGAGGTGGGTAGAGACGACATTACACTGTGACATGCCAGGATCCAGTATGCTGCAAAGCAACTCAATCAGAGGGAAGCCATGTGCTCCACAATCAAACCAACATTATCATATTGTCAGCCCTACATCAATGCACACATCAGCAATAACAGCACGCTCCTGGGATGGCAACACGCATTTCTTTAGTTCCACACTTCAATGCATAATGAGCTCAACAGAAACGCACCTGGCCAGTCTCACTTAGCTGTTCCATGACGCCAACCCAGATGACATACAGCACAGCTGCCTGTGCATAAGGCATCTCCCCTTGACCAGGGCCCAGATCATTCCCCGGGGCGCTGCCTGAGTCTGAAACAGCAACCCCGCTGGCTCTACTACTGCCCAGTGATGCAAGCAGCTCAACTAGCGTGGCACCTGTGTTGATAAGAAAGGGCTCATCAGCGCTGTACTTGGCTTTGCATGCTGGCTAGGTATGCTATCCAGGCTTGTGCAAGGGCTGTCAGAGCCTGCCTGTTGTTGGCTGCAGCTGCCTCAGCAAGGGGCTTGGTCAGGCAGGTGGAGACAGCTTGTGAGACCATCTGCTCCAAGGCGGCCTTCTTGCTGGGCTTGCTGTCCAGCCCTGCTATCTGCAGCATGGATGAAGTCAGGGGCCTTGCGTTGTTGTTCCTTATAGCCCATCTGGTGATTTGTGATCTGCTTGCACTGCTGAAACATGATATTGGAAGCAAAGCAACCAGGGTGTTGTGCACATGGCACACGGCAGTGCTGGTCCAGCATGAACAATGAGATGCGTCTTGATCAGGCCTAGGAAAATTGGCAAATGTGATACATTTTGGTGAAGACGCATGGTGAGGCACAGATGAGGATAACAGCAAGGGGATACAAAAGCAGTAATAGAAGCAAGGTCTGCTCTGCAGCTGCAGATAAGCCGAGGGACAATGTGATTTGCCACTGCATGCATGCGATGAGTACGCCAGCAGAAGGACAGCGGCGCACCGCGTCTTTTGCTGATGATGCATTGCTAGCAGCAGCAATCTCCCCAAGAGCAGCTGCAAAGACCTCCCTGACTGTGAGTGAAGGGTCGACAAGAGCCAGTACACTTGTACGCACAATGTCATCAAATGCTGAGCCTGCACTTGACCACAAGCTGCTGCCCCCTGCCTCAGCAACAGCTTTGATAACTGCTCCAGCAGCTTTTGTTTGCTGTGGAGACAGACTTGTCCTTGAGGCATTTGTCTGCAGCTTTCAATGCATCTGTGTGCAATGTTGCGGTCTGAGCTTCCCAGGCCCTCAACAACGGCTGCCACAAGTCTGACAGTCATGCATTGTATAGCTGGATCTGAGTTTCTGCAAAGAGCACATGGCATGCTCAAAAACACATCAAGCTTGACGGCACGGCGGTGCACACGGCAAATGTCACCTGCTGACTTGCTTCACAGCTACTGCCATTGTCCCAGGCAAACTGCTGACGATCTGATTGCTCAGACTGGTGCTGAGAGCTGCCAAGCATTCCAAACATCCCAAGCATGGCTGCTTGGGAAGACTCTGACTGAATGCTTCCTTGCTGCTCAGGAACTGTTGCAACAAACTTATGCGTGAGTACAATGCAAGGGTGTTGCCCTTCACGCACAAGCTCACCAAGCATCCGGCTACCAGTTGCCGCACCGCATGATAACAAACTGATCAGTCACTTGCTAGATGTAGTGCAGTCCCTAGCTGATACCAACTTTGACAGTACAATTAGAGTATACATGGTGTCAGATTGGGCGCTGCACCAAGTATCAGAGCTCCTTACCGGGGGAGGTGCGCCTTTGAGCAGCACGATCGTGAGGGCATCTTCGCATTTCCGCTGATGGCTCTGAAGCTGCGCTTTCTCGCTACGACGTATAGATCCTTGCAGCTTCTGCAGCAGCTCGATGCTGTAAATAGGATCGACCCTTCTGTTGCCTCTGGCGTTCCGGACCAGCAACTCGAGCTGTGCAACCCAAACATCGAACGACAGAGCCTCCTCTTCGTCTACGAAAGTCATAGCAGGATTCATTATTCAGCTTGCGGCACGAACTTTCACGTTGGATCAACATGACATTGCGCAGCCGCGCAATTGCTCCGCTATTCCTGCCCACCTGCATGCCTGCAAATAGTTGACTTTCCTGGGTTGCTGTCGCACTTCTGCTTCTCCTACACAGAGCCCATCAATACTGATGGCAGAAACGTCGCGGAGCGTGCTGGTGATTTTGTCATCATCATTGTAGCCCACACGCAGGATCAGACATTGCTGAGCCAAACCCCACATGCCTTACATAAACAATGCTGCGCATGCTGTCAAGTTAATGAAATCTGTTGCTTGTGCCAACGAAGGCTCTCTTTGGCGTATCGCAAACTTCTACGAACTCACAGATGCATGTTGCCAAAAAAGATTCTGTAAGGTGTAAAATGTTGTGAACAAAAATCCAGATGTCCTCAGCGCATTACTGAGCAGAGTGGCAGGGCTTCCATTTGTACTCACGCTCTGGCAGCTTCTGCCACAGCCTTATGCAGTCTAAAAGCCTGCATGGCCACACACAGCACCATGGAAACAACGCAGATCCTGTGCATTTTGGCTTGGCAGTGCTCATGCTTAACATTCACAATTAGCACCAGCTTCAGGCAGTCATTTCATACATACTGGGAAGCACGGCAAGCGGAGTGTGCACTGTCCTCAGTGTGAACATGCGAGTGTGTGCAGCCAGGCAGACATGCACATGGTCACAGGATTGCTACGTAATGACTGTGTAACATCAGAAAGACATGCTTGACGCTTGCTGCACGCACCAGATTATGCTGACCACAGGAACTCGATGTGCTTCTGCAGCCTCCATCTGCAACCACAACATGTACACACTGTGCATCATACCTTTATGCTATATGCTATATGGCATCAAGCAATGCACCAGTGCCATAAAGATGCTAAATACGGCATGTTGACAACACTGGTTTGCAACCGTACAACTTCCAAATTGACAATTCTGAGAGTGCCAATACATGCAGCAGGTGAAGAAGCAGTGCACACCATGCAGCTATGCCTCAGCAAGCGCAGTAGCCTGCCATTATGCCACTTGTATTCAACAGGCAGAACACAATCGGCCTTGTGTGCTGAGCAGCAGGTCCTGGTCAATAAGCCAAAGGCACAATTTGCACCAAAGGTTTGACCCACCTGGGCAGTGTAGCGCAAGCCTATCATATGAGTGAAATGGGATGAGGAGCACCGAGCTCCAAAGGTTTGCGCCAAACTTTTCAGCTGGGCAAGCTCAGGCTCATCAGCTGCATCAAAGCCATCAAAGCAGATTGAAACACCTTCCAGCACCTGCATCATCAGGCAGTGTGAAGTGAGTACCTGGCCTTGCTCAAGCTGCATCTGCAACACTGGAGTTTGGCATGTTGACGACCAGTGGCCTGACACTGCACCATACTTCACACACTTCATACATTATGCAAACCTAGAAGCAGTTTTGACTGTGTGGCAAGCAGCAACACTGTCTGGTATTCCTGCTGCCACAACAGTCAAACGCAATAATCCACGTGAGCATGCTGACTGCTTGACTCATCAGTAGCCCTCAGCAAGTTGAACGATATGACATTGCGATGTTCTCCATAATAAACCAGACATAAATAAATAATCATTTCAAATTAATTAGTCAACATGCAAACTTAAGGCCTTTTGAATCATACAATGCTCACAACCCTGTGTAAGCTGTATGTTGAATCCTTGTTTGCATCACTCTTTGCTTGAAGGGTTGTACGACATGCATGTGCATGCCAGCTCACACGATGAGCACTGTCAGCACATGATGTTCGGAGCAGACTATAAACACAAAACAAAGGCACTAGGAGGGTCACTGCAGGCAGACTTGTGCAAATGTTGCATGGAGCATCATGGAGCAATGAGGTCACAGACTGCCTGATGCTTGACAACGACTCACACATCATTGGTAACATAATTTCTGACAGCTGGCCCACCGTACCTGGAGACGTTCCTGCTGAAGTACATAGCGCGCATCCCAGGAAGGCAAATGCACAGCACCAGAGGCTGATGTACCCTGCTCAGCAACGGGCTGCCTCCAGCTTTCTGTCATGCTGTTGTGCACCTTTGTGCTCATCCATGCTGCATAGGCCAGGGGGCCTGATATGCTGCACTCACCCTGCCGGTCTGTGTCTAGGCTGTCAGCTCTAGTGCAGAAGCCTGGAAAAGAGTACTTGGGTATGGGAATAAGGTTGGCCTGATGGTGAGGCCATCTTGCTGGGAAGCTGTCCAGAATAAGGCTCAGTTCTTCTTTGCCCTCCAGTTGCTGCACAACAAGAAGTGTCTTGTGAATGTTGGCTACTGAGGGGGGATGGGGAGGGGGGGGGAGGAGAGGGGCAGCAAGGGAAGGGAGAAAAAGGATGACAGGAAGAAAGCCGGTAAGGCGCTACCCTTGCTCCTGTGTATTGTGACACTACACTCATTAGTATGTCATGCTAATGACATCAACTTGCTTCATTACTGCCTAAGTGGCAGGTTTACATAGACAAAGAAAGCTGATTTGGTGCTGATTAAGTCATGTTGACGCACCTGAGTGAATGCTGTGGCAGGAGCAGCACCAGTGTCGCCCCCAGCAATGATGCGGCCCCCCAGCAGCTGGCCGGTGGGGTCCAGCAGGGTCAGCATGGCCTGCCCACAAAGCCTGCACCACGCAGTCATGCACTAAGTCACACCCAGAGTCAGATGTGGTGTTGCTGATCAGCATTGCTGTTTGTGTTGACAACAATATAAAGGCATTTCAGGGCTCTAGTTGGCAAGGCTTTGTGCCACTGTGAAGGCAGTTATGCTTGAATACAGGGCATGCCACAGTTACCAATGATCGACTTTCCTCAATAAGAGCTTGCAAGATGCAGCGTGTTGGCTTGGTCTGTCATGTCAACAGCCGCTGTTACTGCTTTCAGGAAACACCAAAGCCAAGCAGGCTGCAACAGCTCCAGAGTACACCTCAACATGAGCTGACGCAACAAACAGCATTCAGGAACAGTCCAGGTGGCAAAACATGAAGCTTACAATGTAGCGCTCGTGCAAGCCCAGGTTTGGAAGCGTCCATACAGCGTCTGCAGCAGTTGGTGGACACCCGGCCTAAGCTTGACCCAAAGTCCCAGGCTGTCTAGCCTGAAAAGGCTGCGCTGTGCAACTGGCAGCTGAGCCTCAAACCTCAAGAGGCTGTCCAAGGCAGGCTCCACCCCACAAGCCACTGTGTCCTCAAAGGTGGCCCTTGCAAGGCAGGCAGCTAGATCCAGAACCACGATGGCTGGCTCACATCTGCATTAGCAGTAGTCACACAGATCAGCTGGTAACATCAGACTCAACCCATGGCCAGCAGAAACAACCAAGGCAGATTCTGCTTTACACACCCCAAATGTCAGCATCAGTTTAACCTTGTGCATGCAATATGACAGACAAGTTGAGCAATTTGGAGCTGAGTTCCTCAGATTTGAACAGATTTGTGAATGCTTATTGAAGCACAGAATACGAGTCAGGAAGAAGCTCAAGAGCAGCATGATGACAATTTGTATGGCATCTTACATGTCACAAGGGCATGCACATTCAAGGCACAAGCTGCATGCATGGGAGTGGCAGCAGACCTGTTGTCACAGCTGATCCCAGGGTAGCTTGAGGATGCAGGCTTGGTCTCAGATGCTGTGCCCAGCCTTTGCACATCAGAAGGACCTGCCCTGTCAGCGCTGCCCACATCACACTGCATGAAGTCCCCTCGCCCATCACGGGCAGCTGCATTCCTCTCAAGTCCACTCATGTCCCCTGCTGATGAGCTGGCATGCAATGCAGCAACCTGCTGCAAAGGCGGACTGTGCTCTTGCGCAAAAGGATGCAGGCGAAACTTAGAAGATGCAGCAAGCTGCTGCAGTTCTGCGTGGACTCGCTGCCAGTCTGGACAGGACTGCATCATCAAGTTTTGGGACAGAATGTCCTTTGCCTGGGTGTGCGCCACTGATGGCACGTCTTTGGCGGTGGCACTGGCTAAGCCTGAGCGGTCAGCATTGCTGCTTGGAGCTGGCTGCTGCACCTCCTGCTGCATGGATGAGAGTGTGTGGGTAGCTGCAAACCCTGAATTGTCATGGTGCTGCAGGGCAGGACTTGAAGGGGCCAACTGCTGCAGATCACTGTTAGGCACCCTTGTTTGCTGCAGACTGGTGGCAGCTTCTGGAGCCTCAGCTATGAAGGGGTGAGCCTGCAATAAGGTCACGTGTCAGGCTTGCTGCAAGAGGATGCAGGGTGTGTCAGCATTGAAATGCCAAGACACTCACATCACTCCTTCTTTACGAAGTATACTAGGGCATATGGCAGCGCACTGCTGTGTGTCTGTATTGCATTGCAGGGTGCTGCATGGCAATCCAACGTGTGTTGAAACAAGCTGCTCAACAAGCTATGTCGCACCTGATTGGCCCATGTGTGCATGATGGCCCTCCGACAGTCATCGGAGTTCATGCCAGAGGCGTTCTGCCCCAGGTAGGTGAGCAGGCCCCAAAGATCATGCCGCTCCATGCTGTCTAGCAGGAAGTAAGGCCCATGCTTTCCTGACAGAAGAGTCAGCATGCTTTCCATCAGACTATGCTCTCCTGCATGCGCCTTCTTATGCCGCTTGATCACACGCTTCAGTCTGCGGTAATGACGGCCAGACACTCTCAGTGAATTGGCCAAGCTCTCCACAACACCTCCCATGCCTGGTCTGGTGAAGTAAGCCATCACTTGGCCTCTTGAAGTACGGTCAAACCTCACTGTCTTCCGCTGCACACCAGTCCAGCTGATCATTCAGCAAGCACAACATTGCTTCTGTACCATCACATATTGGCAAGCAGTGTGGAAAGGCAATGCAGTCACGACTGCATCAGACCAAGCAAGCCTAGACAACTCCAAACAGAAGCTGGAGTGGTGCGCAAGACCAACACTTTGCATCACAGAGCCTTACTAGGTGGCGAGCTTGTCCGTCTGAACTCTTTATGGACTGCACATACATTTGTAATTCTTTGACAAGGCCACTGCAGCCCTGCATTTTGACAATAAAATGAGTGCTGGCCAAGGGATCTACCAACCATCAGCTGAAACACTAAACACTCGGTCTTCTGACTCTACTGCTCGATTGTGTGTGAATAAAAAGCAGCAAGCCTGACCTGCAACAGGACCTGTTCTAGCCAGTGCCTCATCTCGTCCATGGGCAGCTGCCGCATTACATCACGGTCGAGCTGCTGTACACCTGCCACCTCCTCAAAGAAGCTCATGACACCTTCTCGGCTCAGGTTGGTAAGCTGTGTTACACGCCTCCAAGATCCATCTTTTTCTAACGCAGACAAGATGCTGGCGTATGACGTTTGACTCGGGGTCAGACTCAGCGACCGACAAAGTCGGTCCTGCTGGAGTTTACCTAGCAGCCTGATGAACCTCATAACTCTGTCCTCGATTTCAACGGCCTGCCGGCGTATGCATGCAACAGATTGCGGATTTACATCTGACATACTGTAGACAGTCGCTGCGGGCTTGAGTTCGCAAACGTGTAAGACTGCAAACAGGAGGATGCTCCGAACCCAATATATTAGTGTACATTTATGGCTAATTAGTCTTTGATGACTCAAAGCCCACCGGCACGAAATCATCCCGCACCCTGACATTTCGAATTTATCTTGGCTACCCCACACTACGAAGTATACAGTACATGGTTGATGTTTGTAATACAAAAGTTACGGTGTATGACGGTCAATTTTTGGTCGTGTTCTGAAATGCCAGCTCATCAATGCCAGATCATCAATGCCAGCTCATGACTTCTCATCAGCAGCTAGGTCAAAGCACACATCGCAAATCTGATACCAGTCGCAAGGGATGAGCAACGGAAGGGACGAGCAACGGAAGACAGCCGGAGACACGAGGCTGTCTGTCACACGAGGTGGGCGAGACAACAAGGCAGGATGCTCGGCAAGGTACGGTATTCGGCAGGATAACTCGAGGAGGGCGAGCCTCTGAGGGGTCATCAACCCAGCGTTCAGCAGTGCTGGTGTGTTTATAAACAGCAGTGTGTGTTTTTAGACACCAGAGCGTATAGTCCTGTCCGACCTCAGATCGGATGAGTCTGAACGCTGGGTGGGGTAAGTATGAGGTGAGTCGTGACGCAATATTGTCTGCAGGTTCCACCGGTGGTACCACAGCCAGCGCGCCCACATCAGGAAGCTTACCGTTCCAGCATCCCCACCCTCGCGACGAGACTTTACAGCCGTCCTCGACTGCGATCTATTGTCACCAACAACCTAGGGCCACGTACCTGAGTTTGAGTAGCACTGTACGTACACCTCGGTTATCTCGCAGCATGATATATACTACTTTTTCCGCGTTCTTAAGACGCACCAAACTCTGGAATATGCTCTCGCGCTCCATCGAGACAACTTGTCTCAGACAACTTCGCTAAGCGAAGTTCGCTTTCTCCGCATTGCATTCATGTATCTTGCTCATTGCACGGTTTGTAACAGAACCTTTATCATATCTTCAGTCCTCAATATCATCGTCGTGGGTTTATAGGTTAGGCAAATATATACAGTAACCTGTGCACTGCTACCTGCGCACTGCTAGCTAGCTATAGAAGCCAAGCATAAACGCTATAGAAACACCACGTGGACATGGACCTTGCATTTCTACCATACTTATAAAGCTGTCTTCATACATACTTTGAGGCATGCATGACTTGCTTAAGTTGCTGCATGTAATGTTTACATCACACAGTCAGTCCATCAGACCTGGCCATGACTGATGGTGGGTTACCAAATCTGATGTCTCCTTTTTCAGTAGCAGTCTTGCTGATTTGGTCAAACACTGCCACTCCTGAAAACTCCTATACACTGGAGCCAGAACATCAGTCCGACTAGAATTTTGAGGAACTGACACGGAGGTTTTACACTCATGGCAGCCTGAAACCCTGGAATACACACCCTTTGAAGCTGTATTATAGATCTCATTTAAGTCTGTCTGTTCAAGTCTATGCACAACCTATCAGTATATTCCACAGATGTTCAGCTCACACCGCATACAAACCAGCACGACACCACTATAAACGAGCAACATCAATGGCATGCGTGATGGCTTGAGAACATTCAGACCTGCTTTCTGACTACATCAGCTGCACCACCAAACACGCGGGCATGGGAGTCCTGAACCTGTTGCGGCACGCTGACTATTCCAGACCAGATGGCGTACACATGTTAAGTCCTGCTCCCTATGGTCAGGTGCTGCAATCTAGTAGCGCACAAATAACAGCGCTGGGCTTCTTCTTCAAGTTCACTAGCATGCTGATGGCGGACACTTGCAGTGAAAAGTGTTTGAACGTCATTTAATGCATTTTATTGCTTGGGGTGTGCCTACACTAGACTGTTTTGCAGGGCATGCACCAGGCTGACAATTGCAGGGCAGCATCAAGCAGACAAGTTCTATTGCACTGGGGCATGCATGCTGTGCACGCTGGGAGCTTCAAAGAGCCAAGTTAGTTCACTGTAACAGACTCCCACTGGCAGCCTTCATCATGCACAGGTAGTGCACATGTGTGTTGAATTGTGTGATGCACAGGCATGCGGTACAACTTCAAGGTGCTGCAGTCCATCCTGTGTGATGAGGACTAGTCCTCAGTCCAGTACTGGTGCCGTTTATGGCACTCATCTAGGGTTTATGCTAAACCCTATGTAGTGTCTGGTCTCTGGTACAGCCGTACTGTGCTGTCAACCATTTGAGTTGCATCACTGCAGCAAGTGAGCCAGAAAACAATTCAGTCACAGCATGCACAAGTGTTGGCAAGATCATTACATTTGTACTAGGACCCGCCAACTTGTGATGCTTGATTGCTGCTTGCATTGGCTGCTCTATGACATGGCTGAGCCTTTGCATTGCACAAATCAGACAGGCAAATACAATGTGAAGTGCCAGTATAGTACAGAAAGACCCCTCTGTGTCTAAACTGTACACCAGTCTTGCATCACTAAACCAATTGGCTAGTCTTGTTGCAGCTCTGCTGCTGTTGATTGTTGCTTGCTGAATGTGCCAAACCCACTGCACACTCTTCAGTTGCCACTGTCGCTGAAGTCAAACATGTGACATGCTGACTGTGATTGTCTGCAGCCCCCTGGGCAAGGCAGCAAATGACTCTGACAAATGCAAAACAGAGTCAATTTGAAAATCCTGTGCATCCCCAGGGGAACCCAGAAACACACAGGGAGGGAGGGCGGGCTAAATTGACACAACCCTGCTACCAGGTAAGCCTTGACTGTACTTGCGCTAACGCCAAAGCTATGTAACACATACCACCACCGTGCTGTTGCACTGCAGCCTATCTGACACTACCTTGCTCCACTACTATTGCTCTGCATGTGTCTCATCATTGGTGTCTTAAGTAGTGACATCTTTTCTATTCAACGTCAGCCTTGCAGTTTGAGTAACATTGTCTCCACATTACATCAGTCAAGTCTGACCTGGCCATATAAATCGACAGTAAATGACTCTGAGAAATGCAAAACAGAGTCAAGTTCAGAATCCTGTGCATCCCAACTCCCCATTTATACATATGTGTATGTGCAGCTGCATATCACATATGCTGCTGTGCACTTCCCTCAAACTGCCACATGTCTGCAGCCTGCCCTCCAAGTATGCAGGGTCTTCAGTCCTTAGAGCCCTCTGCCATCAGCTCCTTCAATGCTCAGCTGTGCTCCACCACTACCAATCCAGCACCCAGTCCAACCATGTGTCAGCAAGCCAGCCTGCATCACTACACAGCAGGACTGCAGACAGCAACAGCTCCCCGGCAAAACACAGTGCAAGCCTCCACCAACAAAGCACGTCATGTAGCTGTCACAGAGCTGACAAGCTGGCTACAGCAGCTCAACCTGCCAAACAAGTCCATGCAGATCATATGACTGGTCATTGTACGCTCATACAGTCCTCTTCCATGCAGCTCTATGTCGTTCTATTTGTAAGATGAGCCCTAGCGTGTCAGCAGATGCAGCACAAATCAAGGTTCCCTTTGTCAGCAACAGATGTCTGCACTGCCACTCTCCAGGGTGGGAAACCTACATTGCTCGTTTGATGTGATTTTGCATCCCAGGAGTCAGTGCAAGAACCCAAAACAAACACCAGGCCTTGCTTAGATTTATGTGCTCAGCGCTGTGATGACCGCAACGATGACTATTGGCTTTTGATGAGTGTGCAACACCCTTGCTGCTAGGGAGTACTCTGGCCAGTTCCAAAACAAGAGTAAAATTTAATAACAGCGAGTTTTTCAGACTGTACATATGTGTGAGACCTTGCAGCTTTACAGGAGTTCTTGGGAGTATGCAGAACTGGCAGATTTGTCTAGGTATACAGAACATGCTGTGTTGGAACTCGTTGCTATGTACACAGTGTCTTACAATTGTAAAAAATCACAGTTTTGATACCAGCTTACACCATGATCTGCCTCCTGCGGCACACACAGTTCTTACAGAGTCAGGTGTGCCCCCTTTCAAGCACATCCATTGGCTCAGTCTTGCAGAAGACGCAGAAGTGGAACGTCAGATAACAGAGGATGTCAGGAGAGGCATCATTGTCTCTATATTTGGTAGCAGTTTTGATGACTGGTTCAAAAACTGCCCTCCCCTGCCAAGTACTTTTTTCCAGGCTGCTGCACTAGAGCTGACAGCCTAGACACAGACCGGCAGGGTGAGTGCAGCATATCAGGCCCCCTGGCCTATGCAGCATGGATGAGCACAAAGGTGCACAACAGCATGACAGAAAGTTGGAGGCAGCCCGTTGCTGAGCAGGGTACATCAGCCTCTCATGCTGTGAGCTTGCATGCACATGCGTGTCGAACAACACTTTGGAGGAATAGTAACACAAATAAGAATGATGATAAATGCAGGTGCTTACACGGGATTGTGAACATTGAAACATCCAAAAAACCTCAATGTTGCATGTTGCAAACTTATTTCAGTGAATGTTGACTTATGTCTGGATTACTACGGAGAGCACTGCAATGTCATATCTAGTCACACAATCATGCAATTTGCACAATCATGCAATTTGCTGAGCATGTTTAGCTTACATGGAGTCAAGCAGTCAGCATGATCCATGGTATAGTGCATTTGGTTAGTAGGGCAGCAGGAATATCAGAGTGTGGCAAGCAGCGCTGCTTGCCACATAGTCAAAAATGCCTCTAGGTTTGCATGATGTGTGAAATGTGTGGTGTGTGAAGTATGGTGTCAGGCCATTGGTCTTCAACATGTCCAACTCCAGTGTTGCAGATGCAGCTTGAGCAAGCTTGCCTTAAGGCTAGGTACTCACTTCACACTGCCTCATGATGCAGGTGCTGGGTGGTGTTTCAATCTGCTTTGATGGATTTGATGCAAATGATGACCCCAAGCTTGCCCAGCTGAAAACTTTGGCGCAAACCTTTGGAGCTCGGTGCTCCTCATCCCGTTACAGTCATATCATCGGCTTGCGCTACACTGCCAAGGTGGGTCTCACCTTTGGTGCAAATTGTGCCTCTGGCTTAGTGACCAGGACCTGCTGCTCAGCACACAAGGCCGATTGTGTTCTGCCTGTTGAATACAAGTGGCAAAATGGCAGGCTACTACACTTGCTGAGGCTTAGCTGCATGGTGTGCAATGCTTCTTCAGCTGCTGCATGTATTGGCACTCTCAGACTTGTCAACCTTGCATACCAGTGTTTTCAACATGCCGTATCTAGCTTTTTCATGGCACTGGTGCGTTGCTTGATGCCATATAGCATATAGCATCAAGCCGTGATGTGCAATCTGTACATGCTGTGGTTGCAGATGAGGGATGCAGAAGCACATTGAGTTCCGGTGGTCTGCATAAACTGATGCTTGCAGGAAATGTCAAGCATGTCTTGCAGATGTTACAAAGTCATTCCGAAGCAACCCTGTGACCATGTGCATGTCTGCCTTGCTGCACGCGCTCGCATGTTCACACTGAGGACAGTGCACACTGCTTGAGGACAGTGCACACTGAGGACAGTACACTCTGCTTGCTGTGTTTCCCAGTGTGTATGAAATGACTGCCTGAAGCTGGTGCTACTTGTGAATGTTGAGCATGAGCACTGGCAAGCCAAATTTCACAGGATCTGCGTTGTTTCCATTGTGTGGCCATGCAGGCTTTCAGACTGCATAAGGCTGTGGCAGAAGGTGCCAGATTGTGAGTATAAATTGAAGCCCTGCCACTATGCTCAGTAATGCGCTGAGGACATCTGAAGTTTTGTTCACAGAACTTTAGACTCTACAGGATGTCTTTTTGGCAGCATGCATTTATGAGGTTGTAGAAGTTTGCGCTACGCCAAAGAGGACCTGCGTTGGTATGAGCAACGTATTTCAAAACTTGGCAGCATGAACAGCACTGTTTACAAAAGGCTTGTGGGGTTTGGCAATCCTTGAGCCTGCATGTGGTTACAATGATGATGACAAATCACCAGCACGCTCCGTGGCGTATTCACCATCAGTACTGATGTGCTAGTGAGGTACACTGTGTAGAAGCAGAAGTGCAACAGGAACTCGGGAAAGTCAACTATGTGCAGGCATGCAGGTGGGCAGGAACAGCGGAGCAATTGCGGGGCGGTGCAATGTCATGCTGGTCCAACGTTAAACTTCGTGCCGCAAGCAAGCTGCATAATGAACACTGCAATGACTTTCGTAGACCAAGAGGAGGCTCTGTCGTTCAGTGTTTGGGTTGCAGAGCTCGAGTTGCTGGTGGAGAACGCCAGAGACAACAGAAGGGTCGATCCTATTCACAGCTTTGAGCTTCTGCAGAAGCTGCAAGGATCTGTACGTCGTAGCGAGAGGGCGCAGTTTCAGAGCTAGCAGCGGAAATGCGAAGATGCCCTTACGATCGTGCTGCTCAAAGGCGCACCTCCCCCGGTAAGGAGCTCTGACACTCGGTGCAGCCCCCAATCTGACACCATGGAGAATCTGAATGTACTTTCAAAATTGCTATCAGCCAGTGACTGCACTACATTTAGCAAACAACTGATCAGTTTGACATGCGGCGCATACAAGGTGTGGCAACTGGTAGCCGGGTGCTTGGTGAGCTTGTACCTGAAGGGCGACATCCTTCCATTGTTCTCACGCATAAGTCCGTTGCAAGAGTTCCTGAGAGGCAAGGAAGCTTTCAGTCAGAGTCTTCCTAAGCAGCCACGGGCAGTAGCTGTGAAGCAAGTCAGCAGGTGACGTTTGCCATGGGCACCGCCATGCCGTCAAGCTTAGCATGTATTTGAGCATGCCATTTGTTCTTGGCAGAAACTCAGATCCAGCTATACAATGCATGGCTCTCAGGCTTGTGGCAGCCGTCGTTGAGGGTCTGTGAAGCTCAGACCACAAGTTGGCAGCTTTGCACACAGATGCATTGAAAGCTGCAGACAAGTGCCTGAAGGACAAATTTGTGTCCAGAGCAAACAAAAGCGCAGCTGGAGCAGTTATCAGCGCTATTGCTGAGGCAGGGGGCAGCGCCAACTGATTTTGGTCCTTTGGCCATCATTGGTGAGGTATTCAGCAAGGTGTATGTCAGAATGCTGTGTGGGGGGAGTCATGTGGGCAGCAGGGTGAGTCATATGCTCAGGGTGCACAAGGGGCTGTTGTGGACGCTCGCCGTGCCCTTCCTCACACCACCCTCCTGTTGTCATCATACCTCTTGAACCTTTTCTGCGCTTTGGCATCTTGGCAGGTGTTTGATCAACAGTGTAGTGACAGTGTGTTCATGGTTCTACATCTGTTGGTATCTACTCGGCTACATGCATAGGCACTGGTACCAATGCAGTGTGCCACTTCATATCACAACACTGCGCTGCTGTCCTGCTGCTGTGTCAGTGGCTGCAATGAGCCTAAGGCACAGGTAGTTGTGTGCTCTTGGGTCTGTGCATCAAACAGTGCTGCATTGCAAGTTTGGCACTCTAGCATGGACAGTAGGCAATGCTGAACCCAACAGCGCATACTACTTTTATTGTGTGTGGCAGATCTGTACCGCCGCTTCTCATTGTGCCCACAGTGCGTGCTGAAAGTCCATGTCGCACTTCACTGAATTTGAAGTGTGTGTCACTCACTTCACTGAGTGTGTGAGTATGAGTGTGAGTGCGTGTGTCACTGAGTGTGTCATTGAGTGGATGATCTGGCAATGCAGGTCCTCAGAGGAGTGACCATATTGTTTGAGGGGCTGGGAGCTGATGATGGCCTGGAGCAGCTGCAGCAGACTGCATGCTTGTTTGGTGCCGCCTGCTCCTCCACAGGCTTCACTCACATAGTGGGCCTGCACTTCACCAAGAGGGTAAGCACTGCTTGTGAGCCTGATGCACTGCACTTGCTTGCCATTGTGTGGTACCACCAGGTGGCAATGCTGCTTGGCCTGAAAGGCACTCTGCTTGCCACCAGCATCTATCAGCATTTGTTTGCTTCATGCCTTTAGTATCATGATCTTTTCACTCACTACAAGCTCCAGGAGTCGCATGACATCTTGCATATGGAGTCACCAAAGATGCTGCCAGCTACTGCGGTTACTGTTAATGCTGACAGCAGATGCTTGCCTGGCACAGCTGTGAGCTTGACTCATCTCTGCTACACACTGGGCCATGCACAGCCTCACCATCTGCCTTGCTGTGCAGATGCGGAGCGCATCAGCAAGTGGAGTTCCTGCACTCCACCCTAATGTTGGTTACTGCTCTTGCTTCCCACTTGAGCGCAAGTCAGCGTACATGGAGCCACAGGCCAGATGTGCTCTCTGCACAAAAATTCTGCGCACACAGTCTTGTGTTCCAGACAAATCTCACATGCCTTGACGCATTGGTGGCAGGCTGCAGGCTGTAGCTGCCGCACCCAGATGGACACTGCTGACTGCGCTGCGTAAAGTGCTGAGTGACATGTGCTGCACATTAGAGGCGAGTTTGTTGAAATTGCATGCTGTGTTGCAGGGTGTTGACCTCTGCCAAGGTGTTCAAGAGGCAGCCTGAGGTGTTGTACCAGCTGGAGGTCACCCCTCCAGGCCAGCATGCGGATGACCCTGTTCTGGTGTAAAATAAGATGCAGATGACCGTTTTAATTATGCATAATTCACTCTTGTGCCCACTCTTTCTGTAATAGTATTTGAGCATACGCAGATTATATAAACATACTGACACCAGCTGAGCCAAGCATCTCAGGCACACAAGCCTAGGCATAGGAAGATCCTCTGTCGCCACCCTGTGGTGATACAGCATATGCAGCTGTACATAAGTGTCGATGCAGCTGTGTCAGTGTAAACATGCTGTCTGCTGCTGATCAAACGCTACCTTTTGCAGCTGAGCAGCACCATGCTGTTGCAGCATTGAAGACGTCTGATGTAGCAATCAACTGCTGCGATAGTGACTTGGCATTGCAGACAGGTTTCTGGCCCTGTGGACCTGCCTTGCAGGCGCTGCTCTTACGGTGCATAGTCGCCAACTGTCAATACTTGACATCGTACAGGTACAAGTTGTTGAACAGAACTAGATGAGAACGTCTCACAATCACACAGCATCATGCTCCAGCGGAAATGCATGACTGTGTTGGGACGAAAGGAAGAACAAGTGCATCCTGTTGTGTTTACAATCTCATAATCCCATGCTGCTTGGAACCAAAACGAAACTTCTGAATCAGCACAACTTCAGACGTCTTCACATACAGCAAGGAGCAGAGAGGCAGAGCTTCAACTTGTACCCACGCTCTGCAGCTTCTGCCAAAGCCTAATGGAATGTAAAAGCATGTACAGACATCCATAACACATAAAAGTAACACAGGACACATGCACTTTGGCTTGATGGTGCTCATGCACAAAGTTCACAGTCAGCATCAGCTTCAGGCTGTCATTTCACACAGCATAAGCGTTGCCTGGGAGTGCACGCCATCCATGAGTGGCTCTGCATAACGAGGCAGCGCATGCTTTTGTGCGTACTGCTCAGGTGGCCGTGACATGGCTGCCACTGCTGACACATCTTTGGCTGCGGCAGCACTGGCTGAGCCTGAGCGGTCAGCATTGCTGCTTGGACCTGGCTGCTGCACCTCCTGCTGCATGGGTGAGAGGCTGTGAGTGGCTGCAAACTCTGAATTGTCATGGTGCTGCAGGGCAGGACTTGTAGGGGCTGACTGCTGCAGATCACTGTCCAGCACCTTTTTTTGCTGCAGATTGGTGGCAGGTTCTGGAGTCTCAGCTATGAAGGGGTGAATCTGCAAAGAGGTCAAGTGTCAGGTTTGCTGCATGGGGATGCCGGTTGCGTCTGCATTGAGACACCAAGACACTCACGTCACCCTTGTTGTGTGAACATACAAGGGCGCATGCAGCGCAATGCATTGCATAGCATGTCAAACAACATTGAGGAATACTGATGCAAATACTATCACGCACCTGATCGGCCCATGTTTTCATGATGGCCCTCTCACAGTCTTTAGAGCTCATGCCTGAGGCATCATGTCCCATGTGAAGTAGCAAACCACGAAGATGCTGCGGCTCCATGCTGTGCACAAGGAAATATGGCCCCTGCTTTCCTGACAGGACAGTGAGCATGCTCTCCATGAGACTATGCTCTCCTGCACGTGCCTTCTTATGCTTCTTGATCACACAGTTCATGTGCTTGTGCTGACGAAAAGGCACTTTCAGTGAACTGGCCAACTTCTGAACAACACCTCCCATGCCTGGTCTGGTGAAATAGGCCATCACCTGGTCTCTTGATCTGCGATCAAACCTCAGCGTCTTCCTCTGCACACCAGTCCAGTCCGTCAGTCATCAAACACCATTATGTTGTTGAGTTGCACCGGTGTATGTGATGGGCATTGGGAGGGAAACTCAAGTCGTGATTGCACCAGACCAAGCATGCTAGCCTACAAGTGCTTTCAACGTACAACTATGTCCAGACCAGGCAAGCCTGGGCAACTCCACATAGAAGCGGGAGTGGTGATTGAGACCAACACTTTGCGTCACAGAGGCTCACCAGGTGGCGGGCTTCTTGACTTGAAGTTTTTCTTGTCTGCACGTACATGTTTAGCTCTTCAACAAGGCCACTGCAGCCCTGCATGTTAACAATGGCATGAGTGCTGGATTGTGGGCTTTTCTAGTTATCGGCTGTAACACAAAACTCTAGGTCTACCAAACCTACTGCTCGATGGTGTGTCTGAGAAGCAGCAAGCCTGACCTGCAACAGGACCTGTTCCAGCCACTGCCTCATCTCGGTCATGGGCAGCTGCCGCATTACAACACGGTCGAGCTGCTGTACACCTGCCACCTCCTGAAAGAAGTCCATGACGACTTCCCGGCTCAGGTTGGTAAGCTGTGTTACGGGCCTCAAAGACCCATCCTTTTCTAACGCAGTCAAGATGCTAGCATATGACGATTGGCTCGAAGTCAAACTCAGCGACCGGCAAAGTCGCTCCTGCTGGAATATACTCAGCTGCCGAACGAACCTCGATACTCTATCCTCAACTTCAATGGCCTGCCGGCGTATGCCTGCACCAGACTGCGGATGTACTTCTGGCATTTTGTGCACAATCGCTGCGGGTTTAAGCTTGTAACCCGCCACCTGCGACAGCAGGACAGATGCTCCGAACCCATCAGGCATAAATGATTGCCCATGTATATACATAATGTTACATTATACATCCACAAAATACCTTTGACAAATTAGTGATTGATGACTCAGAGCCTACAGCTGTCAATGCCAGCTCAGACTTCTCACCAGCTCTAGTATCCTTGACCTAAAGGAGCACACAGATCGCGAAACAATTTCAGTCGCAAGGGGTGAGGGACGGAAGGCAACACGAGAGACAGGTTCGCGTGGGCGACAACCAGGTGTTTGGCTGAGATGAAATCGGCAGGAGAACTCGAGGAGGGCGAACCTCTGAGGGGTCATCAACCCAGCGTTCGGCAGCAGTGGTGTGTTTGTAAACAGTAGCGTGTGTCTTTAGACACCAGAGCGTATGCTCTGTCCGACCTCAGATCGGATCAGTCTGAACGCTGAGTGGGGTAAGTATGAGGTGAGTCTTGCTGCAGTTGTCTGCAGGTTATAAGACCACAGCCAGCGCGCACACATCAGGAAGCTCACGGTTCCAGCATCCTCACCCTCGCGACCAAACTTTACAGCCGTCCTCGACTGCGATGTATTGTCACCAGCAAGCTAGGGCCACGTACCTGAGGTCGAGTTGCACTGTACCTCGGTTATCTCGCAGCATGATATATACTACTTTTGCAGCGTCCTTAAGACGCACCAATACCGGAATATGCTCTCGCGCTCGTGAAATTGCAACTTGTGGTTGCACGTGAGACAGTTTCGCTCACTCCGCACTGCATTGATTGAGCCACACTGCACCAATGTACAATCCAATACAACTATATAACTGTCAACAGTCACTGCAGAAACACCACTCATTTGATTGCAGCGCATCACATGGAGACTAACGTGAACAACAATAGGTTGCATGCTAGACCATGGCTAAACTACAGCCTTGTAAGCCACACAATTGCTGCGCGTGAGACATCGTGATGCATATCTTGCATGATTCAGCTTCTAGAACACTGTTGCTACCATCAGCTTGCAATTGGTTTGTAGCCTGACCTAACACAGTGGGAGGCTCAAGACCATTGTCGGTTTTTATTGTGACAATACGGTTGGTGCTGCACATAGACATATGTCTGCAGACATTTCAACACTTGGCCTTGATAGATAATCATCAATCCAATATTGGCACACAGATACACTTTCCCAAGACTGCTCAGTATGTGTCCCAAGTATATCATGTATGTAGTGTCCCAAGTATACACCCCAAATATATACACTGAATTGCAGAGCTTGGTAATCACCGAGTACTACCATGTATTTCATAAAGTGCATGCGGATCATAGAGGTATTGCATCAAATCCAGTATGCAGTCAAGCAAGGCTCTGTTAAGCTGCGCAATGCATCGAATGCACCTCAGAGGCTGTATTTACAGTCATGGAGAGTTGCTGACTTATAACAACAATCATGGCGTCTGTTACACAATCTTGATTAATCAGGCACATGTAGGTACTTGTCCACATAAGGCAGACAGGCTCGTGACCGGTGCGCCGAAGCTGTTCTTGCTGGCTGGCTGTCTGTATGTGCATGAGTCCTCAGTCTGTGTGTGAAAAGTGAAGAAACCGCCTGCAACTTAATTAGCACAGAAAGGTCGCAGTGCAAAGGGGCGAACCCTGTGACACCCAGCTAGGGTAATAGTGGCGAGTCCCAGAAGCAAGAAAGCTGTAAATGCACTGCAATATACAGCTTGCATCTTACCTCATGCATAACTACCAAGCCAAAAAGGGGATTGCAGTAGCATCCATATGTATACAGCTTCCATGCACCATATGATTGACATCATGCAGGACCTGGTGTGCAATGTATAAGCTGTGTATGCAGTGCAAACTATGCATAACCATAAAAGACACACAGAAGCATGCAGAGAAGTGAATTGGCATGCTGGTTGATGCCCTCACTTTAGGCCCAAAAGGGCTCCAGACTGCCCCCACCACGCCAACATGCGCAGTTGGCTAGTGCTGTTGCTGCTGTTGTCACTGCTGTTGTTGTCACTGATGTTGAGGCTGCTGTTGCTGTAATCCGCTTGCAGGCCCCGTCTGGCAAACATTGTGTCGGCTGGGTAGACCTTGGGGCGCTCATCTGCAAGTATGCTGACCTGCACGTGAGATGCGTCGTTGCTATGACAAGCTGTCACAGCTGTTCCATGAAGGGCTATGTGTGTGAGCTGGTGCAGTTTGTGCGTGAGCTGGAGGGCACTCCATATCATCCTGGCGGTAGTCATTAATGCTGCTGATGTGATAGACATGGGCTGTAGTAACACATTGAATTGTGCCATACAGCATGTGTGACACTGTGCATCAAGCAAATGCAAGTCTGTGATGGTAAAGGTGAGTATGCCAATTCAAGAAGTGACCCAAGGCAGTAACCCCATGAAAGCAACACTCTGCCGTGCCATGCAAGTACAGCTCAGTTTCAGTGATGTATCTCAACATCTGGTAACGGATCAAACCAGTAGCTGTACAGACAGGCCAGCCCCTGCCTCAGCCTCAGCAGAACCACACGGGTAAACCAGCTGCAGAACCAGAAGAAATGCATCTGTAGCATGCTGTTGATATATTGCGCTCAAGAGTTCTGAGCTAGGCCATATGTAGACACACAAGAGTGTGAATCTTATCTTAGCCAGACAACCTGTGGCTGCAAATTCAACCACTCAGTCTTGCCTGAGTGCATCTCGGATGCGGGTTAGGGATCAGCTGAAGGGAGCTGCCCACTAGACATTTAGCAGTCTTAGTCTAATATTAGTCTGTTACATTCCTCCCCACCTGATGCCAGTGTCTGCATTGAAAACCAAACAGGTTGCGGAGAATGTAGTCTCAAGAGGAAGCACGGATCGTAACCGAATCCTTTTTACTGCTACGTGATATACTCATCTAGCTAGACTATGGTCTCACAGGACTATTTGTTGAATTGATTCTTTTGTACCTTAAGTTAGTAAAGATACATCACTTGACGCTTCTCGAGTGCATATGCATGCCTGCACTAGATCAAACTGATGTATGTTTGACTTACACATTCCATACGCGCACACTGAGCACAACTGACTACCCCAAGCGTTCTGACTGTGCACACTGCTTCATAGCGCTTGGTGCCCATGAGACTTTTTCATGAGCTGATTGTCTCTGTTCAAGAGACAACCAGCACCTGGCAAGTGATCCTTGACACTTCTGCAAGTTTTCTTCAGGTTCCCAAGAACCAGGTCATGCTCTGGTCCATAGCCAAGCCAGCGTGCAAGGAAGTCATGCTTGTGTCCCTTCGTGCAGAGACAGCGATCTCTGTGATCTAAGATCATGCAAACCTCAAAGTTTTCCCAACCCCCAAAGGAGGAGGTGGCTGAGTGGTTCCATTTGACTCATTGGATGCAGCAAAGAGACATGAAAGACATCATGAATCTTCAGCTCCACAGGTCCATCTGACATGCCAATGTGCCAACCCTCTTGCAAACCTTGTGTGGACCAATTCTCTTAGGCAGCAATTGCCTGGCGCCAGGGCTTTTCAACCTGATGTTCTTGATGCTTAGCAGCAATGAAACACCAACCTTACGGTTGACTTCACGCTGCGGCCGATTAGCATACCGACCTTGACTTTGCCGAGCACTTGCCCAAGCTTCTTTGGCCTGTTCCACAGCTGCCTGCCAGGTCTCCCCTCCAATCCCCTCCAGTGCTGCATTGGTCCTTTTCGTCTGATCATCACTGGTAGGATGATACGCAGCAGACCTTGCAAGACAGGGGCCAGTTGATGCTGTAAGCTCTTCCCAGAAGGCGCTGGTGAAGGGTGTGTCTCTGTCACCAACAATCTCACGTTACATGCCTTGCGCTCTGATGATGGTCTGCAAATACAGCCTTGCCCCATCATGAGCACTGAATGTTGTAAGCACAGCAGCAAAAAACACCATCTTGTTGCGTCTGTCAACAAATATTACAATCATGCTGTTGACGGCCTTGGTGGGAGGCAGCTGTGTGATCAAGTCAACCCTGATTCTTTCCCTTGTCTGCCAGGAATCTGGAATGGCTGAAGCAAACCACCTGATTCGATTGGTGTTGCTCTTGTTTCTTTGACAGACTGAACAATGTCTGATATGCTGAAGCACGCCTTTGCGTATGCTCTTCCACCAATACAGCCTATCTGTAGCATTGTGAGTCTTGGCTACACCAAGATGGAAACTGCATGGGCGGTCATGCAGCTTGTGCAGGCGCTGTTCTCTGAGGTTCTGAATGCTTGGAATGAAGCGTGATAAAGCCTTGCTTCATTTAACACATGCAGCAGTCAGCTTGTGAAACCAGCCAATGTCTTCCTCATACCTTTTGAGCACTTGCTGCTGGAAGTTTGTAAAAGCCTCCTGCTGTTCAGCAACAGTGTCAGCAACAGTGCCAGTAGCACTCTGAACTGGTGTTGACCTAATGCTGTCCTGATTGCAGTCTTAGGCACATCATCATCCTTGACTCTGATTTGACGACAGGCGCTCTGCAGGTCAAGGCAAGAAAACAATTAAGCGCCATGCAGCGGAACAAGCGGGTCATCAGTGCTGGGCAGTGAATACTTTTTCTGCATGGTCAACTTGTTGAGAGCTCTGTAATCAATGCACATGCGTAGACTGCAATCCTTCTCTCTGACAAACAAGACCGGTGCCCCAAAGGGTGATGAGCTGGGCTGGTTGATGCCTCTCCTGACACCCTCTGCTATCTGAAGCTCCACTTCTGCCTTTGCTGCAGGACTGAGCCAGTGCATGGGCTTGAAACGGGGCACACCTAACTCTGTAGAAGCTGTATGTGCCGCATCCCTTTCAAGAGGCAGCCCATCAGGCAGGACCTCAGGGAAACAGTCCTTGTATTGACTGCAGATGTGACTGAGGTTCAGGTGTGCTGTTTGCATGTGATCGCTGACTGCCTACACTGTCATTCTTGGTCAAAGCAGATATATGCACACCCTCATGTGTCGTAGTCACAACCAACCACATTGCATTAGCACCCCTTTCTGGCAGGCTCTCTTGCTTGCATTGCACTCAACATCAGAGATGCAGATGGTCGCTTGGCTTGCTGAGAGTTTTGGTGGGCCTTTTACAGCACAGTGTTACGCGCTTCTGACCTTTTCTGAGCACAACACACCTGTCACCATAGTCCAGGCAACTGCTGTGCTGCAGAAGCCAAGGCTCACCAAGAATGACATCAGAGTGATCTGCCAGGCGAGTTACATAAAATGTGACCAGACATGGATATGCTTGGACTCTGACACATACTTTGCAGGTCCCCTACAGGACTGGACTCGCCATCTGGCAAACTGACTTACATTTGCCAACTTGTCCACAGACAGCCTATTCTTTTCTGCAAATTGCTGATTGAGGACATCCAAGCCAGCTCCTGGATCAGCAAGGCATTCTGCAGGTATACAACCAAGTTTGCCTGTAAGCTGCATGACAAGCTTGCTTCTGGCTACTGTGATGAGGACAAGTGATGACTGAGGTGCATCAACCATGATTAAGTATCTGCTGCAGTTCATGGCTACTGCATTGAAGGAAAGTCATAACTGAGGTGCATCAACCATGATTTAGTAGGACTGCGACAACACCAGGCAATCTGCTGCAGTTGATGCATCACCAGCAAGCAACATGTCACCCCTCGTATACTCATGCAGCACTGTCCTGGCCTGCACATCTTGTGCCTCGACACATTGCCACGACCTGGGAACTACAGTGCAGGTAGATGTGTTGAATGAGTCAGATGAATTGCAGAGCTGATAATGCTGACTGAATGCATTCTGACAACTAGGCGACGGGTGCAGTAATGAATGTATGCTGTCCAGACACATTATCATGCTGAACTGATGCAGAAGGAGAGCTTGGCTCTGGAACAATAGTGGCATCATTTTTCAGTGTGAGACCACATGTGATGGTTCTGTCTGACAAATGTTGCAGCTTCAAGCGTTCTGTGTCATTGAAATCAAGACCAAATAAATAGCGACGTTGACCCTGTCATTGTCACTGATGTTCAGACTGACTTGCTCAGAAGGACGCTCGCCACGTTCCAACTGAGCTAAGCTTTTACAGGCCAGTCCTCAGACTTGAAGTCAGCAGGCATATTTTGAGCTGCTGGCCCTTCAACCTTGTGAGGACATCTTCTGGCCCTGTGTGCTTCAGGGCTCTCAGATATGCAATGATAGCATAGCCCCTTAGTCTCAAGGTACCTTTGCTCAGCTGCTGCGCGGTGACGGGCAGGTGGTGACCCTGTACCCACTTCTGGACTTGGATGTTTTGCTGCGGCACAAAGGCTCCAGTGATTCCGTAGATGACCAGTTGCAGTGGCAGAACACGTCAGATCGAGGACTGGGCAGATTCACTTCTGCAGCTACTTACTCACACAACAAGCTTTCACTGGATTAGTTGGGTCAAGCTACCACAGCGTGTCTGTGGCCTCTGTGCTTGTGCCACAGGGGGGTCACAGGGGGGTCCACAGGGGCGCTGCTGCTGCGTCAAGGGTAATGAAATGCTCAGCTTGATGCACAGTGCAACGGCATCTTCAACATGGGCAAGTTTATCGTATTCATAGTGACGCTCATGATGCTGCACAGCATAACAATTGTTGTGCTGTGCAGCACCATCAGTATCACTATGAATGTCATACGCTTTCTGCATTGGACGCCACCAATAGCTAAAGTGTGCTTAGCAGCCTAGGTATGACCTAACGCAATTCACCTGTAGTTAGCATGTGAGTGCTACATGGTAAGACACATGCGTACAGATCATTTCAGGGTGCTGAGAGCAGTACGCATAGACAAGCTTCATGCAGTGTGGCCGTCTTCCTGCAAGGAGGTCTAAGCAAGATCTGTGGAGTGTACAGCATGCATTGCTGCTGGCTACAATCTACAACAAGAAGCTTACATTGCAGGCATAGTTGGGTGGTGTGAAGATGTGACCAGCTGAGCCTGGGCTCTGAATTGTGATGACCTCTGTGGTGTTGACCTGCTGGTAGATCACAGTCAGATTTTGCCCCTTGACAAATGTTGGCAGACTCTCACCATCATGGAAGTCACTGGTGTTCTGCACCACAGGAAACACATGAGCAACGATTATGTTGCACAGCAACTACAGGGATTTTGAGACACTCCACACTGACCTGAAGTCAGTGACATACAAGGCATGGAAAATTACAGGCTGCCTAGGTTGGTAAGCAGTTGTTTTATGGCATGACTTTCACAGTTATACATTTGCCTTCAATGCTGTCGCAATCATTGTGAGCAACAGTGCAGTGGGTGACAGTGGCTATAGCAGCACTTAGCAATAAGTCACACTATTACTCAGAAATGCAATGTTGCTCAGCTTCTGAGACAGAGCCACCCACATCTACTCAGTGCCATATTGAACGTGGGTGCTAGTGGTGATCAATACAAACTCGTGAGCCTGAGCCTGACCCTACCAGCAAAGCTTCAGGGACCACCAACAGGTTGACACCAGTTGCCAGGAGGGGGCTCTTGAGTGCTTCAGCATTGCTCACATTACTCCCAATGGCATACAGTGCAAAGGCTTCATTGTTAGGAGCAAACAAGGTGGCAGGCGATTTCAGGCTTGTCAAGATGTTACTCAGCCCAACTTGTGGGAGGTGATTAGATCTTTGACAGTGCTGTAGTCAGGGTTGGTATATATGAATGTGTCGCTAAGCTTGGTGCACCCTGGAGAAGACAAGCTTGCAGTCCCGGCAGCTAGAACTGCAAAACAAGGTCACATCTGAGAATAAGGTAGAGTCTACTTTCTATCAATACTCACTCTTAGCAGGTGGTGCAGCACCACCACCACTTATGCTAGCCCCTACATTGACCTCCCTACCATACTTCTGGCCTGAATTGTCAGTGCGTGTTGACTGAGACTTATGGCCATACTGGGTCACTGAGCCTAGGTTGCGAGTTGCCTGAATCAGTGCTGACAGGCTTGCCCATGCCTCTTAACTCAATGTAGCGTGCTCTTGATATATTGTACTGAAGAGTTGGAGCGAGTTCTGAGCTAGGCCATGTAAACACACAAGAGTGTGAACCTTATCTGAGATACATGACCAGCGGCTGAAGCAACTGCAACCACTCAATCTCACTCAAGTGAATCCTGGACCCGTCTTAGGCATCAGCTGAAGGGCTGCGCTCACTAGACATTTAGCAGCCTTGGTCTGGTATTCTTATGCTGTATCTAGTCTGTTACAGCAACATATAAAGATCGTGCTGCAGTGTTGCATCTGAACAGCCTTATAGAGATCAGCAGCTGCGCAAGATGCCATGCAACACACCCAGCGTATAGTAGAATGTCATCGTGGAAATTGCAGAGCCCATCTACGCATCCCCAGACAATACACAAAGTGTACAAATATATTTACAGCAGGTAAGCCAAGAACTTGGGCCACATGAGTCTAGGCACAGGAAGATCCTGTGCTGCAGGGACGTTATGACACCCAAGCACATGCTTGCCACAGCAAGCAGAGATACTTCAGTGATGGCCCGCGTCAACAAGAAGCTACTGTTGCTGTGTTTGTTGATGTCTGTGTGTGTAGTCAAGCACAAGCGTACAACCGTTATTTTGAAAGTTGCAAAGCACATACACGCAAGTCAGACGCTACCATTTGTACCGGCAAGGGTGCTTTAGTGATTGCCCTTCCATCAGCCTAGGGGAGCATGCACAATCCAGACTCACGCATTGCCATCTGGAGGCGAGTGAAAGGCACAAGTCAAGTGGGCGAACCTGACTGGGTTGTGAACAGCGCTGCTGGCAAAAGAAAGAAGCAGCGAACCTGATGGCCAGCAAAAGGAAAGGTCATCGTTACTTTGCACGGCGCATGCCAAAGAGCAAACCAGTTGCAGCTGCTCGAGCATATCAGACCCGATGCCTGGTTTTGCCTTACAACTGTGACCAAAGGGTTTTGAAATTTGTGTTTTAAACTTCTGGATTCGGAGCTTCGGTAAGCAACTCCTGAGCGTCTTTGCGTTTTCTGTGTCGCGTGAAGCACACTGGCTACACCATCAGCAGTATGCTTAGGGGACAGCTTGGAGATGCTGCCCACAGGCACAGTGGCTCTCACAAGTCAAAGGCCGGGTGGAACTGCTCGTGAAACATCACCTACGGCGCCATCAGCGGGAACCCCTGTGCAGGAATTTAGAGCTGAACACTGAAACTCCGTCAAAGAGGATCGCAGATGAGCTCGAGCGCAGAAGGGATTTGGCAGCCGTGGTACGGCTGCCGGAACTCGATGGTGAGGCGATCGTGAGTTTCTTCCGGGCAGTGGCTGAGGAGACACCCCTCAGTGAGGAGGCGTTGCGCCGGGATTCATCAGAAAGACTCAGGATATATCTTGAGTCCGTTCTGCTCGAGGTCAGTAACCTTTGCGTGCACCATCTTGCTGAAGTGCTGCGACAAGACTGTCAGGTTGCGTGCCAACTCTATTCACTCGAGGCTTGAACAACCGCAGGGACCGACGGCCCTTCCCCACAAGCTGCATGCAGCGCGAGAGCGGCAGAAGCATGCACCACACACAGCTTGTGCGTCCTTGGTATGTGTCCCTCTGGCATGTACTACTGACAAAGCTTGTTCTTCTTGGTGGCTTTCGGGTAGCTGCAAGTCTAGGCTGCCCCTGCCTCTTTGCCTGGAAGCGGTGTCACACCACAAGGCCAATGATGCATGAAGAGCAAATACTCTGACGCCATTTATTGCGCAAAAAATGGTTTATTCTTGCAACGTATTAGCTATATATCTCATGCCAGGCACATGCTGTGCAGAAAGAGAATGTGAAGTTCACCAGAGTGTCAAGGAGTCAAGTTCTGGCATACTTCACTGCCAAGGGCATGAAAGGGGCTGCTGAGGAAGTGGCAGCAAAGCTGGAGAAGCACCTGCCAGGCAAACTTGCAAGACGCCTCAAGCAGGCCTTGCAACAGAGCAAGGCAAGCCCTGTAGAGCATGGGGTGATGGGAGTTATCCTGGGCGTTCTTGTAGGCAAAGGGGGGGCATACATGCTCCTGGAACAGCTGAGGACCAAGCAGCTACAAGGCCTGCTCATGTCTATGGGACACGCCCCAAGCAACATGCTCGCTTCTGATTACGAAAGAGCTATTTGGAGCTGTGGGCGGACCAGGTCTGCTTTCTGCGCAGTGCTTGCACAAAGTCACATGCTTGCTTGAAACATTTTGCAGCTGCACTGTGTTGCTTCCTCTACGTGATCCTGACTTGTTATGCTAGTTCTTGGCTTGAATTTCCATTTGGACCAAGGTGTTGCATCCTGACATGTTATTGCACACTTGTGCTCTGGTTGAAAGCTAGGCACGGCAGTCCTGCTTGACAGCGTAGCGCTTCTTATATGGTCCTATGTAGTTTCTAGCAGCTTAGCTTTGCCGAAGTGCAGTGCATGGCAGGTGCCTTGTGGCATAGCTGACCCTGACATGTTGTGTGAGTGCAGGAAGAAGACTCAGGCGATGCTACAAAGACGCCCGCGCCTGCCAGGCTGCAGCAGCCTCCAGTGCAGCACGGTGCAGAGGAACGGGCTCTGCAGCCCAGTGCTGCTGACAGGCAGAAGGGAGGTGAGCCGGTGGGCAAGGCACCACGGCAGATTGACTTGGCGGCAATCAGCTCAGCTGAAATGCCTTCTGCAAAACGCCACCGCAGCTCCCGCCCAGCTGTACATGGAGACACAGAGGTGCAGCAGGGGTTGCAGCAGGTGCAGGAGAGTTATGCTGCCCCTTCCAGCAGTGCTGTTGACCCTCAGGTGCAGCAGCAGCAGCTTGAGAGGCAGAACAGCGAGGAAGCCTGGCAGTTTTTAGAGGAGATCTTCCCAGGGTGCAGAGAGCGGGCACAATTCCAGGCAATCCCTGAACAGGTTTTGGAAGCCCCAGAGCATGTGGAGCAGCCCACAGAGGAGCGACAGCAGGAGGGACAGCAGGAGGGTTTGCAGCTGTCTGCACCGGAGGGAGAAGTGCCCCAGCAGCAGGAATTGCAGCCCAAGGGCAAGAGGCAGCGGTCTCCTGAGAGGGAGCAGCAGCCTGCTGCAGACGAACAGCAGCCTGTAGCAGATGATGAGCAGCCTGCAGCAGATGATGAGCAGCCTGCTGCAGATCACACCCAGGCTGTGCAGCAAGCACCAGCCTCACAGGAAGGCACTGGTGCCAGCACTCCCAGGGCTGCTCTTTCACCCAAGAGGCAGCGCAAAGTTTGTTTTGCGGATGTGGAGGGTATCAGTGAGGTGAGGGGCCCTTCATCAGAGCAGGGGGGTGGTGCGTCAGGGGCACAGGAGGGCGCAGTGACAGAGGTCCGGCCTGTCGACTCACATCCTGCTATGGTTAGCTCTGATAACAGGTGACACCTCAGAAACAATCAACAGCATGTGCTCAATTGACTGTCACTGATGCCACATCACTTAGCAAGTGGTTCTGCCACCAGCTGATGTGCTTGTCATATACATAGGTTTTGGTGTATTGTCAGTCACTGTCATCATGTTCTCTTGCGTCTACAAGTGCTTGCTCAGTACAAAGCTGCTCTTCTGGGCATGCTGTCCAAACCCACCTGCAGATGACATGCAGCTGTTTTGAAGCTGTGATGCCATGTATCTGGTCCATTACTTGTTCTCATTGTCAGTTCACACGAGTATCATATTCTGCGCATGACATGCTCCTGTATTGTATCTCGTTTGACCACATCCTCTCTGAGCTCTAATCTCCATTAACAGATCAATCAACAGTCAATATCACAAGGGAAGATGAGTACATTGAAAGCAATGTGCTGTACAGGAGTCGCCTCAGCCAGCATGCTCCCTTTGAGGTGGAGGTGGGCAGCCAGCCCTACTTGGGCAGAAGCTCCTTCACAGAGGGGCCTCACTCAAGCCAGGTGTCAGACCCTGGCACTGCCAAGGCTGTTGAGGGGACAGAGAATGGCAAGGGCAAGGGGCGCTTTCAGATAGTGGAGGAGGATGCTGCCGCCCCGGGCAAGAGGGGTGCTGGCAAGTCCACCTCTGTCGCCAGCATGGACAGCCATCGCTCCACTCATGTAAGCCTATCCTTGCAGCTTCGCTTGCGCGTCACAACATGTATTGCTGGGGTCTTCTCACTGTTGCACATCTTGCTTAGTTGCAATGCTGAGGAGCTTTTCAATCTGCCACGTCATGAAGATTTTAGCTTCTGGTGCAAGAACTAGCCATGAGGACCTTGTCAGAACGCATCCCATATCTTTGACCCTGCTTTTCGTTGTCTGCTGCTGCTCAGCCTGTGCTTGCAGCTGGCAGAGCAGCAGTCTACACTGCCGTGTTGCATCTTTCATGACATCCGTTCTTGCACACACCATGTCTGTCACAGATCTCAGTATATTTGTGACATGCATGCTGCAGACAGGCCACCATAACACATCTTGACATGCATTTTGGTTTGCTGGCTGGGTCAATCCGAATTTTTGTGGCTGGGGTGCAGGGAGCTCAGGCAGCTCTGCTGGGACCATTGAAGGAGGTGCTGGAAAGCGTGACAGGCGGGTATGAGGTGATGAAGGAGGTAGTGGCGGCTCTGCAGGACACCGAGAGGGGCAAGACAGCCAGCATGACTGTGCTGCTCCAGGAGCTGCAGGAACGCCAAGCCAGCAAGCCCTCCCGAGAAGAGCAAGAACGTCTGCGCTTGGAGGTCATTGCTCATGCTGTCAATCACTTTGCTTCACTGGCTTGCGCAGTGGCTGCACTGGCTTGTGTCAAAGGGGTGCTGCTGGCAGCTGTCATTGTTTGCGGCAGAATTGTTGGTTCCTATTGGCTAGAGCAGAACAGTATCCAAAAGCACAGCAGAACCAAAGAATCCGTTCTTGTTGAATGTGCAGTACTGTTGTGAAAGCCATGCCCACAGTAAATTCGTTTTGGGATAAGCTGTGTAATTGACGTGTGCTGTGATGGCTTGCAGGCAGTACATGAGAGGGAGGAGAATGTGAGATTGAGAGACAGAGTGCACTTGTTAGAGGAAGAACTAGGGAGAACCACAGCCGGCAGGGGACCAGCTGAATGATCTATCATTGACCGAGCCATGTACATTAGAGCTGTCCATACGAGTTCCCACTCCCTCTGCTTGTTTGAAAGCACAGCAGCTGTCTGATATACTGCTGTTCTGAACTCTGAATTTGCAATGTAAATACTGTCCAGTCAGTCTGATTTACAAAGGCTTACCTCAGTCACAGCTGAAACATGTGTAGACACTTCTGAAAGGTCGTGCTAGGCTGTTGTTTCAGCATTTGCAGTGCAGTCGGGAAAACTGGACAGCTACTACACTGTGCCTGTCTATAACCAAGACTAAAAAGCTTCTTACATGGCCATGACCAAGCAGAAACACCAGCAGGGGTGTCCCAAACATATGTGCATGTGTGGACTTTGTATGACTTGGTGAACATTCAAAGCCCTGCAACTGTTTTCAAACCCCTCCCAATCTTCAGATGCAAAGCCTTGCAGTAGTCCCTGATGGATCAATGTCAATGGGCAGCTTTCAGCGTGCAACACAGACAGTAAAGGCATACAGTCTTTCAAAAGCACCCAATGTTTTCACAATCAGGCAGCTAATGGTGGTGTGAGACGCTCCAGCACAGGCCTTTCAACCATGGCCAACATCCTTCTTTCAGCTGGAACAATAGCGTCTGTTCCAGGATTGATGTTGAGTACTTTCCCACCAGTTGGAAAATATAACTTTCTCCTTGCTGTGTGGGAGGGGGGGGGGGGGAAGGGGATGACCAAGCAAATGATGCTGACTGTCCTCATCAACACCTGCAACAGGCCTGCAAGCAGCAATGATTAGCTAGCAAACACATCTCAATGATCAAACATGTTACACATTTTATTTGCCAGGGACGCATCATTGTCAGCATCCAGCCTGGCTGCCACATCTGTTGATAAAGCACACTAAGAGCTGAAACCAATCAGTGAGAAGTACACATGTACAATTGTCGCCCATAAAATCCCAAG
>JAABUP010001797.1_pt1 | contig 43944 bp, 44 predicted proteins | sample 5559201 | NCBI WGS metagenome assembly JAABUP01 (sample SAMN10711887, study PRJNA513373) | rock metagenome | isolation source: Antarctica rocks | place: Antarctica
CGAGATCGACGCGATCGCCAACAACGGCGGAATGGCCTCCGGCGTGCCGACCGGCTACTCCGATCTGGATGCACTGACGAACGGGTTGCACCCGGGTCAGATGGTGATCGTCGCCGGCCGGCCGGGGACGGGTAAGTCGACCGTCGCGATGGACATCGCCCGCAGCGCGGCGATCAGGCACAAACTGACGACGATCTTCTTCTCGTTGGAGATGAGCAGGACCGATCTGACGATGCGGCTGCTGGCCGCGGAGGCGGAGATCAAGTTCAGCCAGATGCGCGGCGGATCGATGACGGATCGGGATTGGCAGAAGATCGTCAAACGGATGGGGCAGATCTCCGACGCCCCGCTGTTCATCGACGACTCGCCGAACATGACGATCATGGAGATCAGGGCGAAGGCCCGTCGCCTCAAGCAGCGGCACGATCTGAAGCTGATCGTGGTCGACTACCTGCAGCTGATGACGTCGGGCAAGAAGGTCGAGTCGCGGCAGCAGGAGGTCTCCGAGTTCTCCCGGCAGATGAAGCTGCTGGCCAAGGAACTCGAGGTTCCGGTGGTGGCGCTGTCGCAGCTGAACCGCGGACCCGAGCAGCGCACGGACAAGCGGCCGCTGTTGTCGGATCTTCGGGAGTCCGGCTCGCTGGAACAGGACGCCGACGTGGTGATCCTGGTGCACCGGCCGGACGCCTGGGACTCCGAGGATCCGCGGGCCGGCGAAGTCGACCTGATCGTCGCCAAGCACCGCAACGGCGAGACCCGCACCATCCCGGTCGCTCACCAGCTGCACTACTCCCGCTTCACCGACCTCGCGGCGGGCATGTAGACGCTGAGCCGCGCGCCGTGGACCGGCTCCGGTGTGCTGATCTCGGTCAGAGTTGCCCGTGACGGGATGACAGGCTGGGCAGCGGTAAGGCAGCCGCCCCACCGCGAGTACACACCATCGCGGCCGGGACGGGCGCTCCCGGAGTCTCCCCACAACTGCCGGGAGAATGAGTCGGAATCAGACTGGCTGACCAGAACCGCTGACTACCACGCGGGCCGGAGCCTTGAACTCGCCCAGGGCAGGATGAATGCTGTGACGGATCCTGCGACACCAGCGGGCTACGGCGAGGCGCTGGCACTGATCGCCCGAGATGTGCGCGACACCAGACTTCGCGCGCTGTCCGCCGCGGGAGCAGAAGTGATCGCGCTGAACTGGCGAATCGGCGCGCTAATCCTGGAACGGCAGGACCAAGGATGGGGCGCCCGGGTCATCGATCGTCTGTCCAAGATCTACAGGCCCAGTTCCCGAGGAGGACGGGGCTGTCCCCGACGAATATGCAGTATTCGCGCGCGTTCGCCGTGGCCTGGCCCGCCCTGGGGACACCTCCGCTGTACCCACGTCTCGGTATGGCGCAAATCGGTTTGACAGCTAAGCCGGCATCGACCCGTCGATCGGGACCACCGGCGACAGTTACGACAACGCTCGTGACGTGAGCCGCTGGGATGCCTCCACGCGGCTCGACCTAAGCCGCGCAAGCAGCAGTCACCCAATGCACCGGTTGCCTGGTTGACCAATACTTGCAAGCCTGCCATAGTAATGACCTGACAACGAGCTCCTGGAAAGTAACCAATGGCGGTTGACATCCCGTTTGACGTGCAGTACCTGGACGAGCTGATGGAGCGCCACGGCGTAGATGCGCTTCTGGCGGACCACAAAGCACAACGTGCAGCACCTTCTCGGCGGCTACCGCTACTTCTTCTTCGCCAACGCCGATGCAAACTGGATCAGCCGTTACCTGCCGGCGTTGGGCCTGGTCAGCGGTCGTCTGGACGACGGGTTCTACGTCGGTGGCGGCAACGAGAACTGGGGCAGCGAGGGTGGGGCCACCTGGATTACCGACATTCAGAATGTCAGCTGGTCCAGTATCGACACCGGCAAGGTGGCCGCGGAGGCGCTGCGCCAGCGCGGCCTGACGTCAGCGACGATCGGGGTGGAGAAGTCGTTCATTCCAGCAGATGCGCTGGACACGTTGCGGGAGCTGCTGCCCGACGCGCAGTTCGTCGAGATCCACCCGGTGCTCGAGGAGATGCGAGGGGGTGAAGACCGAGCTGGAGCTGGAGCCGGTCCGCTCCGCCTCGGTGGGCATCATCGAGTCGATGGAGGCGGCGTTGGCTACGGCGAAGCCGGGCATGACCAAGGCGGGACTGCAGGAGTTGTTCCGGTGGGAGCAGACCCGGCGGGGAATGTACTTCGAGTATGCGCTGGTCACCATCGGCAACGGCTCGATGAACCGGTCTCCGAACTCGGATGTGTGGCAGAGCGGCACAACGCTATCGCTGGATTCGGGCGGCATGTACAAGGGCTACATCGGGGATCTGTCGCGGATGGGCATCGACACCGAGCCCACGCCGCGGATGGTGAGCCTGTTGGACCAGGTGGAAACCGTGCAGCAGGAAGCGCGCACCATGGTCGCGGCCGGCAACCGCGGCGGGGACATCTACGTCAAGGCGCTGGACACCATCTCGCGACTGCCGGACGGGGCGAACATGAAGTTCGTCGCCCACGGCATGGGTCTGATCACTCATGAGGTCCCGCGGTTGACCGCCACCGGGCCGGTGCCCTATCCCGCGACGCACGCCGACCAACCGCTCAAGTCGAGGATCGTGCTGTCGATCGAATCCTGGTTCGAAGACGTGGAGACCGGCTTCATCAAACTTGAAGACACGCTGATCGTGACCGACGCCGGCTGGGAAGCGCCGGGCGACGACGCGCGCGGCTGGAACCGCGCCGGCGGACGCGCGTAGTCCACGTCGATGACACGTTGGACGGTCGTCCTGGACGACGACCCCACGGGAACGCAAGGCCTCAGCGACGTGCCCGTAGTCGTCGATCCCACCCACGCCGCTTTCGAGTGGGCCCTCAGGCAGTCCCACATCACCTACGTTCTGACCAACACCCGGGCGTTGGATCCGACGGCGACCCGGTCCTTGCTGCAGCAGATTGCCAGTGTGGCAACCAAAGTTGCTCAGGACGCAGGCCGAACCCTGCGGTTCGTCTCCCGCGGCGACTCGACGCTAAGAGGTCATTTCCCCCTCGAGGTGTCAACGGTGCTGGACGCCGACCCCAGCTACCGCCCGGCCGGCTGCCTGCTGGTTCCGGCGTTCCCCGCCGCCGGGCGACTGACCCTGGACGGGGTTCATCTGGTGCGCGTAGACGGCGAACTCGTTCCCGTCGCGGAGTCCGAATACGCCCGGGACGCCACCTTCGGCTACAGTGAGTCGGAGCTAACGACCTGGGCGGCAGCTCGGGTCCCGGCGGACTGGGCGCTGTCGGCCGTCCCCAGCGAAGTGTTCGACCAGGGCGTGACCGCGGTGGCGGCGACGCTGATGGCCGTCGAATCGTTCAGCGTCGTATGCCCGTCGATCCGTGATGACAATGATCTCTCGGTGCTGGCGCAGGCGCAGGTGCTGGCCGAGGCCGGGGGCGTGGAGTTCATCGTCCAGGCCGGCCCGGCATATCCGCGTCATCTCGGCGGGTTCAGCCGCCCGCCGGTCGTCGAAGCCGTCCTGCTGAGGCCGCACGGGATTGTCGCCGTGGGCAGCCACACCACCACGACCACCGATCAGCTCCAGTACGCCAGGTCGGTCCACGACCTCGTCAGCGTTGAGCTGGATGTAGCGGCCGCCGTCGGGGATCGCCGGTCGGCGGAGATCGACCGCTGCATCGCCGAGATCATCGACGCGTTGCCGACTTCGTCAGTGTTGCTGTCCACCAGCCGCGAACGGGTCACCGGCTCCGGCGCCGCTGACTCGTTGCGGATCGCCAACCGGATCGCCTCAGCGCTGACGGAGGTGACGCGGGGAGCGTTGAAGGCCAAGCCCGGTTTCATCATCGCCAAGGGCGGCATCACCTCCCGCGACGCGGTCGCGGAGTCCCTGGGATGGCAGGCCGCCACGGTCGTGGGTCCGCTAGTGGACCAGACACTGCCGGTATGGAAGTCGTGGCGCGCCGCCCCGGACGACCCCCTATGCGTCATCTTTCCCGGGAACGTCGGGTCCGTCGACCTTCTCGCGCGGGCACTTGATCGGCTCGCGAAGTTCACCATGCACGTCCCCTCCAGCAAGGACACCTCCAAATGACCGTACCTGCACCACATCCACCGCTCGCGTCGCTGCTGACGCAGAAACGCCCCCTGGTCGGAGTCATCATGAAGATGAACTCGCCGGCCAACATCGAACTGACCGGACACCTCGGGTTCGACCTGGTAATCGTCGACACCGAGCACGGCATCGGCGGTGGCGCCGACCTGGACCACCATCTACGCGCCGCCGACGCGGCGGCCGTCCCGGCCATCGTGCGGGTGAGCACCCTCAATCGCAGCGAGATTCAGCACGCCCTCGACGGCGGCGCCGCAGGAGTAGTTGTCCCGCAGGTCGAATCCATCGATGCCGCCGCCCAGGCGGTCCGGCTGTCGCACTACCCGCCGTTCGGAGACCGCGGGTTGGCCACCAGCACCCGAGCCGGGCACCAGGGCACCGTGGTTGCGGCCGCCCATCTCCGGGCAGCCCGTGAGAACACCGTGGTGGTGGTGCAGATCGAGAGCCGCGTCGGCGTCGCCCACGCCGACGCCATCCTGTCCGTGGAGGGTGTCAGCGCGGTGTGGATCGGGCTGAGCGACCTGTCCCTGGATCTGGGCCACTGGGGTGAGTACGACCATCCGGTCGTCGCTGAAGCCATCGACGCGATCCTGCGGGCCGCCGACCGGGCCGGGGTCCCGCTGATGGTGATCGCCGACAAGGAACCCGACGGGCAGCGGTGGTTAGAGCGCGGCGCGCAGGTGCTGCTCATCAATCTTCTCAGCGCCTTGACCCGTGGTCTTCGGGAACTTCAGGACTCACACCGCCGCACCGCACAACTGGAAGGGGCATCCCATGTCTGACGAAGAGAACACCCTGCTGAGCCCGGTCCTGAACCGCTTCCGGCTGGACGGCCGCGCTGCACTGGTCACCGGGGCCGGCCAGGGCATCGGGCGGGGCTTCGCGCTGGCGCTGGCTCAGGCCGGTGCCGCCGTGGCCGTGGTCGATCTGGCCGCGGAGCGCGCCGAGTCTGTCGCTGAAGAGATCGGCAGTGTGGGTGGGCGGGCCATCAGCATCGCCGCGGACGTCACCGTCGACGAGGACATCGTCGGTTTCGTCGGGATCACCGTGGCCGAGTTCGGCAAGCTTGACATCGCCGTCAACAACGCCGGCGTCAACCGCAATGCTGCGGCCGAGGACACCACCCTCGACGACTGGGACCTGCACCAGAAGTTGAACCTGCGGGCGGTGTTTCGCAGCTGCCAGCTGCAGGCGGAGCAGATGTTCAAGAACGGCTACGGCAAGATCATCAACACCGCGTCGATGTCGGCGTTGATCGTTCCGCACCCGCAGAAGCAGGTGGCCTATAACGTCTCCAAGGCCGGAGTGGTCGCCCTGACCAAGACGCTGGCCGCGGAATGGGCCGACCGGGGAGTGCGGGTCAACTGCATGTCACCGGGCATCATCCGCACCGCCCTGATCGAGCAGTCCGCTGAGCTCGCGCCTCTGGTGAAGACTGGCTCGGCGGCATCCCCGCCGGCCGGCTGGGTGAAGTGTCAGATCTGCAGGGCGGCATCGTCTACCTGGCCAGCAGCGTGTCGGACTACATGACCGGCCATAACCTCGTTATCGAGGGCGGTCAGACGCTCTGGTAGACCGCTTCGCAGGCATCAGCAAGCCAGTAGGGGAGGGGATCCGGCGGGAGCCGGGTGTCCTGCTTTCCGTTCCGCCGGCTTGGCGCACCGCCGGTCGCCGGGTCACACCGGGCGCCGCATCGGTGTCGCCCGCGCTGACCGGCCATGCCTCTGTCCACGGTTAGCCGGAGTCGCTGCATGCCGGCGGAATGACGTGCTTGGCAACAGCTGCTGGAACGCAGAAGGAGGGAACCCTGCAGCGGGTTCCCTCCTTCTGTAGCGCGGTCGTGGCGCTACAGCTCCACGCGCTGCTTCTGCTCATGGGAGCGGACCGCTGCATCGATAAGCTTGAGCGTGCTCAGACCGTCTTCGGCAGTGGGCAGCAGCGACATCGCCGCGGTCGGGTCCTCCCCGATTTGCGCTTTCACCACACCCTCGAAGAAATCGCGGTAGACCGTGGCGAAGGCCATCAGGTAACCCTCGGGATGGCCAGGCCTGATACGGGCAGCGCTGCGGGCGCTGGGGCTGGTGCTGTCCAGCGCGCGACTAATCCGCACCGCGGCCTCACCCGGCCGAATGTGCCAAAGGAACTCCGGCTCCTCCTGGTTCCATTCCAGGCCACCCTTGTCGCCGTAGATACGGAATTTCAGGCCGTGCTCGTGGCCGGCCGCCACGAAGCTGGACCACATGCGGCCGACGGCTCCGCCGGTGAGTTCGATGTTGAGGTAGGCGTTGTCGAACACTTCGCGACGCTGGGCGATGGTGTGCAGCTCAGCCGACACCGTCGCCACCCGCTCGCCGGTGATGAATTCGATGAGACTGTGGATATGGCTGCCGACCTCGCCCAACACCACAGCCTTGCCCATCGCAGACGGCTTGAAGTGCCAGTGGCGCTTGCTGGTGTCCTCCGGTTCGCGCAGCACACCCGGATCACCCGCGGAGAATTCCCCCTCGATAAGGCGGATAGCTCCCAGCGCCCCCGAGCGCACGAGCTCGCGGGTCTCGCGGACCAGCGGATACCCGGTGTAGCAATGGGTGACGGCGAAGAACGCTGTGCTCGAGGCGGCGATCTCGACTAGCGACGCGGCCTGCATGAGATTGGCCGTCATCGGCTTCTCGCACAGCACGTGGATTCCCGCCTGAAGGAACGCCTCGGAAATCTCGCCATGGAACTGCGGGGGAGTGATGACCACCACGGCGTCCACACGATCCGGGCGGTCACGTTCACCCGACAGCATGTCCTGCCACGTTGCGTACTGCCGTTCGGCCGGGATCAACTGTGCCGCAGCGGATGAGGTGGCGACCTCGGGGTTGATGCTCATCGCACCTGCGACCAGATCGGCCAGACCGTCGACGCGAAACGCGATCAGGTGGGTGCTGCCGATCACCGAATCCTGGCCGCCACCGATCATGCCGAGGCGAACGCGGCGACCCGCGCGGCTGAGAAGGTTGATGTCGGACAAGTCGAACTCCTCTTTGAGCAACAGCGGACGATCTAATGCTACCGAGCAAAGGTTGACTGGTCAACCAGTACACCTGTAATCGGCATAGGGCGCGTCGAGTGTGAGTTCAGCTGCCGCTTCCGTTGCTGATTGCATGCCGCAGCCGCCGCGATGCGCGATCCATATGGGCCGTCATCGCCTCGCGCGCCCACTGTGGGTCCCCAGCCTCGATGGCGTTCAGAATCGGAACGTGCATCGCCAGCGATGTGGCAGTCTCGCCCGCAGCGTATATTACCCGACCCGCCCATGCCCGCAACAGAGACTGGAGGTTGCGCAAAATGCGGGCCAGAACGTCATTCCGTGCTGTCTCGGCAATGGCGAGGTGGAACTGAATGTCGTATTCGACGTAGCGGTCGGCGTTGTCGCCGGCTTCGCGCATCGCCGCGATGAGTCCCCGTAGGCGGACGAGATTCTCATCGGTGCGGCGTTGTGCGGCGTAACTGGCCAGGATGATCTCGAGGTTCTCGCGCGCTTCCAGGATGTCCTGGATGCGGTTTTCGCCCAGCAGCAATCCCCACTCGATCACTCGGGGCAGCAGGTCGGAGCTGGAGTTGCGGAGGAACGTGCCGGCGCCCGGGCGTTGCTCCACGACCCCCAACAAGCTCAGCGACTTCAACGCGGTGCGCAGCGCGGCCCGGCCCACTCCGAGCACCTCGACCATCTGTCGCTCGGATGGAAGGCGATCGTTCGGGCGCAGGTTTGCGGCGATGAGGTAGTCCATCAACTTCCGCGTCAACTCCGACTCGACGGACTCGCGAGTGTCGAGCTGGAACGCGGGCATGGGCATCGTCATCGGTGATCCCTGTCGGCTCGTCGGGAGCGGCACGATGGACATGCGGCCTCCCGGTGTCCAAAGCAGACCACAAGCTTACCGGTGTACCGGTCGCCCACCAACCACCGAGTCATCCAGCAAGTGAGGCCCGAGCTGGGACATTAATCATCAATTTGGATCACTGGTTGACCAGTCGGGAGATTTAGCTTAGATTAACGTCCAGGCGCATCGACTGATGCCCTCCAGCAGCCGCAGCAGTCTCCAGTTCCGGCTCATGTCGGCCCGGAGGGGGAATGACCACGTGAGTGTGGCAACGCGCACCGGGCCTGTCGTCGAACTACGCGCAATCACCAAGATCTTTGGTTCCATCGCCGCCGTACGGGACGTCAGCTTCGCCGTTCAACCAGGTGAGGTGCACGCTCTGGTCGGCGAGAACGGTGCCGGCAAGAGCACGCTGATGAAGATCATCGACGGGGTGCAGCCACCCACTTCGGGCGAAGTCCTCGTCGACGGACGAGCGGTGACGTTCTCCTCAGTACGCGACGCCGAACACGCCGGTGTGGCGATGATCCCGCAAGAGCTGGAGCTGTTCACCGAGTTGACGGTGGCCGAGAACCTCTACGTGGGGCGGCCGCGTCCGCGGATCCACATCGGCCTGATCGATTACAAGGCCATGCGGGAAAAGGCCCGCGAGTTGTTCGACCGACTGGGCGTGGAACTCAATCCCAACGCGCCGGTGTCGGGCCTGCGGGCCGCGACGCGGCAGTTGGTCGCCATCGCCCGTGCGTTGCTCGCCGACGCCCGGGTGCTCATCATGGACGAACCGACCGCCAGCCTGACCGACCAGGAAGCGCAGCGACTGTTCCGGGTCGTCGCCGACCTGTCCGCCAGCGGCGTGGCGGTCATCTACATTTCTCACCGGCTCGACGAGATCTTCCAGATCTCGGACACCATCAGCGTGCTCCGCGACGGGCAGCTGCTGCAGACCGAGCCGACCACCAACTACGACCACAGGAAGCTGATCCAGCTGATGGTCGGCCGGCCGCTGGAGCAGCTGTACGCCCGGACACGCAGCCCGATTGGGAAGCCGGTTCTCGAGGTCACCAACCTCACCCGCCCGGGCGACTTCACCGACATTTCGTTCACCGTGCATGCGGGGGAGATTCTCGGACTGTCCGGGCTTATCGGCGCCGGTCGCACGGAGGTCGCCCATGCCATTTTCGGCTTGGCTCCCCACTCGACCGGCATGATCCGTCTGAACGGTGAGCAGGTGCAGATCCGGAGTCCGCAGCGGGCGCAGGAACTGGGCATCGCCTACGTCCCTGAGGAACGGCGCGCCGAAGGGCTGATCCTACCGTTCTCCATCGCCACCAACATCACCTTCGCCAGCCTTGAGAAGGTGACCCGTTTCGGGTTGGTGAATCGCAAGGCCGAGCGTCAGCTGGCCGCCCGGTTCGAGAAGGAGCTGTCGATCCGCACGAGCTCGCTCGACAAGCCCGTCGGTCTGCTGTCCGGAGGCAACCAGCAGAAGGTGGTCGTGGCCAAGGCGCTGGCCAGAGAGCCGTCGGTGCTGATTCTCGACGAACCAACACGCGGCGTCGACGTCGGCGCCAAGGCTGAAATCTATCGTCTCATCGATGATCTCGCCGCCGCCGGCAAAGCCGTGCTGCTGATCTCCTCGGAGCTGCCGGAGGTCCTGAGCATGGCCGACCGCATCATCGTCCTACAAGAAGGAACCATGGCCGCCGAATTCAGCCACGCCGAAGCAACCGCCGAAGCGGTGGGAGCGGCTGCCGCTGGAGCACACCACGCGGTCGACGCGGCCGGGCGGATCTCGCCGGAAACGAGAGCACAGTGACCCAGACCCTCGCGGCACGACCGGCCACGCGCCGTGACCGTGCCCGCCACCCCTTCTTCCAGCGGCCCGAGATCGCTTCTCTGGCGTTCCTCATCGGGCTGGCCATCGTGTTGTCGCTGACCATCCCCAGTTTCCGCACTGCGGGGAACCTCCAGGGCATCGTCAGTCAGATCGCCGTCGTCGGCGTCGTGGCGCTGGCGGTGAACCAGGTCATCCTGTGCGGCGAGATCGACATCAGCACCGGAGCCATGCTGGGGTTGTGCGCCGCTGTCGGCGCCGGCGTCGCTGAGCAGGTCGGCGGGTTCATCGTTCCGCTGCTGGCCGCCATCGCGGTCGGGGTGATCGTGGGAGCCATCAATGGAGCCCTGAGTACCTGGGCCAAAGTCCCCTCCATCATCGTGACCCTCGGGATGCTCAACGTGCTGCGCGGTGGTCTGCTGACCGAAGCCGGCGGGCAGGTGTTTAACCCGCCCACATCGGCGCGGTTCCTCGGACAGGGCATCATGCCCATCGTGATTCTGGCGATCACTGCAGCGGTGTTCGGCCTCATCAACACTCACACCACCTGGGGCCGAAACTGTTTCGCCGTCGGCGGGAACTCCAGAGCCGCTCTGCTGACCGGCGTGCCGGAGAACCGTGTCAAGTTCTTTACCTTCATCGCCGTCGGCGTCTGCGTTGGGATCGCCTCGATGATCTACGTCGGCCAGATCGGTCAGGTCCAGGCCACCGCCGGCACCGGCTTCGAACTGCAGGCCATCGCCGCCGTGGTCGTCGGCGGCACCTCCATCACCGGGGGCCGCGGATCCACCGCCGCTCCCGTCGTCGGCGCCATCCTCATCGGCGTCATCCTCAACGCCCTCACCCTGCTCGGGATCGCCGGCACCTGGCAGGACCTCGCCCTCGGCGCGATGATCCTGCTCGCCATCTGCACCGGCCTCGTACGACGCAGATTCCTCGGAGGTTCCGATGTCAACTGAAATCGGGTCCACCCCCGTCACCACGCAAACGACGGTCGCTGATCAGCCCGTCGCCGCGTGGCGGCGCTACCTGCGTGGCAACGAACTGGTCCTGGTCGTCGTACTGATCGCCGAACTGATCCTGTTCTCCAGCCTGTCTCCGTACTTCCTGGACCTACAGAACCTGCTCGACACGTCACGGTTCTTCGCCGAATCCGGACTGGTCGCGCTGGGCATGACCCTGGTCATCGTCACCGGCGGGATCGACCTGTCCGTGGGAGCGCTGCTCGCACTGGTCTCGGTCAGCATCGGCTTCACTTACGCCGCCGGCGTGCCGTTCGGCGTGTCGCTGCTCATCGGGCTCCTCGCCGGACTCATCGGCGGCTTCTTCAACGGCTACCTCATCTCGGTTCTCAACCTGAGCCCGCTGGCCGTCACCCTGGGCACCTTCTCCCTGTTCCGCGGCCTGGCCTACGTCATCTCCGACGCCGGTGCGGTCTCTGACTTCCCGAGCTGGTTCGCCTACTTCGGCCAGTACTACGTCGGCGGATACGTCCCCCTACAGCTAATCGTCTTCGCCGTCGCCGCGGTGATCATCGGAATCCTGCTGAGCAGAGGCCGTTTCGGCCGCGGCGTCGTCGGTGTGGGGCTCAACGCCCGCACCACCAGAATGTCGGGCATCCCGGTCAACAAGACCGTGCTCACCGTCTATGTCCTCGTCGGACTGCTCGTGGCGATCGCGGCGATGATCTACACCTCCCGGGTGTCCACCTCGCGGGCCAACGCCGGTCTTGGCCTGGAACTCACCGCCATCGCCGCGGTCGTCCTGGGCGGCTCCAACATCAAGGGCGGCAGCGGAAGCATCATCGGGACCGTCCTCGGCGTGCTGATCCTGGCGTTCCTCAGCCAGGGAATGATCCTCGTCGGCGCCTCCACCTCTGTAGCGCTGATGATCCAAGGCGCGGTTCTGGTGATCGCGGTTTTCGTCAACGAGATCGTCCGTCGCCGGCAGAAAAAATTCTGACGTTTCAATTCCAGGAGCACCTTTCACACACGGCACTTCCCACCCCAACGAAGCGGAGAGAAATCACCATGCGCAAATCCGTATCAATCCTGGCCTCAGGGCTGGCCATGGCCACCGTGTTCGCCGCGACCGCCTGCGGCGGCGGCAACCTCGGCAGCTCGGCGGCCGGCGGCGCATCGTCGTCGTCCACGACAGTGGCGCCCGCCGACATGAAGATCGCCATGATACCCAAATTCACCAGTGACCCGTACTTCGTCGCCGCCGACGCCGGCGCCCAGGAGGCCGCCAAGGAACTCGGCGTGACCGTGACGTTCAACGGCCCGGTTGACGCCGACGTCGCCAAGCAGTCCGACCTGGTGGACCAATTCGTACAGCAGAAGTACAACGCCATCACCGTGTCGGCAAACGACGCCAACGCCATCGCCCCAGCTCTCAAACGCGCCCAGGCTGCGGGTGTCAGGGTTTCGACGTTCGACGCCGACGCCGCCGCCGACGCCCGCGGCGTGTTCCTCAACCAGACCACCTTCGACGACATGGGCAAGACCATGGTCGACATGATGGTCAAGCAGACCGGCACCAGCGGTAAGTTCCTCGTCGTCACCGCCGTTCTCACCGCCCCGAACCAGAACCAGTGGATCGACGCGATGAAGAAGTACATCGGCGAGAAGTACCCCCACATGTCCATCGAAGCGGTGCTCCCCGGCGACGAGGACCTCGCCAAGTCCCGCCAGATCACCCTGGACTACCTGCGCGCCCACCCCGACACCAAGGGCGTGTGGGCCGTCACCGGCATCGCCACCCCTGGTGTCGCCGCAGCCGTCGAGGAACTCGGTCTGCAGGGCAAGGTCGCCGTTACCGGACTCGGGGTCCCCAGCCTGGTCCGGCCTTACATCAAGAACGGCACCATCAAGGAAGTGGCGCTGTGGAACCCCAACGACATCGGCTACGCCGCCATCTTCATGGCCGTGGCCCAGGTCAACGGCACGCTGAAAACCGGCACCGGCAGCACCCTGGCCGCCGGGCGCCTCGGCGACCTGAAATTCATCAGCAACGACACGATCCTTCTTGGCAAGCCCTACGTATTCAACGCCCAGAACATCGACAAATTCACCTTCTAACCCGCGTCACCAACGCTCGCTCCCACACGCCGGGGTTTGAGGACGACGTCACTGTAGGGCAGACCGGCGTACCGGTTTCAACTCGGCCAGCGGCTGCCTTCAGAACGTGAAATGGCGGAAGCGCCTGGCGTCGGGCACGCGGCGCTTCGGCATGCACTCAAGTCCCTCAGTCTGCTCGGCGTGCTGGAGGTCCGGCCGAGCAGCGGAACCTATCTGCGCAATGGCGGCAGCGACCTGCTGCCGCGGGTCATCGAGTAGGCCTCCTCTTAGGAGAGCAGCGCACTGAGGATGTCATCGAAGCGCGCGGCGCCGTCGAAGTCACGCTTGCGCAACTCGCGGCCGTGCGCAGGACCGATGAGGATTTACGCGAACTTGAGGGGTTGCTCAGTCAGATGGCGAACGCGGACAACGATGTCACCCTCTACACCGCACTCGACGTGAAGTTTCACCTCGCCATCGCGGCCGCCGCCCGAAATGAGATTCTCGCCGGTGTATTGCGCAGCCTGCAGAGCCTGCTGGAGGTGTGGACTCGGCAGGTAATCACCGCGGCCGGTGAGACCTATTCATCCCTCGAGCGGCATGTGCCCATCCTCGAGGCGATCCGCGCGGGCGACTCGGATGCCGCTGGAGGCGCACACATGGAGCGCGCTGGTCGCCGCCTGCGGGCGGCCGTCGCCCGATCGTCCCACCCCGGGGCTGAGCGAAGCCTGCGGTCGAATGATCGGGTCCGCTCGCTCGAAAGCCGAGCGGACCCGATCATCGTCACCTGAGGGTCTGGCCGCCCTCGAGCACCATGTTGTGACCGGTCATGAAATCCGAGGTGGAGCCAGCTATAAACACGATCGCGCCCTGCAGATCCGAGACCTCACCGAGCCGGGCCGCGGGAATCCCGTTCAACCATTGCGCGACAAAGGGGGCGGAGGGCTTCCGAGTGCTCAATCAACGCGGTGCGGATGATTCCCGGCGAGATGCAGTTGACTCGGATCCCCCGATCCGCCCGTTCTGCAGCCAAAGTGCGGGTGAGTGTTACCACTCCCGCCTTCGCCACGTTGTAGGCGACCCGTTTCTGAGGATGTGGAACGATCAGCGACGCCATCGAGGCGGTGTTGATGATCTTGCCGTACCCGTGGGGGAACATTTCGGCGCTTCGAGCTGGCAGCTTCGGAAGTCGGCGCGCAGGTTCAGATCCTGGTGCAGGTCCCATTCGGCCAACGAGGTGTCCTCGGCGGCGGCGTTCCGATTGATTCCCGCGTTGTTGACGGCGATGTCCAAATGCCCGAACTCCCTCGTCGTCGCGGCGATGGATTCACGGAGATCGTCCTCCGAGGTCACGTCTGCGGCGACGGCTGTGGCGGCGGCGCCGGCCGCAGTGATCTCCTAGGGCTTCACCAGAGGGTCTGGCCGCCTTCGAGCACCATGTTGTGGCCGGTCATGTAGTCGGAGGTCGACCCAGCCATGAACACGATCGCCCCTTGGAGGTCGGAGACCTCACCGAGACGGCCGGCGGGGATGCTCTCCAGCCACTGGTTCACAAGTGGGCGCAGCGCTTCGGAGTTCTCGATCAGGGCGGTCCGGATGATGCCGGGGGAGATGCAGTTCACGCGGATTCCGCGGTCGGCCCACTCGGCCGCAAGAGTGCGGGTGAGTGCGACGACGCCGGCCTTTGCGACGTTGTAGGCGACCTGCTTCTGCGGGTGTGGAACGATCAGCGAGGCCATCGAGGCAGTGTTGATGATCTTGCCGTAGCCGCGCGGGAACATCGCGGCGGCCTCGAGCTGGCAGCTGCGGAACACCGCACGCAGGTTCAGGTTCTGGTGCAGGTCCCAGTCGGCCAACGTGGTGTCTTCGGCCGGGGCGTTGCGGTTGATGCCGGCGTTGTTGACGGCGATGTCGAGGTGACCGAACTTGCCGACGGTCGAGTCGATCGCGTTGCACAGGTCCTCCTCACTAGTGACGTCCGCTGCCACGGCCATGGCGTCACCGCCGCCGTCGACAATCTCAGCCACGACCGATTCGGCGCGCTCATGGTCGAGGTCGACCACCGCAACGCCGGCGCCGGCCTGCGCCAAAGCGAGGGCGAAGCCGCGGCCAATGCCCTGACCGGCGCCGGTGACCAAGGCGGCCCGCCCGTCCAGCCGCATCCGCAGCAGGATCGGGGTGTGCAGGATGACTTCCTCATTGGCCATTGTCAGTGCCTTTCTGTTGCACGGTGGTGTGGTGGTCCTTCAGCTGCGTGAGCCCTCGCACGAGCACCGTCAGCAGGTTGATGAGCAGTCCTTGTGCGCCGCGCGCCTGCCAACCGGCTCCGTCGGTGTCGTTGTCGGCAATGACGAGCAGCGGCACGTCCGCGGCCTCTGCGGCGACCATGACAGTGTCGACGGCGGCCTTCACCTCCGGGTGTGCGAAGTCGCCGAAGTGTCCGAGCTCGAGCGAGAGGTCGCTGAGACCGATCCAGACGGCGGAGACGCCTTCGACCGCGAGGATCGCCTCGACGTTCTCCACGCCGCCGCGGGATTCGACCTGCACCACCACGACGGTGTCTTTCAGCGCATTCTGGAGGTGCTCGGCCGTGCTGACGGTGCCGTAGTGGCCGGCGCGGGTGCTGGTGGCGAGGCCGCGGGTGCCTCCTGGGGGGTAGTGCGTGAGGCGGACGGCTTCGCGCGCTTCCTGCTCGGAGGCGACCTGCGGCACCACGATCCCGGCGGCGCCGCCGTCGAGGGCCCTGGCGATCTCGGGCCGATCGAGCGTGCCGATGCGTACGAGCACGGGCACCCCGGCGGCCTCTGCCGCACGTAAGTGGTGGTCGAGTTCGAGCCCGCCTGCGATGCCGTGTTCGGTGTCGATAATGACGAAGTCGAAGCCGAGGTGGCCGCCGAGCTCGACGTTAGACGGGGCGGGCATCTTGGTAATCAGCCCGACCAAGGCGTCCTTACTCCGCAGCTTCGCGGCGAGCGTCGTCGCCTTGCGGGGAGTGGTACTCATGCGGGTACTGTCCTTCCACTTGACTCCTGATGGAGTTGACCGAGGCGGGTCACTGCTCGAACGAGCAGGTTCGGCTTGCCCACGTTGCCGGGGTAGATGACGCAGACGGGGTCGTCGGCGTCATCACGCCAGGCCCTGCCAGACCGGCAGCGTCGCGTCGACGAGCGGCCCCACGATGGTCGCCGCGCCCCACGCCAAAGCCCGCGACGACGAGGTGATGCCGCCCTTGGCGATGACGACGCTTGGTCGTGCCTGCACGATCTGCCGTGTGGCCTCGGTAAGTGCCGCAGCGACGGTCGCCGCGATGCGCAGCGACTCGGCGGGACTGTTCGCAGTGACGACGTTGCGCAAGGTGGACAGCACCACCGTGCTCTCCGTCAGTTTGCTGCGTGCTGCCTTGACCACCCGGACGACCTCGGCGTCGGGGTCCGACCCCAGAAGGGTGGGGACATCGAGCTCCACCTCGCCGATCGGGAGAGCTGCGCGGAATTCGGTGAGCTGGTCGGTGGTGGTGGCTGTGACTCCCGATGACGACGAGGCCAGTGCTAGTGCGCACCGTTGGGTTGGCGGGCCGGGCCGCAGGGAGCTGTCCGATGTGCTGCACATAGGACGGCGCGCACTGCACGAGGTATGAGGCGCCGTCTCGCTCGGCGAGCAGTTGTCCCTCGGCCAGGACCGCGAGGTCTTCCTTGCTGCGAATCGACGGGCACACCAGCGTGCAGGACGACTGGTCCGCGAGGAAGCGCGCGACGGCCGCGGGGCCGTTGTCGATGATGCGGCTCGGGAGCTCCTCGACCTGCCAGTCCGCCGGGACACGGGCGTGCGCCCACTGGACCAGTCGCGACTGGTCGTAGCCGAAGGTGGCGTCGCGGGCGTACTCGGTCGTCGCGACTGGTCTGAGCACACTCTTTACCGTGACGTAGTGCGTCCCGTCGAGCGTGTAGCGGCCAGCCTCGGGGAACGCCGGCACGAGCAGACACCCGCGGTATTCCTCGCTGCTGGTGCCGCGGACGATCTGCACCTCGAGGGGGAAGTGCCCGCGCAGCGTCGAGTCGCCGCGCCTGATGAATTGGGCGCTGCCGTCGAGGTCGGAGGCGACCTCGACAGCGAGCTTGACGGTGTCGCGGACGAGCTGCTCGGCGGTGTCGTGGTCGAGGGCACGTGTGTTCGTGAGCACGTAGATGACGTCGCTGCGGGCGAAGGCCCACCGGAAGGTTTGGGGAGAGGGGGGAATTACAACCGGGGCTCCGCTGATGCCCTGGGTGCCGGTTGGGTCGTCGTCGAGGACGACGGTCCAGCGCTGACCGATCGCATCAGGCATGCGCCGCGCCGGTCCGGTTCCATCCTCGGGCGTCGTCGCCGGGGGCGGTCCAACCATCGTCGGTGACGATGAGGGTGTCCTCCAGCTTGATGAATCCGGACTCGACGTCTTCGAACCAGGACTCGATCGAGAGCACCCCACCGGTCAGGAGCGGATCGTCAGCGTGGGTGGCCGGATAGGGGACAGGGCCGGTGCTGGTCAGCCGCGGTGCCTCATGGGTGATCAGACCCATGCCGTGGGCCACGAACTTCATCCGGTTCCCGTCGGGCAGCTTCGAGATAACGTCGAGGGCGTGCAAATAGATGTCGCCGCCGCGCTTGCCGGCGCCGATCGCGGTGCGGGCTTCCTGCTGTACCGTCTCGATCTGGTTGAGTAGATCAACCTGACGCGACGTGGGTTCGGTGTCGATGCCCATCCGGGACAGGTCGCCGATGTAACCCTTGTACATGCCGCCGGAGTCCAGCGAGAGGGTGGTGCCGCTGGTCCAGATGTCGGTGTTCGGCGACCGGTTCATTGATCCGCCGCCGATGGTGACCAGGGCGTACTCGAAGTACATCCCGCGCTTGGTCTGCTCGAGTCGGAAGATCTCCTGCAGCTCGAGCTTGGACATCCCGGGCTGGGCGAGGCTAAAGGCAGTCTGCATCGACTCGATGATCTTCACCGAGGCTTCGCTGACGTAGCGCAGCTCCTCGGGGGTCTTGACGGCCCGCATCGTCTCGAGTACGTCGAGGATGTCGACGAAGGTGACCTCGGGCAGCAAAGTTCGAAGGGTGTCGAGGGCGTCGGCCGGGATGAAGGACATCTCCACCCCGATCGTGGCGGCCTCGAGGTGCCGGCTGCGCAGCGCGGCGGCGACCGCCTTGGCGGTGTCGAGCGTGGTCCAGCTGACGTTCTGCACGTCCGGGATCCAGATCGCGCCGTTCTCGGTGCCCCAGTTCTCGTTGCCGGCACCGATGTAGAAGGCGTCGGCGGGTCGTCCTCGCACAAGCCCGAGCGCCGGCAGATAGCGGCTGATGCCAGTGGCTTCGGCGTGCGCGAAGAAGAAATACCGGTAGCCGCCAAGCAGGTGCTGCACGTTGTGCTTGGTGGTAGCCAGCACGGCATCGATGTCTCGGCTGGCTAGAAGATCGTCGAATCGGTCGGTGTCGAACGGAACAGAAACCATCATTGGGTCCTCCATTCGAGGTCGCGTCATTGCCTCCGCTACTCTGGCAGACACCGCCTCACCGGTCAACCGGTAAACCACGAAATGGAAGGGGACGCAGTGCGGATACCGAACAGGGTCACCCCTTGCCGGACCCGGGGTATGGAGCTGGCGTGAGCGACGGAGGCGGCAGCGATCCGCGCGGTGTCCTGAATCGGCAGGGGCGACAAGCTCGCCGCAAACGGCGCCGCCGTGGACGCGTGCTGGCCTTCCTCGGCACGGTCCAGTTCGACGGCGTGGTCGTGATCGGGGAGGGGGAGAAGGAAACATATCCGCTCGTTGACCGAATACCTGCTGCAGCAGCTGGACCGGGTGGACGACTTACGGCGCGAGTTCACCGACCCGCAGCATCTACTGGTGCTGCCCGGACGTCCGCACGGCACCCCCGGCTACTACCTGCGGATCATCGACCTGGGCCAGGTAGTGACAATGACGCTGACACCGCCGCAGATGTCCAGCCTGGTCGAGATGATCGAGAAGCGGGTCGCCGACGCCACTGACGGCACCGGCATCGACACGCCAACCCCGTCCGGCGACGCCTTCAAGCCGCTACCGGAACCACCCAACCCGATTGCAATCCACCTGCCCGTCGAGTACATCTCACTGAACCACCAGTACGCCGACGTGATTCTGAGGTTCCAGGCGGTGAGCAGGTCCGGGTGATCGAAACGCCGCGCCCGCGGCATGCAGCAGGGAATAGCCCAGCTCGCCTCCTCAGCCGGTTCAACGCGACGTAGATCGCCGACAGCGCAGGACTGGTGCCCCAGTGGCCGAGAAGCCGCGGCTTGATGTGCGCCGCCGTCAGCGGCTCGCGCAGCAGCGCGTTGTCGCCGAAATAGATCTGCCCGACCGTCAGGTAGTTCGCCGCGTCCCCCAGCGCAGGTCAAGGTCGAGCTCGGTGTCGGAGCAGGCGCCGGAATCGTCCGGGGTCATCACTCGAACCTACGGCTTGACCTGCTGAACGGCATGCACCCGCGCATGATGTAACCACGGAGCAGCCCGCGACGCTTACGCAGCTGCCCGAGGAGATGAGAGGTCGATGGCCGACACCCGTACGGTGGTGACGATCGCCAGCCAGCTTGATGCTGCGCTGGTGGCACGGATCGCGGCGGTCGACGACCGGCTGCAGGTCCGTCACGAACCGGAGCTGCCCCGGCCGCCTGCCCGCGGCGCGCCGGGCGGCAGCGCGCCTTTGTCCCGCACCGCTGAGCGGCAGCAGCGGTGGCGGACGATGCTGGCCGAGACCGAGGTGCTGTTCGGGATCCCCGAGGATTCGGCGGACGGACTGGCTGACGCGATCCGCGGCAGCGGCCGGCTGCGCTGGATCCAGGCGACAACCGGGGGCGCCGGCCAGCTCCTGCTCGATGCCGGGCTGACCGAGCAAGAGCGGGCCCAGGTGATGATCACCCGCGCCGGCGGTGTGCCGGCCGGCCCGCTGGCCGAGTTTGCGATGTTCGGTCTGCTGGCCTTCACCCAGGGTCTGCCGCGACTGCTCGCCGACCAGAAGGCCCGACGATGGGAGCGGCACCCGACGGCGGAACTGGCCGGCGGCACCGTCCTGGTGGTGGGGTTGGGCGCGCTCGGCGCGCAGGTGGTCCGGCTGGCGAAGGCGTTCGGGATGCGGGTGATCGCCGTCAACCGCACCGGGCGCACCGATTGCCCGGACGTGGACGAGATCCGCACCCCGCGATTCCTGGGGGATCTGCTGCCGGTGGCTCATGGCGTAGTCGTCACGGTGCCGTTGACCGACCAGACCCGCGGCATGATCGATGCGACGGCCATCGACCGGATGCATTCCGGCGCTGTGCTGGTCGCCATCGGCCGCAGCGGCGTGGTCGACGAGGCGGCGCTGGTCCAGGCCTTGCGGCAGAGCAGGCTGGCCGGTGCGGCTCTTGACGTGTTCGCTGCCGAGCCGCTGCCGGTCGAGAACCCGTTGTGGGAGCTGCCGAACGTGCTGGTAAATGCGCACAGCGGCACGCTGTCCCGGCAGCAGACGGAACGGATCGTGGCGGTGTTCACCGAGAACCTGCGGCGCTACCTGGCCGGCGACGAACTGCTCGGCGCGATACGTCCCGCGCAGCTCTCATGATCCGGAACGGTCGGACGACATGACGGAAGATCTTGACCACAGAGAGGCGAAAGCTGATGACGACCAAGCACACGGTGAAGGTCGGGCGTCCTTATGACCCGCGGGCGCGGAGGGACGGCACCAGGGTGCTGGTCGACCGGATCTGGCCGCGTGGACTGAGTAAGGAGAAGGCGGACCTGGACGAATGGTGCAAGCAGGTTGCGCCGTCCACCACGCTGCGCCGCTGGTACGGCCACGATCCGGACCGTTTCGCCGAATTCGGCCGCCGCTATCGCAGCGAACTGACCGAACCCGAGCGGGCCGAGGCGCTGGCCCATCTGCGCGAGCTGGCCGGCAAGGGTGCGTTGACGCTGCTGACGGCCAGCAAACGAGACGACATCAGCGAGGCCACGGTGCTCGCCGAACTGCTGCAACCATGACCGGTCCGCGCCGGCCCCACTCCCAGCGGCCGGAGGTGGACATCGGCGCCTACCGGGGCTGGTTGTTCGACCTCGACGGCGTGCTGACCAAGACCGCCGACGTTCATGCGGCCGCCTGGAAACAGGCCTTCGACGGGTTCCTTGACGCCGAAACCAAGCGGTCGGGCAAGACGTTCGCGCCGTTCGACCCGGTGGCCGACTACCAGCGGTACGTCGACGGTGAACCGCGGGCCGACGGCGTGCGGCACTTCTTGGCCGCCCGCGGCATCGAATTGCCGGCCGGCGCCGACGACGACCCGTCGGACGCCCGCACGGTCGCCGGGCTCGGCAACCGGAAGAACGACATCATGCTGCAGGTGCTGCGCACCAGCGGGGTCGACGTCTACCCGGGCGCGGTCACGCTGGTGAAGGCGCTGCGCGGCCAGGGAACGCCAACCGCTGTCGTCTCGGCCAGCGAGAACACTCACGCCGCGCTGCAGGCGGCCCGGATCGCCGACCTGTTCGACGCGGTCGTCGACGGACACGTCGTGAAGCAGCGCATGCTGGCCGGCAAACCGGCGCCGGACAGCTACCTGGAGGGCGCCAGGACGCTCGGCATTTCCCCCGGGCAGGCGGTTGTCGTCGAGGACGCCCTCGCCGGGGTGGAGGCAGGCCGGGCCGGTCACTTCGGCCTGGTGGTCGGAGTCGACCACCACCAGCACGCCGCGCAGCTCTTGGCCCACGGGGCCGACGTCGTCGTCACCGACCTGGCCGAGCTGCTCGGCGACGCCGGCGGGCCCGGGTGACCGTCCACCCGCGAGCATCCGCCGGCCGACGGGGACGTCAGCGAGATCGGCGGTATCGCAGCATCGCCGTCGATTTCGACGTCGGCCCGATCCCAGAAGTCGTCCAGGTAGCTGCGCTGCTCGGCCAGCAGCCCGTCCCACCCGGTCTTGACCGCCTAGCCCAGCGCGGCGTCCGCCTGATCGCGCACCGCCGCCGCCGACCGCGACGCCGACCAGCCGTAGGCCACGAACTTGACCAGCCGCAACCGTTGCCCCGGCTCCAGGCGCGCCCTTTGGAAACCCCGGTGGTCTTACCGAACAGCTCGGCCATCACCCGTCCCGGCTCCATCCCCCGAGCCAGCGCGTATCCGTGGTCTCGATATGTCATGAAGAGGTAATCACTTTTTCCCAGCGCATCCATCAGCCCGACCACGGTCGCCTCCTCGCCAAGATTGAGGTGACAGTATCCGCCGATTTTCGCCCGGGCATACATTTCACTCGCGCGGAGTTCGAAAGCCCGGATAAGTGACATTTGCCGGTAGTAGTCCAGCAGGACTTCCGGTGACTCATTCCCCGGCACCATAGACGAATCATTCGTCGCAACGGTGCCCTTTCGGGCCGTACCCGCCATCGTGCGCCTCGCTTTCGGGACCTTCGTCACGATCAGCCTACTTCGCCGCAGCTCGGCACATCGAAGGGCCGCCAGGCATCTCGTAAGGGCCACGGCACTGTTCCGCACCACCGCGGAGACCACCTGCGGCGGCGCGGCATCGCCGAACTGTTCGACGCCATCGTCGACGGACAGGTGGTGAAGGAGCGTGTTCTACCCGTTCGCTCAGCGTGGATGAGCACTCCAGCGTTGGTTGCCCCTGCAACCCGCCGCCTCACGGTCGGCGGTTACCGGTATGGACGAAGCAGTTGGCGAACGTTGCCATGGAGCGAATCCGTTCTGGTCCAGGTGAATCGTTGAACGAGCGCTGCATCGACATCAGGGAGCCGGGAATGTGCCAGGTGATTGCGAAGGTCATAGAGGTTTGCCCAGAGACGATCGCTACGGACCGACTGGCCCGTCGCCGTCGCGTAGGCAAGAGCTTCGTTTCCCGCCGCGATCCACAGGCGATGCAGTATCCAGCGGTAGCGAGCGTCTACAGCGAACCGCGCCGCGTCACCCTCCTCGCGAAGCGATCTGACCTCGGCCAGCAATGCATCGAGCTCGAGCAGGGCGATCCGGCCGACGCTCAGCGCTCACAGCGCAGACGCCGCGCGTAGATCCGGGCTCGCGTGGTCATTGCTCAGCGCACCTTCAGAGAACAGTGCGACTTCAGCCCCAAGTAGATCCTGGCATCCCGCTGGAACTCGAACATGTCGAACAGGTCGTGATCGGTATCGATCCGGCCCCTGAGCCTGCCTGTTGATGCGAAGGCCAACTCGGTGATTCCATGGCGTGCGGCCAACTCAATCAACCGTGCAGCAGAGGAGCGCACCTGGGCCTCGGTGGCGGGCGGCAGATGCGGTGGCTCGACGAGCGCTTGACTCACCAGTCCAGTCTACCGAGCACGGCACCGTCGCGGGTGGACGATCGCCACCGGGCATCTTCAGGTTTGCGAAGATCGTCAGACCGGTCGGCGGTATCGCAGGAACAGGTAACTGTCGGACTCCAGGACGTGGCACAGTTCCAGGGCAGCGGACTGCTCGAGTTGCGGGCCGTCGAGGATCCGGCCGGCGTGTCCGGCAACGAGCTGGGGCGCGAGGGTCAGGCAGAGCTCGTCGAGCAGACCGGCCGCGGCCAGCTGGGCACTGACATGTGGGCCGCCCTCGGCGAGCACGTTGGCGACACCGCGGTCGGCTAGGCAGCCCATGGCGACGGGAAGGTCGACGGCGGTGTCGCCGGCCACGATGACGTCGGCGACCGCCTGGGCGCTGGCCCGGTCGGCGGCATCGGAGCTGTCGCTGGTCACGATCAGCGGCCGCTGGTCCGCCTTGCCGAACAGCGGCGCCTGCCAGTCCAGCCGACACGATCTTGTGAGCACGGCGATGGCCGGGGCGCCGACCAGGCCAAGCGCCGCCCGGCGGACGCTAGCGGCGGCGTCCAGCTCGACCGGTCCGTAGCCCTCGGCGCGCAGCGTACCGGCACCGACGAGAATCACGTCGGACAGCGAACGCAAGACCGCGAACAGGGTGCGATCGGCGGATCCGCCGAGCCGCGCGGTGTGGCCGGCGACCGACGCGGCCCCGTCCAGGCTGGCGATCATGTTCAGCCGCACGGCGGGCCGACCCTCGACGGCCGGTGGCAGCCGTCCGTAGGCCTCGGCCGGGTCGACATCGGCCTCGGCATCGGGGAACAGGCGTCGCATCACCGGTGCACCGGCTGTCCGCTGCCGGCATCGGAGCGTTGTTCGCGTTTGCCGGCGATGCTGGCCAGCAGGCTCTGCCACGACGCGTCGAAGGTGGCCGCGCCGTCCCGCTGCAGCTGGTCGGCGAGGGCCTGGTGGTCGATGCCGGCCCGGTCGAAGGCGGCCAGCGTGTGCTCGGCGTCGCCACCGTCGGCCGCCATCAGCGGGCCAAGCTCCCCGTGGTCGGCATAGCCGAGCAGGGTCTTTTCGGGCATGGTGTTGATGGTGAACGGAGCCGCCAGAGCGTTGACGTACAGCAGGTCGGACGCCTGCGGGTTCTTGGTGGAGGTGCTCGCCCACAGCAGCCGCTGCGGCCGGGCACCTTCGTTGGCCAGCTGCCCCCAGCGCGGTGAGTCCAGCAGCTCCCGGTAGGCCCGGTAGGCCAATGCCGCCTGGGCGATGCCCAGCCGATCCCGGAGTTCGGCGGGTACCCGGTCGGCCACGGCGGTGTCCCAGCGGCTGACGAACACCGAGGCCACCGACCCGACGGCCGGGTCGAGGCCGGCCCGCACCCGGCGTTCGATGCCGCGCAGGTATGCCTCGGCCGATGCCTGGTACTGCTCGGCGGAGAACAGCAGCGTCACATTGATCGGGATGCCGGCGAACGTGCACTCCTCGATTGCGGGCAGCCCGTCCGGGGTGCCGGGGATCTTGACGTACAGGTTGGGTCGGGCCGCGCTGGCGTGCAACGCCTTGGCCTGGGTGATGGTGGTGGCGCTGTCGCGGACCAGCAGCGGCGAGACCTCCAGGGAGACCCACCCGTCGACACCGTCGGTGTGTTGGTGTACCGAAGCCAACAGGTCCGCGGCGCGCCGCAGATCGGCCAGCGCCAACTCAAAGAACACCTGTTCCGCCGGAAGGCCGGCCGCCCGGTGCACGGCGATGTCGGCGTCGTAGTCGGTGCCGGCCTCGATGGCCTTGTCGAAGATGGTCGGGTTGGAGGTGAGGCCGGTGATCGAATACTCGGTGATGTAACGCAGCAGAGTGCCGCTGTCGAGCAGGCCACGGGTGATGTTGTCCAGCCACAGGCTCTGGCCGGCATCGTGCAGCGCTTGGGTGGATGTCATCTGGTCTCCTCGGAGGTTGGGGTCACGACGTGACCAGGGTGTGTGCGGCGGCGACGATGTGACGCGCCGAGATGCCGGCCTGGTTCAGCAGTTCCGCCGGCTTCCCGGAACCGGGCAAGTCCCGCACCGCGAGGTGGGCCAGACGAAGAGCCGGTACCGAGGCGTCGGCGAGGGCCTCCAGCACGGCGCTGCCCAGACCGCCCTGCGGGTAGTGGTCCTCGGCGACGACCAGCCGGCTGCCGGTCACCCGGCAGGCCTCGACGAGGGTGTCGCGGTCGATGGGTTTGATCGAGTAGGCGTCGATGACGCGCGCGGCGATGCCGGTGGCGGCGAGTTCGTCGGCGGCGGCCAGGCATTCGTGCAGCGTGACGCCGGCCCCGATCAGTGCGATTTGGTCGTCGGGTCCGGCCCGGTGGGTCTTGGACCCGCCGACCGGGAATTGCTCGTCGGGGCCGTAGAGGACGGGGTAGGCGCCGCGGGTGGTGCGCAGGTACACGATGCCGTCGGTGTCGGCCACCAGTGCCACCAGCGCCGCGGTGCAGGGCGCGTCGGCGGGGTAGAGCACCACCGAGCCGTGCACCGCCCGGAGCGCGGCCAGGTCCTCCAGGGCCATCTGCGACGGGCCGTCCTCACCGATCTCGACGCCGGCGTGCGAGCCGACCAGCCGGATGTTGATCCGGGAGATGCCGGCCATCCGGATGAAGTCGTAGGCGCGGGAGAAGAACACCGCGAAGGTCACCGCGAACGGCAGGTAGCCGCGGACGGCGAGCCCGACGGCGGTGGCCACCAGTTGCTGCTCGGCGATGAACATCTCGAAGTAGCGCTCCGGGCAGACCTTCTGAAATTCGTCGGCGTGGGTGGAGTTGCCGACCTCGCCGTCCACCACGACGACCTCCGGGCGTGCGGCCAGCGCGGCGATGGCGGCGCCGAACGCCACCCTGGTGGCGACCTTCTCGCCCGGCTGGTAGCTGGGCAGACTGACGGGGGCCGAGGGGTCGGCCGTGATGGCCGCGGTACCGGGTGCCGGGTGCTGCGTTTCGATCAGCAGATCGCTGGGTCCGCCGAGGGCGGCGATAGCCCGTTCGGCCATCGCCGGCGGGAGCGCCTTGCCGTGCCAGCCGTTCTTGTCCTCCAGTTCGGGGACGCCTTTGGCCTTGATGGTGTGGGCGAGCAGCACCGTCGGCTGGTCGCCGCCGAGCCGGGCCTGGGTCAGCGCCTGGTCGATGGCAACCGGATCGTGGCCGTCGATGATCAGCGGCCGGCAGCCGAACGCCTCCACCCGGGCGGCGTAGCGCTCCAGGTCCCATTGCAGTTCGGTGGGTCCGCGCTGGCCGAGGCGGTTGACGTCGACGACGGCGGTGAGGTTGCCGAGCTGGTAGTAGCTGGCCTTGTCCAGGGCCCCCCAGATCGAGCCCTCCGCGGTCTCGCTGTCACCGCACAGCACCCACGCGTGATACGGCAGCTTGTCCAGGTACTTGCCGGCGAGGCAGACGCCGACCGCGTCGGGCAGTCCTTGGCCCAGCGAGCCGGTGGCCACGTCCACCCAGGGAAGTACCGGGGTGGGGTGGCCCTGAAGGCGGGCTCCGAGCTGCCGGTAGGTGGTGATCAGCTCGTCCTGGTCGATCATGCCGACCGCCCGGAACATCGAGTGCAGCAGCGGTGAGGCGTGGCCCTTGGAGAAGATCAAGTGATCGTTGGTGGGTAGATCCGGTTGGTCCCAGTCGTAGTGCAGATGCCCGATCAGCAGCACCGCCATCAGGTCGGCCGCCGACAGCGACGAGGTGGGGTGCCCGGAGCCAGCCTGGTGCTGCAGCGGATGGAGTCCACCCGGAGTTGGACGGAGAGCCGGCGGATCAGGTCGTGCCGCCCGTCGGTCATCGGGGCGGTACTCGTCGGTGCGGTCATGACGATTTCCCCGTGAATGCGTCTGCGCCGATCTGGGTCAGCGGCACGTCAGTGTTGACCAAGGCGGCGGGGTCGATCTGGTTGCCGGAGCGGACCAGCGCGGCGATGGTGTCGGTGACGTCCCAGATGTTGACGTTCATGCCTGCCAGCACCCGCCCGTCCCGCATCCAGAAGGCGAGGTATTCGCCCTTGGGCAGGTCGCCGCGGAAGAGCACCTCGTCGTAGCCGTTGGGCCCGACGTACCCGGAGTACTCCATGCCCATGTCGTATTGGTCGGAGAAGAAGTACGGCACCTGGTCGTAGGAGGCGTGCTGGCCCAGCATGTTCGCCGCCGCCACCGGCCCCTGATTGAGGGCGGCCGACCAGTGCTCCAGCCGCAGCTGGGCGCCCAGCAGCGGGTAGTAGGTATTGGCCACGTCGCCGGCGGCGAAGACATCGGGATCGTTGGTGGCCAGCTGCTCGTCGACGAGCACCCCGTTGTCGACGGTCAACCCGGCCGCCGCGGCCAGCTCGGTATTGGGGGTGATGCCCACCCGACGACGACCGTGTCGGCATCGATCACGCTGCCGTCGGCCAGCCGAACACCGGTGGCCCGTTCATCGGTGCCGGTGATCTCGGCGACGGTGGCTCCGAGCAGCAGCTCGACGCCGTGCTCGCGGTGCAGGGCCGCGTACATCTCGGCCATTTCGCGGCCGAGCACCGCCAGTAGCGGCAGCTCGGCCCGTTCGATCACGGTGACCTCGGCTGCGGCGGCGCGGGCCGCCGCGGCCGTTTCCAAACCGATCCAGCCGGCGCCGATGATCGCCACCCGGCGGGTGGTTGCGAACGCGGTCTTCAGTGCGTCGCAATCGGCCAGCCGGCGCAGGTACAGCACGCCGTCGTAGTCGGCGCCCGGCACGGTCAGCCGCCGGGGGGAGGAGCCGGTGGCCAGCAGCAGCTTGTGGTAGTGAATCTGTTCGCCGCTGTCGGTGCTCACCTGGTGGGTGTGCCGGTCCAGGGCGGTCACCCTGGTGCCCAGTCGTAGGTCGATGTCATGCTCGGCGTACCAGCCGGCCGGCTGCAGGAAGATCTTGTCCCTCTCGGATTTGCCTTGCAGGTAGTCCTTGGACAGCGGCGGACGATCGTATGGCTGCTCGGTCTCCTCACCCAGCAGCACGATCCGGCCGTCAAATCCGTCTGTGCGCAGCGCTTCGGCTGCCGTGGCTCCGGCTAGGCCGGCGCCCACGATGACGAATGTTTGCTGTGTGCTCATGTCATGCCCTCTTCTGTGGCTATCCGTGCGGATTCGAGGTGGTCGCCGTCGAGGCTTGCTTTAGATGGATTGCCGGTAGCCGAAGAACTCGTGGTCTTGGTTGTAGCCGCCGTAGCCGCCGCCGACCTCGGAGAAGTGCGCGACGAATTCGATTCCCTTGATCCATTTGACTTGTTTGAAGCCGAGCTGGACCTCGTTGCGCAGCCGTAGCGGGGCTCCGTGTCCGAAGGACAGCGGCTCGCCGTTCATGTCGTAGGCGAGCATGGTGAGGTGGTTGCTCATCTGCTCGATGGGGTGGGCGTCGTAGTAGATGCCCTGATCTGGGCCGTCACCGAGGGAGTAGAACACCACCCACTTCGCCTCCGGCCGCGGTTTGACCAGCCCCAGCAGCGTCTGCATGGACACCCCGCCCCATTTGGCGATGCCCGACCAGCCCTGGATGCAGAAGTGCTGGGTGATCTGTTCGTGAGGGGGCAGCGCCCGCAGCTGCTGCAGGTCGAGTTCGACCGGGTTGTCGACCAGTCCGTTGATCCGCAGCCGGTAGTCGGCGAAGCCGCCGTCCTGCAGTGCGGTGTACTCCGCCGAGTCGGGGTACTGGCCGTTGTGCCAGAAGTAGGGGGAGATGTCCTTCTCGGCGTATTGGCCGGGGGTGGCGTCGACGTGCTCGAACAGCCGTTGCGCTGGGCCGATGAGGGCGTAGCCGACCTTCTGCACCACCCGCGGGTGCCGCAGGGTGAACGGGGTGGCCGCCACCCAGCCGACGATCACCACCACCATCGTGGCGGCGAAGATTCCGAAGCCGATCCAGTCACCCGCATCGCGGCTGGCGTACATGTGGTTGAGGTTGCGCAGCAGCCCGGTGGTGAACACCAGCGCGACGTGGATGGTGATGAACAGCAGGAACCAGCACATCACCAGGAAGTGCAGCGAGCGGGCCACCTGGATGCTGAACAGCCGGCTGATCGGCTTGAACCGGGTCGACAGCGCCGGGGACATGCCAAGGCCGGTGAGAAAGGCCAGCGGCGCGGCGATGAAGATGGTGATGAAGTAGGCGATCAGCTGCAGGCTGTTGTAGGCCACCCAGCCGTTCTCGGTCGGCCACTGCAGCGATAGGTACTGGATTAGTACCGATATCGAGTTGGGGATCACCGACCAGCTGGTGGGCACGACGTGCCGCCATTGTCCTGTGGTGAACAGCAGGACGTAGAACACCAATCCGTTGAGCAGCCAGAGGGTGTCGACGCCCAGATGCCACCAGCGGGCCAGCCCGATGGAGTGCCGGATGCCTGGCAGCCCAACCTGACCAGGGAGGCTGATCGAGTCCTTCTTCGCGGTCCACAGCGGGTCGGTGGGAACTGGTTTCTGAACCCGGAACCAGTCTTTGCCCGGGGTGCTGTGCCGCGTCCAGTACAGCCGCGGGTGGTCGCTGAGGATCTGGATTCCGGAGCGGATGATGAATATCAACAGAAACAGGTTGAAGAAATGCTGCACGCCGATCCAGATCGGCAGGCCGGGGTCTGCCGCGGCGGCGGAGGAAATGACGGTGCCGGGGTTGGTGGCGATGAAGTGCTGCACCGAGGCCGTGTTGCGCAGCCCTTTGCCGATGGCGACCGCGATGATCAGGACCACGAACCCGATCGGCAGCAGCCACAACAGGTTGAACCACCGGTTGCGGCCGATCCGCACCCTTGGCGCCACGCCGTGTGCCTGCGGTACCGCACCTGCCCACGTGGTGGGGTCGACGACATCCTCACCGACGGTCAGCTGGGATCGGAAACTGCCCTCCGCCTGTGGCGGCGGCTGACGCGGCGCCGCGGCTGCCGAAGCGCTGCGGTGCGCAGCGCGTGGTTCGAACCCGGCTCCGGTGGTGGGGGTGTCTGGATGCTTCATTGCGGCTCCTGACCGTTCGGTCAACTCGGACGTCAGCTCGACGACGGTGATGTCGTCGTCACACCCGCGCGGACGGCAGCCGGAACGCCATGTCGTTGGCTCGATCCGATCACCGGCAGCGGCCTGCCCAGGCGGTCGGGTGCGGGCCCTGGTGTGGCCCGAATCTGCAGGTCTGCTTCCGGCGATGCGCCTGCTGACGCACGGGGTGCGGCCTGTCGGCGGCGATTCCCCGTCCCGGAACGTCTGGTTTCAACGATTGCGACGCTACGCCGCCGCCGGCGTCCCTGTCACGCCCGGGTCGGCCCGCGCACCATACTGGCCTGGTGCCAGAGCTGCCGGAGGTGGAGACCCTGCGTCGCGGCCTGGATGCCATCCTGGTTGGCAAGCGCATCGAGGCGGTGCGGGTGCTCTGGCGTCCGTCGTTCGACGTTGCGCAACGCCGGATCGACGCGCACGTCGCCGGCCATCGGGTCGCCGCCGTCCGACGCCGGGGGAAGGTTCTGCTATTCGACCTGGACAACGAACAGCACCTGCTGGTGCACCCGAAGATGACCGGTCAGCTCGTCGTCGCCGACCACGGCACGACGGTGTTCGCCGGCGGTCACCCGTCCCGAAAGATGCTCGAGCCGATGCCGAATGTCACCACCAGGGTGGTGTTCACCCTCACCGCCGACACGGTGCTGTATTTCAACGACCAGCGGAAGTTCGGCTGGATCCGGCTCGTCGACACCGGCTCGCTGGCCGGCGAGGAGTTCCTGTCCTGCCTCGGCCCGGAGCCGTCGAGCGCGGCCTTCACCCGCGGCGGGCTGCGCGCCCAGTTGGCGCGCCACCCGCGGGCGATGATCAAAGCGGTGATCCTGGACCAGTCGACGGTCGCCGGTATCGGCAACATTTACGCCGACGAGGCCTTGCATCTGGCCCGCATCGACCCCCGCCGGCCGGCGGGCAGCCTGACCGCAGGGGAGGTCGGGCGCCTGCACGACGCCATCGTGTCGGTCCTCGGCCGCGCGGTCGAACACGGTGGGACCAGCTTCGTCGAGTATGTCAACGACTTCCGCGGTAGCGGCACCCACCTCGCCGAGGCTCGGGTGTTCCAACGCGCCGGCGAACCCTGCGGGCGATGCGGAACGACGATCCAACGCATCCGGGTCGCCGGCCGCGGGACGAACATCTGCCCACACTGTCAGCAATAGGCAAGCCGGTTCGCTGCGAACCGTGAACCGACCTGGCTGAAAGGAAACGATCCGACCGGCGTAGCGTTGAAGGTGCTGAGCATCAGCCGTTTCCGGGCTCGGGCCGCCGCCGTCAGGCCGCGCCCCGAGTGCGAACCCTCGCAGCGCCGGAAGTCTCAGACCCCCTCGGCGACGCCGGTCCCGACATCGGCTCGGCCGCTTGTGGGACGTACACGGATCGGCGGCCTACTCGGTCGCCGGACACCACATATCGTCGGGCCAGGTATCGATGCCCGACCCGGACCGCACCCCTTAGGAGAACCCGATGACATCCCACAGCAATGCCACCATCAGCAAGCTCAGCGACAGCGGCCAAACCATCACACCAGCGGCCGCCGACATCCGAGGCCTGACCGTGAAGGACAAGGACGGCAAGGAACTTGGCAAGGTGCACGATCTGCTGATCGATGACGAGGCGCGCAAGGTTCGCTTCCTGTTGGTCGAACACGGCGGTTTCCTCGGCCTCGGCCAAACGAAGTCGTTCATCCCGGTCGACGACATCACCAAGATCACCGCCGACGATGTGTTCATCAACCACACCGCCGAGCACGTCGCCACCGCACCCCCGTACGACCCGGACCTCGCCGCCGACCGCGACTATCACAGCAGCGTCTACGGCCACTACGGTTACATGCCGTTCTGGGGCATGGGCTATGTGTATCCCGGTGCCTATTCCGGCGGTTTGGTCGTCTAACGCACCCACGGACTATGCCGTCCCCATCGGGTCGCCGGCGGCCCGTCGAGCTCGGAACGCGGTCACGCACCCCGATCGTTGACGATGGCGAACGCCAGTGCCCGCAGGATTTCCGGCGTCAAGCTGACGCCGCCCGTCTCCAACTTGTCGCGGAACCGATCCTGCACCTCCGGGACGGCTTGCGGGTGCTGTGCAACCGCGTCTCCCGGTAGGCGCTCGCCAGCGTCTGCGCGAAGGACTGCGTGCTCGCGTTCGCCCCGGAGTCGGCGGTCGCCGGCGCTGGGGGCGGTCATGAGGTGCCGTCGATGACGTGACGACGCGCTGGTGCGCGGCCGGCCGGCTGGGTCGGCGGGTCCAGCTGCGGGCGGCGGTCCAGCGCGCAGGTGACGGGCTCTCGCGCCGGCACGGTGACGGGCTGCTGCTGGTGATAGATCTGCAGCGGCTCACCCGAGCGGAGCTGGTAGGTGACGGAACCGGGTGTCACCGCGACGTGCAGGCGCCTGTTCCGGTAGGCGATGGTGAAGGCGAGCCGGGTCAGAGCCGGCGGCAGATTCGGCGCGAATGCGAGGGCGTCCCCGCGTTCACGCAACCCCCCGAAACCGGCTACCAGGGCAATCCACGACCCGGCCAACGAGGCAATGTGCAGGCCGTCCCTGGTGTTGTGTTCCAGGTCGTTCAGGTCCATCAGCGCGGCCTCGGCGAGGTAGTCGTGGGCCAACTGCAGGTGGCCGACCTCGGCGGCCAGCACCGCCTGGGTACACGCGGACAACGAGGAGTCCCGCACCGTCAGTCGTTCGTAGTAGGCGAAGTTGCTGGCCTTCTGCGCGGCGGTGAACGCCTCACCCCGCAGGTGCATGGCCAGCACCAGATCGGCCTGCTTGGTCACTTGCTTGCGGTAGAGGTCGAAATAGGGAAAGTGCAGCAGCAGCGGGTATTGCTCTGCGGTGGTCGCCGTGAAATCCCACGGCTGGTGGCTGGTGAATCCATCGGATTGCGGATGCACACCGAGGGCCTCGTCGTAGGGGATGTGCATCGCAGCTGCGGCATCGCGCCAACGGGCCATCTCATCGGCGTCCACGCTGAGCGCGCGGGCGGCGTCGGGGTGGCGCTCGGCGGCCTCGGCCGCGGCCCGGAGATTGTGCTGCGCCATCAGGTTCGTGTAGACGTTGTTGTCCGCGATCGCGCTGTATTCGTCCGGGCCGGTGACACCGTCGATGCGGAAGTGTCCGTGCCCGTCGTGATGTCCCAGCGAGGACCACAGCCGTGCGGTCTCGGTGAGCAGCTCCAACCCGACCGCACGCTCGAACTCGGTGTCGCCGGTCGCGGCGATGTAGCGGGTGACCGCGTCCGCGATGTCGGCGCCGATGTGGAACGCAGCCGTCCCCGCCGGCCAATAGCTCGAACATTCCGCGCCGGCGATGGTGCGCCACGGGAACGCAGCACCGGCAAATCCCAGCTGAGCGGCGCGATCCTTCGCCATCGGCAGGGTGTCCTGTCGCCAGCGCAGCGCATGCGCCGCCGCCTCCGGGACCGTGTAAGTCAAGACCGGCAGCACGAACGTCTCGCTGTCCCAGAACGCATGACCGTTGTAACCGGGGCCTGTCAATCCTTTCGCCGGGATCGCGCGACCCTCGGCTCGGGCACCGGCCTGGAGCACATGAAACAGCCCGCACCGCACCGCCTGCTGCACCTCGGCATCGCCGTCCAGCTCGACGTCGGCCTTGTCCCAGAAGTCGTCCAGGTAGCTGCGCTGCTCGGCCAGCAGCCCGTCCCACCCGGTCTTGACCGCCTGGCCCAGTGCAGCATCGGCCTGATCCCGAACCGCCGCCGACGACCGCGACCCCGACCAGCCGTAGGCAACGAACTTGACCAGCCGCAGCCGTTGCCCCGGCTCCAGGCTTGCCATCACCGTGGTGCGGGCCAGGTGCGGAAAACTCTCGGATTGCACCGATGTCGAGGGCGGGCCATCCACCACGTGGTCCATCACCGCGGCGATGCACTGCTCGGTGTAGCGGGTGGCGTGCACCAGCCCGCCGCGAGCCCCGTGGGCGGCGTCCGCCCGCTCGACCAGTGGCGCCGGAAGCGTGGCACCGGTGCGCGGATCGCCCTGCAGCAGCGGCAACTGTTCGTTCGCGATGAGTTCGGACTGCACCACCACCTTGACCGCCGCATCGACAGGTTCGACCTCGTAGGCGATGGCGGCCACGGCACGCTGCGACAACGACACCAGCCGGGTCGACGTCACCCGCACCGCCCGGTCGGCCGGCGACACCCATTCGGCCCGCCGACGCAGCACCCCGGCCCGGAAATCGAGCTCCCGCTCGTGGGCCCGCAGCTTGCCGTAGCGGACATCGAACGGTTCATCGTCCACCAGCAGCCGGATCACCTTGCCGTTGGTGACGTTGATGATGGTCTGCCCGTCCTCGGGGAAGCCGTAGCCGAGCTCGGCGTACAGCAGCGGTCGCTGTTCGTAGACGCCGTTGAGGTAACTGCCGGGCATTCCGTGCGGCTCACCCTCGTCCAGATTGCCGCGCCACCCAATGTGACCGTTGGCCACCGCGAACACCGACTCGCCCTGGGCCAGCACCTCAAGATCCAGCGACGTTTCGCGCAGGCACCACGGCTCGACCGTGAACGCCGGATGCCCGATCACCAGCGGACCCGGAATCGGTTGATGGCAGCGCTCCGATCAGCACCGGCGACGTGTGCTGCGGGCTGTGAACACGGGCCAATCCGGCTGACGTGGGCCGGCCGGTCCGGTCGAGCGATCATTGTTGCTCCGTGAGAATTTGGCTCGTCATGGTGACGGTGACACTCGGGGGTCAAGGGCATCGGCGCAACGGGGCGGTGATTCTCAGACCGTACTCGGCTGCAGCGTCACTGCCCGAGGCGCGTGTCATGCCGCATCCGGTGACGACCGGTGACCGGAGGCACTTGCCGTGGGTACGATGCCCGGATGAAGCCCCTTCGGCGCCTCACCGACGGCATTGAACGGTGGCGCGGGCTGGACAGGGTCGGGGCACCGACGAATCGGCTGGCGCTCAAGGTCGTCCGGAACGGTCCGGTTAAGGATTTGTTGAGCGGGACGTGGCTCGCCCACCCGGTACATCCCATGTTGGTGGCAGTCCCCATCGGCTCCTGGTTGGGAGCCAGCGTGCTGGATGCGATGCCGGGTGACAACTCTGCGGCCGCCCGTCGCCTGGTTGGGCTCGGCGTACTGGCCGCCTTGCCCACGGCGGCCACCGGCTTGTCGGACTGGTCGGATACGGCCGGGGCCGAGCAGCGGGTAGGCGCCGTGCACGCTGGGCTGAATCTGACCGCGACAGCCATCTACGCCGGGTCGTGGTGGTGCCGACGCAAGCCGGCCAACGGTGGCGCGGCGCTGGCCCTGGCCGGCGGGGCGGTGCTGGCTTGCGCCGGGTATCTCGGCGGCCACCTCGCCTACGCGCTCGGCGTGGGGATAGACACCAACGCCTTCCAGACCGGGCCGCGGAGGTGGAGGGCTGTGGCCGCCGAAACCGACGTTGCGGACGGCCGCCCACACGCTGTGTCCGCCGGCGGGGTCAGCCTGCTGATCATCAAGCAGGCCGGCGAAATCCATGTCCTCGGCAACCGATGTACGCACCGCGGAGCTCCACTGTCCGATGGCAGTGTTGATCCCGGATGCATCACCTGCCCCTGGCATGGCAGCGTGTTCGATCTCGTGTCCGGGGCGGTGCGGCGGGGCCCGGCGACCCAACCGCAGCCGGTCTACGAAGCCAGAGTCGTCGACGGCAACATTCAGGTACGCAGATACGAGCCCCGCGCGTTGCGCGCAAACTCAGTCGGCGCCGAATAGGTCGCCGCCGAGCGGTGACGCGGACGCGGCCGCGACTTCAGGGCTTGCATCCGGGAGCATGCGCCGATGGAGCAGCCCTGAGCGGGCGTGGTCTTGCGGGATTCGGGGCCTCTTGCGCGACAGCGCGTTCCGTGGTGTGAAGACCACTCAGCGGACTTTCCCGTGGGACGCTTTCCTCATCTCGGAAGGGGCGCCGACAGCCGGGTCACGCACCCGACGGCACTCCATGGCCGACTTGAGAAGGCTCTCTCGGCCTCACTGCCAGTCCGCTAGATCGAATGCATCGTGGAACGCTCGCGTCAAGTCGTCTTCCTGCTGCTCCAGCAGTGCTCCTAAGGGCCGGATCAACAGATCGCGCGGGACGGTAGCTATGGAATCCAGGTTGACGACGGAGTCGTGTTCGAGCCCGTTATGTGGTCCGACGGCTACCTCGCTGCGCAGCCCTCGCACTGTGGTGGTGATTGGTGCGACCGTCACGAGTTGGCGGACCGCTCTCACTTCCTGGCGGGTGAGCACGAGCACCGGACGCGTCTTGTCGAGTCGTGCCAGCCAGATCGGATGCATCAGTCGAGGTCTGCCCACACCTGGCCGGCGTTGCGCCTGGCCCACACCGCATAGGCATCGGAGTCCAACTCGGGATCGTGCCGCGACGCATAGATCTGCGCGTCGCGTTCAGCGGCGCGCCGCCGAATTTCACGCTTGATCGCGCGGTTGATGATGTCGGCCCGGCTGCCCTCACCTGCGTTGGCTGCCTGGTCGACGAATGCAGCCAGATCGTCGTCAACGCGAATGGTCATCTGTACCGACATACCCCCAACATACCAGCACGGTATGAGACGTGGATCTGGATCACCGTGCGCCAACCCACCCGGGTGTCACGTACCTCGCATTGGCGACGACGGTGTGCTCTTGTGCGCGGCGGTGAGGATCGTCCGTTCCGGGCGGGTTCGGCTGCCGAGCAGGAATGCCCAGCGGGCCAGTACCCCCACCCGGTTACCCCACCCGACGAGGAATGCGATGTGCACGGTCGCCCAGACCAGTTTGCCGATCCGGCCGTGGAATTTCATTCCAAAGATATCCGCGATGGCATCCGTTGGCGAGATGGTGGCCATGGCGCCCAGGTCCCGGTAGCTGAACGGCGGGGGCGCGGACCCGCCGGTCACCTTGTGGTGCAGCACTTTCGCGACGTAGCGGCCTTCTTGTAGTGCCGGTTCGGACAGCCCGGGCAGGTCGTTGAGGTTTGCCATGTCGCCGATGACGAACACCTTCGAGCAATGAGGGCCGGGGCCGGGCCGACATCCATCCGGATCGCTGGTTCATCCGGGGTCGGCGCCTCCAGGGCAGCGAATTGACTATCCAGCAGGGCCGGCGGCATGAAGTGACCGTGCCGGGATACCAGGCGGGCCGCGATGAGCTCCCGAGTGCCCGCCAGATATACGAAGATGATCTCCGAACCGCGCCGGTTGATCACCTCCCGGTAGGACCTCTTCAGCGCTGAACAGGTGATGATGCCGTTCTCGCCGGCGTCGAGCTGCCGTTCGACCCACTCGGCGACCTTCTCCAACCAGGGCTTGCGATCTGAGTCGTCCAGGGGATGCCCCGCCGCCATTTTGTCGATGTTCGACTGGGGATGCAGAAGATCGCCTTCTTCGAACGCCCAGCCGAGACGACCGGCCAGCAGAGCGGCCACGGTCGACTTGCCACAACCGGACACTCCCATCACCACCAGCACGACCGGCGTGGCCCTCGGCGGCGAATCTGTGTCGGCGGGCGCCATGGCCCGATCCTTGCACCACCGATGCCGAATGTCAGCATGCTCAGGACCGTGCGTGAGCGCTGTTCATCGGATCGGTGCCCAGTGGGCGGGTCGGCACGTGACTATCGTCAACAGACATGGGCGGCTTCGCAGTAGTGATCTGTGGTGCCGGGATCGCCGGCGTGGAAGCGCTGTTGCGGCTGCGCAGGATGGCCGGAGACGCGGTGCAGGTAACGCTGCTGACCCCGGCAGATGATCTGGTCTACCGGCCGTCGACTCTGCTCGAGCCGTTCACCAAGACACCCCCGAGTCGTTACTCGATCGAACGCATCGCCGCCGATGCCGACGCTCGCTGGATACGGGACACCCTGTCCTGGGTCGACCGGACCGCGCAGACGGTGCACACCACCGGCGGGCAGGAACTGCGCTACGACGCGCTGCTGCTGGCCGTCGGCGGCCGCGAGCGGAAGCCCGATGCAAACGTCACCACCGTCACCGACCACACCCCCGATCACCTGTACCAGAGCATTCTGGATGACCTCGCGTCCGGGGTCATCCGGAGCCTGGTGCTGACCGAACCCGCCGGCCCGTCGTGGCCGCTGCCGCTGTACGAGCTTGCCCTGCTCACGGCGAAACGCGCAGACGACATCGGCGTCCAGCCGCGGATCGCCGTCGTCACCGAGAATCCTGCGCCGCTGGAGTCCTTCGGCCCTGAGGTAGGTGAGGTCGTGACGCAGTTGCTGTTCGCGGCCGGTATCTCGGTGTACACCCGATCGCAGGCCCGGGTGTCCGGACCACATCTGGTGCTGCTAGAACCGACCGGCATCGAACTGCGACCCGACCGGATCGTCACGCTGCCCACCATCACCGGACCGAACGTGCACGGCATCCCGGGCGATGCCGCCGACCGGTTCCTTGCCGTCGACGCGCACTGCCGAATCCGGGATACCGGCGGCCGCATCTTCGCCGCCGGGGACGCCACCGACCTTCGCATCAAGCAAGGCGGTCTGGCGGCGCAACAAGCCGACACCGCGGCGGCCGGCATCGCACATCTGGCCGGCGCCGCACCATCACCGGCCGGCCTGAAGCCAGTGATGCGGGGAGTGCTGCTGACCGGGGGCACACCGTTGTATCTGACGGCTTATCTGATCGCGGGATCAGGATGGCGCCCTGAGATCCACCGCCGACCGCCCTGGAACCTCGAAGAAGCGATCGTCGCCGAGGAACTCGGTCCCTATCTCGCCGCCTTCTAGCCGGCTCGGCGGTCAGCGACGAACGTCGATGCCGGGCAAGACCCTACCGAGCCCTCCGCTGGCGATCACGCGCCCTGCTTTCGCCCCACCAGGTGCTGGGCGGATCGCTGGCGGGGAAGGAGTACTGGCCGTCCAGATCCGGGTCGTCGTCACCGGATCTGTCAGGACGACCTGGTGATTGGCGGTCGGCACCCGGTGGTTCCGACGCGTCGCCGAACTGCTCGTTGACGTTGTGCTCGGTCATACACTCACCGGTCCCGGTCATCACCACTGCGCGAGTCGCGGCAGGCTGAGTTTAGCCGCCCGGGTAATGACACGGCGCGGTCGATGATGCGGGGATGCTCATCTACATCGGCGACAGCCCGACTGTCGCGCGATCGGGAGGCGGAGATGGTGGTTTTCACGATCGGGCATTCCACCAGAGTTCATGCCGAACTGTTCGCCCTGCTGCGTCAACACCAGATTACCTTGCTGTGCGATATCCGTTCGTTCCCGTCCTCACGATTTTGTCCGCAATGGAACCAGGAGGCGATCATCGGGGCCATGCCTGCAGGCATCGGCTACCTGCATCTGCCGGTGCTGGGCGGGAAACGTCGGCCGTTGCCGGCCGGTGAGAGCATCAACGGGGCGTGGCGGAATGCTGCCTTCCGAGGCTATGCCGACTACATGCAGACTGCTGAGTTCGACGCGGGATTGGCGGAACTTCTTACGCTGGCAGCGAGGCAGACCGTGGCGATCATGTGTGCGGAGGCGGTGCCGTGGCGCTGTCACCGTTCTCTGGTTACCGACGCGCTCATCGCTCACGATGTTCGGGTGTGCGACATCATGTCGATGACTTCGACCCGACCAGCGACGATCCATGCCTTCGCCTGGGTGCGAGACGGCCACGTCAGCTACCCTTTCGTGGCGTCGGAACCGGATCCCGAATGAGGGTCCCAGCGGGCTTCACGCAGGTCGATACGGCCACCAACCATCGGCGTCAATTCCGCGCGGAGCAGCTCGCACGCCCGCCCGTTGTGACAGCCGGCCGGTGTGCCATCCGCTTTCACCACCCGGTGCCAGGGGACGGCGTCATCCAGCATCGACATCGCCCGACCGACCTGCCGCGGCGTGACACCGAGCGCGCGCGCGATCTTTCCGTAGGTGGTGACCGCACCTGGTGGGATGAGCGCCACGATCGCGCGAACCTCGGCCGCCAGCTCGCTTTGTCGGTGAGTTCTCGAAACCAGCGTTCGACCAGGTTCAGCCAGGACGATGAGGTCGGGGTGAAGTGCAGCGTGAAGCGGGGGTGCTTGGTCAGCCAGTCCCTGACCGCGGCATGCTTGTGAGTGGCGTAGTTGTCCAGAATGGGATGCACCGCAAGAGGTTTCGGCACTTGACGGTCGATGGTGGCCAGGAACCTGAGGAACTCCTCGTGTCTGTGCTGCCCGTGGCAGGAGCCGATGACGTTGCCGGTAAGCACATCCAACTGAGAATGACAACCCCATTTGGCCCCACTGTGCTGGTCTGATTTGGGCCCACCCTCGTTCGGTTGTGGCCCGACCGGCTGTGGGCCAGGCCCGGTTGTTCAGGTCGTGGGGGTACATCGTGTGGCGGCCCCTTTCTGGCTGGTTCTGGTGGTGCGGAGGCGGTAGGAATTGGTGCCGGTGTTGATGATGTGGGCGTTGAAGGTGAGGCGGTCGACGACTGCGGCGGCCAGTCGGGGGTCGGTGAAGGTGTTGCCCCATTCACTGAACGGGGCGTTGGAGGCGCACGCGATCGATGCTCTTTCTTCTCTGGCGGTGATGATCTGGAAGAGCAGTTCCGCGCCGTGCGGGTCCAGTCTGACGTATCCGACTTCGTCCAGACACAACAGATCGAGCCGGGAGTAGCGGCCGACGACGCGTGAGAGTTGTTTGCTGTCAGCAGCTTCGGCGAGCTCGTTGACCAACGCGGCGGTAGTGATGTAGCGGACCCGGCGGCCGGCCTCGGCGGCGGCGGTGCCCAACGCGATGAGCAGGTGGGTTTTGCCGGTGCCGCGCGCCCCAGGCCAACGCGATGTGAGCCCGGCAGAAGCCCGTATTGTGACCTGGCCGTCCGTTTCGGCCTGGGGATCCCGCTATGCGACACGAAGGTCATCTGGCGGGGCAGCGCTGGCAGCGCCTCAGCCGTACCGTAGCCGATTCGGCTTACGGAACGCGCGCAAGTGAGGTGCCGGTTGCACAGGCAGGTCCGGTGTCCCGCGGCGAGCCTTGCTGACCGCGCCGCCGGCAGGTCTGATCTGGGGCGGCGACCCGGCATGCCGGGAGCGCACGATCCGGCTCCAAGAACTGGCCCACGACTTGCCGGCCGAGCCCGTCCAGGCGGGCGAACGAGGTCACATCAGGGACAGCGAAAGTAGAGTCAGGCACGTCGAGGTCTTCCTGGTGGGCGGCGTCAACAACCTTCATCATCAGAAGACCTCGACACCCACCAGCACCCGCCCCCAGCACACCAGTCAGTCAGCCACTACACCCTCGTTTGCGAAGAGCCAGATTAAGTCGAGCCAGCCGAATCCCAGCGGCAGCGGCCAGTTCACTGTGTACAACCTTGCGATCACGATCTCGCCCCCATCCAGCTGACGAAATCAAACCGCATCACGAGTCCACTCAGCGACGTGTCCAACGGTAAGTCCTGTCGCTGAGCGAACTCTGGGCTCCACACCGGCCAGGGTCGCCCACCAGTGGGCAACCTGTCAGGACGACGACAGCTCGGTTGCGAGCTTTTTGGCCAGTGGTAGGTCTATCTCGGTGAGCCACTTTTCCTGATCGGCCTGAAAATTGGCGCCGCCGGTGTCCTTGGTGCCGTTAATGTTGTACACGATGTTGCCGCTAAGGCAGGTCAACAAGTTGCCGGTGTCTGCGTAGCAGCTGGCCCCGCCCGGTAGGCCTGCGAACTTCCTGACCGAGGTGGATGTCTCGTCTTGCTTGAACACTTCCGGTGCCGTGGTATCGACAATTGACAATGAGATATCGACCCACGACGGATTACCCGCGGTGTCGGCATTGTCAAATTTTGTGGTCAGGTTGAACTTGCAGTCCGTGCGGAACGGCGTGCTGCCCCCGCCGGCACCGATGATGTTGCTCTTGGTGCCCACCGGCTTACCTCTCAACCCGGTGATCTGCGGGTCGAGGGCCTTCAGCTGCGCCGCGGTGGTGAATGTGCAGACGTTCGGCCAGGGACGGCGGCGCTGGCTGACGTCGAAGATGGTGCTGCCGACGACAGCTCCGTCGACGAAGGCGCCGGCGACGACGTTGCGGCGCTGGATGCGGCGGACGGGGTTCCACTGGTTCCGCCGCTGCAGCCCGCCAGCAGCGCCGCCGTCAGTACGGCGGCGCACAGGCCTCCCTGCCTGCCGTGTCGCAGTCTGACATGCATGATCCGGCCACCTCAATTCGTTCGATTCGTACGGTATGCAGTCATGTCGAGGCAGCAGTGCAGGCCGATAAATCTCGGCCTTCCCCCTCGCAGGAGCATAGTTGTCGCCCCGGTTGGACGTGGTGGAATCGGAATTTCGACCGCCGATGCCGGCGGCCGGGCAAACGCCGGCCGGCTACCGTGTGGCATGAAGTTTCTCGAGGTCGAGGTCGAGGTCGAGGGTCTCGGACCGGTCAGTCGCGTGGGACTTGGTGGCTGGCAGTTCGGCTCCCGGGAGTGGGGGTACGGCGACGGTTGCGCCGCTGGTGCGGCCCACGACATCGTCGCCCCGGGCCCGGGGAGCTGGGTGTGATGCTGTTTGACACAGCCGAGGTTTACGGCTTCGGCAGGAGTGAGCGGATCCTGACTGAGGCGCTGGGCGCCGATCGCAGCGAGGTGGTGGCGGCCAGCAAGGGTCTTCCCGTGGCACCGTTTCCTGCGAGTTGTCCGGCGTCGCGAGCAGGTCAGCGCCCGCCGGTAATGCAGCTCGTGGACGGTGTCGGCCACCGCCGCTTGTTATATCCGGGATTCGGGTCGCCGCTGCCGCAGCAGGTGAGACGGGGTGTTGTTTGCCGGGGCATGGCTGGCCCTTCCAGATCGGCAGGGATCCCCCTCGCGGCAGGTCAGTGCTGGATGCGTTGGCCACTGGTGACGGTTTCCTGATTCCGCCATGGCGCATGGCTCGGCGAGCACGCGCTACCGAGGACCGGTGAAGATCAGCGCTACGCTTCAGTGAGTTTGAATCCCGGAAAGGAGTGACCAGTGCTGGTGTCGGGGCTGGGTGCTGATGTGGTTGTCGAGCGCGGCTGCTGCGGGCAGCACCCGAGGGCGACCGAATCGTAAGGGCTCGAGCGTTCGCCGGTGGCGAGCGAACATAGCAGGACCCACTCACGACTGCGTCCGGGACACCACTTCGCCCTCGCGCGCCGTACCAAGCAGGCGCCACCATGCCGCGATGCCAACAACGCGCCGATCGATACGCAGCACGTCAGGCCGGCGCACGACAGGGAGCTGCTGCGGTGACACATCGATCATCCCATTCCACCGTTGTGGGCCTCGACCGGGCGGGTCACCATCGAACCTTCATTGGCCGAGTAGCCGGGTTGGGCATCGTGGTGCCGTGCTGGCCGGTCTGGTCGGCGTTATTGCCCCGGCTTGGTCATCATCGGCTGGTACGGATGCTTCGGCTGCCCTGGTTGCGGTTGTCGGCTCCAGGGTCATCGGGGTCAGCGTGCAGGGGCGCCCGATCACCGCATACCGGGTGGGTGATCCGCACGCCGCGTACCGGGCTGTGGTGCTGGGCAGCATGCATGGTTTTTCCGAGCAGGCAGGCCAGTCGGTGACGCGGGCGATCCGCTCGATGCCGATCCCGGCGGGGCTGGATCTGTGGGTGATCGACACCATCAACCCTGACGGGAATGCATTACAGCAACGCGGGAACGCCCACGGCGTCGACCTGAACAGGAACTGGCCGAATCTGTGGCAGTACATCGCGCCGAGCAGCACCTTCGACACCCACTATTCCGG
>JAABUP010001798.1_pt1 | contig 43928 bp, 54 predicted proteins | sample 5559201 | NCBI WGS metagenome assembly JAABUP01 (sample SAMN10711887, study PRJNA513373) | rock metagenome | isolation source: Antarctica rocks | place: Antarctica
CCGCGCAGGCTCTTCTTCTATATCCTCCAAGAAGTCCCTGATGATGTTGATTTTCTGCAGCACAGAGCAAAGTAGGTTTCAAGCCCCACTTGCAGTAGCCCTTTCATTGCCGTAGAGTCATGGTACAGGAGCAGGGTTGAGTGCACACGACTGCATGTTCTGGACACTGCTGGGCTGATAGCTGCCCAATGACAGGAATGCCAGGGAGGTGACCAGGAATGCAGATGCATGTTTCATGCAACTGCACGGGTGTGTGGCATGCAAGAAAACAGCAATTTGCAAAGCCAGGATGTACACAGGTACAGCAGAGCAGATACGCTGTCTGTTGCATAGGTATCCAGGTAGGTCCTTGCATTGAGTGGCCAGAACAGCGACAGCAATGCAGGAACTTTGCCTTTCACGGTCTAATGCACCTGAAGAAAAAGACCCATGTCATTGCTTAGTGCCTCCATGTCTGCAAAAGCAGCCGTCTCCAGCCCACTTTGCGCAAACAACTGCAGGCATATCAATATTGTTGCTGCACCTGCCTGCAGCTGCTGACTGGGCCGCTGGCCAAAAGAAGCATCAGGCAGAATTCATGTTCAAGCAATTTAGCAGCCTGGGCCTGCTGAATAGGTTTGCATCATGTGATAATGTTCAAGAGGTTGCATCTCATGAGACTTATGCCAAGCTACCAAGCAAGCAGGTGAAGTATGCCAAGCTAGCAAACAAGCACGATGCAGTGTGGAGGTACAAGTTGATGTGCAACAGGCGTGAACAATCAACAGGACTTCCAGAACAAAATGCAGGGCTATGGTACTTGCCTGTGAAAGTCCAATGCCTACAAGGCCTGCCACGAATTAACAGTACTCATCATACTCAGCAATGGTTTCCACATCTTGCTGTATGTACTTAGCCATTCCTGCACCCATCCTTCTGGTAATGTCTGCAATCACCTGCACAGCTGACATCTTGAAGAGACTGTCCTAGAGACTCATAAAGACTATTCCAGTGTCAATCCTGCCCTTTCCACTCTAGCTCTCAACGTGTACAGCCAGTGAATGTTATCAATCACTTGCTCAACCATTAGCTACTTGGCAGATCAGCTCAGATGGTTCAAACAACTGCATGTGAGATGTGCAGCTACCTTTTGACATTTTGGATCCAGTCGCAAAAACACATCAGTGACATAAGGGTACTGATTCATGAGTGTGACATAGGCTCCGTACCCACATCGCACCTTAAACTGCCTGCACTGCTACACACAAGTAGATGAACGATGCATGCTGCAGCTTCATAAGACTCGACAGGCGCTCGAAAGGTCACACCTATCATAGATCTTTTCGTGAAAGCCGATGAGAACTGGCAGTTTTTCAGATATCGGTATCGCCATATCGTCCTCGACCGTATCCAGTGCTCGCAGGACAAGATAGAAGATGCACACTGGATCTCGCAGCTCAGTGGGCAGCTGTTGAACGACGATCGGAAAGCTGTGTAGCAACACGCACAGCTGAGAGGAAGATCAACGAGACTGAAGCAGAGATCACGGCGGTATAGACAGTCCAGCGGTCGCTTGCGCTTCGCATGCTGCATACCTGCGGCCGACCAGGTTGAGCATGTCGTAGCAGCATGCCAGATGCGGCTCTTTCGGCAGTCGCTTCGCTTTGTGTGCAGCCCAAGCCATCCGGACCAGAGGTGGAAACTCCTCCGGCTGATCTAAAATTGCTCGTACGATGCCCATGACAGCAAATCTCGCGTGTGCAGCTTCGGAAGACAGCAAACTTATCGACCTATCGCAGGTGCACTTCAAGGCTTCTCTATGGTGTTTACTGTATGACGGTACTAGTACTATGATTCGACAGTATGGTTTGACGGTCAAACTTTGACCCTGGCTTTGACCAGTTGAAGGTGCCGTTATAGCTGTTGCTAAACACATTGCACGCTCCTGCCGTCAAGATGACACATCGTACTCTCGGTTCGCACCTGTATGTGCCTGGTCGTGAAGGCTTGCCCTCCTGACCTATAGGCCTTCCAGGCTCTCCCCACTCAGTTGCAGCAGCAGCTGAGCAGCGAGAAGCAAATGAGGTGCAGCGCAGTGTATCGCAGCAGCAAGCACCCAACATAGCCCACATGCTTCACCTCTCTCCACTGGTAAGCATCAGGCCCTCATGACCAGACCATGCAGCTAGCATGGCAACTGCCAGCACACCTGCCTCGGCAGCTGAGCAGACACAAGACACAGCCGGGTGACAGCGCAGTCTCCGACAGCAGCAGCGCCCTCCTGTGAAGCAACAAGTCACCCGCACACAAGGTCAGCTCATGTGTGCAATGACAGACTTGTGTGCAATCATTGACCTGTGTCAGCTACCTGTCACAACTAGTGTCAGCCACCTGTCACCACCAACGTGGTGAAGCATCCATTTTGCTTGTATGATTCACGTTCTCAAATTCCAAGCAGGTCATACCAATGAGCACCAAACTTCTACGAATGAGCATCACATTTTCATATATGAGTTGATCCTTGTCCGCATCAATGATTGTGTCTCTTGTGTGCTTTAGGCAACTCTTGTTGCGTTGCAGGTCGCCAGACTAGTGGCTTGAGCAACAGCTCAATGGCGCCCTGGTGTTCAATGGCGCCCAGGCAACAGAATCTTCTGTACATAAGTCTCCCCTGAGTGCGTCTCAGCCTCTCAGCGCTGTATATTGGTTGGCACCGTCTTGCGCCCCACCTGTGCGGTCATGCTTAGCAAGAGCTTGGAGAGCACAGCCCTCATGCAAAGTCGCAATTGTACCATAGGCACAGAGCTGACAGCTGTTGCATGCAGCATGTTTGCATGTGCGCTTGATGCCATTTTCCATATACAGAAGCATTGGTCAGTTTGAAATAAGCAGTTGAGTCATTTTGCCTGTTTTTTGCTTTGGCAGCGTCTGTGTCTGAGTCAGCAGGACATGGGCACAATTGAGTTTGGTGAAAGTTGCTGTTCTTTGCATGGCTTGTCCAGCATTGGCATTGCCTGTCTTAGGAAAGCTTTTTTCGAAGCCTGTCTTTCATCTGCATGTCCGCATTTGTGCCATGATGACCCAGCAGCAAGCCGAACAGCGTGCATACTCCCATCACCAGCAACTGACTCCACATTAGATCTAGTGCTCTAATTAGTTTCTAGAAGCTGTAGCTGCCAGACGAATAGCAGGGCTGTTGTAAATTTCAAAGAGGGTCCGTGTGCTAGTGGCTCATTACAATGGTCTGACACAGTTGTATGCACGGTACAATCTTGAAGAATCTGGCCAATGGTCAATCTTGGCGAAAATGTAAGAACCAATTCACGCCTAGTCAACTTGCTCAACTTTACAGCCGAATCTGCAGAAGTAAGGTAACTAACTGCTCTCTCTTCACAAAGTCAGAACTCAATACAACTCAGGACACTCTGTAGACGTGTAGTCACTGTAAATCATTGCCTCAGAAGGTATGCTACAAGCAGGACCAGGACTGCAACCAGAACAAACCTGCAAAGACAAACGAAGCATTAGTCTGCAGTGTTAGCACACTTTCCAGCAGCACACCTGCATTTTCAATGCCAATAACTTAACACAGGTTTGCAGAGGATATCCTTCATGAGACCCCGGGCCACACTGTTGTCAGCCATGACAGAACCTGTTATTGCTACCTGACATGTTCCCAGCCATTCTAGCATGTCAGCACAGCTTGCAAGGCAAGGCATTGACAAACTGTTGAATCTAATCTGCACCAAATATCGCAAAGCTGTATCAAAGAGTCATGAAACTCACTTCAATGGGCCTGCCAGGAGCCCTTGACTTTGCCGGCTCTTGATGAGCTCAGCTGAGCTGCGCCCTAGGCCCTTGGCACACAACTCCTGTAGGTTCTGGCTGGCTGCTAGTGTCTTGTCAGCATTGGGGTCACTGGCAGCAGCTGCTGATTGAGACCTGTATGCAACAGAGCAGAGTCAATACAGTTCACATGCATTGAACACATTGCTGGACATTGAAAGCAATTCTCTGATTTGATGCTTACTACAGGCATTCAGCACTGATGCTTACTACAGGCATCCGGCACTGATGCTTGTTGACCTGGACAGCTCTCCAGCACAATGCTGTGGAGAATGTTACTGTTCATGACATAATAATAATAATAATTTACAGGCGTTCCAGCTAATCATGTTCATGACATGCTGCGAACTAAACAGCTGTGGGCAAACGCTGCAGCAAACTTGAAGCAGCTCTGCTTACAATGGAGGCTGGCTAGTTGTGCTGTCTATAGGCAAATGAACGCAGGTTGCCTTTGACTCACTTGGTAGCAATGGTGGTGGCAAAGTGGTGGAAGATGAGGTACACCTCCTTCATGGTCTGGACCTGCAGCATGAAGCTGGCAACCTGCCCCCTCCGCATCTTCACCACACCTGTTACACAGCACTCACATTGTGTCCCTGGCAGCTACTATGGCTAAACGACAATCACTTGTTCAATGCAAGTACTCTGATCAGGTGTTGACAGCAAGAAGCATCATGCTGAATGTTGCTGCATAGCACTGCCAGCATGTGACAGCTGTAGCATACTGGTCTGTCATCAAATTATGTGCAGAGCAATCTGATGTTGTGCCTCAAACATTATGTTCTGTTGCTGCTGCTGCTGCTGCTGCTTGTATTTGTCTGATGCAAATGCTGTTGTGCGCATGACTTCATGCATGCAGCCAGACTGTCATCAGGACGGTCCTGAGAATGCAGAGATGCGATTTGCACACTTTTGTTAGGCATGGTGTATATGCTGCAAAACATGTAGAGGAAGTGGTGCAGAAGCTTTACCGGTGAAGACTTTTGGGTTGTTGTAGCAGAGGGCCAATGTGCCAACTGCCATGACCTGAGGAATAGCACAGAATCTGAAGTTTTGGGGATCCCTGACTTGCTCCATGTACCGGAGGCACTCGGGCGCATGCCTGCATGCAACATCACAGTCAGCTTCTGCACAAGCCTGTGTAACTTGCACAATTGGCAGTGAAAGAATAGAAACATGAATTTCAGCATCAGCTCACCCAGGAGCTTGTAACAGAAGTGAGTTGGATGGCAGAGATCATGTAGTCAATGGCCAGGAGGGAATGTGAATGCAGCAGGCTGGTGCAAGAAAGCAAATCAAGCTCAACCAGACCAATGTTGTTCATCTGCCAGGAAGCAGACCAATGTGCTGACATTCATGCCAAGGGAAGCTTGGGCCCAGTTTGGGATCATCTTAAGCTTCTTTATATTGAACGCCTAGCGGCGTCGTGTTTTATTTTCTTCTTTTTTCTGCTGGTATTCAAGATACAAGTCAGCAGTCTTCGCATTTTGTCTTGCATGACAGCAGCCAAGGGGCATCAAGGGGTTTAGCAACTGAGATGCCAATTTTGCCTCTCATGCTGTTTGGTGAGACTTGCACATGGCACACTACAGGTGTGGTGCATGTTGGTGACTCATCAAGCAAGGTGGTCATGTGAGACCTGAGGGCGTCTGTGACCATGTGGTTGAGGCACTGCACAGCTTGGCTTGCATTGCTGGGCTCCTTGAAGTCTGCCAGGGCTTCTCCGTACAGCCCCCATATCTCCTTTGGCCAAAACATCCTGGACAAGCAGACCATGTGATCCACATGCAGAGACATGGCGGAACCCGCATGCGGCAAGTGTGATGCTATGCAAATAGTCTGAGGCCTTTTGCAGCGCCTATTTTCCACCACTGTGATCTTGTGTTGTCTGTTTTACAGGGATGCCAGTATGCAGTGATGGGCAGGCATCAAGCACCCTTAAAGCACTGCTAGAGAGCAGTGCTTGTAGCATGCTTCAGGCCTTCTCACCCACGCATACTGGCATCCATGTGCGAAAGACCTCACTAGGCAACTGTGGGCACAAAGTGTTCTGCAAGTCATGAACTGTGTGTGTTCTAGTGACTTACGGCATGTGCCCAATCAAGCAGTGTCAAGGCCCTGTACAAAGAAGATGTGTCTGCATGGAGCCACATGCAACTGTCACAAGCAAAGAAACAAAGAGGGGAAAATGGCGGCAGCAAGCAAGGGGCAGAACAACAGAGAGAAAGGCAACCAGATTTGTGAAAAGTGGAGTGATACCTGGGGGCAGGCTCTTCTTCTATGTCCTCCAAGAAATCTCTGATAATGTTTGTTTTCTGCAGATTATAGTCAAATTGAGCCCCTGTCCCTATATCCCCTCTGGTCGACATACAGTCATGGCATATGAACAAGTCAGAGTAAGCTCATTTGCCTGACATTGAACCTTTTGTGCTCATAGCTGCTCGACAATGCATACGTCAGCGAAGTGACTAGGAATGCAAATGCATGCTACGTGCTAGTTTATGACGGTGCATGCAAACCAAACAGCCAAATTGCAAGCCAGCATATACATAGGGACAATTGCAGCAGATATGTGTGTTGTACACCTGAGGAGTCGTGTCAGCTGCAGATAGGCCAAGGCTGTGATGCTGAATCAAGTTGAATGATGGACAACAGTGACAGAACTGCAGAAAACTTTGCCCTTCATGATCTAGATGGTGGAGCAAATTGCTCCTGTAGCCGTTTCAGCTTACATACAGGCCTATGGTCTGCAGTTTCTGGATTGCGAAGACAAAAATTGCGTGACGTATAAGGCACCTGAAGGAAAAGACCCATGTGGTTGCTCAGGGTCTCCATGTCTGCGAAGGCTGCTTTCTCCAGCCCACTTTGTGCAAACAACTGCAAACACACTTGTAGTGTTGCTGCATCTACCTGCAACTGCTGATTGGAACTGTGATGGCAGATGTTATTTGGAATCAAGGGCACTGAGCAAGAAAGACAGAAAGAGCTTCAACAGCAATTCCCAGCTCCCAGCGACTGTGGACTGCTGAATTACTGCTGAGGTTGCACTATGCACTCTGCACTATGAGGACTGCATCTCATGACATGCTATCCTAAGCTAGCAAGTGTGCTGCAGTGGGAATGGGGCGATTCTGTGCAACAGGCCATACACAAGCAAGAGGTCATCAGAATGGATCACAGGTGCTTCTTGCTTGCCTGTGAGAGTCCAACACCTACAAGGCCTGCCACAAAGTGACAATACTCATCATAGTCAGCAATGGTTTCTACATCTTGCTGTATGTACTTGGCCATTCCTGCTCCCATCCTCCTGGTAATGTCTGCTATCACCTGCAAACCCTGCCATTGTGTAGACATTGGTGTATATTTGAGATTCCCCTTCAGTTTGAGAACATATAGTCGTTAAATGCTATTGTCGATTGCTCAGAAAATCATCAGCGACTTAGCATGTCAACAGACTTTTCTGATAGATGCAAATGGCTGCATGTGTCATGCATACCTACCTTTTGGTACTTTGTATTTAGCCGTAAGAACACATCAGTGACGCGTGGGTACTGGTTCATGAGTCTGACATAGGCACCATACCCACACTGTGATTTGAACTGCCTGCATTGTTTCGAACACTTGATTTAATGTTGCAGACTGCAGGCCTAAGACACTGGCATGCGCGTTGTACTCCACACCTGTCATATATTTTTTTCATGAAAGCTGATGAGAGTTGGCAGCTTTTCAGGTGCTGGTATCGCCATGTCGTCCTCGACCGTATCCAAAGCTCGCAGGACGAGGTAGAAGATGCACACCGGATCTCGCAGCTCGATGGGCAGCTGCTGAATGACAATTGCAAAGCTGCGCAGCAACACGCACAGCTGAAAGAAAGATCAACAATGCTAAAATAGAGATCACGGCGGGACCATTGGTCCAGCAACCACGTGCACGTGAAGTGCTGCAGAAACCTGCGGCTGACACGGTTGAGCATGTCATAGCAGAAGGCCAGGTTCGGCTCTTTCGGCAGTCGCTTCGCTTTGTGTGCGGCCCAAGCCATCTGCACCAGAGGTGAGAACTCCTCAGGCTGCTCTACGATGGTTCGTACGATGCCCATGACTGCAGTCTATTCGTGAACAGCCCAAGCGGATGTACAGGTGTGTGTCTTTTGGTCGCAAGTGCAGTTCAAAGCCTTTTGTTGACGTTTGACCTAATGACGCCGGTACGCCGTCATTGTGAGCGTTATGCAATCGTAAGTCCTCTCGCCACTTGCAAATTCGCCACTGCCGATACGCTCTTCTGACGGAGCTGCTGCGCAACACATAAGTTGGCATCACAGATCATCAGTGCTGCGTTCAACAAACAGACAGCAGCCGCGTGTTGTAATGTTTTGACCTCTTTACGGAAGCCAAGTCAGCAACTTATTTCCAAACAGTTCGCTAGACGTCGGTCCGGGCCTGTTTGGCCATGGCGTTGGAGAGGCGCCGTGGTTGCATGGACTGGCTGCTGCACGCAGACATTGACTGGGAGACGTTAACAAGCAAGCCCAAAGAGTACAGCCCTGGCATCGCAGGGGCACTGTTCGGGGCGGGCTGGTGGTGCTGGTCCGCATGCCTTGCATCTTGCCGCTATTGTGCAGGCGTTTTGCATTCTGATGAGATTCTGTGTCGGCAAGCAGGGTGGACGCGTTTGTGCACAGCGCAGCAGTTGATCACAAACACATCCCGATCACTTATCACATACCTGGCTGGGTTGCTACACTTGCCCTCATCGTCATGAACATCACTTCCAGACAGGAACTGGCTGAACCCGAAGAGATGTATGTCGACGACAACTTCACAGTAGGTTTTCATGTCTGCCATTGCAAAGAATTCTTTGCTGAGTCATGCTGTGCAGCCAACCATTGTGGCTTGCAGTCTCGGGCCAAGATTCTGCTATTCATATCATACTTGATGGCCTTTGGGGCGGTGGCTGGGAGTGTTGCAGTGCTGATCACTTGCGTTCAACATCATGCGCTTGTGGACATAGGGGTGGTGAGTATTGTGCTGTCTTTCTTGACAATAGGTTGTGCATATTATGTATGTTGCAATTACAATTTGTCTGTGTGCAGGGAGCCCTGCTGCAATGTGGCTTTGTCCTTCTCAGTGGACTGCTGCTATGGGCTTTCAGGTCAGCAGACTCTTCAGGGTACTAGCCTAGGCAGCCTAGCGTCCAGAGGTTCCCATGCCAAAGGATGTGGTCTTTGCTTTCTATATGTAAATTTGTACATCATGAGCCAGCAGGCTGACCTCAGCGGCAGCACCATCAATCGGACTTGGAAGCTTTTATGATAGCCCAGACGCAGTGTCACTGCTGCAATGTCACAAGAGTGGCATGTCAGCAATTCATCTCTGCAGATCCTATATGTACTGCCATTGCCAAAGCGCAAATATGTATCACTTGAGGGCATCACAGGCATCTAGCAAAAACACCTGTCATGACGCTTGGGATGCAATAACAGCAAATTCAGCTTGTTTCGTTTGAGCAGACCCTTCATTCTTGTCAACAAACACCAGGGCAGTATTGGCAGGCTGTCAGATACATGTACAGAATCACTGCAGGCTAGCTGCATTTTGTGTCATCAGTCAAAAGTGTGAGCTGCAAAAACAAAAAGCATGGAAGCACCATGTTGCGGTAACAATGCCATTTGATCAGACCAATGACCACCTTTAATGCATTGTTGCATTTGCTGCATCAACACATAGCTGTCTGCGTCAAAACACAGCTATCTAAGGGCCAAATCATCAATAAAATAAACTACCGGCGGTCAAGTTGATGCAGCAGTTGCTCTGCGCAAGCATATATCTCAGTATGCCCATGCTCCCTTTTGAGAAGGGCTCTTGTTCAGCCGGCCAGACTGCTGCATTGTGTCTCTGATACTGGATGGACTGCGCGTAAGAGTGGTCAGCAATGTCTTCTGAGGGCTGTACCCAGTTGCCCCTAGTATGGATGCTGTGAGACCTGGCATGCGTGGGGGCACCGATTGCAGCTGAAGCAATAAGCTTGGGTTCTTCAGCTTGACCTGCAGAGTCATTGCATGCTGTTTGCAAGTCAGCATGTAGAGCAGGTCCAGCATGCAGCTGTGACATAGGCAATGTGGAGACATGTGGCTGTCAGAGTTGTGTTGACAAAGCATGACAGCAACCACATGTGTGGAAATGCAAATCTAGTAGTTTCTCATTGCTGTGATTTGCTGGTGGTAGGAGTGAAGGAGGCTCAGATGACAGATTTGGGAAATCCAGCCCCTCACAAGTTTGCTGAATGCCACGATTGTCAGCAATGGCAATGGATCTCTTCATACACGGACTTGATGGACATCCCCAAATAGCATACTGATGCATTCATAGCAGCACATGCACAGTTATGCAAAACTGAATGTCTCACCAAAGCATTGATGTCAGCAAGACGAGCTTGCATGAGCGCCAAGCGAGATTTGACAGCATTGTAGCGGTAGGTGACTTGCTGCTTGATATGCTCCTCACTTGAGGCTTGGAACTGGCAGGACAGCAGCTCCACAAACTTGTACTCCATGTTCTGTTCACACCAAACAATACTATAGTGCATGGCAATCATTGACACCACAGCTAACTGCACTTATCTCAGAGACAACCTGCATTGTCCCTAAGACAATACAATACATGGACCCTTAGAGAAGCTGCAGAACAAAACAGTGGTGTTTGAGCTGAGCATTGTGTTAGTCATGCAACATGGTTTGCTAGGCTGAAACAATCATTGTAACTAGGATCATCATTCCAGATCAGTAGCCTACCATTGGAAGGTTTTTGGAAAAGGGTGAAACTCATCAGCGTTGGTCTCTTGATTGAGGCTTGCACACAGGCATATGGGTGGCTGCTGCTGTGTGCATGTGCAGATGATGTTGCATCTTGCCGTTATGCAATCAATCACGGAGCCCACTCCTTGCATGCCAGCAGCAGAAGCAAGTCACCTGAATGAAGTCCATTCTGGCATTGCCACTGGGCTCCATCAGCAGCACAGCTATGTGGTTCTGGGGCTCCTGAATGCAGCTGCTCAGCATGCGCAGAAAGACAGAAGGGTAGTCATTGAAGTCCACCATGAGCTTCTGTGCTTCCTGCATATGCTGCCTAAACGCTGCTGGCTCAATAGTGTGAGTGTAGTGAAAGAAGAGGTCACTTTCGCTTGTCAGCTCTACCTACAAATGCAAATGCAAAAACCTGGACAAAAGATATACACATGCTACACATATGCTTTGATATACTAATGCTTTCACACCACAACAACACACATCATGAATAAGTGACATCGACTCGTGCAGGAAATCAATCATGCATTGCCCCCACAATGCCTCATGGTTCCTCAGACATTGGCTTCTGTAACAATACAGTGGAAGCTCTTATGTTGCCTATATGGTTGACAAGATGTTCCCACCCTGACAGCTTCTAATTCAGGCTGTGACCCCCTGACGAGTATCCTCACTCTGATGGCTTCCACACTGCCTGCGTCACTGGACAGGCGCCCTGCATCTGATCTAAGCTCGCATGGGACCTCACGCTCAGCAAAGAGCTTGAAATCCTCAGCTGCAAAGTCAACACAGTATGTCTGTTGGCTGTTGAACAGCTGCTCATAGTTGACAGCCAGTCAACAGACATGTGGAAGGGTTGCCTCAGGCAACTAGAAAAGCCAACAAGACACCCCACCAAGACTAGGATCAAGTTCATCGAGAGATGCAAAGTCCAGGGACTTGGTCAGAGCTGATTCGACCAAGTTGCGGTCCAGCAGCTGACTATGCTCTGCCTGTATTCTTGTTGGACTGCTCTGCTGACGGTCTCTGCACATGAGACAGAGAGGCATAAAGCGACAGAGGGTGGCAAGTCAAACACAGAGGCTCCTCACGGCCTACCCGGCGGTAGACATACGCTTGTCCTTCAAGCTGACCTTGGGTCACAACAGTCCTCAGAATAAGCTATTCGCTTGGTATTGCAGCACCTGGCGATTTGCAAAAGTCAGGCGAGACGCAACAACCACCAGACATGCGACGTTGATAAATTTCGGGGACAGCGTTGGGGAGACGATGATCTCGCGAGATGCAAGTAGACTTGCAGTTGCAGCAGTTGACTGTTACCACGCATGCCGCGTACGCGAAGCGTGCATATGCACGGTTTTTTTTTGCCAAGAAAGTGATCAAGCCAAGGTAACGACATTGCTGTACCGTCGTGGGTATTTTTATCATGTTGGCGGAAGGTCAAATGAGATAGCTCGCGAAGGGACGCTAACTGGGCGCGGTCGCAATGATAAAGCAGACCTGATGTTCGGTCCGCGGCATGCACCTCTTGTCGTTGTCGGGAACGCGCCACATGATTCGAGACGGATACTCTACCGGGCATTGAATTTGCTGCTGATCGCCCAAACTTTAGCATATAGACAAGATGCCTTCATAGGCTACTCGGAAAAGCATAGTACGGATGAGTGCAGCTCGAGTAGTCGATGGCCGCATCGTATGTCATTTTAGTCGTCAAAGCAGCTTACATGTGTTTGCCCAGGCGATAAGATCATACTGAAATCTTTGGACGGCGAGGTACCAAACCAGCTGATCTACTATTTACTTGCTGCGTTTGCACCTGTGTGGCAGAACATGCCTGATTGCTAGCAGAGGTCGTTGCACTCATGTTTGATGCGGGTACAATGCCAGAGACCTCTTGCACATATGCAGATACACATATCTTTACTAGATGCAGTTGCCCCCAAGACTTGTGAGCTAGTGTCAGAACTGGCACAGACAGGCTGCACAACATGCCGATTCTATCGCAATGAGCTGCCTCCAGAGGTCAGAAACTCTCTTGTCTCCTCATGTTGTCTTGTCAGCTGCTGTGGAGAGAGCTGTGCAGACGACCACATGCTGCCGATTTACTCTGAGGTGTTAATACTTTGTTCTATCAATGCATTACTGGCTACTTTAGGCATGGCAAAGTGATGGATACAGGCTGGATACGGGCCTCCTTATGGCTTGTTGCAAGGTACTCTCGAGGGGTTGCGAGATACTCCTCCACGTGAGGACACTGTTGTGGCCAAGTGAGTTTCCCCTGCATTGCAGTCACAATTTCTTGTGTGTTGGCTCTTACAATCCTGTGCCTATCGTTTGGTACAGGAAAGGTCATGTCTGCATGATCCCTGGCACCAAGGAGTTTTTCATAGCGGCCCATGATCATGATGAGTGGGGCAGTGCTCACACTGTCTGGGGCATGGTGAGTGTCAGGGGCAAGTCCACATTTACTGGCATACTGGCTATGTGTGTCGTCCAGTGCTTTGCAGCCAAAATCTGATGCTGTATGCCAGGTTTTCTGCAGCTCATTGCACAAGTGTTCTTTGCTGTCTATGATGGCCTGATGCTGTGCATGTGTTTTTGTGGGTCAGTGCAAATGTGCAAACTATGGTCTTGATTCCACCATTGATTGCAGGTGCAAAACATGACAACTGTCACAAGCTTGCTCCATAAACCATTTCACACTGTCACACATCCGACATACGGGACTGTGATGCGAATGATGAACACTGATGCTAGCTTTGCTATCGGTAGACTGCGTCCTGGCAGCCATGACCAATGAGGCTAGTATTGGTACCCAGCCACAATCACAGTCAACGTATACATGAGAAAGGCCACAAATCATGTTGGCCCATAGCCTTCCCCCTGTGGCCGTGATTCTTTGTCCAGCACGAATTGCAAATAAGCGATGGAAGCAGATTCTGTCTCATTCTCATGCGTAATGTCATATGTTCAGTCTGTGCACAACTGTGTTGCTGTGACTCATGGCTCAGTCTGCAACTGCGTATCTTGCAAAGTTGTGTATCCAGATGCTGATGACTTCCACCATAGTCTTCCAGCCCATGCAGATGCTCCAATGCCAATCGCAAGAACTGATGGTACCACTGCATTGCATCCTTGCTTTGCCACATTTGCCACAGTCTGCATAACAACAGTTTCATTCATGTGTTGCATATCATGGCCGAACGATGTTTCAGGTTGCTGTGGCTCAAACAAGTAAACGCTGTACAGAAAGAAATCTGACCCATGCAAGAGCAAGATTCATTGAGCATAACCAATTGCACAAAAACAAGCTGATTGAACTCACCAGCAAAGACGCAGCAACATGCAGGGCAGGAGGGGCAGCAATCAGTAGCCAATCTCCAGCTTCAAGTCCCATGAAGGACAGCATCATTGATGCTGTGTGGAGGTAGAAAAACCCCAGTGACAGCAATGCTGCAAGAAGGCAGGGAGGATCAAGCTGTGAATTGTGGGAGCCGAGTAGCAGGGTAGTAAGCAATGTACTGCTGTCGTAACAGTAACGCAATTCATGGCATTTTGTACCTGATGCCAAGAAGTAAGACATGCTTGGACAGGCAGGAACATAATAAGTAGCTCCACCTAGCGAGAGGGGCAGCCAACTGCAGTGCATCTGCAGCCAAGTCAGCAACCTCATCGTCCAATTAGCTCCAGCCATTTTGACATGCATGACATGTGCATTCTTGCAAAGCACTGTCACACTGTGTGGCAGGTATATCCATCTCAGAGAAACTCATCGATTTTGCAACCATGGAGTGGATCGATGCAGGTATGGGACGCAACAAGACTTGTGCTTGCAGAGTCAAGAGGAATGCGATTTGGGCGTACCTGATGCTGAAAAGCACAGACTGCACAACACCGTGAGCAAAGCCATGAGTCAAAGCCATGGCTTGTTTATTCTGCTCTGTCAGCTCAGTGTCGGTTTTCTTGTGAGCAATAAATTCAAGAGCAACACATATCCTCCTGCGCATTGCCACATGCTTGAACATCAAAACGTTGGCAGTGGCACTGGCAGTTGCTGACAATTAGCACCTGTGAAGCTTCCACAATGCATAGCGAGCTGCTTCTTGCAAGCTGACAGACAGCAAGACAACCAAGACAAGCTCTCCAGCTGAAGTTAAAGGCAGAAAGCCTGCAAAATAACGGACAAACTGATCGAGCAGGACTCATTGACAATGTGCAGCAGGCAGACGTGGGGATGCGGCTGTTTACCTCGCCAGACGGCCGAGATCAATAAGAAAACAACCAACCACAAGAAAGCGCTGCATGCGCACACAACTCTAGGCAACGATCCAAGGCTTCGCGCTGCATTGCGTGTTGCAGAAAACTGCATTGGCATGCTGCAGCATCGACAGCCTACCTAGCAAGGGACAGTAGAACTAGAAAAGACTGTCTGGCAATCACAAAGCAGTAAAGCACGACCGGCGGTCCTCCTGCCAGTAGCAGGCAGCCCCAGAAGGCAGCATCGCTCATGCCAAGTCCAGCAAGGTGCCACGGTTACTGGTGGGCCCGCGTCTGCTCAACAATCGTGGTATGCTTATGCGCGGATAGAGTGAACCTCCTGTTGCCGTTAAGCTGATGCAACAATCTCGAGCAAACGTGACGGGACACAGTCGACCTGAGAATGACTTGCTCATATAACTGTTCGAGTATCGTGCGCAGAACGCTTTCCGCCGGAAAGTTTCCACTAGGTCACTGCTATGCTGTGCAACACACACCGCACACATGCATGGACGACTTCAGATTCTCCAATTCTCCAAAATGCGCTAGGTGCAAAGTGACTGCAATGCATTGCGGAGCGCACCCCACGACATGCGGCTCTGATGTACTGTAGAGGTGCACCTTATAGGCAGAGAACATGCAAGCAACGCGAGCTTACGATGCGCTCTATGGTGAGGCACTGGAGGCTTTTGTGGGCAGCATCTTGTGACCAGACTGTTGCAGGACAGAACTTCATGATTGATTCAACCTACTCTTTCACGCTATGCAGATAGCACCTACACCGTATCTGCACAGCAAGACCACTATAGAGAACAAAGCAGGGCAGGCGGTATATCTCTAGGACGGGTCCCTCAGTATGACAATCTCTTCTCAGCTCTGGGTCACCATCCAGCACAGACATTTAGGTAGTCAGATCACTATCTTGTCTAGGTCTCATTGCTAATTTCTCTTTGCAAGGTGGGTCACCCTGTTTTGTGGCAGTGCAGATACAGGACTCATGACAAGCTGCCTAGCCATATTCCTCGTGGTTATGAACAGCATCAGGCCAGCAAGGCTGAGATCACAGCAGCCAGTTTGCCTGCAGTTGTCTCAGGTGCTCAGAGATACCTCTACAGCCGCAGACCCCTACTTGTACCTGGGCTATATCACCCAGACATCTACAGCCTGCACATGCTGCCAGCAGCTATAGACCCAGAATCTGCAGCTGCTGAAGTCATAGAACAGGAGCCGGTCTCACGTACAGTAGCCACACAATCTGACTACAGAGAAAGCGAAGCACAAACAACACCCTGGGATGTGGACTACGTCATCCCTGACCAGCCATCTGCCAAGCAGCAGTACCTGTCTGCAAGGTATCACTGTCAAGGTCCAGAGGTACTGGCCCTCAGAGACCTCAAGCTTGGCAACGGCTTACCTGTGGGCCTTGCTGAGGTTGAGGACATCGAGAAGCGAAGGGTGAAAAGAGCCTTTGAGGCTGCCTTGCCTCCCTTGGATGACCTTCAGCATCTGCCTTTGAGGCAGCAGCTGTTGGAGGCATGGGAGGCGCAGGAATGGGCAGACAGGGAGGCCAGCTTGGAGGCAACTCAGGTGCTGCTCCACACACATTCTTTTGCACAAGATTGGCTGCAGTTCTCTGCTTTGTCAAGGCATCGAGATGCACAGCTATTCTGTCAGTACTCTAGGGCTGCAGCACACATCCCGAAATGTCTGAACTGCTGCAACAACAGCTTGACTGGTATCTGCAGCATCGGTGAGTGCATTGCTAGATCATGTGCTCTTCCTGCATTAGCTCCAAAACCATTTGCCGTTAAAGGGTGCGGTCATTGTCATCTTGGGAATTGCAGAGCCTATCTATGCATCCCAAATGTTCAACGACAAGGTCTGAACGCCAGCAGGCAGCGTGGATGTAGACTGCAGTGCAACGGAAAACAATGCTTGCGCACCGCATGAGGGCCTTGACAATGCAGATGACTGCAGCCAATCTTGTATGCACTTCTGCCAAACCGGCCCTCATGTTGCCAGATCCTCACCACCATGTGGCTTCCATGCCATTGCACACCAGTGTCAAGGAGCACTCTGCTGTTGTCATTTGGCAGGGCTGGAATGAGGCTTGTATAAGCACCTGCAACCAAAGTGAAGTGCCTGTAGGCAGCTTCGAATGGACATTCAGACCTGTTACTGAAAGCCCCTGCCACATCTGACTCTTGCAGGATGCCAAGGTGCTGAGGCTGGAGGCCAGCTTGCAGCACCGGGAGGAGCAGATTGAGAACCACCATGCTGAGCGCATCAATGCCCTCAGAGCTAGGCGGTCCCGTGAAGTGCAACAGAAGCTTGCCTACGTTCACAGGTAACCATGCAGCAGCATATTCCTTTGCCACTTGCTTACTGGAGCTGAAGCTGGCACATTCATCAGCTTGCGTCAAGGAGAAGCTGAGCAATTCCTTGAACTTTTGGTAACAGGGTCGCAGTCAAGCTTCAGCAACCAATGTGTGCACTGAATTCAGATAACGCATACACATGGGCTACATGTTGGCTTTTGTTTCTGAGAATCAGTATGCATCTCATCCTGCATTGCTGCATCCGTCATTGGACTAACCAACTTCAAGCTAATAGCGACCACAGATGCTGAATGGACTAGATGGCAGTAGTGACAGATGTGCTGCTGCTCTGCAGGCAGAGGGTGAGCACCATTTTGCACCTGGAGGATGCACAGAGGACGCAGCGCAACCCGGACAGGACCCAAAAACCTGACATCATAGACAGGTACAGCCAGTACAGCAGTGGGGTGTATGCTCCCATGCAAAGGGAAGGCAGGTTCCCAGACAGCCGGCCAATGGACCAGCGCATTGACACGCGCCCCTATCAGCCCAGCACCTATGCTGAGTTGCTGGAGCTGGAGGCTAGCTTGCCCCAGCGGCATTTGATGGCCAAAGTCCAGGTGAGGAAAGCACCTTGTGGGTGTGATGAAATAGGCACATGGGCTCTGAGCCCTAGCGTCGGCAACACGGCAAAAGGTTTTCCCTTTGCTTTACACCAGCAGGCAGAACAACGTGCTCAGAAGCAAAGCCATAGCAGCAGTACTCGTGTTTTGGCCACAGATCTGGCTCCCCTTCTCGCATTTAGATGCCAGGCAGTGTGCACGAGCTGAGGTACATCCGACACAGGGAAGCCAAGGTGGCATTACAGACTCGGCTCTCACGGCCTGTCTGCTCTACGCTGGCAGGCTAAACCCCCATGATGACAACAGTCACAGCAGCAGTACTTGAGGAGTCCTTGTCACAACCCTGACTGACCTTGCTGCATGCAGGCGCCGGGCAGTGTGCACAAGCTGAACTACCTTCAGCACAGGGAGGAGAAGGTTGCAGCAGACCTGGCCCTCATGGCCTGTCTGCTCTGCGCTGGCAAAGATCACAGCAGCAGCAGTACTTTTCCCCACAACTCAGACTGACCTTGCTGCATGCAGACCCCGGGCAGTGTGCACAAGCTGAACTACCTTCAGCACAGGGAAGAGAAGGTTGCAGCAGACCTGGCCCTCATGGCCTCCCTGCTCAGCAGCAGCAGGCAGAACAACACCATCGGCGACATGGGGGCCACCTACTCCACCCAAGCCTCCATGAAGATGAGTGGCAAGGACATGACTGCCAAGATGGCTGCTACCACCATGCTCAAACGCACGGCTAGGACCAAGTGTAAGCATCTGCACAAAGCTTGTGTTTGCTTTGCTGCATTTGGGTCCTGGACCAGGGCTCAAGCGCACGCCTAGGACCAAGTGTAAGCACCTGCACAAAGCTTCTGTTTGCTGCATTGACTAGTGCAAGTTATTGAGGTCATGCTTAAGCGCACAGCTAGGACCAAGCGTAAGCGCCTGTGCAAAGCTTCTGTTTGCTACATTGGGTCCTGGACCAGTGCATATGTTTGAGGTCATGGAAAGTTGTGTGAGTGGAGAAGTGAATTTGGGTGTGCAAGACTGCATGTTACTGCCTCTGCTGAACTGCCTTACCTGAGTCAATCAACCTGTCCTGTGCATCAATGACACCTTGTTCTCAAAGCGATGTTTTTGCCCATACCTGTGTTGGCTCTGTGATTTCATGTGTGCAATGAGATCAGGCTGTATCCTCCTGCACGATGGTAGAAGTTTTATCATGCCTTTTGAGTGACACTCAACAGATGTGTCAGCTACTGGGGCAGCCACGACCGTTTCTATACTCTGTTGGCAACAAAGCTGCCCTAGATTGATCAGTGTGCAAAGTACCAAAGGAATCCTTTTGGACTGCACATCTGCTTCTTCTGTGTATGTGCAGCTTGCTGGGTTGATGCATAGCTGCAGTCCCACCATTGACCAGGCCCAACAAAACCACGCCGATTGTGCCAAGTACACTCCGTACCACACTGTTGAATGCAATGACTCTGCTTACATACTAATTTATATCCTTACTCACACTTACATACTTCCATACTTACACTTACACAGTGAATGCTTGTGATACAGCCATCTGGACACAAAAGAACTGGCACGGACAACTTGTCATTACTTCACCATGCAGCTCATATACACATTCAGTCGTCATGCGAAAATTGTGTTTTGTACTTGCATGACATTCCTATTGGGATCCCATCAGCCTGCAAAGAATCTGTGTCTGCCCAAAGCCTAATAAAACATGCTGTCATGTCTGCTGCAGCACGGACAGATGCCGCTACCCCCAGCAAGGCTCTGCTGCTATCCATGGACCCAGAGAGGAGGAAGAAGGATGCGGCTGCCTTGGTACTGCAGAGGCTGCTGAGGGGCAGGGCAGCACAGACCAGGATGTACGAGGGCTTGCAGAGCAGGATTGCCCTCATCAGGGTAAGCTCCTCATGCAAGAAAATGGAAAGAAAAGAAAAGACTACGCCTTTTGGCGTCATTTTAATGAGAAGCCAAGCATTATACCAGGCTGCCCAGGTCTCCCGATGCAGTCTTGGTACTGTACCACTGACCCCTGGACTGTATGCTAGCATGGCATCCTGTGATTTGCAAAACAGGTTGCATGGCATGATCCCTTACGTCATCCTGTATGGGTTGGGATTGCTTTTGACATGTCAAGCTTGAGAAGGCAGTCTGCCTGGAGCCTCCCTGTGATGTGGCCTCACATTGAGGCAACAGACCATGGCACAATAAGGCAATGTTACCTCTAGGTGGCAAGCATCTCAGGCCTGTCTTGCTGTGTTGTGCTGAAGACTATGCGTTTTGCAGGAGCTGATAGATCGCCAGGTTTTAGTAAAGGTCTAACAGAGCTCAAAGTGCTGACAAAAGGTTCATTGTTGTACCATTATTGTCTCTGTTAAAGGCTTGTACATTATCTATACGACAAATCTGCAAAGATAATGCAATGTGTGAAATGTGTATCGACAGATTCTGTGTGTTGTGCAGGAGCTGCAGATGCAGAGGAGCACACCAGACAATGAGGACCACAGGCGGCCTGAAAGCAGATCTGTGCAGGAGATAGCTGCTGACAGCCTTGTAGGCAAAGCCACCTCAGAGATCCTCATGTTAGTTCCCCCCTTCACACCATGCAATGTGCCTTTGCAGTGTGACATGTACATGCTCTGTCTGTGTCATTGGCTCATGGTTCTTCAGTGCATGCAAATGAGCTTACATGCGTCCAGTGTTGTGTGTAGCAATTGTGAATCAGCTGCATGATCAGAACCTGTGACTATTAGGCAAGATGTTTCATAAGATTGCAGCAGCCTGTGTTTGCCTGTGACTGGCTGCACAGTAACAACACTGCTGTACCTTCAACAGCAACCTGGCAACTGCAAAGGGCTTGGCTTGATTTCCTGTTCAGTGCATTCATGAGTTGAAAGAGAAAAGAAAAGAAATGACTAAACCTTTTGATGAGAAGCCAAGTATTGTACCGGGGCTCCCCAGGGATGAGTTGAAAGATTTTTTTTGGAAAAAGTCAGGTCTGATGCTAGTCTCCACATGTTGTTTGCGTTTGAGTTTCTGACGGCAAAACGGGTGCCCCTTTAATATGTGTGCACCACCAAGAGCCCGGACTGGTTTCTGACTGTGATTGCTGTGCAGGGTGCTGGCTGAGCAGGATCCTGAGAAGAGAGCGCAGATGATGGATGCCATTGACATGCGCAGGGGAGCCAGCCTATCTAGGCAATCAGCTCAGTCCAAGGAAGAGGTAGGGTCTTTCCCAGTAGCTGCCAACTGTGCAATTGCGTCCGAAGCTATTGGCTCTGTCTGTGGCTGTCTGATAGCCTCCGCATATATAGTACAACCATGATGGTTGTTGTGAAGGTCGTCATTTGCTGACAGTGCACTGTTACCGGCAAAAGTATGTATCTGTAGTGGGGACACAGAGGATCACCCCTTGCATGCAGTTGCTGGGAGTGCTCGATTTTAGCATAGCACTCAGTGGTGAACTGCAAGTCATTGTGTCAAGCATGAAAAACAATCAGATCAGAGTGGTGTGACTCATTGCATCTGGTGCAGTAGCACCAGCTTATGGCTGTGAGTTGAGCTGCGGATCTTACCTTGTTTGACATTGAGTTGGTGCTTACAGACTGCTTCTGAGGCGGACCCTGCTGAAAGTGAGGCAGAGCCGGAAGCAAGGGAGACCCTGAGGGGTGAAGAAATTTCTGCTGAACTTGATGCAGAAGAGCAACAGACTGCTATGGCTCAGCCAGATGCAGACCAGCCAGTGCAAGAGGCAGAAGCTGATGCAGCATCTGGTGCTGCTGCAGCGGAAGTCAGCCCAGAAGCTGACTTGTCAACCGCCGATGAACTTCAGGCCAGTCTTCGTGAAGCAACATCAAACACTGATCAGATGCCACCAGATGGGGATCAGACATTGTCTGCAGGGGCTACTGAAGGGCTGCAGTTCATGCAAGGAGCACAGCCAGGACAGACAGACAGCTCTGCTGTGACTACGGTTGTACAACTGGATCAAATCGAACCCAGTGCTGATCAGGACCTGTCACAGTACATGCTGCTGAAGGAAACTGAGAAGATGCATAACGCCACTGGTGTGGATCGGCCAATGTAGCCACCTGGGGAAGTCAGCAATGCAGCAGGGGTACTAAAGTGGCATGGAAGACAACAGACAAGTTGGTTTTGGGTGCTTGCAGCTCCATTGCAGTGAGTACTTTCTGCTTTGCACAGCCTGCCCTTGACCAAAGTTTGACCCAAGTTTCACTCCTTGTAAAGAGGAAAGTGTCGGTCTTGCAGTGCATGCTGCTACAGCTTGCCCACGTAAGGCTGTCAAGCACTCACGCATGCGCAGAGCGTATGCGAAATTCGATGTCTGTCATCAGTTACTGCCACTGTAGTAAGGTACGCGTGATGCCGGGCACATGCTGTGCTACCTCAGCAAAGGCTGACATCTATAGCAGGGAATGACTCCACGTGGCGTGCTTTGGCCATGCTGTGACCCCGATTCTGTCCATGTCACACTCCACGTGCACCGTAACTCACAGCTGTAAGACGATGCGGATAGCTGACCTGGCGAGGCTTGCAGACACTCTGAGCTGCGCAACGCATATTGCACGCGATTGCGTGACGAATCCGCGGTCCCTCATCGAACAATCACATCGTGTATTGCAAGTGTGCGCAATTTCTGCGGACGTCTGCGAAATTCACAGGTTGAACGACTTGGAGTGGGAAGACTACACAAGTATGCCAAGCAAAGCAGTCACCAAGCGCGGACTCAAAGACTTATCTTCGCAAGAGTTGGTTGACAAGCGCGTGTTGGTGCGAGTGGATTTGAACGTGCCTCTGACCGAAAGCTCCGAGATCTCCGACGACACTCGCATCCGAGCGATTGTGCCAACCGTCCGGTTTCTTGTTGAGCGACATGCCCGAGTCATTCTCGCCTCTCACCTGGTATGATTGACTTGAGTTCTGCAGCCATGCCTGCGTGATACATTGCACGTTGCTGGCTGCTTGACGCTTGGTTACACAAGCTCAGGTTGTTCTTGCTTGCAAATGCCTGGCTACAGTCCTGGTGTTGAGTATGGAGCTCTGCTGCGTGTGCAGGGCCGGCCAAAAGGACCAGAAGAGAAATCCAGTCTGAAACATGTGGTCGCCAGTTTGTCCAAGGCTATTGGGCTCCAGGTGCGTGAGGCAAAAGAATATTAATCTTCTGCAGTGCTGGTGACTGGCATCAGATTGCAGTCATAGCTCAGTGACCAGCTAGCAACACCATGTTGCCTAAACACCAAGAATGACCTGCATAGTTCCCTTTTGAGTTGATATAGCCACAGTACCCAGTCATGAGGCAGTGTTGGTGAATGCAACTGCAGGTCCAGATGGCTCCTGACTGTGTTGGAGCCGAAGTCCAGGCAATGGTAGATAACCTGCAATCTGGTCAGGTAACGCAATCTGCGCGGCACAGCAGAATCAGTGCAAAGCGTAGAACTCACTCTTCCAGGCACTGAATGGGATTGTGTTTATTGTGGTTTGGTATTGAAATGCATGACTGATGCAGGTGTTGCTGCTAGAAAATGTGCGCTTCCACAAGCAGGAGGAGAAGAATGACCCAGAGTTTGCCAAGCAGGTCAGCATGAAATCCATGGATGTGCCTCCCCAACGCAGCTTGAACTGCAATGCATCAGCACCACAAGTGGCATGTTCTCAACAGTTCCTGCCTTGTTGGAAGGTGGACAGTCACTTTGGCTGCAGCACTGCAATCTGCCTTTGGCCTGCCGCTGCGCACATCTAATTTCACTTATCCTTGTTTTGTTCATTAAACCTGTGTTTCCCATGAAGCTCTGGCATGTGCAGCAATGTGCCATTGCATGTCTGAGGTTCAATTGCCTGTCTGAAGCCGCTCCCTGTAACCACATTTTATACAGACAAAACCCAAGCCTGGTACTCATCTCACTCCTTTGCCTGTCATGCAGTTGGCGTCTCTGGCTGAAGTGTATGTCAATGACGCTTTTGGGACAGCTCACAGGGCACATGCCTCCACAGAGGGCGTGACTAAGCATTTGTCACCATGCGTGGGGGGATTTCTCATGCAAAGGGAATTGGATTATCTGATGGGGGCAGTGCAAGCCCCCAACAGACCCTTTTGTGCCATTGTGGGGGGGTCCAAGGTGTCCACCAAGATTGGAGTGCTTGAGCAGTTGCTGGCAAAGTGTGATAGCCTCATCCTAGGGTGAGAAACCACTGGTCTGCCTGTATCTTAGCAGCAGCCTGCATGTTTTGTACTGTTTTGGCAGTGAACATCAGTGATGATATGTTCAGTGCATCCTTGCCTTTGCCGCATGCATGCACAATGTATCATGTGCTACGTGCTACCTACAAATGTAACATCAAAGGTATACCATGACAACCTTATCAGAGACAAAAACTTCTCGGTCCACCTTTTGCCTGTGAAAATTGTAAACACAACCATGCCTGCATGGCAGGGGTGCTATGATCTTCACCTTCTTCAAGGCAAGGGGGTACAGCGTGGGCAAGTCCATGGTAGAGGAGAGCCAAGTGGATCTGGCAAAGCAGCTGGTAGCCAAGGCAGCAGAGAAGGGAGTGAAGCTGCTGCTGCCCACTGATGTCATTGTGGCTGACAAGTATGCTGCTGACGCACAGACTCAGATGGTGTCTGCTGACCAGATACCGGATGGCTGGATGGTGAGTTGCTGCTTGGCTCTGCATTGCTACTGTTGGGGAATCAAATACAAAGCATGACTGATGCCACACCAACCTATATATTGTGCAAGTGACTCATGCGTTGATTTAGGTGAGTGAATGGATGAGTGGATAGTGAAGTATTAAGGTTTGGCGCTTGGCATGAGGCTCAATGTTGCTGATGACAGGCTGGCAGTCCCTGCACGCACATATGCCTGTTGGGACACGTGCCACTGTTTAGTGCTTGGCTTTTTTGCAAAAGTGCTTGTTTTTCAAGTGAGCTGTTTGTGTTATCAAGTAAACTCAGCTTCATGTGCATGCTCAGGTGCTTGTCAATATGCACCTCTGTTCTGGCATAACCTGTTATGCATCTGCAGGGATTGGACATTGGTCCTGAGTCATTGAAGAACTTCCAGGCAGAGCTGCAGGACTGCAAATCTGTCATCTGGAATGGCCCCATGGGAGTGTTTGAGATGGAGGCCTTTGCCAAGGGCACTTTTGGCATTGCCCACACCCTTGCAGCCCTCTCAAACAAGGTTAGCCCAGACACCTCCTTACAGCTTCGTGTTTTGCTGTAGCTGTCGTACCACAATGGCTGCTTTGCAATGCATGCTCAGGCTCATGAGTGTTGCATGTGGCAACTGAGATGCAACATTGCACAACACTAGCTCAGTTTGGCTTAGTCAGGCATACTGCAGTTCTTGATCAGCTGCACCTCCAGCCCTCACTTGCTGCAAGGTACTTGCAAGTCACCCCTTGTGCGTGTGTGTGTGCCTGTCCTGTTGCTGCATGCGCCAGGTGTGCCAGCAGTCAAGCATGCACAATCACACAAGTTCATGAACATCATGAGCATGGGGTATTTCAGTGCTCAACTGCCCAGCAAGATGCACATGCTTCGATATAGTACACGTGCAAACTTTACAGAGCTACAGTCCGTTGACTCCCTTGATGCGTTCTAAAGGCACGTTCTAAATCAATTGAATTGAATGGTACATCACAGGGCTGCACGACCATCATCGGCGGTGGTGACTCAGTCTCAGCAGTGGAGAAGGCTGGAGTGGCGAGTCAGATGTCTCACATCTCCACTGGTGGCGGAGCCTCCCTTGAGCTGCTGGAGGGCAAAGTGCTACCTGGGGTAGCAGCCCTTGATGACCAGTCCAAATTAAGTAAGTTTGGTAATGCTGATTGAGCTACTAGTTGTAGTTTGGTAATGCTTTTGAGCTGCTAGTGGTAAGTTTGGTAATGCTGATTGAGCTGCTAGTGGTAAGTTTGGTCATGCTGATCGAGCCGCTAGTGGTTGCATGCGTACCCTGTTGTTGGCATGGATGAAGGTGCTGTTGTTGGGCTCACATGTGATTGAGTGCTGATTTTGATGAGACTCTTGCTTTTGTGGACTGGGCATTGGGCACTGATCAAGCTGCTGCTGTTTGCATCCATTGAGGTGTCAGGCAGGCCTTGCAAGGGCAGCTCATGTTGTATAACTTCATGTTTGTGGTGTTGCAGATGCAGAGAAGGTGGTGAATGTCAACGCCCGGAGTGAGACCAAGCTTGCTCAGCTATAGGATTAGCTTGCTCTTTTGTCACGTTTGGCTAGTTGTGACTGTGTCTCAGCAGCTTTCCTTGCTTCTCCATTGTGTTGTATGGATGGATTTTGGGGTCAAGTTTAGGCTTCAGCATGTATAATCAATGTACTCTAAGCAGGGTGTGTGAGTACTGTGTCACATATGGCCACAGTATCATTTCGTTATTTAAAAGACAACCCGTGGCAAGATGCACGCTGTAGACAAGAATAATATGCTTGTTGCCACTATGATGTTTGTGTGATGCTTTGCAATCCCACCACGCACGGTCCCTGCATCCCAAGGATGTGAAACTCACGCAGTGACTGTTGCAGCATACAACAGGATAATGTTTTGAGCTGCCACTTGCGGGCATGCCACCAGGAACTTGCAACAATCTTCAGTTTGTGCAGAACAGGCCATGACAAAACCACACAGCAATGCGTACAACAGGAACATGACAATGCAGCAGGAACACCAATTTGTGCACATGGCATAATTGATTTTACCCTTCGACACCTCCCACACATACTTCTCTTACCTGTTTCTGCCAAAGCATGAAGCATTTCCTACATTGCACACTCAGCTCTCATTTGCTATCGATTGAGACAGGCAAACATCATAGACCACTATTCCTAGATCATCTAGACTTTGCCCACATTGTCCAGTGGCTAGTTTTGGGCATGAACTTCAGATGGGACACCAACTTGGGCTATAGCTTATGGTCATAGCTCCAGGCTGCCGCCTTAGGAGGCTCCCATAGTTGCTGCAAAAAATAAACTTTGCTTCTCTTTCTTTGACTATATGCAACAGTGCAGTTATGCTGTAGTCCACCTGCATGTTAGCAATGCTGCTGACCAGTGATGTCTGCGCTTTGCAGGACTGTTGGATTGTCTGCGACATGCTTTCACTACAGAGCAAAGCTTTGGTCACCTGCAAACCGTCTATCTGCTAGGCTTGTCCTTGGCAGCCCAACTATCAGCACACGCAGTTGTAGCCGTGTCCAATTTTATTCCTACGTTGTGCTCTGGATGTAAGTCAATGTATGGCGGCATAGAAGAAGCTCCAGAGGATCCTACGCCGCCATATATTGACCTGCATCCTGAGCACAAACTAGCAAGCGGACAAAAACTGGTCAAGCTCTTGCCTTTGTAACACTGTGTCTTGGGTTTGAGTATGACTGCAATTGAGTGTCACTGCAAAATACAATTGCAGTAATACGCAGACCCAACACAAAGTGTTACAGAGCTCGACCAGTTACTTTCACTGCTTTCTGACAGCCAGCATCGGGATTTACTGTGGCTTGGGTATCAAGGTAGTCAATGCTCACGGCATATGGAATAGCACGAGGGTTCCGCCGCTATGAAGCAAACAACGGCATGCAGGTCCGTACAGCAACACTCTATAGGCAAAACCGGTCTTAAGCGTTGCTTGCGAGGTACCTCGTGTTCTGTTGGCTCCACACGACTCCTGATAGAATCTCCAGACAAGTTCGTCGGATTGTTGATGGCTTCGGCAACGTGTGCAATCCTGGAAGGCTTTGCGATGTTCACAGCAGGCAATCGAACAACGCCTTAGTAATATTGCTCGTTGGGCTGCGAAATGCAACGAAATGCAAAAACGCCAGTTTCAGTTGCGCCAGTTTGATTGGGTCCTTTCAACCAGAATCAATACAGGCTTCGTGGCTGCTTGTTGCGCATCTTGTTGCCAGGTATTGACTAGAAAAATGGCTATGCTGCGTCTGTGGCGCACGACAAAAGCAGAAAAGTCTGCCATGCCACTGCATGGTCAACTACCCAGCGACAAACCGCTGACCATCGAACACTTGTCTACTTCACAACTACGTGGCCTGGCATCGATCACTGAGGAGAAGTCTGTAGCACATGGCGACCGTGCACTGCTGCTAGACGTTGTCCAAGAGGAGCTCACCTCAGACTTGAGCAAGCAATGGCTTGTAGAGCACGGCAAGGTATATTGTGGTGATGCGGCATTCCGGCATCAAATGCTGTCTTGGCTTTCAAGAAGTTGCCTTTCAGCTGCGTTTTGGCTGCGTTGAACCTGTAGGGTGACTTTCCTGCCAGATTTCGGGGAAAGCTGTTCTCCTTCGCTGGCGAACTGTACGTGTACAGGGGTGCGCCAACCAGTCGAATCTTGAACACCTGCTACGACACTTCACCCTGGTACAGCACTGAGGATGATGGTGAGCATCTCATTATGAGGATGGAGAAGCACACCCGCACCTGGGTCCCTGTCAGCCTTGCTGGGGCACCTGACATCTCCTGGGTGCAAGCACATGCTTTTTCAACTGGTATGCAGCAAATCTTGTGGTGGTGCTGAACAGCAATGTACCGCCCTGCAGCATGTTGCAGATCAAGTAACACACAGCAGTGATTGAGCACACAAGGTTCAACCTCCTCAATGCACAAGCTGCAAATCATACACGGCTTTGTGCACACAGGGTGCTTGTGAGCACACAACGCGCTTGTGTGCAGCAGTCTGTTGGTTCTCAGCGCTTAGTGTATCTGAGCGCCGCTGATGGTAGTGACTGTCATGCTTGCTGTGCTGTCTGATTTGAGCAAGCCTTGTTGCAGGGCATGTGCTGAAGGGCAAGTTTTACTTGTGTGGAACACACAACCCTAACCTGCTACCTGGTCTGCGGCAAGACGATATCAGGATATATGACTTGGCCCTTCAGCAGTGGAAGTGCGTGATCACTCAGGTCAAGCCAAAAGGCTGTCAACACCCTTTCATTGAGGGATACCAAGACCAACTCATCCAGTTTGGAGGTGTGTGTCATGAACATGACTTCCCCAAAGCCAACATGCAAGTCAGTATAAAAGCAGAAAAAAGATACTGGTATACATGTATGCATAGGCTGTCAACTGCTTCAAGTGATTTTAGGTCAGCTGGCCACTCAGCAGCACAAGCAGAGGTTTGAATGGCAAGCAGTTCACGTTCATATTTACAGCCAGGTCTGAGGAGCACTCAGCGTACCGTCTTGTGTGTCAGATATGCACATGCTTGCAGACCCAGAGCATTGTCAACGCAGCAACCAGACGTTGTCATTGTCTGATTATGCATGCTCATCCCTGGATGCTTCACCTTATCAAGAGCAATGCTTGCAGACCGAGAGCACTGTCAGCACAGTAACCAGGCGCTGTCATTGTCTGATAATGCATGCTCATCCCTGGATGTCTCACCTTATCAAGAGCAATGCAGGACGTGACAGAACGCATCGATGTGTGAGAGCTGAAGAGGCCCTGTGGACCTTTGACACCACAGCACTCACCTGGCAGCAGCGCCACCCTGCTGGTCCCCTACCTGAGCCCTTTGATGCTAGGGGTCTGGCTGTGGTCAAAGACCATGCCTACCTGCTTGCGAGTCAGCTATTCGCAGGAGTGAGTCTTGAGGTGTATGAGCTGGATCTGGCAACATGGGTGTGGCGGCTCCTGCCAGGCAAAGGCAGCGTTCCTCCTTGCCTTCGCTGGTTCACCCCTGTTGTTGTTCAGGTGCAGAATCTGTTCTAGCCATTCAACCTGACACTCTGCTCTGCTGCTGTTGTTACCTTTGCTTGCAAACAGGATGTGAGTGGCTGTCAAGTTGAGCTCTGCAAAACAGCCACTTCAGCCTTTCGGAAACAGCATCAAACACAGTTCATCTCGGTTTGTTGGCTTGTTTGCAACAGCTTGCCAGTCGGCTTGGTGGCAAAAGAGTCTGCCTGCAATACAGGGGCAATGGCTGGTGTGTGGTGGACAGACTGAGCTTGCAGATCACACCGTCCAGTTCAACACCAGCCTGTACACTTTTGACTTTGCCACACTGTCATGGGAAATAACTGAGGTGGGTGGTGAAGCCCTGCAGCCGCGAATGGAGTACATGGCTACCTGCCACCAGGGGTCCATGGTCATCATGGGAGGTAAGGCACTCCTCTTCCGCCCCCCATCAGATCCTGTCCTGCAATACAACTTGGTCAACAGCAGCCCAAGTATTGTAGTCTAGTGTGCTTTGTGGGCCAGGCTTTGGGTGTTGTCTGAGCTGCTGAGTGGTGCGCCCCACAATTTACGCGCTTGGCGCGCTGTACTTCCTGCGTATGTTTGAGCTCCGTCAGATCTCTGCAGCTTCTCTGTCAAAATGGGCATAAGTGGTTGCACATATGGTTTTTGCCCGTATCTGTGCCTCATTGCTGTGAATCACAACACGGTCACTCTGCAGGTGTGCAGCCTGCTGACTACTCCACAGAAAACAGGCATCTGAAGGCAGCTGAGACTGTGCAGCAGATCCGGCTGCGACCAGTTGAGCCATCCCTGAAGGAGCCAGATCTGACTCTCAGGCGGTACAACACCAAGAGGGACATGAGGTCCATGCGCAAGTTGCAGTGTCTGACGGACACAAGAGTGGTGGTGGAGGGATGTGGGCAGGAGTGGCAAGTGCACGCCCTCATGCTGGCTAGCGCAAGCACCGTCTTCAGGCACATCTTGGAAGATGTGCAGCCAACTGGTAAGCCATGCTCACTGCTTGACAGAGACAATCTCTTCACACGCACTGACAGTCAAACAACCATGGTACTGATTTGGAACACAGCTTCATGCTCAACAGTGTTGCTGGGTCATGGTAAGCAACAACTTGTTTACGGTCTGATAGTTGTAAGCACTCACTTTGATCAGATTCACTTGCTGAGATCAAAGCCAGATCTGATGCATCTGGCTTGTGATACTGTTTACCTTGGTCACAGAGACGTTTGCAGTTGCTGCAGGTGGCAAGCGCGAGTTGCTGCTGACAGACATGACTCCTGACTCAGTGGAGCTGCTGATCGACTGGATCTACGATTCTTTGGAGGGCTGCCTCAATTTCACACAGGCAGTAGACCTGTTCAAGGCTGGCCACAAGCTGGACATTGCTGACCTGTGGCAGCACTGTGAGCGCATCCTGAAGGCTTATGTCAGCCATGAGACCTGTCTCCAGGTGGCCAACTTGGCCATGGATTGCCACTCCAGCCTGTTGACACAGGTATTCACCACATGCCAACATCCTCTGCTTCTGAAATGTGGAACCTGCTCATACAGTCTGACTTCACAGCCTGTCTGTCTGTCTGTCTGTCTGTTTGTCTGTCTGTCTGTCTGTCTGCATGTGTCCTTCCTGCTGAGAGTTGACCCCACATGTCTTGCTGCAACACAACAAATTGCTGCCAGTCAGATTGACCTGCTTTGCTATATGCCTGCCACTTGGTCAAGTTGGTGCATGGCTAGTTGCAGGCATCTGTTTGCTGTGAATGCACTTGTATTCCTGCTTATCATGACAGATTTCTTTCAACAGCAATACACATCAGGTTGTGAGCTGTACAGTGTTATTCAAATCTGATTGCATCCTGCTTGGTATGTCAGGCACGTGCAGCATTTCTGGAGAATTTGGAGATGGAGGAAGACGGCCATGCTCTTGCTCAGGTACAAATGAGATGATGCATCATGCATTCCTGCAGCTCATTGTGCAGTGTCACCGTGATAATATGCAATGTGAGTGAGCAAGAATATGCAGCAAAGCGTCACATGCAACATGGGTCTTTCACATGGAAGCATAGTCACTGTTCAGCAAGCATGTGATCAATGGCAGGCATGATGCCCATCTGCTGTGACTGAATCTTACCATGTCATATTTGTCCTGTTTTGACGTACGTCCTGTAGGGATGACTGATACTTTTTGAGACACATGCTGACTTCTCAACTTGTGTTGTAGGAGCTGCATGCCGTGCTGTTCCCTCCAGAACTACCCCCAGACCAGTGTCCCAGCCATCCAATCAAGTTTGTCTCCCACCCCATAGATTGCTACAGCTATCCCCTGCTTGATGATTGGGATGAGGATGACTACGACAGCAGCCTAGAGAATGAAGAGGACTCATTGACAGAGGTTGAACATGGCAGACATCAACCTGCCTCCATAGGTATGCTGCATCTGCCATCTGCACTGCTGTGGCCGCTGTCTTTCCCCTTTGCAGTTGCCCTTCCACAATGATCTGCCTTTCTAGATTGCCTTTCCCCTTTGGCTTTGCCCTTTTTATTCTGCCATTGCCTGCTGCTCGGCCACTCTACCTGTCCTTCGCCAACAGTATGTGTTTCTGTTCAAGGTCCTGTGTCAAACAGGCGGATTGTACACATTGCTCATTGCTGGCACATTTGCTGCCTGGTTGTATCTTCTCAACAGGCATCACATGCGTTACAGCCTGTCACAAGTTCCGAAGACTGCATGTATGTATGCGTGTCTGTGTGTTATGTATGTGTGTCTGTGTGTCATGTATGTATGTGTATGTATGTGTATGCAGGTGCTGAAGTAACCGCAGTCCATCATGGCTGCTGTCAGGGGTCTTGCCAGAATGTGCATGGCAGCACATTCCGGCAAGACATGTTTGTGCACCCCAAGGTCTCTCCTCCTGGTGCAGACACTCAAGTGCTTGCTGATGCAGATGCTGATGTCAAGGGACTCACTCTCAGTGCAAATGGAGAAACAGGCGCCCATCAGGGTGCAAGGGGGCCTAGAGTGGGTGTAGAGGGGTGTGGTGACAGGGGGGGTCCCCAGAGCTGCACAACAGCGCAGCAGGTAGGCACCATTCTGAACACATTGGTGTCTGTGGCACAGTCATACCATGCCATGCACTTGTTTGAAGTTGCTGTGGTGACACACTCAGAGTCTGGCGTGATCATGTATCAATTTGATGCCTGCAAGTCTGTCACGTCGCTGCAGTGAATGCACGTTTGTCACATTGCTGCAGTGAATGTCTTAGTCATGAAGTTCGTCCTTCATGCTGGGTCATGTGTCCTTCCCGCTGGGACTTTCCCCTCACACGTCTTGCTGGGTCATGACAAACTGCTGCAAGTTGAATTGACCTGCTTCACTGTATGCCTAAAACTTGGCCAAATTGGTGCATAGCTAATTGCAGGCATTTGCTTGCTGTTGAATACACTTGTGATGCTGCTCTTCCCAGCAGATGTCTTTTCAAATGGACACACATCAGGTTATGAGCTGTAAGATATATGAAATCTGATGGCACCTTGCTTGTTGCGTCAGGCGTTTGCAGCATTCATGGAGTGGTTGGGGATGCAGAAAGATGGCCATGCTCTTGCTCAGGTACCAGTGAGATGATTTGTCTTGCGTTCTTGCAGCTCAATGTGCATTGTCACCATGATGGTATGCAATGTGAGTAAGCGAGAACGTGCAGCAAAGAGTCACATGCAATATTGGTCAGTCACATGCAAATATAGTCATTTCTGAGTAACATGTGATCAGTGGTCAGCGTCATGCGCTGTCTGCTGTAACTAAATCTTGCTATGTTGTATCTGTCTTGTTCTGATGGCTGACAGTTTCTTCTATTGTTGTGATGGCTGAAGCATGTTGAGACACATGCTGACTTCTGATCTGGTTTTGTAGGAGCTGCATGCTGTGCTGTTTCCCCATATGCCACCCCCACCCTCAGCGATGGAGCGCACCAGCCCCAACCTGGACCAATGTCCCAGCCACTCAATGACAGAGGTTGAGCATGGCAGACATCAACCTGCCCCCATAGGTATGCTGCACATGTAATCTGTACTGCTGTGGCCGCTATCTTTCCCCTTTGCACATGCCCCTCCACGAGGACTTGCGCTTCCATGAGGACTTGATAGCTTCTTGCTTTTGTCCCTGCCCTTCTCATGCTGCTGTTCCTGTTTGCTTATGTGCATGGCTTTTCCTTCCCCAAAAGTATGTGTCTCTGTCCAAAGCCCAGTCTGAAGTAGGCAGATTGTACTCTTTACTGACACATTTGCTGCCTTGTGACGTTATCTCAACAGGCATCACATGCATCACAGCCTGTCATCTAGATTCCAAGACTGTATGCCTAAACTTGTGTCCAACAGAATCAAGCAGATGCTGAAATGACAGCAGTCCATCATGACTGCTACAACAGCTGTTGCCAGAATTGCCATGGCAGCTCTATGTCTGCGCACGTAATAGCCTTACCTCATGGTGCAGACACTCAGACGGATGCTGAAGCAGATGCCAATGCTGAGGCACCTCCAGTCAGTGTGAATGAAGACACACTTGCTCACCAGGTTGTGAATGGAGACACAGTTGCTCACCATGGTGCAGAGAGGGGCCAAGTGGGTGTAGAGGCCTATGGTGACTTGCAGAGCCAGAGCCACACAGCACAGCAGGTATGCAGTATTCTTAGCTTAGCGGTGTCTGTGGCACAGTGTCATTCCATTGCATGCGTTTTCAAACTTGCTGTGGTGACAGAGTCTGGTGTGGTGCCTATGCATGCGTACCTTTTTGATTCCTGCAGGTCTGTCATTCAGTCATACATTGCTGCACTGAATGCACGTCTCAGTCATGCAATGTAGGTGGCAAAGCTGGACAGAGCTCAATCCAGGGTTTCTTCACAGTATCACATATGCACAGTAGTCTACATGCACAGTAGTCTATATCCACAGTAGTTTACATGCAAAGTAGTCTACATGCACAGTAGTCTATATGCACAGTAGTTTATATGCGCAGTAGCCTATCTACATAGTATCCTGTTATCACCATTTGGATTGGTGTGCTGCAGGAAGGCAGTGACCCTGCAGCAGGAGCCACTGCGCATGCCACCCAAGTGCTTGCCCCCATAGGTAGACTGCATCTGGTCGTTGCGTTGCTGTGGCCTTTGTCACTTCCATTTGCTTTTCTCCTTTTGCCTGTGCTCTTCGTCTGCCCCAGGGGTCTTCATCTCATTCCCTTATCAGCTTTGCCTGTGCCTTGCCCATCGTGAACATGTGCTTTGCCCATTGTGAACATGTGTTTCCTGCGTGTGGGGTCCTTGTCAAGGGCAGACCATGCAGATTGCCCTTTCTTGAATACCTCTCTGTGTTCTGCTTTGTGGCATAGTGTCGCTAGGCATACATCACGGCTCGTCACAGCTTGGCATGAGGACCATCAGGCAGGTGCTGAAATGACAGCAGCATCTTGCAAATGCTGCAGTCTACATGTGATGCAGACATTGCTGCATCAGGTCTTGCCAGAATGCCCACAACCGGTAGATCTGAACATTTCCTGGTTATGCAGACATACAGGAGGATGCTGAGGCAGATGCTGAGGTTGAGGCAGCCACAAGCAGTGCCATTGAGCCCGATGTGCAGGCAGGAGCCCACAGGGATGTAGTGGGGGATGAAGTGGGAGGAGACGGGAATGAAGTGGGTGTAGAGGGGCATGAAGTGGGTGTAGAGGGGGATGTAGTGGGTGTAGAGGGCTGTGATGAATCGCAGGGCCAGAGTCACACAGCGCAGCAGGTATGCAGCATTATATACTTGTTGCTTCCTGTCACAAGGTGTATTCACAGCGTGTACAAGCAAGTGTGTCAGTAGACAAAATGGTCAAGCTGCTGTGCTGTTGCGTCTTTGCCTAGGCATTTGGGTTGTATTGCAATCTCTATGGCTATCTTGCACCTACCAAGCAGTGGCCATGAGTGCATACAGATCTTATCTCCAGCATTCAGTGCAGCTGTGGGGCGTTATTTGATGCATTGAATCAGGTCAAAGAACACTAGATTGGTAACCTATCATTATGCACCTCCATCATGCCAACACGATTACTTAATGTGCCACTGTAGTGTTGTTTGCTGCTGCAGGAGTGTGATCCTGCCAGAAGCATGAGTAAGCGCATCCAGTCCGGCCCAGGTTTCAGTCTTGGCAGGTTTGGGTGGGGCCTGGCAAAGGGCGCTGTGAAGGTGACAGCCACCACTCTCTGCACAGTGGCCATTGCAACTCTGGCTGACAAGCACACCTGCCACTCAGCTCAGCAGCGCCACCAGATCCCCTCTCCCCCAGTCGGTTCCTGGAAACCAGGTACACAATGAAAACCATCAGCAAGCAGTCAATACTGCCAGACCACAGAATAAGCCCAGCTGTGATGTGTCTGACCAACATACATCATGTCTGACCAACATACATCATGTGTGATTCCATGGCCTGATGTCTCAGGCGCAGGTCATGTCAGCCCTTCTGCCGCCAACCTCGCCATCATCACCACAGAATGTACATCGCCGCTGGTCATGCCCTGGCCAGCACTGCATGTGTTACGTGTGGGGTTTATGCTTGATAACTGCAGAATCTGCCATTGTTTGTTCGACGCCTGGTCATCATCCCTGCAGGCTCTGTCTTGAATTTCTGAAGGATTGACATCAGCTGCCCCTGCACTATCAGTGTCAGCAGCAGCAGCAGCAGCAGATGTGGCAGCTAGAGACAGTCAACAAGCTGACAGGAGTTATAGTCGAATTGTAGCTTCAAGTGTACATAGTCTGGCGCTGGGCAGGCAGCAGCAGGGTTGATCTCCAATACACCACCAATCAGGTGGCAGCCATAGTCTGTGATTTGATACTTGGGCTGAGCAGGTCTGACGTATGTTTGAGGCAGCGGAGCAAAAGCAGTGCCTAGATAGTGAATTTCAAATCAAGAGATAGACATCCCTCTAGCTAAAATGACTACTCTCCCACCACGCTTGCCATGGTGAGTGACGAGCAAGAAGCAAGGGTGGCAGCGAAGCTTCAATAGCAGCAACGTCCTGAATGTTGGACATAGCTTAAAAGCTTGACAGCAAAAGCCCTTCAGCTTGGCTGATACCCCTCCCACCTCAGTTGCCATGGTGACTGAGATGCAAGAAGCAACAGGGTGGCCGCGCAGCTTTGGCAGCAGCAGCGCCCTGACACAGCCCACATGCTTTGGTCTTTACCTGGAGGTCAGCATTAGGCTCACCTGACAGCTGACAGCAGCAGGGTGGCAGCGCAGTCTCACGACAGCAGCAGCACCCACGCACCTACACCAAGCATCAGCAACACAGAAGGTGAGCGTGAATATGCAGATGTCAGCAGACTGAAGTGTTGTATTTGGTTTGGTCCAATCCAGCTCCCTTTGATAATTTGCTTCATGCATGCTTTGAAGCTGCACCAAAACATAATTCATTCTTGCAAATGGCTGCATGGCTACTACCTGTGAGCCCAATGCATGTTGCAAACCATTGTTTGCCTTGATGTCTTAGTTGTGTTGCTCTGCAGGGCAACATAATATTTCTCAGACAGTGGGGTTATGTAGGTGTACAGTATGCCTACAGAAGGCAACCACAAAGCATGCTGCTTGCAGCTTGGCTTGATTCAGACTACCACACCTTTCAGTGTCAGCAGCAGACTGACAGCCAGGGCAGATCCGCACTCATCTGTGTGTGTGTCAAAGACTGGACGTGGCTGGATCCGGCACCACTGTCAAGCTAACATTGCTCCTCTCTTTTACATGACATGGTATATTGTACAATTAGGCTGGTTCTTGGTATGAGCGCAAACCATGGTATTCCCTTTCATGAGTATATACGTAGTTTTCTGCAGATGACAGCATACATACGAGATCAGCCGTAGAGTCTTGCCTACAGGATTGCAGAGCAGCATCTGATGCTGGATGCCTGAGTGCCCGTTGAGTATGAAACATCTTTGCGCAAAGTGTGGATGCTGTTCCAAGTCAAGGGATAGACAGGCTGAGCCTCCTAGCTGACATAATTACTGTCCCATCTCTTGTGATGGTGAATGAGGAGCAAGAAGCAAGCTGCTCAAGTCTCCTTCAGCCATGCTTTGCACATCTTCCAAACCTGATTGATTTAGCGCCATCACCATCATATGATGTTGTTGGCTGGGGTTTTTTTGCCTGTTGATGAGTGACATGATTTTGGCAGTTCTTGTGTGGGTGCTATTTCTTTGACTTGAACAGGTCTGAATGACAGGTATACTGCAAAAATAGGCTATGTATGTTTGCATGCACTACAGTGAGGTAGACTTTCAAGCGACCCCTAAGGCCACTTCCTTTATGTCTAGCCCCTTATACATTCTTGCACCTTCAAGCTGAATCAGATGATGTTGATTATTACGATCAGTAGTTGTATGCACTGATTGCTGTTGGTAGCATTGACAAAATTGTAGCCAAAACCTACTGTGCACAATGTCTTGGCAGATGTCTTGGGGCCTATTGACTTGAGTGACGCACGAGTTTGAGGATTGATGCCAAAGCCACCCACTGGCAGTCTCTAATTCGAAATCTATGCTGAGATGCGCAGCGTGAACATCACAGCTGACATGTCTGCAAACCTGTATGCAACTGATGATGCAAGTGTTCACGAAAATGTGCCTACAAACCTCTGACAATTGGTCCGATGCATATGCAACCAAATTCTTTGGACATACGCTACATGTGACGTTAAAAACTCATGTGGACTGCATATGCAACCAAACTCTTTGGACTAGTTGTTGCAATCTTGCAGCTATCAAAGCTTTGCTGCTGCACTTCAGACTTGACTCCGGCATATTCCAGTTAGTCCCGAGTGACGGTCCTTGCAGTGGTATGTGAGCTTGCGTGGGCAGCAAAACTGGCGCTCAGCAGTCTCTTATGTTCTAGAGTGCCAGACTAGGGAAGGAAGTCATAGCGCTTCCATGCAGGTCTCTGTCTCTCTTGTCTCAACCTATTTGCTGGCGGCAGCTTGGTTTTCCCTGCACATTGTGAATGCTTGTCAGCTGCAAGTTTCTGGGCAGCTTGCACCACTGCAGTGCAGCTCAGCTCAGCCACTTGCATTGGCAGCATATGCACATCACTTACTGGCATCGCCTTGTCTCCTTGTTAGCAGAAATTGACAAGTACAAGGAGAGAGGAAGGTAACGTTCAAGTGTATTCACCTGTGCAGCGAGAGTGGTCTGTCTGCCAGTCATGAACCTACTCCTGCAATGCTCTGCCATCATCAGGATGCCGCGTAATGTGGTGGACCCAGGTGTGCTTCTTCAGCAAGCGCCTGGTCAGCAGCCAGGCCAGGTCACCCCGGGTGACAGGCCCTCTGGACCCATCCTGCTGGTCAAATGCCCTCTCATCTGTGGAATATTGCTCCACTGCACAACCTGCACCCAGTAAACTGCTTGTTAATGCTTGCACAGGCCCTTGTGTATCAACAATGCTTCCTGTTGAGTGCAGCTGCACTTTGGAAAGGGTCAGCACAAAACAGCAGCACAAATACCAACAACAAACTGGCAGTATGACATGCTGCAACAGCAGACAATAGGTTCCAGAAGTGGTGGCATTGTCAGTTGCACGTGCCAAGTGTGCACTTACTGCTGCATCCTCATTGCGAGGCAGAGGGCTGGAGGATGCAGTGGCCACCTCTGCTCTGTTTGGAGTGAGTCAGTGGGTGTGTCAGCGCCAGTGGCCCTGCCACCTGGGGCACCAGGTAGGCCAGCAGGAGGGCTGCTGGGAGGGGACCTTGCTGCCTCTGATGTCGTCCCTCTGCTTCTTCTCAGCCTGTAGCAGTGACAGTGATACTTGGTTCACAAGGCTGCATGAAGGTTATGGCAGGGAAGCAGCGATATGTCAGGTGTACACACGATCTGTCATGTCATGCTCTTTGCTCTGTCCAGCACTCTGCTCACATGGCAAAGGTTCACAGTGTGGCCATAGGGGCCCAACAGTTGCTCAGAACCCACATCATCTGTCATGCTCTGTCCAGGGAGCTGCTCACAGGGCAAAGGTAGACAAACATGTCTGGAAGGTTCACAATGTGGGAGTGGGGGCCAAGAGTCACTGGGTACCCACCTGTTCTGTAGAAGCCTGGCTTGTGGAGACAGGCATGCAGGTGTGCCAAGAAAAGACTCTGGGGCGAGCACTGGGCACATCAGGGGGGGTGTCAGGGGGGATTAGGGCTGGAGGGCCCACTCTGCTAAATGGGGAACCGCTGCTGCTGCTTTCACTCCTCTGCTTCTCCTCAGCCTGTACCAATGTCAGTGACAGTCACTTTACAACATGTCATGGAGGTCATTGTACAACAGCAGCACTGTGTTTGATGCCTCATGGTATGTCATATCATGCTCTTTGTCCTGTCCAGCCTGTCCAGTACTCTGCTCACAAGGCCAAGGTAGACAAACACCGTCTGTGAAGTTAATGTTGTGGAAATTGGGGCTCAACAGTGGCTGAGCACCCACCTGATGTGTGAAAGCCTGGCTTGTGGGGGCAGGCATGCGGCTGAGCCAAGAAAAGACACCGGGGCGAGCACTGGGCACATCAGGTGAGGTGTCAGGGGGGGTGTTAGGGCTGCGGGACCCACTGCTTCTGTCTGACTGAGTGGGTGGGAGTGCTGAGGCCGGGACAGCTGCTAGAGGGGGGACCGCTGCCGCTGCTTTCACTCCTCTGCTTCTCCCCAGCCTGTAGAAAAAGAACTCTCAGGTGTTTTCACATCCCAATTACCTGTCTTGGGCCTACCACTGAAGGCAGTAGTGTGCACATTCCACACATGGCACCATGCACACACAGCCAAACACAGTCCTCTGCCAAGTCTCACCTGAAGCTCAGGGACAGACACCTCCAATTGCCAGCTTTCTGGTTTGGCCAGGACAGTTGGCATGCCCTGTGAAGCAGGCTGTGATGTTGCTAGCCCACAGCGTGCTTGTGTGCACTCCTCAGCTTTCCTGCATGCATTGCAATCAAGATCACTGAGGATGATGGAGCTGTGTACTCAATCAGTCAGTCATTTTTTGCGTCAAGGTCCTGACCAGGTGCAACAGTAGCAACTGCACATTGTGGTACCAAAGGGATTCATGGGACAGCTGGTGCACTTGCATCCTGCATAAAGGATGACGGCAACAGACAGGAGATGCATACAGCAGCGACATAAGAGACAGTACCAGCAGACTTTTGTGACCCTGCTGTTACAGTCATGACAACAGCAACAGGACGCGCCACAATGCCCACTCAGTCACTTGCAGATACAAGCCAGCACACACACACCTGCGGTATCATGGGTATGCAAGGTGATGCTAACCTGGAGTCATTGGCTTGAGGGCCAGTAGCCTGCCTGGCCTGCGGGTCAGCCCCTGCCTCCATGCTCTGCCTCTCAAACCCAGGGCTCTGTTGTTGCTGAGCCTGCAAAGTACACATCACACGCTGGAACACACAGTCAGCCAAAGTGAAGAACAGACCTTACTCATGCAGTGTGCAAGGACAAAAAATAATGGTGAAACAACTACTTGTGCTGGCAAACTTCACAAGTAAGGTGGAGAAAGTTCAGGAGTCATACTATTGTATGTGCTACCTTGCAAACAGAGCACAAAAGCAATTCTTGGTGACAGCAGTACAAAACGTTGACTTTGTACCTAGGGCTGTGCTTGCAGTTGTGGGGGGCTTGCAAGCCAGGTTGAGGGCGTTGCAGGTGTGGCTGAGCCTCATCTACAGGCCTCCTCTCATCTGCAGAGGCAACTGGAGGCATTGCCAAATCGGTTTGGCTGCTGGATTGGACACTGCTGCCACTACTCTCATTCCTCTGCTTCTCCCTAGCCTGAAGCAATTTGAATGACACTTCTGTCATAGCATCCATATGGAGGTTATCATGTCAAAGCACTCGTTGCAGAGACATATGTCTGAAACACACATGATCTGCCTGAAGTATCAGAGCCGATGCCATAGGGGAGGGCCTTAGCCTTGACAGAAATGTGTATTTATGCCAACAACCATTGGCGTATGTCTTGTACACAGGGCCAATCATGACTAGACATGATAAAAGATGTACCTGTCTTAAGACAGGGTGGGTGAGGTCAAGTTGGGTGACAGACATTCACACTGCTCCTGACCAATGCATTGGATCATGCAGCCTTGATGAAGTTGCAGACACTCTCAATTGTTCTGAGAAAGATCAGGAGGCATATATGTAATATCTATATAGTAATCCATGAGACACCTCCAAACTTGAACAAAAGGAGGCTATGGTGCAAGCAGACTGTGTACCTGGGGCTCAGCTTGCATGTGTGGAGCTTGCAAGCCAGGTTGGGGATGCTGCAGGGGTGAGCGCCTCTCTTCTGCAGGCCCCCTCCCAGAGCTGCCAGCAAGTGGGTGCCCAGCTCACCTGTTTGCCTGCAGCTCCATCACCAGCCTGCAGACACAGCGTAACATCAGCAGACCTACAGATGCCAGACAATTCTTGGGAGAAGCCTATCAGAGGCAAAGTCAGAAGAGCTGTGGCAGAGGTAAGACAGTCAAAGGCATTACACTGTACTGTGCGCAATATATTGTGCGAATTACACTATACTGTGTGCAATATTTACACTGTACTGTGCGCAATACCTGTCATGCCAGTGGTCTCCAGAGATGATGAGGCAGATGCATGACAGCGCCCCCTAGCAAAATGCAGTGTGCTGTATTTGCTGTGTAGCAGTGGGTACTAAGCACAACAAGGATTGATCACTGCTGATTTTGTCATTTCATCACTGATGTTGAATTGATGCACAAAGTACACCTTGCACCGCAAACTCTTTGCACATGAGGTGGCTAACCAACAGTTTTGAAGCAAATGAACAGCAAGATCACTGCTTAGCCAAATATTTCAAATCTGCAGCATACTACCTTTAGACTCAGGGCACAACACAATGATCGTGCTGCTGCCGAGGCTGCGCTACCACTCTTTGCTTCTTGCTCCTCGGTCACCATGGCAACTGAGTTGGGAGGGGTACCAGTCAAGCTAAAGGGCTTTTGCTGTCAAGCCCTTCAGCTGAGTCCAGCATTGTGGGCACTGCTGCAATTGAAGGTGCGCAGCTACCCTTTGCTTCTCGCTCATCACTCACCATGGCAAGCGAGGTGGAAGAGTGCTTATGTGAGCTAGAGGCTGTCTATCCCTTGACTTGGAGTTCTACTATCTGGGCACTGCTGCTACTGCGCTGCCTTGCACACGTCACACTTGCTCAGCCCTGAGTATCAAATCACAGACGGTGGCTGCCTCCTGATTGCTGGTGTGTTGACATGAACACTGCTGCTGCCAGCCCAACACTAGACTATGTACGCTTGAAGCTGAAGTATGGCTATAACACTCCTGTCAGCCTGTTGTTGAAGGTATTTCGCTGCCACAGGTGCTGCTGCTGACACTGTTATAGTGCAGGGGCAGCTGCTGACATGGGTTCAGAGGCTGAAGGCAGGGCCTGCAGGGATGATGACCAGGCGCTGAGCAAACAACAACAGATACTGCATTTATCAACACGTAACAGATACAGTGCTGTCCAGGGCGTGAGCAGCAGCGATGTACATTCTGTGGCAATGATGGCGAGGTTGGCGGCAGAAGGGCTGACATGACCTGCGCCTAAGACATTGGGGCACGATATCATCCATGATGTATGCTGGTCAGACACATGACAGCTGAGCTCAACCTGTGGTCTGGCAGTATTGACTGCCTGCTGATGGGTTTTCAGAGTGTACCTGGTTTCCAGAAGCCAACTGGGAGAGAGGGGATCTGGTGGCGCTGCTGAGCTTCATGGCAGGTGTGCTTGTCAGCCAGGGCTGCAATGGCCACTGTGCACAGAGTGGCAGCTGTCAACTTTGCAGCGCCCTTTGCCAGGCCCCACCCAAACCTGCCAAGACTGAAGCCTGGGGCTGACTGGATGCGCTCACTCATGCCTCCTGCAGATTCACACTCCTGCAGCAGAAAGTAACATTATGTTCCCACATTCAGCAGTCATGCTGACTTGATGGAAGTGTATATGGACATTTCACTGGCCTATTTCCCATTGACTTGCTGCAATGCATCATTCAACATCCCACAGCTGCATTGATTGCTGGAGATAAGATTTATATGCAGTGACGGTGACTGCTCAGTAGATGCAAGATAGTCACTGTGCAAATAAGGTCAAGTGCATGGGCAAAGATGCAACACCACAACAGCTCAAACAGTCTGTCTGCTGACACAGTTGCTTGTGCACTTCATCCTGTGAAAGAGGCAGTGAGTCCAGAGTGCTGCATACCTGCTGCCGTGTTGTGCCACTCTGAGTTCCTGAGTCACTGGGGCTGTCTGCGCCCACTACACCCCTGTGGGCTCCTGCCTCCACGTC
>JAABUP010001799.1_pt1 | contig 43913 bp, 52 predicted proteins | sample 5559201 | NCBI WGS metagenome assembly JAABUP01 (sample SAMN10711887, study PRJNA513373) | rock metagenome | isolation source: Antarctica rocks | place: Antarctica
ATCTTTCCTGAAACCTGCTTGCCCTTTAGCTTTGATGCCTTCATCTTCAGCCCAAACTGCAATTCTGTGATCTAGTATCATTGCAAACAGCTTAGCAATCACAGAGCCTACTGTGATGCCTCGATAATCATGTCACTTTTATCGCCTGATTTGTAGACAGCAGTGATCAAGCGAACAGAAAACTGCTTGGGAAAGTGACTCACAAGCATCAAATTTAAAATGACTAAAAGACAGCTGTGCAAAACTTCACCGCCATCCTTGACCATTTCAGACAGTATACCATCAATACCAGCAAACCAATCGTACCGGTCAGCCTCGTGCAGCCTTTGCTCTTCTTCGCTGTCGACAGGTCAAACCAAGCCAACAACGGGCAACTTGCTTGTGCGCAGGCGCGCGCACAATACAAAATGTCAGCACTCAGGCTGCAATGGCACAGCTAGCTTAGCCTGTCATGAACCCCTCCTCCCGATGCTTCTGAAGTCGTTCTGCAACCGGCTGACACGGCAAGCTCTTGTAACCTGCTGTGCGGCAGGTCGTGCGGCTCCCATAGTCGGACACAGCCGTATCAGCAGCAGAAACTCTAACAGCAAAAAAAATGTGAGCAGCAAACCAGGGCTACTGTCGCAACGCCGACATAAGAAAGTCGCAAAACTCACCGTTGTACGGTCTGCCAGCACTGATCTGGTATGCTCTACGTCAAGGCGTGCGCAGAAACTCTTCGTACATACATGTGACTATGATCCTGCTGTACATGACTGCAGTCAGCTGGCTTGCTTGAGGCTGTTGCCACAGCGGCTTTACAGTCCCGCCTCAGGAAGCACGAAAAGGTTGAGGCTGATATCAGCTGCAACCTGCTCGGACTGCTGACCGGCCAAGTCGACAGCGTCCACATCTATGGAACAGGCTGGCAAAGCAAAGCTGGCTTGACAGCCCGAGTTTTAGAGGTAATCACAAAAAAGCTGCCGGTCAGTGATGAGCATATCACCTTGCTGCACTGACACCACACACATATTGCAAGTCTCTACACACGCTGCTTGCTGGCAATCCCGATCACACCCTTCCCTTGCCCCCCCCCCTCTTGTAACTGCAGAGCAGCTGCACCTTGCAGGTCTTCTTGGGCAAGGCACAACTAGACATCGAGGCTATTTTAAGCAAGCAACGCATTCTGCTCAAGTCCATTCCACGAGGCACAGCAAAAATTGTATTCACTGCTAGAGACTTTAGTCACTTCCTGACACACCCACTGCTCAGGCAGGCTGCTGCTACAGCTGTGCAGGTATTTATTTCATGGCCAACTCGTGGTCCTGAGTCACGAAACATCATTTAAAAGTTGGTGGCAACCAGTTGCTTTTCAGTTCATGGTGCACAATTGGCTTATGATTGACTACTCAACAGCTGTGCGTAGAATGTGACAATGAAACATTGCTACTCTCTTTGAAACCAAGAACTATCTTGCCAGCATAGCGTTGCAAAGCGCATGTCATAGTGTTTTTGGCTCTGCATGCAGGGACAGCTGTTTGCCTTTGACGAGCACTCAGTGCACTTCAACTCATTCTATGGCCCATCAGGAGCTATCAGCTTTTCCGGGCGGTGGCAGGCTGATGGCCACAACTACAGCTTGACAATGGTGCCGCAAGGCAACACAGCTCAGGTCACTGCTCTCACAGAGCAAGTTAGTGAAGCTCTCAGCAAGCAGGACCTTGAGATGACAGCAATATCAGCTGGTGAGCTCTGTTGCAGCCTGGCAGCACACTCAGTCACATGCGTGCAGCATATCTTTGCAAGCATGAAATGCATAACTTAGTTCAAAAACATGCACAGCCTTTCATGCAAGAGGCACAATGAGTGCTGAGTGGCAGCTTCTGCAGTTTATAGCATCCTACATGTGCTTTTCCTCAGACGCCAGACCCTCAGGAAGTGTTTGTGCTGCTGCAGACTTGTCAGGCGCAGATGAAGCATCGCTCCTTGTTTCAGAAGAGCTGTCACAATTTTTCAGCAACCTGACCATCTCCTTGCAAGGCATTCAACTGAGCTACAATAGCATGCAGCTGTCCAGTCAGACCTCCGGGGCTGATGGAGACGTACTTGAGCTTCATCTTGATGTTGCTGTGCTTGAGTTCCCACCACCCAATCTTGACTTTTAATCACAAATTCAGCAGTTGGCACAGATCTCTGTGGTTTGACTGTGTACAACAGCTGCACAAATAGGCAGCTTTTTGGTCTGTTTGCTTTCAGCAGCCAGGGCTGCTTGTACAGGCCATTGTAGTTCGGTGACATTTTGAAGCACAGTGAGAGTTTCAGACAGTTGGAACAACAGCATTGTCGTGCATGGAGTGCAGTGTAGTGACTTGAATTGTGGATTTGAAGTATGTACCAGGTTGAGTGTGACAGTTGGTGACCTCAGAGCTGTTTCAAGGAGCTTCTCATGCTTAAGGTGAAAACATGACAATGTCTCATGCAAGTTGGCATGCAACGGTGCTGCAGGCAGGTCTGTGAGTTGTGGCTACAAACTTTTATAACAGTGTATGCCAAGCTCTTGTGAGGAGTGCTCTCTTGATAGGCTTGACAACAGCAGCCGCAAACATCAGTAATACTGTGACTTACACTAGGTTGGTGGAGGGCTATACTGATCGTGATAGGTTGAACCCATCATGATTTGGGAGTATCATGTAATTTGTACTGCTGTCATTGCAGGGTACTGCAGTGCATATTGTGCTGAGGTAAAACCTGCCTAACTTAATTCATGATACTTTGAGAGCGATGACGAAGGACAAGCATGCAGAGTCACGACAGATCTGCGATATCTGCATGCGCTAGAGCAGGTGCCCACAAGGCAGCCAGATGTACCAGAGTTGTGCAGCATATGTGCAATGCAAGCCATGCTGCATTTGCTGGTGGACCCATTCAAGTGCTTCACGAGCATACTCTGATTCTTCAGGGACTAATGACAGAGTCAGCTCATGATTCAAAGTCGGTCATGTAGAATGAACTGCTGGTACACAAGGCATCTGACAACAACACTTGAGACCAGGGACTTGTTGCTCAGCACTGCGCCACCACAAGGAGACACGTCACGGACTTGCAGCCATGGCTGCATCACCCAGGCGTTGTACGTGTGCCCATCAGCCGCAAACACCGGCTCCACCAACACTCTCTGCATCAGCAAGGTATGTGTCAGTTCACGGTCAGTGCAGCTCTCAGCCCAGCTGCTCCTGAAATCTGGTGCTGAGGCAACACAAGCCTGATAGCATATGTCTGGCAAGGCTGCCATGTGATCAGGTCTTCCAGTGCTGCTTGCCACAGATCAAGCAAGGACTTGCTCAAGCATAAAAAAACCATTGCACAGGCATTGAGTCTGATCAGGACAGAGCGTGGAGCACTGCTCCTGTCTACCTTAGAGACTGGACAGCAGATGAGCTTCTCCAAGCCAAAATGAACCTCTAACTTGGGCATCGTAGCATCGCCCGAAACAGCATCTCGCTCTGCTTCTGAAACACCCCACTTGGCATTTGGCATTCCCTTGACCACCGCTCTTGCTTCTGTATCACTAGCACACTCCATCATGAAGTCATCTGGGTAGCTGGCACAGTATGATGGCTTGCAGTGCAAAGGGGAAAGGTGGCAGCTGTCAAAATTAAACAAGCGACCGTCAAAGTAGGGGTCTCTGAAGGCTTCGCATGTTGCAATGCCTGTTCGGGGGTCTGCAGCTGACAGGGCAGCTGGTGCATCCACTGCAGCTGCTTGAGCAGCTGCCGAAGCAGCCGACTCAGCTGCTTCCTTTGCTGCTTCTTCAGCCATCAGCTGCTCATACTTCTGGGCGTAGTCCTTCTCAAGAACTTCAGTAAGCGATGATGACGCGGCAGCCAAGCTGTTGTTGGCTTCCAACGCTGCTTTCGTAGCATGACTGTCATGATTGCTGCCATGATCTGCACCCCACACCTCACTTTCAAGGTTGTCGGCGTCCACCAGACTCAAGCCACCATTGATGCCATTCACTGTGCTACTACTTCCACCAGCTGTGCTGGTTTTGCTGGTGCTGGTGCCGCTTCTGCGGCTCCTGTCATCTCGGCTGGCAGTCAAGCTACTGCTGATGCTACTGCTGCTGCTGGTGGAAGCACCTTGTGTAGTCTCTTTCTCTCTTCAAATAGCCACCCTCTCGAAGTTTATTTACTTTCATAGTATAATCGATAGTACCTGAACTGAGACCCAGAGCAGTCGCTGCATCAGCGACTTTTTCTGAAACCTGTCAGACTGCAAAAGCGATGAGAAAGACTCCTGCAGTGAAGCTGCAGCGCCGCCATGATCGAGTCCATGCTTCTGCCTCCCCCCTTTACTGTCTCTTGATATGGACCCTGGTAGGCTGCCCTTACCAGCTGTCTGTTCCTCTTCAGCCAGCAACAGCTCAATAGGTGTCAATGCTGTAGAGCCAGGCTGTGGACCAGCCTGCAGAGATCATGCACTTGATGTATAGCATGCCGTGACGATGTTTGTACAGGCATAGGGCATTGTTGCCTTTGTGTCAAAAGTTGTCATAACACAGCTGTCAAAATGCGTTGCGCTCTTACATACCACCCAAAAGGTAGCAATCATGCAGCAGCTAACAGATCACAGTGGTGATCCTACCCTACCCTAAAGCGGTCAGTTACATCAGGCCAGACGAATGTCACATGAACACAATTGGCTTTGCAGCAGTGCTATTGGATGCTGATGCTGAATCAGACAGCAGAGGCATTGAGAGAGCCACCTGAAGATGCACAGCACAGAAGTCATCTGTCAGAGTTGTCAGGCGCTGCCGCAACAAAGGCAACAGGACCTGAGCCATAATGACACCGCCCGGATTACTGCAAGCTGCACTGCATAGCTGAGCCATGAGCATAGGCAGCGCCGCACAGCCCTCTGCAAGGAGATCTTCCAAATGCTTCAGCTGTGCTTCACAAGCCTTGTATGCTTTTGCCTTTTCCTCGTTTGTACATAGCTTGGGCCAAATAGCCTGTGAATGAGAGAGACATGTTGCAATGAATGCTACTAGCATGCTTTTGTGCAGGCACTAGCATGGCACAATGTATTGACGATCTGCTTTTGGCAACTTTAGCTGCCTTTGTGGCTCCTGTTCAGCTATGAATAAGCAGCTGGCAGACAGGACTAGTCACTGCATTGCATGGACTGGCATTAATCATCTTGTATCTCGTGTTCAATTGGTTGAAAATAGCCTGATCATGCATCATGCAGGCCATCAATGTCTGATTGATCACACTACTTACAGCAATTGCAGCCAGGCCAAAAAGCCCTGGGACCCTCTCACACAATATGAACTTTTGGCAGGACCTGCTTGCAAGCTGTTTGCAGCTGTGTTTGCAGGCAGCACAAGCACATGCTGCAAGGCAGTCTGCACGAAGTACTAGCAGCCCTGTTTGCCAGCCAGCCATGCACTCTGCCTGCCAGAAGCAGTGCTTGCTGCATCTGAAGCATGATTGCAACTCACACTCTTGAAGGTCTCCCGCATACGCCCAAGTTTGCGCACAACAGCAGCGCAAGCGTGTGTCTCTGGTGTATTGACTTCCATATAGCCATGGGTGAAACTTGGCCCCGCTGCTTGCTTGATGGCATCATCAGCAGCTATCTTCTGGCTGGTCACTGTGCGGAAAGCCTCGTTAGTTTTGCACAGGAAGTCAGCCCACTTCAGCAGTCGGTCATGCTCCTCCATATACTTCCCCTCCCTGTCCGCAGCCATGTCCCTTTCTCTTGAGTTGGTCTGCGGTAACAGAATTCAGTTGAGGCAGTGAAACGTGGAGCTTGGTGTCTGACAAGGAAAAGGAAGAAATATTCATTCTTTTTCGGCAAACCAATGACTTCCTAAAAGGAAGTGATTATTGCTAAATACAAGGATAACGAGTGGTAGCAAGCATATGGTTGTTCCTCACTAGTTCAAGCTTCTTAGGGTGAGGTTGATTGCAATGACTGCTCAGGGTCCTTCATTTGCTTTGCTGTTTTCCACTGAATCTTGTCTTGCTCTTCCTCATGAGTCTGCTGAACCCTAAATTCCTGTGGAAAAACAATGCTGGAATGGTTTTCCAAAGCTGTGTATTGCCACACACCTACCATGCCTTGTTTTTTAGAATGCTGGCTGTTGTGGCCTGTGATGCTCCTCCTGACCAGGAACTATTTCTGCATTGGGTCTCACCACACATGCTAAGATGATCTCAAAACCAGAACATGCGAAATGGACATTTTCAAGATGACTTTCATTTGACAGGAACCAGGTGGCGGCTTCAGTCCTGGGCAGCAGTTGATTGTCGACTGTCAACCAGACAGGGCAGCCAGTCTGCAGCACATTAAGACATGCGAGCATACATGCGCATCAACTTCTAGCCAATTTCATCACACATCAGCACTAAACATTGCACACATCACTTGAGCCTAAGCCTGTAGACGCCTGAAGACATGTTTCTGCTGCCAAAACTGCACCAACTGTACACCAAACACAAGCACAGCCAGGCATTGCGACAGCATCTCACCGCGTAGCGACATTCTAGAGCGCTCACGTCTCGCATGAGGGCTTGGCACTCATCAAGAATGCCGAGTGACAGCATCTGCTTCCGCAAATCCCCAGATGCAGTGCTCCCTGGCATCACTTCCTCCAGCGCCTCAAGTCTTCTGTGCACTATGTTTTGCCTGGCCATTATCTGCACACCAGACAACTGCAAATTGTCTGTGCTGTTGCTGCAGATATGCCTCAGGTTTTGTTGTGGTGCAGGTAACGCAATGTGTGATGTCTCAGTATGTATGCACTTCTGCCCATGGAAGGGTTTCCAAGCGGTACAAGCAAAAAAAAATCAGAAAAGGTAAGTGTCAAATCAGTGTGATTCAAGCTGGATGATAGCACTAGAGCAGGGTTGAGCTATAGCATCAGCGCCCTTCACAACTCAGCAATACCAGCACAGAAAAGAGCAAAGCATGCTTCACTACCCAAATGCAACAAGTACCCAACAGGAGACATCAGCAGTAGTGTATATGCCACACAACATGTCTCTGCTTGCCTGCCGTGCTTCATTCAGGAGCTTACAGAGGTGCATCTGCGCCAAATGGCATTTGAAGGAAGCGTTGCTCTTCCTGGCATAAGTCAGCTGGATCTCTTGCCGAAGCTGACATGTGATGATGGCAACGTCAGGAAGACCTCTGAGCCTATTGGCTTCGCTATTCTCCACTCTGCAGACCATCAGACACATGAGACACTCCATGCACCAGGGTCTCTGGACATCCTAACACAACAGCAGCTGCTGCCCGTTGTCTTGGAAGCTGTGAAGTAGACTGCCTCTGACAGCAGGTCAGCAGTGAAGTTGTCAGAGATGCTGTGGCCAGGCAAGACACAGCGTCAAGCACACACACTCATGGCAGGGCTTTATATGAGCTCCACATAGCTTCTGTGAGCTGTATTTTGCATCATGGCCCAAAGTGAGCTGATGCCTTGTCAACTGAGCTTTCTGTGTAATGTGATTGCGGCACACTCTCTTTTGCCTAACAACAGCACAAGTTCCATAGCTTTGATATAACAGAGTCTCAGCACACTGGATGTGATTGTAACCTGATGGTGTCACAGGTGCTTTTGCCTAACAAGCGCATTTGGCTTGTACAGCTGCAGAGTGATTTGCTTTCATGCTGTAGCAGCTAGGATCGGCATGCTCTGGGGTGAGAGGTTCATGTCATGCTGAAGGCAAGCATTGTACAAACGTCAGTGGCATGTATGCAGCATGTATGTATCAGTGCTGTGGTATATGGTACAGCTCACATGCAAGTGTAATGACCCTGCTTACAATGCTAGCTGTGACCTTTTACCAACACAGTTGGTGTTGAAGCTGACGCTGCAGGCAGTATGATTTATTCCGCATATAAGTCGCACTAGAGCAGAAGAGTACATGTAGGCTGCAAACAGACCTGGACATCTCCTGTTTGCGCATCCGTATGCGGCCCATCAGCTCTCGCACTCTATCACACTTCCCATCCAAGTCGTACATGTCGAGCAAAGCATCCATCAGCTGCTGGTAGGCCTCTGTGACAGTCAAAGGCCGCAAGCCTGCAATAGGCAGAATCAATCTCATGAACCAAACACTTGGCTGGCATGCAGAACAATCGCGCCACCAATGGGTCAATGCACGAGCACTCTGTCTGCCATGGCATGCGGCTGCACAAAGATGAACAAGAGCATGCACACAGGTGCTTGCACGCAGCAGCAAACCACCTGTGCTCACACCTGTACCAAACAGGGGCAATCGCTGCAGTATGAATGCTCCTTACCAGGAGCGCCTTGATCATTGGCATGATACGGCTGATGTGCATTGAATATCCAGTCCAGCACTGGGTCTGTAGCGGTGTCCTGGCTCCCAGCTGGTGGCCTCTGAGCTGCCTTCTGTGATAGCTTCTGGGACTGCTTCACAGGTGCCTTCTGCTGTGCTGAATGGCCGCCATCAGCAACAGCCTCCTGCAAACACACCACAGGACATTTTATTGCAGTTGCACATGTGCCGCATCATGACAGCTCTCATAACAACACTCATTGCGGTGAAGATGCGAATGTGAGCATGCAGCATTGTCTGGATGTTACATGAGCAGGCCTGTAGAGGTGATGCGGCACCACAACAGATGTAACTGGTGTAAAGCTTCTGCTACAAATGGGGCCTGACCTGCAGTTGACGCAGCCAGTCTGCTCTGATTGCTAGCTTGCTGTTGTTGTCTGTCATCTTGAAGGGCTGCAAATGCTGCAAAGCCTCCTTTCCAACCTGCACATGCAGCATGATACAGCATGACAGCTTGAGAGTACACCCTTGCAGTGTGACCCATTTTCATCAAGATGCTTAAACTCAAAAAGTTTGGGCTGCCAAGCAGGGGCACCAGCTGCAATGTGGGAACGGCTCTCTGCAAGCTTGCACATCAGGCAGGCATTCATGCTGGCTCTTTGTAAGCATCCTGCATTGGACCAGATATTGCTGACTGCAGTCACCTATCAGGGCAGCTTTACCTGCTGGCATACTGCAGCCTCAAACTCATGCACCTTGCTGTCAAGCCAACTGTCAACCTTCTCAAACTCTTTGTACGGCAGATCATCCAGGTCCCTGTTCTCTAGGCACAGCTGGCCATTGCCATCCTTCAAGCTGCTGTAGCGCTTGCCCTGGGGCTGGACGCTACATATGTGCACAATGATGGGAGCTATGGTGGCATTGTACCTGCACATCAACATTTGATACGTGGTACAGCAATACACCATGTTTCCAAGCGTTTTTGTGGGTGTTGCACTGTGTAGAGCTAACAAAGCAACGTATCAAAACCGTAAATCAACTTCACCAAGCGGAAAACTCTGTGTGAGCTTGCAGTGTTGGCATGCAGAGCATCTCACAAGCTGTTGTGTGTGGTGCCGTAAGGACCTGCAGGATGCAATGACTATGCTGGGGCTCATAGTCTAGGCTCACCCACTTGCGGTCCAACAGAAAGCTGCACTGGAATGCACAGACCACTGTGATACAGCATCCACAGATGGCAAGTCTTCAGCCTTGACAACATCAGTGCCTAACATGGAGTTTGAATTGACCCTCTGTGATGTGATGCAAACATCTTGCAGCATACAGCATGGCAAAGCAGAACACATCAGTCACAGAAGCACACTGCATACCAGCAGCAGCAGATGGCACTACTCACAGATGCTTGTGTTCTACATGCAGAGCAGCCAAGCTTGCGTGGCAGCAGTAAAGTTTTGGATGTACACCCACAAACAATTGTGCTGTTTATGCAGGGCAACAATTTGTTTTTGAAAGTGAAAGAGCAAAAGAGGTGTTTGGAAGTGCACTCACAGGTACCTGTGCTCCTTGTGCAGTGCAGCAAGTATGAAGTTGGCCAGGTTGGTCCTGGGGGGTTGGCGCCACCTTGCCAGCTTGGACCTCTCGACCTCACTCAGCTTTGGCTGACTCTGCTGGTGCTGCTTGACCTGCCTTGCCAGCGCTGAACTGCACAGCAGCAAGCATGAAGTGAGACTGGGTGGAGGCCTAGGGCTGATCTCAGCATGAGTGCAGTGTGATAGGCTTGCTGAGGATGCTGGTAGCAACACAGATATCTGGTCAAGGTGTCACCTGAAGCAGTCAGTGCAGGGCATGGACCAAGGCGCCATCAAGCAAAGTGGACAACTGTTTGCTGCATGACAATGACAAGTGTTGCATGACAATGTGTTGGGTGACAAAAGCTTCAAGTGCCAAGCAGCTTGCAATGATCAGTCAAGATACACTGCTTCACAGCTCAGGTGAGATGCTAAATGGTTTGTCAAGGCAACAGCCTCAGGAAGGAGCTTTACATGCGTTTCTGCAACTGCTTCTCAGCTTCCGTCATCTTGGCTTTGCCAATGTTGGGGGTGTACTTCTGCAGGTGTGGTTCAATGCGCTGACGCTGGACTTCCAGCCTGTATGAATACACCGGCAAAGCAGATGCAGGAAAAGGTCACCAGGGGCTGAGTAGTTCACTGATTAAACGCTTAGCTAAGGCTTACCCTAAGGCCTTTTAGCTTAGGCCTATGCAAGCCAAAATAGCAACTACTTGTGTTGCCAGCAGAACATAGCAGACAGGGCTTGCTGGCACACCAAACTGCTGACACAAGTCAACTACCAGATGTCAACTATGGTGCAGATGTACCATAGGCAAGGCATGCTGAGGACTACTGTCAGAACTGATGGCAAACATTGGTTTCGGGTATAGAAGAGTATATCCTGCTCAGGCCATTCAGCACACACCTGAATGCTTTTTCGTCACAGAATAGGGTTTGGCTTGCGATCCACTGCCATCGCTTGCAGCTGCCATTTTCGCATAGCCGCCTGATTCCTTCTCTCACTTTGGCCCTCGCTTCTACAAGCACACATTCCAAAAGCCATTGCAACAAGCAATGTCCAACAAGTGACAAAAGCTCAGTACAGATTGCGTCAACACCAGTCAACTGCTCATGATGCTGCATGTGTGGCACGCAGTGTCTTGCATAACATGTCATGAAACATGCCTGGAAAGTGTGTAGAAGCTTGATTAGTCTGCTGAACATGCCATGTAAAATGATACTGACCAGCGTGCAGATTTCGGTAAACAAAAGGCGTGCACACATTTTGCTCCTGTGCTGAGAGCTTTCTGTTGTGCACATGACAAGAAAGTTGTGCTTGCTTGGTGTAGGCTATGCAGATACTCACCATCATCTGTCACATCTAGCACTTTGGCCCAATTGTCATCTAAGCTGGTGCTAAGAATCTCGGAGCGTTGCCCAGTAGATAGACTCTGCCAGAACTTTCTGACCTTTGCAAGCTGGTCTTCACTCCCCTGCTCAATTACAGAAGCTCCCTGCAGGGACAAGAAGAAGATGAGTCTGTCGTTATCTGCAAGACAATGGTGGGCTTGTCCGTTTACGCACCATGATGTGCACATGCTGTGTACAATCCAATATGGGTTCAAGCTTAGCAACATGATCTGTGTGAAAGGAAGTGTTCGTGAAGTGCCAGCACACAGAGCTGTCAACCCAGAACACAGGGCACTGAAGTTGAGCAAATTGGAATACACTTGACAAGCTTGGAGGCAGGACTTGGCGCCTTCACAACCGCCGTTGTTGCGTTTGATGCCTGTCCGTGTGCACTCTATATACATATTGCACGGTCGAGAACAATTACGTTGAACGAGATATACTCTTCCGCGGTGTCACCAGCGATGCCTCGGTGACTGTCTGTCTTCGCCTTTCTGCTTTTTCCCATATGTTGCTGATTGCACAGCCTGAGGTGGGAAGAGAGCTATGGAGATTCTACAGCGCGCAGCCCAGGCGGATTGTTCTGGTAAGTTGCCTGACGCCCTGCGCAGCATGCATGCTTGCGCTGTGATCAGCCTGCTAGCGCATAGTCATCAAACGCGCTGACTCACCCAACCAAGTCGCCAAAACCTCAGTACAGAAGCTTGATAATCCAACAGTGCTAAGTGGTGTGCTAAGTCTGTATACGCGCAGTTGTAGGTCTTCAGGAAGGGGATTTGGGCTGACTGAAACCAATATGACCAGCGTCGCGTAGAGATTGCAAAACTTGTCGACGATTTCAGCCACAGACTCCGCAGGTGTAAATGGGCAGCGAGGCTATACAGTGCGCCGCGTACCTGTTGCCGTGCGAAATGCATCCCCCACTTTGTTCTTCGCCCACTAAAGCGGTGCACTGGGGACCCCGGGGGGCCCATGGGGCGTCCTGATCCTGACTACCGGCATCAACTCGTGCACTGGGCCAACTATTGTTGCCTACAGTTGCGCAAGGTGTGTGGTCGGCAGCAAACGCTTGACCAGCCTGCAGACTGAGCAACAGCTCGAGATGCCAAGCTGGAGCACGGGGTCCTCGTCGATCAGCTGCCGGTCGAGCTGTGGAAGAGAATTTTTCAGTCTCTAAGGCCGGATAGCATAGGAACTGTGAACTCCTTGTGGGATGACGCTGACCCTGAATGTGATATTGCAGCTCTGCTGTCTGATCAAGCTCGTTTTCATCAGCTAAAGCTGGTCTGCAGCAGGTTCCATCAGGTTTTCCTTCAGCACCCTGAGCTTTCAGCTGAGGTCATTTTGGCTAAGGGCAATGCAAGCAACTTGATGCCAAGCCTGTTACTATGGTTGCGGCGCTTTGCTAAATCCGTCACGTTTTTTTATAATAGTCCGTACCAAGACATGGTATTGGGAGGTCTGTCATGCCTGGAGTCTGAGCTTGCTCATGCGTATTTAACAGGAGTGTCTTCAGCTACAATACATGGACTGGCGAATTTCTCTTCTTTGAGACGGTGTGAGCTCAACATGCCTGAGAACATTCTGGATTTGCAACCACTGCAATTTTTGGCTTGCCTGTCAGACCTTTCTCTTGCAGGAGGCACTTTCTTCAATCTGTCAGTAGGTTCTCAGTTGACCAATATCCACATGGAAAGCAGTCGTGCTAGCTGTTTGCAAGGGCCAAATTATGCCTCAAGTCTTAAAAGCCTGCAATGTCATCATGCCACATTGCTTGATTTCCATGAAAGGGGTTTGTCTGGGTGCATAGGCTTGGAGAAACTGGCCTTAACAGAGGCTGTTGTTCATGCAGCAATGCCTGAAGAGACATTTGCTGTTGGAAGTTGTGTTGAATTCAACATTCCTGGAAACATGTCAGAGTTGACACAATTGTCTAGCCTGAGCATTGAATTAGCTAGCAGCCAGCCAGCTCATTTTGTTCTAGACTGGGTTTGCACTATTACATCTTTGGTAGACCTGGAGGTCAATGTGCAGAGTGCATGTTTTGTGGATGACAGCCTAACCCTGCTTTTTACGGTTAACAAGCTTGAATTTGTCCAATCTGACAGATGAAAGTGATGAACAGCTTTTGGGTTGTGATGTGCCATGGCATGCAATGCAGGCTCTGCAGCATATTGAGCTGACAGGTCCTCTTGTGTTTGATGATGGCATAGTTCAGCTCACCACGCTACAGCAGTTGAGCTTTGTGTCGTTCTCTGGGCTGTACCCAAAGCACAGCGCTGCCTCCAGTTTGGCAAGGCTCACCTATCAGCTAGCTGCTCATTGCCCGCATGTGCCGGTTAAGATAGATGGTTATTTTTGTCAAAGGGCCTCGAACAAACACTTTGGCATTGGCGCTTGGCAGAACGTCTTGCCCATGCATGCGTTATCGTTTAATACACTGTGATTATATGTACAGCATGTATGCCAGAGAATAGCAACTATGATCATTTGACTGTTCTTTGGCATACGCCTATGTAGCAGCTATAGCTACATACCCTACGTGATGTGCAAGTATGTTGCATCAGTGGTTCTCCTTAAGCAGAGCCACTCCGGGCATGTGACTACTGACAAGCTTAATGTTGGATTTAAGTCACCGAACAAAACCCTAGTGCTTTGACTTTCGAGATTGGTCATGTAACTTACACGACCATGCTGGCTCACTGGGATGTCTTAGTCTTGAATGGCAATGTACATGTACTATGCAATGTTCAGCAACTGAAATGTCCTGATCATTACTCAGCAAGTGACTTGTGATCTACATCTACATCTACACAGTAGGCATTGATATTACTCCAAAAGCGGTAGCGCACCAGCCCTGCTATGCAGTGGCTGGCAGCCAAGTGCATCAGACATCGTTGCTCATGAAGAATAGATGGCATATGCACCACTTGGTCCATTGCAAACAGCAGGCCCACCTTGACCAAAAGAGATTTGACAGATTCACCATCAATGGACATGGCATGGCACCACACGTGTGCACATTGTGGTCGAACGACACAGACTGAGCTCAAAGTAGTAGCATGTTGTCTGTACATTGCCTGGCCTCAGAAATGGCACCACAGAAGCACTTGAGCTCAATCACGACATTATTTCTGTATGGTTCCACTCAATTCACTAAAACGCTCCGGTATGGGCTAAATGCCAATTTGTCAAAGCAGGGCATGCTGTGGGCAAGCTGCCATGTGTAGACCTACTGCCACTGATACAGTTCAGAGGTGTCATACACTTGCTGACCATGCTGCCAAGACTGAGATGCAACCCAGGAGGCTCTGTTTGACATGACAAATCAAGCTGGACACACCCTCTGGCCTCGTAGAAGGCGCTGTTACATGGTGGCTTTGAGGCAGCACTAGGCCCTCACACATCACCTGTTCTGCTTTCCAGGGCTATCCTGGCACAGTGTGACTCTGGCAAGGTGCTGCGCAAGTGCTGATAAGGTCTCAAAGCTTGGTTTCAGGTTGCAACAGCCTGCTGTCCTAGCAAAGAAATTGCTGGTTGAGGCACTTATGACTTACTCAAGGTTGGTCAGTGTAGTTGCTCAAACCCTGAGCTGCTGATATCCTGCCACTCACTTGCTAACACAGAGGTGCTTGCAGCCAATCTGACTACTCTCTGCCAGCAACTTGCAGGGATGACATTTTTTGCAGGCCCTATTAGCTTGACAATGAATATCCTGACAAGATATGATGTCCCTTGAAACAGCACCTGTCATGATCACTTTCTTACATGAATCATTAGGCAACTGTCAGGTCATCACACCAGTACAGACAAAGCACTGGCGAGTATGCCGGTGATGTGGATCAGGATTGCTGCAGGCTGTACAGTTGTGCCAGAGCTGTCACTACCTGGTGTTCTGACAGCTGGTATTATGCAATCTGAGTGATGACCAAAGCTACAGTAGCAGCACCAGCATCTGCAAAATTCGAAGCTGCCCTGTCATGAGGATGGCAGCGGTATTGCTATCCTGCACGCAAGCTTGTACCACCAGTCCGACTAGGAGACATTGTCGCTGACAACACGTGTATGTAACAGTCTATTCAGCGAAACAACGGTTGCAGCTCAACTTAACAGATACATGACCGAGATCAAGCCTCGGCTCTTATTAGCGGGCTACAGAGAGGCAGGGAAAGATGGTGACATACTGGCCTGGTACCGGCGCCTCAAAGTTGACCACGTACTGTGTGTGGCGTCAGAGTTCGTTCCACCCACAGCTGACGGCCTGTCTGTGAAACACATACCTCTCGACGACGATAACCCTCGCGAAGACATCACCCGGGTGTTGGTTCCGGCCGTTGCGTACGTCGAAAAGTCCTTGTCAACGGGAGGAACCATTTTGGTGCACTGTCGTGATGGAGCTTCGAGGGCTGTATGCGTGATTCTTGCAGTGTTGATAAAACACTATGACTATAGTCTCATTGACGCATACCACTATGTCTCCCACAGACGTAAGCAAATAAACATCTTCCCACAGTATCTAGATCAGCTGCAGAGATGGGCACAATAGACAGAGACACAAAACATGGTGCAGTTTGTGCTGTCTTACACTGTTGGTTACATCCGGCCAAGCAAACACACATCAGGGACAATGCCTCGACAATGCAGCAGGACAGACTGGACAGTCAAATGTGACAGAGCAGCTCCAGGACACCATGTCCAAGCCTGTGAACTGACTGAACATGCTGCCTGTAGGGCTGACCAGGATTGTTTCGGCAACTGTGTCTTGTGCTCAGCTGAGAGCTACAACAAACTCAAAGGCCTTTGTTGAACTTTTGGAAATCTGCCTTTTCAAAGCCCTTTTGGGCATCAGCTTGAGTCTTGGTCGAGCTGTTGCAACTACATATGGGAATATTTGTCTCCGGACAACCTGAGTGCTTGGTGAATAAAAGCCTTGTGGCTGATTGCCTGATCATCACTTGTCTACCTCCGAGACTTATGGTCCCCACGGTATGCGCTACACCTGCTTGGATGCGCACGCTTTCATCCACCATTTCTGCAAAGCCCATGTTGGTAGAATATGCATGCATGCATGACAGCAATGAGTGATGCAATCACTGTATGATGGACATTGTCAGGGCCTCTGCAGCTGTTGCTTGGAAACCCCCCTATAACGTTGTGAGCCAAAGGTAGGTTCAGGCATGACAGGGTGGTATTGCCACTTGCGCCAATCTGGGAGAGTTCAAAGCCAGTGTTTGCAACATTCCGACAACACCTTGAGCTGTCAGTTGCAAGTCATCAGGTGCCGGTTGTTACAAAATCAGATGGATGGGCGTGAAATGAAAGAGAGACCAAGATTGCTTCGTCACAGAACTGACAGGTCTAGACTGCGAAGCAAGTTTGAGCCTGCGGCCCAAAACAATTGCAGCTACATGCAAAATTCCTTTTTTGAAGTTTTCCCAGCGCGCACAACTACAGAACCAAAAGCTGCCAACCTTACCAGATCAAGCAATCCTTGAATGGGATCACAATGCAACTGCACCTACCCACATAAGCTATATATGCACCAGTGTCTGTATCAGTTCACCGACCGTCTGTGAGCTTTAATGGCTGTCGGAACTGGAGGCAAACCACTAGGTTTGGTGCGACTGTCTGTAGCATCAATTTCTCCAGAGGCAGCAAACTTATGGGAAGACTGCTGACTGGTGTATGATTTGCTGGAACCAGCTACTGCGGAGCTGCTATCTGTGGAGCCCATCACTGACGACCTCCTGGCCTTGTGGGCTGCAGGTGGCACACTTTGTCCTGCAGGAAATCAGCAACCGCACGATTAGCCATCCCAGACACTGGTTGACACTTGCACAAGCCAAGGCATTAAGGTGGTTGGAAATCTGTGTATCAGACGGCACCCAGCGTGTGTCTTTGCCAAGGCAACTGATGTGTACAGAGCGTCCAGTACAGTGTGCAGTGTGAGTTGCGTCAAAAAGGGGTTCTAGGCACACCTAGTTGGTGTCCAGCAAACAATTGAGGAACATTCTGTAATGACTAAATGACTGACTGACTGACCGATTGACTGACTGGATAAGTGGATGCATGAGGAGACGACCGAATGGACAATTGGATGAAACGTAAGCACAAAGCAATCAAGGACTGCACAGGACCTGAGAGAGCGTTCTTGGCCCTCTCATGCAGCGACAGATGCATACAGCAATGTGCATATCTAACAACATGATGAACACTGCCATTTGATTATTGCTGTAAGTATCACAGGTGAGTTCATGCAGTGCAGTGATGCTTGCCTGCAAGCTTGCCAGAGTTCTGCGGCGACATGGCGAGTGAGCCAATGCCCATAGCCTTGCTTGCCTTTCGCGTGCCATCTGAGCCCTGCTTCACTGGGCGGGGCAAGTCAGCAGGGCTGCTGCCAGGAGCCCTGCGCGCTGCCTCTGATGAAAATATAGACCGGGCTGCTGCCCCTGCATACAGTGTGCACAATGTGGGTCTTGGTGGACATTGGCTTTTTTGTTTTGCACGCAGCAACGTGGCTGCAATGATCCTGCTGACGTGCAGGCCATTCACCTTTGGAATATAATGTACCTGTAATGCTGCAGGCTTGCCCATGTCTCCTGGCTAAGCTGAGTTCTGTGAGTTTGTGTTTGAGCAAAATCGTCGCAAGGCAATTATCATGCAGTGCAACATGCATCAGTAATTTATGCGCAGCAGGGCATCTGCCCTTTGAAGCAGACTTTGCATTGCCAAGATTGCATACATGGAACTGTACAACATTCCTCGGCGAACACGGCATGAGCATTTGTAAGACCAGCATCTTGACCAGCACAATTAGGATCAAAGCCTCGGACAGCAGACAGGGTTGATGTTGTGCATAACCTCAGGAGCCAGGCTGGCTGCATGCAGCTGGGGACTACAGTACTGCAATGTACCTCCTTTGGAAGGGGTGCTAGGGCTGGCAGGGGGGGTGGGCAGGCCCCGCCTACGCGTGGTGCCTGCTGCAGCCCCTGCACGGCTGGTGGCTGGTGACACAGGCTCTTCTTCGCCTTCAAGGCCACCACTCACTGAAGCTCCATCATCGCCGTCCAGCGAGTCTGTGTAAAAGCCACCTGAAACCATTACAACACAAGGCAATCACTCATCTTGATCTCGGCTCAAAGCAGTGTTGACAATGAGATGTTCAAGCCACCTGAAGGCTTGTACCCTGCAACACACAGAGCTTCAGACATTCAGTGCTGCATGGCCGGCTGTTTGAGTCAAGCAAGCGAGAAAGATGGTGAGCGGTCTGTGTCATGAGTGGTGCTGTGTGGTGCAGCCTTCCTGCGGCACACGCAGGAGCTGAGACAAGGCTTCTGTGGTTTGCTGTGAAACACAAGCAATTTGTAGGCAAGTGGAGGCTGAGGTGCTTTGTTTGTTGGTGTGGTGCTAGGCATGGGCTGATACGCATCATCACTGCTGTAACTGCTCTGCTGCAGCACTGCAGGCGTGAGCTTGCATTGGACGCCATCCGCGCCATGAAATTGAGCCTAGCAGCGTCAAGCTCTGTTTGAGCAAGGGTTTGCATATGGGAACTCTTTGCTGCAGCTGTGCCATGCGGCTGTCACAGTCCTGCATGTTATGCCTGGCAGGTATTTTTGTTGTGGCATATTCAACGCAGAAGATCAGGCAGCACACGGTGGTGAATGCCTGGGGCACATGACCAACAATTGCGCATCGAGCAAGGGTTTGCCTGTATAAGAAGGGCTGGGTGCGTCATGCTGCATGCTCAATCAACTGCACTATGCTGTCACTAGACGACACTCATCAAGATCCTGCATGCGACGTTTGCATCATAATTCATTGTGAAGGTTGCCTCTGTGCAATGTGACCAAGTCAGGTCAAACACCCACCAGGCTAGTTCACAATAGTAGTCTTAACAATATCACTTCTATCATGCGCTGGAAGGACAAGTGGTGAGGCCAGCAGGACTGGTGATAACAGCTGACTTACTGTTGACTCTGGAAGGGCCAAAGTCGCTAGGCAGCACCAGTTGCAAGCTGCTGGAGATGGTGTCATTCTGTGAGGCTGCTCCCTCCAGGGGGGTACCCCCCAGGTCCAGATCCCCCTCAAGATCCCCCTCCAGGGGCTCCTCTAGGGAGTCTACACAGTCCACGCCCTCACACCAGGGGTTGTGCCGCAGCTCCAACATTGTGATGCGCTCCTCCTGCAGATGGCATGTCAGCTTAAGTCGTAGTGCCTCTGAGCAGTCACCACACAACATTGCTTTCATGTTCAAAGCCATTACAGTTGAGGCCCGTGAAGCATGCACGGATAGTCTTGCAGCTCTAAGCAGCTGTGACACGCTCCTCCTGCAGACACCGAGTTAGCTCAAGTCACAATGCTTCTGAGTAATGATCATGTAGCACTGGAGGAGATTTTCACAGCCATCATAGTCCACAACGACTGCAGTCCAGGCCTTTCTGAAAGGATGCAGAAGTTTGATTGCAGCTCCAACAATGTGTTGCAATCTGCTGCATTCAAGCAGGTGTGCTGTCAGGACATGATGACTGTGCACAATAGGACCAACGTGCTGTGTTACATTGCATACAGTCGGTTGTGTTGCAGCTTTAACAATGTGATGCACTCCACCAGCAGTCAAGCAGATGCAATGGTAAGATATGCCTGAAGTCTTTGCGAGACAGAGATTGGTGCTGTGCACTCTGAGCAGGGGCCATGCACACTCAGAGACTCAAAGATGTTGCTCACATATGGTGTTGGGACTTGTTTGCAATACCTCAGCTCTAGTGCAAGCTTGTGCAAGAACCACAGAAAAGTAGCTGGGATGTGCAGCATGTTGAAGGGTGAAACGCTGAGTCTTCAAGCCAGGAGTGTACAAGTGTACTGCTTGAAAAGCAGGGCAGTGACTGTCCACCTGATGTCCACAAGACCACACAGCAGACGGTCTAGCAAGAGCCAAGCTGTGCTTTTTCAGAGATTGATAGCAAAAGCCAGCTGTGCAAGGCAGTTTGTAACTTACGGGGTTGACAAGCAGCATGCCCTTCATGATGTGCCTGAGGCTGGTGCTGCAGGTATCTGGCAGGGGGTCATACACTCCCTTCACTATTGCCTTGAAGAGGCCACTCTGGTCCTTTGCCTGGAAGGGCAACTTTCCCTGTACAGCAGGCAAGACTCATCAAGGAATGCTAATCATGCAGATCGTGGTGTGATTGAGCCTGGTTGGTGATCTTGCCATCATTTGCCCACTGTGCTTTGCTCTGATCTGCTGACACTTCAGTTGAAAGGTACAGAGAGGTGCGGTGAGATGCAGGCAGGGCAGGAACAAGATCCAAAGGAAAGCTACGATCGCCACAGGGCAGCAGTGCTCAGGCAAGGGGCAGGGTCACATAAGCCAAAAGGCAAACATGGGGTGCTGACAACTTCGGGAAAGTCAGGTGACATGACGGCGACAAAGGAAAGGCTGGAGACAGGCAAGAAACAGGTAAGGAGCCAGATATTGGATGGCCAAATGGCAGAGATAAGACAGTCATGGGGGCAGGAATGACATGGCCAAGAGGCAAGCATGACACAATCACAAAACAAAAAAACAACAGGAAAGCCAAATGGCAGGAAGAGGCAAGTTATGGTCATGTTCACGCAAAATTCAATGAGCAGAGACAAGGCGTTTAAGAGACACATCTCAAACAGCAATTCAATGAGCAACATCAGGACCACAAAGGGAAAGCCAATGGGCAGCTTACCTGTAAAAGCTCATACAGGATGACCCCCAGGCTCCAGATGTCAACAGCAGGGCCGCTGTACTCCTTGCCTTGGACAATCTCAGGAGCAGTGAACTCAGGAGTTCCACACAGCTGACGCAGGTTGCCTGAGAATGGCGTCGTGATGCCTGCCAGCCCAAAGTCAGCAATCTTGACATTTGAGGACTCATCCATCAGAATGTTCTCTGGCTTCAGATCTCTGTGAATCACCCTCCTGTATCACAAAAACAAAACATATTTCAGAGGCAGCCTGCCAATTGCAATCTGCAATGTGGGACATGTGATCATGTACTTTGACTGTCATTAAGGCTAAAGCTGGAACATGCTCCTCTCTTGATGAAAGAGGGTATTGACTGGCCCTGTGACTAATGCATATTGACTGGCCCTGTGACTAATGCATATTGACTGCATCAGCAACTTTCTGTACAGCACGAGAGTATTATGTATCAATGTTGCAAACATCACAGAAGCAGAGAGCAAGAGCTGAGCTTCACCGTCTGTGGCAGTAGTCCATGGCACTCAGCACCTGTTGGAAGATGCGCTTTGCCTCTTCCTCCTCAAGCTTTGCCCCAGGCTGCAGTGTCAAGCCAATGCAATCAGGCTCTATAGGTGATGGTGTCAGGCATGCATGGGGAATTATGCCATTTCCAGGATTGGCACTCTACTGAGCGGAAACAGCAAAGGCACAAGCAGCCAGCAGTAGGAAGCAGTTGTAGGGCTGCGGCAAACAGTTCGGGGCAACTGTATCTGATAGACAGCCCGGCAAAGCACTTTAGACCTTGACCACCTCCTGCAGACAAACAAGTTGGTGGACCTGCCATGCAGTTGTTCTTGCTGTGAAGCTACTGAAGAACACCTACCCACCAAAGCTGCAGAGACACTGCTCAAGACACTCAAGACATGTGTAGATACACCAAAACTGATCCCTAGCAGCATCTGAACTGTACAAACCATGGAGTGAGGCAAAGCACGGCCTACCTGCTTTCTGACATAGTCCACCAAACAGCCGCCAGCAGCATACTCCATGACAAAGTAGAAGATGTTGTTGGTGAAGTGCATGTCCAGCAGGCGGATGATGCAGGGATGCTTCAGGCCTGACAGCACACTGATCTCATCCTGGATCTGATCTATCTGAGCAATGCTGCGGAAGTTGCTGGCATCTACAGACTTCACTGCTACTGTCTCTCCTGCAACAGCAACTTGTTTGCTGAAATGCTGCATCACATGCAAGCTTGTGGGGTTGTTCATCTGTGCACAGTAGTGCTGGGATCTACATATAGGCCTGTAGGATTGTCTATCTTTGCGAAAAATTTGCTGGGTTTCACAGGCTGGAAATGCTGCTGTCTGTCCTGCAACAGCATGTGCTGGTTCAAATGCAGATCTACATCAAGCATGCAGGGTACTTCATGCACAGGTTGAGACCGTGGTTGAGACTTGCTGACTCCACCGCACCTATGTGTCCTGCAATGTCATATGTTGGCATACTCGCTCAAAACAGTGCATAGCATTGAGGGGCGTAGGTGCCAGCACCATCACTATGGAGAGGCACAGATGCAGGCATCATCAGAATCGACAATTGCAACATTGTGGAAACAACCACGCGTAGCTGTCAATGGAATAAAACCTCAGAGTCTGTCATTGTGGACTGCAATTTGGCAGCTGCCATTGGGAACAGCACCTGTTTGGGTGTTCTGCCCGAGCCGCACGACCCCAAAGGACCCCCGGCCCACCACCCGCCCCAGGTTGTACCGCCCAACCCGTTTCAGCTTGGATGCAGTCACATCAACCAGTAGGCACAGCTGAGTCAGGGCTGGTGCAGCAGGGCTTGCTGCTGCTGCAGGGCTGTCTGCAGCGCTACTGCCCTGCTTTGCTCCCGTTTGCTCTGCCTTTGAGCTCTGTGCAACATTGCTATGCAAAGGGAAGTTGTACAGTACCGCCCTGCAAGGTAGTTTGCAAGCACTTCAGCAGTGATATGTCACAAGCATCAACACCAGAGAGAAGCTTCACATTCTGTGCAAGGTAAGCTGAAAGCTGCTGTTGCTGGGAGAGCCTCATGGGCTGTGAGCAAAAGTTTGCTGTGCAGTGAGCCTGCAGTGTACTGTTTAGCCACAAACCCTCTCACGTGGCATGACCAGCAGGGGCAAACGTCTGGTGCAGGACACTTCTGCTGGGCCCATCTATGGTGCGGGACAAAGGCTTATGAATGCTCTGTACACAGCAGGTCTGAGCACTCAGCTTGCATTTCACAACCAGTCTGAGGACTGATTTTGCAAGGCACTAAATATGTATCATCTGGTAGTTACAACAGCACAAACACAGCAAAGCTCAGGCTCAGATTGGGCATTAGACCTGCAACAAAGCAACGTATGAGTGTGTGTTTGTGTGTGTGTATGTGTGTGTGCATGATCTTGGTGGCAGAGCAATGAAGCACAGTACAGCACAGGTTGCAGGAGTGCATGCAACTGACCAGAATGGTGTGCCATCACGCTTGTAGCACAAGACCTTGGCTGCTCCCGGCTGTCCAGTTCGCTGCAGAGTCACAATCTGGCGCATCACCTTCTTGTCACTGGCCGGTCCACACACTGACAGACAGCTCATGCCGAAGACATCACCGTCACCATACCCCAACAAGGCCTGCAGAACACACTCACTCCATATCATGCATCCTACCCTTGGCCATCAGAAAAGGGCACCAGAAAATGACTACAGTTCTGCTCCTATGCAGGATTGCCTGTGTAGGACTGTAGAACAGCATCCTAGAGCAGCGTCAGTGTTCTGCCTCTGTGCTCTCGGCACCAAAGGCAGCTCATGTGCAGCGTCTGACTGTATGCTGATGCAGGTGCATCTCACTTGTGTATCCTTGGGCGTGTGGTGCTGAGCACTGCTGACAGGAGTCATTTGTTGGTGTTTCACATGCCATCAGTGCATTGTCTCAGCAGCCTTGGCAACTCGTGTGTGTTCTCAGTCTTTTGCGAGCACGGTCCTCTGAGTGACACAGGTGCAGGTGGGATGCTGCGATGCTTGTCTTTGGTCAAGCTGGGTGCTACTGATGACAACAGGGGTACCAGTGTATGCAATGCATGTATGCAGGTGGTGTAGGTGCAGCACAGGCTTGAATGAATGGGCATATAATGCTGCTTTGCACACTACCTGCTGCAGCAAGGAGTCATGTAACACAACAAATGCGACAGTGGCACATCTGCAGTGGCACACCGCCACAGCAGATGCTTGCATGCATGCTGTGTACATTGGTTGTATAAATGCAGACATGTTGAGTGCCTGCATGCTACCTGAAAACCAGGGCTGGTGTCCACAATAGGCACATCTGGTACAGACGCGTCAGTAGTCATAAAGGCTTTCACCAGCTCCCCATCTATGTCTTCTCTGTGCACGACTGACCCCTCAGCATCCCCTGCCCCCTGGGCCCTCTCAACCCCCCGGTCGTCCAGTAACAGTATGATGTGCTTCAGGACATTGCCAATGCGGTCTAGCACTGGAATGCCCTTGATGACGCTACGAGTCCTGCAGAACAGACAGCATGCTTGAGGCCAACAGCCGTGATACTGAGGCTTGTGTATCAGTGACGTGATGTCTGCAGTGATGGGCATGGAAGACAGGATCAAGGAGGGCTTGGGCCAGTCAGGTCGTGGCGCACTGAGCCCTGTCATTGTAAGTTGAATTGTCAACACCTGTTTTTACAATTTCGAGTCTGCAAACGGCAAATTGATGCTGGCAGTCCTTGATCCAGGAACAAACTACGGTGACAGACAGGCACATGTTGATGGCACCACAGATTGCACGCCTGAAAAAGGGTGGTAGAATACAGTCATACCTAGTCCCATCCTTTCTCTTGATATTCACCATGGCACTGAACGTTGCTGCTATGGTGCTCATGGTTGTCGGCAGGTTCTTGGTGATTGTATCACTGGTACTGAGGACCTATGGAGAAGTCAGATATCAGATTCAATACCCTTGCAGTGCAGAGCAGAGCAAGGTAAGATGCAGCAGACTAGCATTGCATTGCATAGCTGCTTGAGCAGCGTTCACGGCAGCACACTGTATGGAAGACTTCTCAACATTGCATGGAGCTGCATGAGCATAGTAGCTCCTGGCAGGATTCATCACCTGGAAGAGTGATCTGCCCAGCAACTCCTCCCTGTGATAGCCGACTGCCTCTGCAAACCCCTTGGTTGCAAACATGACTGGATGCCCTGTCTGCTGAGGATTTGTAATAACCATGCAACACATCACAGATTCCAGAGTTTCGACTGTCCTCTCGTCCTGCAGTCAAAGGCATATCCAAGCACTTCAGTGACCCTTCTTTTAGTGGTGCGCTGCATTGGCTTGACACCCTCAGCAGCAGTGTGTCTGCACATACCTCCACAGTAAAATCCGCGTTCTGAGCCTGCTCAGATCCTGATGGCCTTGCTTGCTCATCCCAGGGAAAAGGACCCTCATCTAGCAAGGCAACTTTGGGTACATCAGTAGTATCTGAGTTAACCTTTAGCGTCCGGCGTGTAGTGGTCTTAGCCGTGAGACTTCGATGGCTTCGATCCACTTTGGACATTTCGTACTCCTGCGTTGAGCCTGCAAGCTGTGCGCCGATAGCTGCTGCGGAGCACGGCAGCGCACCAACTTTATTGAGGTGCAGACGGGTTACAGCACGACGTGTATTTCGGACCCTCCGAACCGGCACAAATAGCGCGTTGTACACATCGACATGGCCAAAGTTGTTGCTGAAGCGTATACTCTGCGGGCAGCTTATAGGTAATAGTGTGGCAAAAGCATACTCAATACAGGCTCACAGGATCTTGGCTTCCCTCCCCTTCAATTCTGATCAAAGGTCCCAGCCGCGATTTGGTCGTGCAAAGAGCATTGTGGCCTTTAAATCCAGGTTCATTGAAAACCTGCAAGATGCGCTCACAAACATCAATGCTTGACCAAGGCAAGTGTCGCATACTAAATGTGGAGTAGGGTTGACTAATTAACGACAGGGACTTAGGTTTGCAGGAATAATAAAGGCAGGGTTCTTTTATAGCTTCCACTTTCGTGCGTCAGCTGCAGTCTAGACACCATGTATATATATATAGCTTAGATTTGCACAGATAGCAGTTGCAAAAGTTGCCGCTACTTGCAATTGAGGCCTTGGTCTGTAGAGCAGTTGTACAGCATGATGCTCGCAACAGCTTTGTAGACTGATCTACTCGTTTTGACAGCATGCATTTTCGTCACCATAGCGCCGCTAGGCTTGCAGCGGTGCTGTGTCTACTCGCTTTCGCTTCCTCGGCGTCAGCTAAGCAATGGTCGCCGCAAAACTTCCCTAATCCAGCCACCGACGTTACCTCATGTGGCAGAAACGGAAAGCCAAGTTGGATATGCGATCCTGACAGGATCCTCTCGGAATATAGTCAAGATGTCGTGGAGGGCAGCATGCGTGAAATTGCAGCGGCCAAGTCCCCGTACAGGCCTGCTAACTGCCCTGACCTGCCTCCTGACGCAGCTGGATATCAGGTCAGAATTGTGCTCAGCGTGTCTATTTTTGCAGGCAAGGTCTTCATCTGCATGATACTGCGCCTGCTCAGAATTTTGAGCTGGATGTGTGCACTGCAGGTTGCTGTTGCGCTTGTCCAAAGTATGAAGTTGCAAAATGGCAGATCTGAAGCAGAGCAAGCAGAGTACTTTGCCAAATCCTTGCATAAAGCCTGGGGTGTTGGCGACAAGAACTGCGACAATGGCTTGGTGTTCCTCCTGTCCAAGGATGACCGTCAGGTGATTTTGCGCAGCCCCAACCATAGTTTGTCCTGTTCTTGAGCACATACTTCACCTGCCTGGTGTCTCTGCTGCGGGTTTGCATAGAATCCACTGTATTTACTCCTCATGTTATTATCATGATGGCGGCGTGTACATTCTCACTAGTGGCTTGTATTCTCACAGATGTACTTGGCAGCTGATGAGCAAGTTTTGAGCAAGCAGCGACAGCAGTACGTCCTCAACAATGCAAAGGCCAAGCTGCGGGCTGGCAACTTTGATGGTGGCATTGAGGGTGCTATTGTGGACATTGGCCTGGCCCTTAGTGGGGCTGACTTGCCAGGCGACACAGACAGCAGCCAGCACTGGGACTGGGGTCTAGGTGTCTTTGGTGCAATCTTTGGCGGCGTCCTCTGCAACTCCTGCTGGTGAGCGGAGAGTATCATTGTCCGCAGCATGCTGCCTGGTCATGGTGGACACACTGTGCCGGCGTAGATCAGGCCAGCTCAAGAGCACAGCTGTGCAGTGATGCACAGTTGCAGCCTGACTTGCAGAATGTCAGCCCCAGATTTTGCCTTGCAATACCGTTGACTGTGTTGAGTGAATGGGTCGGCAAACGCCTGTTTCAGTCAGGACCTCAGTCTTGTGGGCTTACTACATCACAGCTGTTTCACACTTCTGAATGCACTGTCGTGGCCATGCAGGTCTGGGTACCGCAGGCGGCGTGAGGCCAAGGTGTGTCGCTCCCTGCTGCAGAAGCTCAAGGACGAGCAAGCCACAGCAGTGCAAAACCAGCAGTACCCCGCAACCTCATGCCCCATCTGCTTTGAAGATCTTGCCAAGCCTGATGCTGCTCCTGACTCACCTTCTGCCTCTGGAGCTGGCATGGCTGGTGCCTACAAAGGTGACCAGTCCAGCAGTGGGTTTGGTGCCAGCAGCAGCAGCAAGTCTGATGTGGCACCTAGTGCACCGCCTTTGGAGACCCGGTCTGAATATGAGAGTTTGCTAGGCAAGGACAGGGAGAGACCTAGCCTGCATCAAGATGAGCACAGTGAGTGGCACAGGTGAGTGCTGAGGCAGAAGTTTGTAGATGCGCTGGCGCCAATGAGGCTGTTTTGCTACAGAACACAGCCTGTCAAGTTGCTTCACCAATGTGTGCATGATAGTTGCTTTCCCTTCTTAAGGTAGAAACAAATGTTGGTCTGTCTCGCCTGATGCCACTCAGTTCAGAGTTGCTTGCAGACTTGGTGGGCTGTTGGGCTCATGTCTCTCTTTGCGGTAGCTGCAAGTAAAGGAATGTGTTGTTCTGCCACTACCTTGTGCTGAAACCTAAACCTAATGTGTCACTGCAGAAGCACTGATAGCAAGAAGCAGCAGCTGAAGCCGTTGTCCCTGCCATGCGGTCATACCTTTTGTGAGGAATGCATTTCAAGGTAAAGATCTTTGCATTTTGTCAACTCTGAGCCAGGTCATACAACATTGGTAACACCCAGCCAGCAGAACTAGCCAACAGCAGAGGATGTAGACGGTGCAAGTGATGGCCCTGTACGTCTTGTAGGCATGGCAGATGCTGCACTCATCATGTATGCTGCATTAGCCATGGCAAGTGCATGCTGCATCATGGGTGTGAAAACTTCTGATACCCCTCTCTTCCTTGAATCATATTGTGCTGCTGGCTTATATCTACTGTGGAAGGTTGATTTGTGTAGTACTGCTGAAGTTGCTGTCTCTGTCACTTGGCCAGAATGCAGTCCAAGTTGATGCGCCTGCTGTTGGTAGGTTGTTGAGTTTGTGCTGGACATTATGCAGGTGGCTTCATGACAAGAACAGCTGTCCTGTGTGCCGCAAGCCCCTGACTGGGGATGACCCCACTGAGGACCCCAACTTGACAAGGGGCTCAGCTGCACAGGCTGCCGGTGCTGGGCTCAACAGGCAACAGCAGATCTGGGACAATGACATGTATGCATCAGAGGTCATGTTCCGCATGGGACGCCTGCAAAGGTAAGTTTTTTCGCCTAATGCAGATTGTGCAGCATTCCGTCCATGCATGCACCTGAAACAGCTAGTCATGTATAGGTGTGCAGTGCAGTGCACAGTCAGTTTGCAGCTTCAAAATTTGTGCACATCTGGGATGCAGGCATTTTCTGTTGCTTTTTTGTGTTGGCATGTGCAGAATGAGTTTTGCCCTTTCAACTACGCTGTGATGTACTTCTGCCATATAACTGTGCTGTAACATGCAGGCTGTACCCGTACTACGTCACCAGAGACATGATCTCAGATTGGGGAACGCACACGTCTCAAGGGCAGGCAGTCAGCTGGGATGCAGCGCGCAGCATGCAGCTGAACAACCCTGAAATACGGCAGAGCCGCCACGACTGGGGCTCACAGGGTGCCACCACTGACTTTGGCGGCGGAGGTGGCAACTACAGGGGCGGCGGCACTGGAGGCTCTTGGTAGATTCCAGCTGTGGCCACTGCAGCCGAGTCTGAGCTCCGGCTGCAGCTTATGACTGAGCATAAGCTGCAGCCAGCTTGGTGGCAGATGTAGCTGAATCTGAACTCTGTATTGTGTTTAGAGCAGGGATGTATTGCAAGTCAAGCAAATCAGGCGAGGCAATGCAGAAGCAAGTTGCAAGGTCACACTTGGACTAGCAGATTCGCTATTCAGCCTACCCTGCAAGCTTCGCCGCTGTCAGCCTGTGCTTGAGTTGCCTCTGGCTGTGTCTGAGGTTGTATTGAAATGCTGGAGAGGACAATAATTGGGTTGCAAGGTCACACTCGGATCCATCTAGTCCTGTCTTCAGCTTCAGTCTTGCCTGTGCTGCTTGTGGCATACAGTCACTGAGCTTTCTTTCAGTGAAAGCGTTTTGTAGTGTGCTGCAAGTTGAGGGGGAGGGGGGGAAACAGGTCGCAGGGTCACACCTGGACCAGCAGACAGGCTTCCTTACCTTTACCCTGCCAACTTTGCAATTCAGCAACCTTGTTTGATGATGTTTAGTGGTCATGTTTCTCAGCAGATCATATTACAACTACCAGCACTTATTCAGGCATATTGATTGCGGTGTCACAGCCGGATTTGCAGACTGGTCTCGAGCCTACCCTGCTGCCTGATGTGTAGTTATGATTGTTTACAAAAATCAACGCTGGAATTTGGTTTTAGCAGACCGCAACAGTTGCAGAATGTTATTCAGGCAGCAATGTTGCCTGAAATGTAAATTCATTTGTGTTCTCCAGCAATTTTGCCTCAGATTTGTAACATACCTTTCATGACAAAGTATAGACCTGGCAGTACTTCATGGCTGTTACAGTACGCCGTATGATAGTTTGACGTGTTTGAGTATGCATATACATGTGTTACTCCGCAAGGTCCTTATCTTAAGGTTTCAAGAGTAGCAAATAATGTTTTCAGAAAGTAACCATGGGCCCTTAGTGCTCTGAAGAAACACAGACCCTGGTTACCTAGTGCACAAGCCAAGCAGGACTAGGCGTTGCCAGCCCTCGCCTTTTTCTGCACATGCTGTGCATCTGCAAAGGTGCATGGGGTGCCAAAAAATACAGAAGCATCTCCCCACGCTGACATCCTTGCTGCATTAGTGACCATTGACTGAGCGCCAGCAGCAGAGTCAGGCACTGGCGGCCCCTGCATGCACAGTACACTAGGCTGGAACCATCCACATAAAGGCCAGTGACAAGTGCAGGCATGATGGCTTGGAACACATGACACCCATTACAGCAAAATGCACCGATTGTAGCCTGCTGGTGCATGATGTCAACAGCAAAAAGGTTGCCACCAGAACATTGGCATAATGGCCAGCACAGCTCAGGACCATCTTGACATCATGCAGTGCTTGTTGGTCACCAGTAAAACACCTGACTCATGCACTATTGGCCTGCTGTACCCTCTTGCCCTACCAAGCTCAGATAGAAAGCAGACTGACCTGCTTGTCAGCTAGCAGTCCCTCCTCCTTGGTCTGCTGGGGTCTAGGTGCTGCTGCAGCAGGCCTGATGGGACTTCTGATTGGCGCAACTGTGCGGGCAGGGCTGACACCAGGCGAGGCTGTTGAGTGCGGCCCTACAGTGCTGCTGGGGTGCACAGCACCAATGGTGGCAGTACCCTCAGCCTCAGCAGCCGGCTTTGTTTGGTACAATCGGCTCTGGCTTTTGCTCTGCATCACTTACGTTCAGCTCATCACTTTATCAGAAGTGAACACACACAGTGAACAATTGAACAGAGCCGTATCTTAATGCAACAGAGCTGTGGACCAGGATATGCAAGGTCCAAAAGCAAACCAAAGATGTCAATAACAAACGCACATCAGCTGCATGCCTCATGCCAGTACGTCAGAGTACATAATAGGAAGTCACATGGCTAATGGTGGTTGATGACCCTGAGCCACAGCTCTGCAGCCAGACCTTCAGTGTTCAATGGTGTTGGACAGAGGCGGGATGATTATGGCAAGTGGCAGACCTGCTTGAGTGCCTGCTTGGCTGCATGCTGCTGCTGTAGGGCCAGCTGCTCTGAGAGTTGACATGCTGCTGCAGCCGCCACCTCATGCTCACGGCTCATCACCTCTGCACAATGTGATCACAATCACATGGCTGATCAGCAATCTGCTCACTACTGCAATTTCTTTGATTGTTGTCAATTGATGTCGATATTGTCGAACGCCTTGAACATTTAGTGCTTAGTGTATGTTGCTTTCCCAGGTATTGTCTGTTGACTCCCCTGATGAGTCCTAAAGACCGGACATGTAAATTGATTAATTGACTAATCTGCACTGAGTAGCTGAGCTGAGTGATCATTACTTTTTGCAGAACTCGCATCATGTCAAGATTGTGGATTTCTGCCCTGCTAAACTGCTTAGGCTGTGCTTCATGCAGCAGGATAACAAGCAATGCATGGCATATGTTGAATCTCTGCTTGGAGCTCTTTCAACACACTCTGGTAGCACAGACCTGCTGACAAGGCATGACTGTAGTTTGCACTACCCAATACATGTTTGTCTACATATATACCAACAGGCATGCCATGATGTCGAGGCTGTCAGCAGTCATGAGCATGCGTTGTTACAGCATCACAAACCAACAGCAAGAGCTTGTCCAAAGACGTATGAGATGGCTGGATTCATGCTGACTCAGCACAGCAAAGGCCATGAAGTGGCGTGGAAGACACCAGAAACAGCAGAATGCAAGAGAGCGGACCAATCTGATAGGCCTGCTGCCTGGCTGTTGCCTTGTGGGCCTTCAGGTCAGTCTTGGCCTTCAGCAGGGTTTCCTTGAGGTGGTGTGCACGCAGTGACAGCACGCGCCGCGCCTTCTTGTCCCCTTGACTCCCTGCTTGTGCCACCTGCATCATCAATACAGCACCTGTTGGTAAAACAGAAAGAAACAAACGACGATGTTAGGCATTTCTTGTTAGGCGGAAGCTTGAGGTGATCCTGAGTTGAGCCCAAGCTTCCTTTGGACCGTTGGATACACTATCAGGAAGAGATGGTATGACCTTGTCCTATTGGCAACTTACACATACTGCTGTTCAGCGCATTGGGAGAAATCTGCTCATTGATTTCATAAGCAAGGTCATTGACTCTTCTGATGGTACAGAAGATCCTACTATACCATCATTTGCATGTAAGCACAAGTGAGTGTATGCAAAGCAGCCAGGCTGCCAAGAAAGCAGATCATTCATGTAATGAAATGTTGCTGTGTGTGATCTCAGGCTGTTCACACAAATGCCATACAGGAAAGACACCTGCTGCCAATCACTCATCATCTTTGCTTCACCAGTGCACATGCCTAAACATGATCCTGTCTCGAGTTTGCGTCCCAAGTGCAGTGGTCAATGGCACAAGTGCACATGTCGATGTTTGCACACTAGATGGTGTTGCACACAAGGACAAAATCAGATGTCAACCACTGCACCGCTGCATTCGCCACAGGGCAAAGCATAAAGACTCTTTGCACGCTGATTGCCAGGCAACTGGCTGCATTGACAGTGTGACTCGAGGCACAGTTCTGCATGAAAGCTTGCCTTCTGCATGTTCATGCATTCTGTTGCAGCAACCACAGCAGACATTTCGGCCTGCTCCAGGGCGACCTTAGCTGCTTCCACTTCTGCCTGAACAGAAGACAGCTGTCACCCTGCTGGTGTGCTGTTGTTCGTAAGATCTGGTGCACATGTTGTGCAGTGAGGTACACATATTGTGAAGCGAGGTGCAACAGCAGCACAGAAGCACAATGAAATGCACAGGCCCAAAAAAGAAAGATGGTGCTAGAGCTGCAGTCATACCTTAGCAGCATCAAGAGCCTGCTGCACACCTGCTGTCTCCTCTTTGGCTTGCCTTGTCTGTGCTGCAGATTCCTGCTTGTTACGATTCAAGTCAGACATCCAGTGCTTCTAATCATCCAATGCAAACATCAGCACTACGTAGTACATAAAACTGCGCTGACTAACTTTTGGCAGCAGATCGTATTGGTTGATGCTGGAGGTGCTTACCATGCTCTCAGCAACAGCATCAGCTGTCTCCTGTTTGGAAGCTGCCTGCACAACACAGGCTGCTCATGATAGTGATCAGACTTCAGCGGTGCATGATGTGCGTCAGTTGCACAGAAACGCATGTGCAATGTGTAAAGTTGCTGCATACTAGCGCTGCGCTATGCTGCGTCTGTGCATCCTCAGTTGCTGCATCATGATCAGCCATGATCCCTTGCACAAGCTTTACAACCCATTTGGTTTTCTTGGCTGTGTCCTGTGTGACACACATGCGACTCAGCCAGCACTGCTATCAGATCTGCTATGAGACACTGATGCAACTGCTGGTTGACCACAGCGCCTCAGGACCAAACCCTGAGCGCATACCAGGTGCTCTGGGGCATGCTTCTTGACAAGCTCCAATGCTCGTCCTCTAGGTCTGCACAACACAGCAGGCGTATCGAAGATGGTTGGCAGCGATGGGTGCTTGTCAGCAGGACGTTTCAGGCTGGAGAAATAGTCAAAGGTTTACAGACTTGCTGAGCAATACCCTGAAAACTTGCTACTGCCATCTGCCTGACCGCTTTTGGAGACAGTAGCTTTGCCAAGCGTTGTTGCTGACTGTTGCTGTCTAGGCCCGGGAGACCGTGCAGCGCTGACCGGTCGCATTTATCGTGTTGAAGCCTAACACAGCCTAATCGACGACAAAATTCGCCAGACCTTGCTCAAACGACCCATCAGCCGCCGCTCGCTTTGCACACGTAACGCTCAAGTAACGACACTGGCTGTGTGGCTCTCCGTCAATGTTGTGCTTGCAGCCGGACAATGATTGATCATCGTCTCAGTCCTACTCCTGGAATATTGGAAATGTAAATTGATTGATTGATTGATTGATTGATTGATTGAAAATGCCCTTCCTGCTGTGATTTCTCGCCACTATAATTCTACGTGACCACAGCTGACACTTGCCAAAGCGATCGCGAATAATGCCGAGCATAGCAATTTTGTGATGCACTCAACATGAACTCGCACATCACACGGCACGCTGCCGGGACTCGGCCGTGCCTCCATCCTAAACAGAAGCACAAAGGCTATGTCCTTCCACACAGGCTCCCCAATGCTGATAATCCAATCATCCAACGTTGTCGGCATGCCAGTCAGCTTCTCACAGTCTCTCTTGGCCCATGTGACAGCTCACTGCACCCCAGAACACATGTCAATAGTCCACCACAAGCAACTGCTGAAGAGGAGCAAGCGAGCGCCAGCAATGGCAGCCATTTCAGCCCTGGAGCAAATCATATTGCAGTGGTGAAAAGCAATGGCAGCTCCATTGTTCCGCAGCAAGGCAATGGTAATAACGGTGGTTCAGGCCAGGGGGGTGGTGGATCTGGTGGTGGGCACCCTGGGAATGACAGACCTGGTGATGTCCCAGATAACCAGACAAAATTCCTGCTGCTGCTACTGAGCGTAGCAGTTGGAGCAGCTAGTGTTTTTGGCATTTACCACCTCTTCAAGGCTATACAGGGAGTCACTTCTCGCCGGCAAGCAGCACAACCTACAGTCAGCACTCAACAAAGGTACTTTTGACATGAAGCCCTGTCTTGGAAGACCTTCTGATTGTAGTTGCAAGCAAGCATTAGCGTTTGTCTGGCAGGCCACATGATGACATTGCTGCACTGAAGAGGTTACTGCGAGAGGTGTTCACCAACCAGATGCAGATGGAAAGACGCATTTCAGCCATAGAGCCACATGAAGATGAACCTTCCTTCAATCCTCTGGAGCGATCACGCAATGGGTGGGCATCCCTGTCTGCACCTGGCAAGTCCAAGGTTGAACTTTCTGGGAATTTGGTCATGGGCTCTGCTCTTCTCTATTCCAAGGCAAGAAAAAACATGTCTTGCATATTGTCATGTATTGCAACACACAAATCCACTTCAGCAGGAGTTAGTGCGCAAGATGGAGCCCTGTACACAGTACTGAGATGTTCAAGCTGCCCACAGCGTACACCAACCAGGTCAATGCCTTGTGTCAGCTGGCTTGTATAGTACTCGTTCTGCAGGCCACTGTTCAAAGCTGCGTGTGTCCAATACAGCATCTGATGACCTTGTCAAGTCAGCAATAGAGGCAGACATTGCGTTTTGATTGTATCTGCAGAATCAGGATGAACAGAGGGCAGCTAGCTCACTGGATCAGACAGGCGTGTCTACCAGCACCCTGATGACACTCAATGTCAAGACTGATCTAGGTGGTCCAGAGAGCGGAGGACTGCATGCTCAGTGTGTGCTAGATGCTGACAAGAGCCAAGCGCACCTGCAAAAGGTGTGACTCAAAGGCATTCCTTGCAGAGTAGGCAAGTACGACTTGTTGCCAACAGCATATCGCATTTGTGTGAGCTGCTGTATCATTGCTGTCAGCTCATAGACATGAAGTCTTGCTGTACAGCCGTGTCGTGCACTTTGCATGTACACATTGCTAATGCATGATGGTGTGGTATTCTTCCCCAGAACAGCTTGACACTGCAATCGATACTTGACTGGCATGCATGTAAAGCAGACAAAGCAGAGGGTACTGAAGCGTAGGTGGTATATGAGTGCCAGCCTAGGGAAGACATGAGCTTGTACCTGGCACCAATTGGAGGCCAGGCAGCAGATGCAGTCATGACTCTTAATGCTCAAGCAGGCAAGCTCTCATCCTGCTAGCAGCACTGAGCAATCAGCTTCAGATGTACTGGTTGTCAATTGGCAAATAGACTGCTTTGTTGGGCATAAAAACAAATCCAGCCAAGAGGAGCTCCTGGCAGCATCAAATGGGTCAGGCCATGCCTTACAGTTCTAGACGGCATAGTGTTGCATGAGTGACAAATGCTACTTCCACTTTGCTACTGAGTCTGGCATCATTTGTGATGCTTCATGTTGAGTTGGTTCTATCACATGAGTGGTGGTACCACGTGATGAGTACAGCAAGTGGCTGCAGGGCAGGGCGTGTCCTGTCAAGTACAACAGGGCTGCCCCTTACACCAGCAGTGCAAAGGATCTGGAGCAGTTTTGAACTACACCCACCAGGACAAAACACTCAGTGCCGCTCATTTCAGGCAAGGTGCACATGCCTACACTTTGCACAGAAATGTGATGCGCTGCAATGTCAATCTTGCACCGGGCATAAATTGTGCCTGTACTCCTTGTTCACACCCTGATGTGAAGCGAAATAGGGTGAAAGAGATGCATAAGTTTGTGGGCTTGAAGCACTTGCATTGCTTTCATCTCAATAAGTGTACCAGTCAACGCTAGTTGCTGCCGTGCTTGTTGTGGCATGGTGCATACACCCTGGAACTAGTAGATGAAGTCATCAGGACAGGCGCAAGCACAATTAGTGTGCATGTGCGCGCGGTGTCAAATCACCATGCTCTCTCATGACATGGCAGGTTCTGGAATCGCCAACTTGTGTGTCACAATGCCCAGTGTGTGTCAAACTGGACAAACATTTGTCACATTTCAACACATTTCCCAGCTCTAAACAGCCAGCATGGCCCTGAACAGGGGTGTGCAGATTACCTTTCGTCGTTCATTACTGAATAGAAACGTGACTGCATTTACTGCTAATTTACTTGGGATTGTGAAATAAGGTAATTTAAGCAAGTATTTGTTTTATTTCACAGAAATAAGCCCAACCGAAGCCAAAATTCGGGGATTGGGTGGCAAAAATAGGATTTGTATAATATTTTTGGGAGAATTTGGCGCATTGCAAACCTGTAAAACCTGTTGAAACAGGTGAATTGTCATTTTGAGGTAGGAATGTTGCTCAAGAATTTGTTTAACTTGGCAGATGCATTGCCCTTAGCAAGAGCTGTGCCTTGCCGCATTAAAAAGCGAAAACGGCCACATATGGCAATTAATCAGTAATAATCTTATAGTAAATTACCTTGTTACTTACCGATCAGTAGCTTTACTGGGTAGTTGATGACATTGGTCCAGTGAAATGAGTAATTTGCACATCCCTCGCCCTGAAAGCTGTTGAGCATTGGATCATTCACTTAATCCATGCATGCACCAGTGTGTTGATCTGTCCATGCATGTGGTGCAGCAGGTGACAGACAAGCACATTCCCTGGTACAGCTCTCAGCCAACCCCATATCAAGCTTCTGCTGTGCTCTAGTCACTACCCGCAGCGCCTTTGCCTTGCATCGGAACAAGAATCTTGCCACTAGTAATGGTGCGGGCAGGAGCAGAAGCGGTAGCGGAGAAGTTGAGGAGTCTTCTGCAGTGCACTATCCTGCTCAGCAAGGTAACAATGGGCTGTTTTTGGCACTGCATGTGCAGTGCCTGAGCGAGTTCAGGGAGTGCTGCTGAGGTTGCTGCCATAATTCCGTCAATGTCTGTGTAAGACACTCACCCGACATGTGACTGGGGTGTAGAGCAGCACTGTAACTTTGAAATTCAACCATGCAAGAAATGAAAGCCTAGGCTGCTGCAAACCCTGCCAGACTTCATCAGACCTTGCATTTTCCAATCTCTTGTGTGTGGTTTAACATGGCCATGCAATGGTGACGCACTGATGGCACTAGCATGCCAGTGTCAAGAGCAGTGCTGTACAAGCCCAGGCAGTCAGCTCTGATATCATAACTTTGTAGCATGGTTCATTTGCGCTGCAGGAGCTAGTAGCAGTGGGCAGCAGCATGGCAGTGGTGCCACTCCCCATGCTGATTCTGCCAGTGCAAGCACAAGCAATGCCGCATGGGCGTTCCAAGGCTTCAAGGGGCCATGTTTCAGACACTCACACACCAGTTCAGACCCTAGGAACTCACAAAGGCAGTCAGTGGCAGCTGAGGCTTCTGCGCAGCACTGCTTGGGTGTTACAGGTAGCCTGCTGCTCAGCTTCCAAAATCTGGATGGGGGTCCTGTCTGTCTGTGCCTGCCTGTCTGTATCTGTCTCCTTGTCTGTATCTGCATGTCAGTCCTGTGTCTGTGTGTTTCTGCTGCATGCTTTGCATCACTTGATCTAGCATGTGACCAATACTATGTTTGACATACCTCAAAGGTCACATATGCATGCTGCACATGATTTGTTTGACTTTGTCGCATGCAAGTATGGATGCCTGTAGACGCAATCATGTGTTGAATGTGTAGGGCTGTGGAACTGGTGCGAGGCCCAGGCAGGCCAGACCAGCCAACAGCACTGCTGTAATGTGTGCTGCATTGCCCAGCTGAGCATTAGAGTCGCCCATGAGAGCAAGCGCTGGCTGGGGTGCTGCCAAGGTGCTGCTGCAGCTGGGAAGCTGTCGATGAATGCTTCAGTTGTTGCACCTGTTTCACCTTGGAGCCAGTATGTTGATGCATAGATTTGCACCACAGGTAGGGTGGTACTGGCTGTATCGGATGTGGCAGAGATGATGCGATCATTGACAGGCGCAGAACTTTGCAGCACTGTAAACAGTGTGACATGCATTATGATAGTCAAGTCATTCTGGAACCTGTTGCCTGCTTATGGCACTTTATTAAGTTTGACCAACTTGGGTAGTTTGTACCCCGCTTCTCCGCTGCCTTGCTAGGCTTTGCGGGCTATACAAGCTGACCTGAACCCTCAATGCAACATTTGAGCGAGGTGTGACAAGCCCCTTGTGAATGAAGTTGGTCCAGTTACTTATTCATGTCGACAAGCGTATGTCTTGTCGCCAGCGCTGTGCTCCCTGCAGTTGCACCACCCTGTGTTCGCTTGTTGTCGCAGTGAAGCGAACGGCTTGTGTCAAAGCAGTAGACACATGTGCTGCACGTTTGATTGACGAGATCAGGGCAGAATCTGCCGGGCGAGGCTTGGCGTCGGACTGCAGAGAAGAGAAAGAGAGAGAGATTACAGTTTACAGAACAGTCTAGTGAGATGCATGCTATCAACCTCTGTTGCGTGCTGCTCCGAAACCATTTTTGCGTACCCTCATATTTTGTATCCATGAATACTTTCTCTGATGTGACCTCAAGTATCCGTTTGTGGTGGTCATTTCAGCGGCTCCCTGGACCAAGCTGTGTAATCAGCGGTGAAAGTTTTCAAGTACAAGAATGAACCTGAGGGTGTGGAGCCTGCGGGCAAAATCTGCTTCCAGGTCAACAATTCCGTGTTGGCTCACACTCTTGACTCGAGCACAGCCTTCAGCCTTCAGTACCAGTCCCCTGTCATCGCAAACCTGGAGGTGTTTTGCAGCTTCTGCATGCCAGGGTCCTGCTCAAACAGCAAAAGCTGAAACGAGTCAGCTGTCTCATCAGGTGCAGTGCCACATCCTACTTCAGCTTCAGCCTCATTCTACGACTTCTGAGATTGTTGTTGCACGAGGCTGTTCCCCCAAAGATGTTTGTTCAAAGATTGGCTGTCCGTTAGCCTCCTTGGATGACTGGGACGTGCGTTCAACCTCGTTGAGAGCATTCTGCCCAGACAACACGAGCTAACGCTTGATGGCCGACCGGCGTGCTTGTCTTCTTGCTGCAGGCCATCGCTGGCAGCAACACAGAGGACGCAAGCAAATTTGCTTCGCCCAACCGCCCTTCTACATTCGTCACCTTGCAGGACATTAGGCCAGTGTCGTCTGTGCTGCCAAGTGCCATTCCACCCTATCGAACTGACTGAGGGGTGAAGCAAACGCAGCAGTGCTGAGTGCTGATTACGCTGTGCGGTGGCCAGCTTCAGGGCGTGCGTGCTTGAGGAGACTTGACGCAACGGGCAAGCACGGTGTAGGTGGAGTACAGAAGTGGTCTGTCTGCCTGACGCAGTCTGACCACCTTTAAGTGTTAAAAGTGATGAAAGCTGACGCCTTCACAAGTCAGAAACAGGCCCAGATTGTGAGCTGCGCTGTACTCAAGCTCGAAAACTTTGCAGATCAAAAGCCGACGTCTCGTGCGCTTCCTGTCAGGTGTATGTCCCAAGGCACTGTTCGTCAAATAGAAGGCTCTGGTCACGGCACAGCAACAGGTTGTTGGAACGCTGAGATGTTGCAGCGGTCTTTAAGGTCTTAACTCACACACACACACGTGTCTCACGTGCGAAACTTAGTCAGGCACAGATGTTCGGTGTCATCCCGTAAAGATGCGAACAGAAACCTACTACTCCGCTTCGCTGCGCTTACTTTGTTCACCGTCTGATTCTGATCCGCACTGCTACGAAAGATACTGGCCGGTCGAGCGGCCCATCCAATTTGTTGCTGCGGTCTAAGCAGTTGCAGTCTGCACGCGTGAAGACTCTAACGTCACTGGGTTGCTGGGCCAATTTCGCCAGAAGGCGCCCGGGTTCGAATATATGGACGAGACATATGCTAAACACAGCACAACGCAGGCCACAGGCAACAAGGTAAGCTAACAAGCGTGTACGTGCACCACATTCCGACGTCGACCGGCAGCGCTTCCTGCTGCAGTTGGCGCAGTCGCTCCTGTCTCAAGTTGTTCAACGTACTTTGACGGCTGGGCCAGTCCGAGTGTTTGCTGTCGCGGATTACGGAAGTTCCGTAGGCAACAACTCTGTCGTGGAGCTCGCCGACGTCGTGAGGGCTGTTGCAGCACAAAAGGTGACTTGTACAGTCTGTTAGTATGCTTTCTATGCTTCGGAGGCTGACAACCGTCTATCCTCTGCAGGGGAGCGAAGATCTCCCTGTGACGGTGACACACGTTGATCAGCCTGGCAACGATTGGACAGCTCTGTTCCACACTGCTGCCACTGTGCAAGATGGGTACATGTTCAGTAGAAACCCAAGCAATGTTTTCCATTTTGCAGCAAGCAGAGACATGTATGAAGCATGCTTCCCGCCAGCCTCAATGAACTTAGTATACTCAGGTGAATCATGAAATGTGCATGTGAGCAGCGCTGCTGATAAATGTTGTAAAGCGACTTGACTGTGTTTGGCTTTCTGTCAAATACCAATGACTTGTTGCTGCTCTGAGTCTTTGTTGTTTCTGTTGCAGGGTACACATTTCACTGGATGTCAACATCGGTCAAAGCTCCTGACCATATATGGGCTGCACGGTCCCAAGACAGCAGCACCCTCAAACAACATGCAGATCAAGCACATGATGACCTCAGAACTCTGCTCACCTTACGTGCTGCTGAGCTTCAGCCAGGTGGATGCCTCGTGGCTACTTTTGTAGGCTCTGTTGAGGAAGACTCACTGGTCTCAACTGACCCTCAGTGGCGTTTGTTTGACATTGTGAATGACTGCTGGATGGAGCTTGAACAAAATGGAGAGATCTCAGCAACAGAAAGGTCTAGTCTAGCTCTGGGAGTGTGTCTCAGAAATGTTCAGTCAGTGAAAGGAGTCCTGGATGAGTTAAACCACCTATATACTGTGCACCACCTGTCTGTTGACATGGTATCGGCAGTTGGTGACTCGGAGGACACCTCACTTGCCCGTTTATTGGCACAAGCGGTTCAGCCATTTCTGGCTATATTTGGGCCACAGTTCCGCCAAGTGCTGGATAGGAAGTCTGTGCAAGAACAGAACAGAATCATGGACATGTTCAAATCAGCACTTTGCACTGCTTGCATTGAGGAAGGCGGCAATTTCAACTCTGCTGTAGTGACACTGAGTTTGCAAAGGAAGCAGTAACCGTGACAACAAGCTGAGAAGCAGATATGGCACAATTTGATCTGTAGCATACTGTCAATCACTTTATGATCACCTCATGCCAATACAATGTGTAACAGGTGCCTTTCATGGACAGCTGTCTGCAGACAAATGCCATTTAGTACGCTGCAAGAGCCCAAGCAATCCCGAGCAAATGCTGACAAGTAGGAATTATACTTCGCCATGTTGGTAATGACTATGGTTTCATGCATTTGATCTCTCAAAATTTGCCTACATGCAGTGAATTCACACGACGAACAGGTTGCAGCTTTGCATCCTTGAGCTGTCAAATCAGCTTTGCATCCTTGAGCTGTCAAACGAAGCAAAGTTTGTGCAACCAGCAAAACTCTATTTTCAGTGCAGTGACTTGCAAGTTGACAAAACTTTGCCATTTTACTTTGACCGATACAAAGATCCAACTTAGTTTGTGTTTTTGCTAGCCCTTACCTGCACCTTCTGCTGCGCTGAAGCTTGGCAAGTTGCTATGCTCCTCGCTGACAGCTGGACTCTAAAGCTGCTGACTTCAAACTTGCAAGTCAACTGTTGATGTCATCACTAGAGATGAACCAAGTACTTATGACACTCGAGCAGTGGGGATGCAGAGCAATGCTTGGAGGCAGCTCTCAAGGACTATGGATACCTGTAATAATAGGACAATCTGGTTCACAGTACCACACTACATCTTTTGCCTTAGCACAGATTGGTATAGAGCACGGACCTGCAAACCCAAGTTACATGAGCACTCTGTTCTGACATTTCACAAAATTCTTACATCTAGAAGAGTAGACAGAGAGAGAGAAGACAGACAAAACCAGACGGCATAGGCCTGATCCACCATAGGTTAGGATTTTCCTCTTTCCTTTGGGCTATGGCCTATGGTCTTAGCTCCGGGCTGCCGCCTCAGGAGGCTCCCGCTATGATCGCCGAAGGGCGTAGACTTTTCTTTTCTTTCAGAGCAATGTCTCAATGAATTGCCGCAATGCAAATGCTTGGATACAGACTTTTGACCCCAGCTGTGTACATGTCTAGTGGTGTAAACTGTGTATCAATACTGCATCAAGCAAAATACTTCTCTACATGTAGGCGGGGTCTCATCTGGCATTGTGGTAACCAGTACTCTTGTTGCTATAGGCAGGAGATTTGCTGCGCTTGCTCATTTCGAATGATAAGGATACTGTGTCTGGATGGAGGAGATAAATAGTATGCTTTAGTCGTGTGACCACCAACAGCCTGCATTCTTCAGGGCTTGATAACATAACACTTACATTCAGGAGACATTAGCCAGGCAGATGTGCTTCTTTTCAGCAAGTTCAAATGCAAGTTGCTGGGTCAACGTCAGTTACATTCAGGCAACAATCAGCCAATCGTTGTCTCCCTGGGTTTGTGTGCAAATGTCACCTTGCAGATCTGGTCAGAGGGGGGAAAGACAGAGACGCTGATAGCTTTGGCTTGTGCATTCAAACATTTGCATGAAGAGCACTGTATAGCAGACCAGATACATGGCATATAGGATTTGCAGAGCACTATATAGCAGAGCAAATACATGCGTACAGACAAACAAAATCCGTACTATCTAGACGTCATGACGGGTTGGAGTCAGAGAGACAGGCAATTCGACAGAAGCCTGTTGTCAACGACAGCAGCAAGAACATCATCTTCTGAGACTCTCAGGGTGATTCTGCACTGTCTGTCTCCTCGCTGGGAGCTCATCTGCAGTATGCCCTGGTCACTTAGGGTACTGCATGCTGACAAAACCTCGCCACTTGTCAGAGGGCAGAATGCTACCTGCACGTACCCACATGCAGTCATCTCTACAGCCTCAGGCCCATGAGGTTTGTCCAATGTCATGTAATGTTGAGCTGGCAAGGCTGTTTTATGCACCCACAGCAAGTGACCATGCATGACACAGCTGCTGACAACAGCTGAACAAATGCATGCATGCAATAGACCACAGGAGCCAGGATAGATGTAAATCATACATGAGCTGCCACCGTGGACAGCGCCTGCTGCAGTTGTGTGCAACCAACAGCTTTGGATTTACATGCACACGTATGTATATCATGGTGCATGATGCTCTCGTACTGGAACAACATCCAGTATGCCTGAAGTCTCATCA
>JAABUP010001800.1_pt1 | contig 43912 bp, 60 predicted proteins | sample 5559201 | NCBI WGS metagenome assembly JAABUP01 (sample SAMN10711887, study PRJNA513373) | rock metagenome | isolation source: Antarctica rocks | place: Antarctica
CTACCCAAGCGAGTCACCCTGCGCACCTTGCAGAACAAGTATAAGAAGAAGCAGCCAATCAGCATGGTCACTGCCTATGACTACCCTTCTGCAGTACACGTAAGCATCCAGTCATACTCAGATCAGATCAGGCCTTACCGCTCTACCTGATTCTGACGCCTCATATGGTGTGTGCCCATTGCTAGCTTGCTTCCTTGCTTTCATCATACCACTGGACATCAGACAGTGCTGTCAATTGAGAGCCTGCCATGCATGACTGATGCAGCTCATCCAGCTCAAACATCTGTACATTGTTGCCAACCCACCATGCTCAGTCACACAGGGAGCTACTCAGGACTATGTGTACTTGACCCTGCAGGAAGACCTGGAACCTTGCTGTAAGTTATGACCTTGACTAACCGAGTCCAAATTGGACCTGGACTGATGATGTCCTGGCCCACGTGCAAGAAAGAATGAAGGAACTCTCTGTCAGCATGGCCTGACCCATGATTTGGTTGCAGGTAGATACTGCAGGCATTGACATTCTGCTTGTGGGGGACTCAGTGGCCATGGTGGTCCATGGGCATGACACCACTCTACCAGTCACATTGGATGAGATGATCCTCCACTGCAAGGCTGTATACAGAGGAGCGAGAAGGTGAGGTATGCTGCATCATACCCACTACTGCATGCATGGTCCTGATGTGCATGCACGGTCCTGATGTATACGTGCGGTCCTGGTGTCTGTACATGTACATGATCCAAAATCCATTTGAAACACATTTTGACACACGCGCTCCAGATGTGCTGGAAGGACATCAACTTCAGATTGATGCTGTGCTGGGGCCTGGCATGTGGACCGGCCAGAATGCTCAAGCTGAGCACGTCCAAGCGCCAAACCATGTGGTGCTGCTACATGTTGCACTTTTGTGCATTGTTGCTTATGCTGTGTTGTGCTTAGTCATCACAGGTCATTTCACCCTTGTCTATGATCTGTGCTGTGGGCATCACACACACTCAAGTCAGACCCAGGATGTATGTGCTCATCCTTTTAGCTGATGCCCACTGTGTCTTACTATTTGCCCTGTGATTGCCCTTGCAGGCCTTTCCTAGTGGGAGACCTGCCTTTCGGTTGCTATGAGTCCTCCCCTCAGGAGGCCGTCAAGAATGCTGTGCGCATCATGAAGGAGGGCAACATGGATGCTGTCAAGCTAGAAGGTGGGTCATCAGTCATGGCAGCAACATTGGATCAGCATCCAGGCGTTACAGAATCACGCTGTACCCTCAGTGCTGCTTGTAGTGAAGATGCTGCCTCTGGGCCTCAACAACAAGCCATTTGCATGGAAGATTCATTTTGCTGCAAAGGAACCCAACATGGTCAAGCCTCCCCTTTGCTGCAGGTGGCGGACCCCACAGAGCAGCGTCTGTCCGTGCTGTGGTGGAGTCTGGCATTGCAGTGATGGGGCATGTGGGGCTGCTGCCCCAGTCCATCAGTGTTCTGGGGGGCTTCAGGCCGCAAGGCCAGTCTGCTGCGTCAGCCATACAAGTGTTACAGAATGCCAAGGTGGGTGGATCATTGCGCAGAACAGTGTCACAGTGATGCCTCCTGTTGCAATTTGGGCTTCTCATACCATTGTGTGGGTATAGTGTGGGTACCCAACTGTACATGCCTTGACTTTTGCTTTTCAATTCTGACTGCGAGAGCACGGCTGCCAGTCAGATTTTGCGGCAAGTGAGCAGAAGAACAACTGCTGTGTTGCTCCCACAGCAGAATCTTCCTACTGCCAAGCTTCAAGACATGCAATGGCCAGCAATGCAGTCTAGCAACCAGTGACTTCCACATGGTGCAGGCGCTGCAAGATGCTGGCTGTTTTGCAGTGGTTCTGGAGTGCCTGCCGCCAGTGGTTGCTGAGGCTTTGACTAAGGAGCTCACCATTCCCACAATTGGCATTGGAGCAGGTCCCCACTGCAGCGGTCAGGTACACACACTCTCGCCATTTTATATTAGTAAATGCTTTCACAACGTGGGCTTAGTAAGCAGGCATCAGGTGCCTGCTACGCAAGTCAGCTCCGTCCAGACAGGCTTGTTCAGAGCACCACGGGTGGAGCAGTTTGACTTTGCTATGTCAGAGAGTTTGTGAAGTGGCGTTTCATAGTGTCATGGTGATATGGTCCTACGGTGCCTCGTACTTGACAAGCTTGTCCAAAGTATCGGTAGGGTTTGCTTGCAGTGATAGTTTAGCTGAGCACATGCTGACCAGCTGACATAAGCACTCAGTCTGCACGCTGCCTCTTTCATGCATTGTGTCTGTTGATGTTAGCTATTTGAGGGGTCTATGCCCTTCTGAGGCTTTGCATGCATCTCAACATGTATTGTTGTCATGGATGCCGACAACACAATGTGACTGGCGCAAAGATCAGTCCAGGGCCACTCCTGTTGAGGCACGGCAAGCCAATTTGTTGCACATTGCATGCCTTGCAGAAGAAACCCATCCAGTCTGACTGTGAATACCTGTGCGACTGCAGGTTCTGGTCTATCATGATCTTCTGGGCATGATGCAGCATCCGCATCACGCCAAAGTCACCCCCAAGTTTTGCAAGCAGTACGGCAATGTTGGCGAAGTGGTCCAGCAGGCTTTGCAACAATACCGAGCTGATGTCATGAGCGGTGCTTTCCCCTCGGAACAGTTCTCCCCTTACAAGCTGGGCTCTGAGCAAGAGACAGTAAGCTTTGCTGAGCAGCTCGATGCTGCTGGTTTCCACAACGCTGCCAATGCTGTCGTTGACATGAGCAAAAGTTAGCAAGAACACAGTCAAGAACAAGTATGGCTGCACAGCATCTAGACAGGAAGCCTGACTAGCAGTGCCTACAGAAGCTTTCACTCTACTCAGACCTCCAGTTTTTAATTCAGCTGCCGCTTCCGTTCAAAGGCTTGCGAAGGCTGCAGACTCAGAATGCTGTTGCACTTGTGCTAATAGCTATTTCCTGCACCGAGTTGGTACACTTGCATTCCAGCTATCATCCAGTGGTATGCATGCCTGGCTGCCTGACACACACTGAATTGTGGCATGAATGACTGCAGCGCTGTGCGTAGGGTAATAGGTCAAAAGCTTTATGAGTAGCCTCATTTAGAGCCTGTCATTGTTAGCCTTCAATGCAGGGATTTGATGCAGCTGGACAAACATGAAGCATCTGTATGAGCTTTTGAACATATTGACGAGCTGGTGGTTCCTCGTTTTGGCCTGATGCACCTCTCAAGCCTTACCTGGGAACAAACCAGCCTTTGCACATGATTTGTATGCTACAGGTGCAGCTGCACACTAGGTAGGTGATGTTGTCCAGCCGAGCAATTCAGTGCACCACAACACCTTCTAGTGCACTATTTGTGACTGGGGAGCCTTTAAGGCAAAGTCTGATTGCGTGACAAGTTGCAGGCAAGACTAACAAAACGAGTCGTGCATTCCATGGAAGTGCTACAACAAACTGATTTTAATGCTGTACCGACTTACACTCTCTCTATTAGCAGTGCAGTGTATTACCACAACTAATCACAACGCATTACAAAGGCACATTGGCCAAAATCTCCACAGCACAACTCTGTAATGAAGTGTGCAACACTAGTTGCACCAAAGCCACAGGATCTTGCTACATATTAAGCTAGCAACACCATATGTCATACGGGGGTCAAGACTAAAATACTATTCCGTGCCAGAAGTCAAGGTGATTCTGTCCAATGCTACTGCTAGTCATTTGCATTTCAGACTGTGTGGTGCTGCTGTGTAACAATGCCATGAGCAACAGAAAAAACACAAGTCAAACAACAAGGTGTAAACACAACACGATACAGGGTCTACAAAGACTTGACACCCTTGCTGGCAGGAGACTTCTGCAGATTGGTGATGTCTGCAAAGGCTGTCTTCTTGTGCAGGGCAATGGGCTGTTGGCCGCCGTCAGTCCCCTCCCTGGTGTCCCTCTTCATCCTAGTCCATGGGCCCACCTCTGGGTCTGAGATGAACTTCCAGATGACCCATACCCATGAGGTGTGACATTGCAGAGGTGTATAGAACTCTGGGGCAATCTCACGTAGCTGCAACACAAGTAGTAAGTCAATGCTCTTCTGCTGAAAAGAAGCTGCACTCACCACGCAGATTGCTGGTGTGGATGCACATATAGGCTCGACAGTGAGCAACCAGAAACATGGCAAGATGGCCTGTTTGCAGGTGGCATGTGTGATAAGCAAAGATTGAACTTCTCTTTGATTGCCAGAAAGAGGCTGATTAGCATAATGTGCATGCCCACAAAGCCAGCAGTGAAGCTCACCGCATGTAATCGCGTCTGAGGGATCTGTGGGAAGTCATGGTGCTCATTGTGGTAGCCCACATTGTATGTGAAACAATTGAGCGGCCCATAGTATGAATACGTCTCCTGACCCTACAGATACAACAGTAAATAGCATAAGCAATGCTGCGCTATATGCATCTGAATGACTTGCTGCACACCATCACTGTGTGAGAAAATTGCACCCTGCTCATGCCATATGTGTTGCACTGACGATATGGCAGCTATACAAGGACTATGGTATCACTGCATGGCGGTACAGTACTGTGTTACTGCTGTACAACTCACAGGGAAGGTCACACATTGCTGCAACACCAGGACAGTGCCTGCCAACATGCCAGAATAGGCCAACAGCATCACAGTCGATGTTAATACTATAGCAGATCGTTCGCATTCCAAACAGCACCAGCAGCAGATGAGCTGCAGACCTACCGTCACAAACATGTAGTGCTCCTGGATCAGGTGGCCAGCAATGGGGTGCAATCCACCACCGAACACTGTCCCCAGCAGCAGGTACAGCAGACTCTTGAACCCCAAGGTGTACAGCAAAACCCCATCAAAGGACAGCACCAACCCCCAATTGATCACATCAGCCAAACCTACAGGCTTTGGCCTGATGATCAGTGGCCTGATGCCGTACACTAGGATGTACACTATCATCCAGCCGATCTTGGCTAATGTGTGAACAATCACATTTGCTTCAATGCTGGTGGGTAGGTCTACATCCCATCCCTCCACTCCCTACAGGGCGGGCTATGAGTCAGGAGTCTGCCTTTGCAAGCTAACATGCTGTATGACGAGCTGCACAACACAAGCATGGCAAAGCACTGTCAATTGGTTGCGACCTTCACAGAGCACGCATGCGTGGTGATCAGTGTGTAAGTTGTTCAAGCTGCTGGTAGACTGCTAAGTGCTATATGCAGTAACAGTGCATGGCAGCAGCAGGAACCGTGTTCTGGGAAGGAAACAGGAATAGCAGGCCAATATAATGTGGCTCACCAGGTGAGAGTGGTGCTCCTGGTGATATTGCCTGAACTTGGTGGCAACTGGCACAACAATAGGGCAGTTGGATGCAACTGCCAGGACCTTGTTCCAAAATGGCTTTCTCAGAGCCAGAAAATGGCTGATCTCATGTTGCGCTGACAACAGGTTCTGGTTGCAGGTGCCACTGACAGTGTACGCCACAACAAGAACCTTCCACCAGGGAAGATTCCGCACGTGATACGCCATGACGAACTGGATTGCCATGACAAACATGACCTGCAACATCACAGTCAGTTGCCGGTTGCATGAGTTGAACAAATACCAATCAGCTGAACAGTTCTCAAGTAGCCATGTATGCCAGCGTAAGACCTGTAGCTAAAAGACTGAAGTGAGCAAAGTGAAGAGTCAAAGCCCTACCTGATAAGCTGTCTTGTTGTCATAGCCATACAATTTGCGGACTTGATTTCCATACTTTGCCAGAACTGCCTTTCGCCTCTGTGCATGGGGCTCGTTACTGTCTACCCAGAAAAACTCGTCTTGGTGCATCTCGGGCATGGTGGCCAGCGGCCGGTGACGCTAGTCCGGACACCACTCAACAACTGTGTTGCGGTCTCAAGCGCACAGGCGGGACCACACACAATGAGCTCAAAAGCAGCTCACAGCGTCAACACTTCAAGTGCGAGACAATAGCTTACAACCGCTGCCCTTACAGCACACAAGGTCGAAGATGTCAAGTGGATCTGGTTGCCGCAGACAAACCAAGATTCCGGTCTGTAGTCTCCAACTCACGCGTTGTGATTATCACAGGTGGTCTGGCCTAGGTCCGTTGGCTGCAATAAACGTAACCTGCTTGAAATAATCCCACGCCGCGCTTTAGGGCTACACGTGGACCAGCCGCCGGAAACTGCCCTATGTCGTAAGGCTTCACGAATATGGCGTTGGACAACTCTCGTGCAGCACCTCACATGGTTAATTTGCCCAAAAGCCAACGCAGTGACGTTTTCAAGGCCTTAGCTAACAAAGCCTCAAAAGGTCTCAGCTAATAATTATAAGCACTGCTAACATCTGTAAAGCAAGTAAAGCATAGGCCAACAACACTGCCAATACATCATGCAGTACACTGAGTATAGCACCTCCTGAAAGTCATGCACAACATAGGCTGGCATATCAGCATTACTGAAGGTCTGCGGTTATAACAGGCTGAACAATGTGCAAGCATCACTACACGAAATGAAGAGCCACATTTGTTGTCATGCCTTCTGACATTGCAGATCGGATATTGACACCAGGCATTGTAGTCCCAGCAATGCGCTTCTGCATATGGCTTGGAAGCGCTGCAGCTGATGCGCTTGGGGTCAGCCAGGCTCGTTGGAACATGCTGGCTTGAGCTGACACGCTGGCAAAAAAATGCTAAAACTATGCTCAAGTGTACTTCTTCATGCTTGGAAATTGCTCTCGGATGGCATCCATGACTGAGCCAAAGTTCTCCTTGACAGGGGTGGGAGGGTTTGCGTAGTGTCCAGAGAAACCCTCTATCTGCTTTGAATGATATGCAACCTTGGACTGCGTAAATTTCAGCCCGTGTGCTGTGCTGACCACGACAGTGCGGTCTGTCTTGCCAATGGTGCCATTTTCTCGCAGCTTGATCAGGGCTGCTATTGCCACTCCGGTGTGAGGATCGTTGAACATGCCTGCGACACAGCAGCACATGCGCCAGGGTTCAGCAGCTGATAACATCCAGGCATGTACCAAAGAATCAGCACGACTGCCCAGAAGCAGTGAGAAAAGTCACTGTACAAAGCGAATTCAGGGATCAACTGTCCTTGATATGCATGTGATTGCCAGCTAGACACTTCAGCATACAACCACAGTTGAGCACTGCACTGCTGCTGAAGTCAACTGTTGCTTGCAGCTGCCCCAGCATACATTGCAGTATATCAAACTTTCAACAAACTATTCCCTGCCAATGGCCATATGCTGACTAGACATGCAAATCTCTTCAGCAATGCTTTTGGGGCGGCTCAAGTTAGTCCAAGCAGTGATGAAAGGGTGGATGACCCATACCTGTGAGGTCAGCGCGGGCTGCAGCATCCATCATTTCCTCCTCTGTGGCTTCCTCTACAATGCCATTGGTCTCTGTCAGGGCCATGATGGCTCTGTCCAGGGAGACAGGGTCTCCAATCTGGATAGCTGACGCAAAGGTAGTCTGCGCTTTGACAGGCTCATAGTGTTCCCATCCCTGTAGGCGCATCAAAGCAACACTGACAAGCCATACTCAAACTGCATTTGTAGAGACGCTGCAAAGTTGATGCACTGGATTACTGAGGCAGAGATGCAATGAGGCCTATACTCTCATAGCTCCTCTGAGTATGCTGCATGATCTGTGTGCTTGATATGAACACGGCATACATCAAGCTGACGCTTCATTGGTATGGATCAGGTGCCTGACCTGCACTGGCTCTAGCAGGTGGATGCAGATCACAGTGAGCAATTTATCAGCCAGCCAAAGCAATGTATGCAACACATACCACCACATGCTGTTACAACAAGTGCAACACATGTTGTTGTTGTCGATAGGCTGACTGTCGAAACAGCACCTCCTATAGGGAGCCACTGAGGGCTGTACATACCTGACCCTAGTGGAAAACACATACTTGATGAATGAATGGTTGAATGAACATGCCTGTCTACTGCAAATCTTACATGGAGCCTGTATGGCAGTACTCACCTTCTTGTATGCCCTGTACAAGGGGTTGGCATTGTGCGCCTGTGCGCAAACCATGCGAGGCATCTTGTTGATGAGGCCCATTTCTTGGCACATCTTGAAACCCTTGTAGAAGGCGTAGATGTTGCCCAGGTTGCCTCCAGGGATGATGACCCAGTCCGGCACCTCCCAGTCAAACTGCTGACAGATCTCAATGGCAGCAGTCTTCTGGCCCTCTAGCCGCAAACTGCATGCACAAGGGGCAGGCTAAGATTGAGCGACAGGGCAAGGGTCAAGGCAAGGCGGATTCCAAGGCAGCAGTTTTCTGGCCTTCTAACTGCAGACTGCATGCACAAGGGGGTGGGTAAGCTGAGCAACAGCGCAACAACCAAGGCAGAGGCAAAAGGGCAAATGTCTGCTGGTCTTGTAACTGCAGAGAGTGCTCTGATCCTGAACAACAGAGCAAGGGCTAAGGCAGAGGCAGATCTGAAAGTCAGCTGTCTTCTGGTCCTCTAATCATGAACTGCAGAGGGCAGGCTCAGCTTGACCGATAGGACACATGCCGCCAGGAGAGTGCTGCAATGCTGGTCAGTGACGTGCATTGAATAGAGTGCAGTTTGACAACTCTGGCAGACACACCTACAAAGCCTAGCAAAGACATTGTGAGTGGAAATGCTTTCTACCAGCCTTGTCATATTGTAAAAAAAGCATCTACAAGACTTGAGCACACCTGTTCATGGAGTTCGCAAGGTAGATGGGCGAGTCAGCAGTGACATCCTTGATCAGCTTCATGCAGCCATCAAAGTCGGTGTCAATGCTCAAGACCAAGGCTCCATTGGCTATGGGCTGAACCAACTGTGCCAGGGAGATCTTGTCAGCTGGCAAGAAGACAATGGAGGGAATGCCAGCAGCCGCACAGTACGCCGACAAGGCTGCTGATGTGTCACCAGTTGAGGCGCAACCTACTGCTTGGACTGCGTCTGGCTTGATCTTGCGCAGTCTGTTGACTTGACTGACTAGTACAGTCATTCCCAAGTCCTTGAATGAGCCTGCAGTGTGCATTGAGCAGAATTGAAAATATTTTGGTTGATGAAGGACACTATATGGTGCGACATGGACAGTATGAAATGATGTGTAAGGTGACAGCAGGTCATCCAGCATGTAGTGTGTCTGCATGTCATTGTGTGTCAATGAGTGGTACAGGGGCTGCACTGATGTTAGACAATGCCAAGAGCTGTGACTGTGTATCTGCCTAGGCAGCAAGCATACTGATACAGGCTCCCTGCATGCAGAGTTGCAGAATGGAGGCATGTATGACAATCGCTGAAGCTAGCGTGTAAAGAGAAATGCAACATTATCTGAAGGTCAATGTTGCGGCCTTGTAATGGTACAGCCTGCATGTAAGATGATTTGCAAGGCTGCCAGCCAAACAAACAGGCTTGCACCATCTGGCAACGTCTGCTTGCCCTGGAAACCATAACCTGTACACCCTCATCCTCCTGGCACGATGCTGGTGTGACAAAGCCTGCTGCAAGGTCTTAGCACCAAAACACAGTAGATCACCTGTATGGCTGTTGCCACATTGCTTCACCCAGAGCTCAGTCATGTTGAGGGACTCTCGCCCAAAGCGCTCTGCCCAGAACAGGTTGCTGTTGCCCTCAAACATACTGACCACATCATCATCACTGATTTGCTGCATGAAACAATTGGAGATGTGAGCCTGGCATTGGCTTGCAGGCTGCATTGATCATGATTGCAGCTTCTGCGCACCGCCATTGCTGTCTTGTGGTTGCATCAAACATGCAATGATGGCATGAGCCAAATCTCCTTTTACTCAGTGTACTCATATGACCAGTAAGAAATACATTTCAGGAGTATGTGCTGGATATCATTGTAAGCAACTCCTGTGCAACCAGCAGAAGTAAAACAAAAGCAGCAGCAATGGTGATGTGGATATACTCACCGGCAAGACCCATTCCTTCTTGGACCAAACACCTGAGCCATAAGGCCAAGCAGTCCTGCCAGATCGGCTGTCAAAGCGTCGCTTCCATTCAGCTGCATCTACTTGCTGAAGGGCCTCTATGTCATGCTGAACATCTAGCAGACCGCCATCTTGTGATCTGTATACTACATCGTCCAGGGAGTACTGCTCTGTGTCATCTGTGCGCCCGGCCTTGACAGAGTTGAACGGGACATACTTGGACTTAAAGGCATCCTTACTGTCCAGAGGAGCTGCGTGAAAAGTATGCTAATGAGAGTTTTGTGCATGATGTCAAATCTTCAACTGTGTACAAGCCAGAAATATGCTGGATAATAGTGTGCAGCACACCTCGCTGCTGAGCCTTCTGCCTTGGGTTGGAGCTGCCGTTGTGCTGTTCCTGAGGGGTTGGTGTTGCGTCAGCCGCTGACTGGGCTTCCATCTGGTTCAGCCCTTGAGCTGCAGAAACTCTTAGTCTGCATGTGCGAACGGCTGCGGAGCTGACGCATCTGGAGTGCTGCAGTCTGGTGCCGCTTGCGAACATAGACCGGCAGTTATGTGGCACGAAGGCCCCGTGCGAGCCTTGCACAGGGACCTGCGCAGGCATGGCTGCCTACTTTGACAGTTGGAGGCTTGTGCAGGATAGAATTTGGCTTGTACAAGCCTGCAGGTAAGGCTACAATGCGCAAGCGCTGTTCACAAAGCAGTGCAAGCAAAACCAGGCTTTTGCAAACGCTATGGCGACAACAATGATCAGGATTCCCAGCCTCCGTGCTTCCGACAAGCAATTGCAGACTAGAGGAAGAAGAGCCAACACCATCTTGGCATAATCTTCCGAAACGCCAGCTGCGTTGCATCAAACACAGCGGTAATCTGGCCGTGCGAATCCCCGTTGCATTTTTGGTCTTATTTTGGAAAAGCCCTGCAGTGACAGCAGCGGTAACAAGCTTGAAGCTGGGCATCGATCTCACACATCAGTGCATGCCTGTTTGGCCGAGAGTGTCGAAGTGACGGTTCCGACGAGGGACTTTGGCATGCACACTTGCTCTCATTTTGTTTCAGGCACTTACAGCCCATCGCAGCTCTGCCGCCGCCATCATACACGCAACAAGGGGCGTTGCCGCAAAACACACTCCACAGCTGCACAGCATGCGACCGTTACCGCGCAGCCCAGGTCCACCAACGGCCAGCTCAGTCCGCATCAAAAGATTGCCAAGGCCTTTGCTCCAGCTACGATAGCAAATCTCGGGCCAGGCTTTGACTGGATGGGCTGTGCAGTGGAGGTATGCTTAAAGCTCAAATAGAGCATATGCCATCCATGCCCAAGACATCTGTATGGTGCAGCTGCATCTTACCAAGTTATGGTTGTACTATCACCAAAGTATGCCCGCCACAGCTTTTACAAGCTATTTCGACTTGTTGCAGGGTGAGGGAGATGTTGTGATTGCGGAAGCCATGCCTGACCTTCCAGCTGGCGAGGTAGTCATAAAAAGCATCACTGGAGATGACGGCAGGCTTCCTCTAGTTGCTGCCAACAACTGTGTTGGCATTGCTGCCATTGAGACCATCAAGCTGCTCGGCAACATTGAATGCGGTGTCGCCCTTACTCTATTAAAGGTATGCTGCACTCAAACAATGCTGCTAGCTGTCATCAAAACACAACCTGGCATTTTTTTCAGTGATGGAGCTGGAATGCTCATGCATGTGTGCCTTCAGTCTGTGCCACATGTCAGCCCAAACAACATGTTACCATTCCATACTGGGAATTTTCACAGAGCTGTCAAGCAGCCTTGTCATCACATACAACACTGCTCTGAGTCAAGCATTTTGTACATATGCATCAGCGTAATGCTTCACATAGTATACACATACAGTCCACATTACTTGCGGACAGGTCTGTCAGCAGTTGAGCGCTATGAATTTCATGCCACATCCGCCATTATTGTCCACAATTGCAGCACAAGACTGGGCCTTGCATGCAAATGTGCAATGATTCATTGATGACATATTCAGGGCCTGCCTCTAGGTAGTGGCATGGGGAGCAGCGCAGCCAGTGCAGCAGCTGGGGCAATTGCAGTGAATGCCCTGTTTGGCAGCCCCTTGAGCAAGGAAGAGCTCATTCTGCCTGGCTTGGCATCTGAGGCCACTGTCAGCGGGTACCATGCAGATAACATCGCGCCGGCTTTGCTGGGAGGTTTTGTTCTTGTCAGGTAGAAATGTTTGTATCTGCGCTTTGCGGCTTTGTTTTTGTCAGGTAGAAGTGTGTCTGTCTGTGCTTGTATCTGGTGGGTTTGCCTTTTTGTGTCAAAGATGGTGCAATGGGCAGCATCAGAACAGTGCACCTCTGTGACCTCAGCATGCATGAATCATGTTGAGCTCAGACACCAGGATTCCGATATTGCATATGTTCAGTATACACTTGTCTTCTGATGTTGCATTGCAAATGGCCAGGCACATTCCTGTGCATGTATGTTAAAATAGCTTGCAATGGCCTGAAGCCTTTGGAATTTTCGTAAGCCCCTGCTCACAGTAGGGGAGTTCATATTGCTGATGAAGCACCAGCCTGCAGCTTTGTAGTCCTCTCGTCATGTTGGTGTTGCTTTCCGCAGGAGGTTGAAGCCTTTGGACATCCAACAGCTCTTGTTTGCTAAGGGTGACTTGTACTTTGTGCTGGTGAACCCCAAGTTTGAAGCCCCCACAGCAGAAATGAGGGCTGTGCTGCCCAAAATGGTCCCCATGTTGTCTGCCATCAACAACTCAGCCATGGGAGGCTCTCTGGTAGGGCACATTGTCATAAGATGCTGTTCCAGGACGTTTCAATCAAACTCCAACCTAAGTTTTATTATACTATCACAGTCTATCAAAAACTTTGTTTTTCAATGTATTTTATCTTTTTCTGCGCTCCTGCACCTTGTAGTTGTCCTAAGTGTGTTACAAGCAGGGTAGCAGAGTAGCAGAGTCCGCTCAAATGGGCCCAAACCACATGCAAAACAGTACGCCTCTGCATACAACCATGGCATGACTTCATGCACATCGTCAGAGGATTGCATCAACGAGCTGCTGAGCCCAATCACATCTATGCTCAATGCGTTTCAAGCATATGCAACATGAGCATTTGTGCTGTTCTGTTCTCACACTTCTCTGTCATCCGTGATTGTGTCTAATGGATAAGGTGGATGGCGATCCTGCTCCACTGTCCGTCATTGACACCTTGTCCCTCGCTGATGCATTGTTCATTATTGATGCTTCGTCCACCTGGCCGCCCTAGGTCTAGTCTCAATGGTGTTGCATTACGTGACTGTCAAAGCTGTCTTATCAGTAGGCCTTACAGGGATGCACAAGACAGGCTGCTCTGGAGAGACAAGACTTGTCTTGCACATACCTAGCTCATCATGAGCTGGAAAGCATTATGTTGTTGTTGTTATTATTATCATTATCATTGTTATTATTATTGTTGTGTTGTTGTCGTCGTTCTTATCATTATCATTATTATTATTGTTATTGTTATTGTTATTATTATTATTGTCCATTGTTCTTCTTATTTATTATTGTCATTAATGCATTGCGAATGGTGGCAGGTTGCTGGCATCCTGACAGGTGATGCAGCGCTAGTGGGCCAGTCCTTGGACTCAGATGTCATCATTGAGCCTGTGAGGGGCCCTCTGATACCCGGCTTTGCAGCTGTCAAGGCAGCAGCAAAGGCTGCAGGTATGCCCCTATCCCTCTTTGGCTTCATCATACATGTTTGCAGTCTTGCCATGTCACAGCCTAACTTTGCATTGCCTTGCAGAGTCTCTAAGGCATTGGGTATGTATGTCAAAACCTTTTTGACCACAAGCAGACAGAGCGTGAACTGTTGCATGTGCAATGTTGCGTGAGAAGATTATTGAGAAATTGCAGCAAAGAGAATATGAAATGATAAGGACAACCTGGACATCATGTGATTCGGCAACGTGCATGACATGTATACGTCCATGGCACTTATAGATGCCATGCCATTTGATGCATATTATGTACTCCATGGCATCACATGCACAGAGTGCAATGCCAGGTCAAAAGAGGTTTTTCATGTAAGGGTGCTGTTGCAGGTGCTTTTGGGTGCACTATCAGTGGAGCAGGCCCCACATGTGTGGCTGTGGTGGATAACCCAAAGCTGGGGCAGACAGTGGCAGAAGCTATGGTCAAAGCTTTTGAACAAGAAGGCAAACTTGAAGTTAATTCAGCCAGGGTTGTGCGCCTAGATCAGCAAGGAGCTCGTACAATATGACCAAAAGCATGTGTGACCAGTCCTACGGTGGAATCTGGATCTTCTCTGGAGTTCGCACTTGATGTGCTGGGGTGCCATGCTTGGTATGCTATGTCATATCATCCTGTGCACACTATACCATGTCACTTGTGACGGTTTACGCCATATCCAACTGTGCTGATGTGTTATGGCATTCAGTTTCCTTTGAAGTGATTTCTCAAGTGTGGACACCACAGTCGGCTAGTCAATTTACGCATTGATAGATACTGGAAAGGTTTGTAGTTCCTGCATGCTTATGTGCTCGCTCATTGGGTGTTTCGTGAGGGCAAGTGTGCTGTCACACAGAAACCACTCACCAGTCAGTTGTAGCAGCAACAAGACGTTTTGTCATTGGTGAGAAATGTCACAGCCTACAAGCTACACCATTTCTGGCTTTCCTTCAGATGCTGACTTTAGGCTCATGCATGCATGTGCCCATCTCAAACCACATCTTGTCATGCATGCATCCATGCCGACAATGAGCCAGCAGTTGTTGATACGCAACATTCAGACGCCCTTCCAACAAGCACATTGTTTGGGTGGTTTCGCAACCTTGAGCTGGAATCCAATCTATCAAGGGAACCTTAAGGTTGAGCTTTGACCGCACGCACTCAGCACTAGCATTGGCGTCTGCCTCTGCCGAGCTTCCCTGTTTTAGCTTTACAAGCAGGAGGTGTGATGACTCTGGCATCTTGCAGGGAGTCACTTTGCAGGCCAGAGCCTACTTGGACTCACAATGGTAGGGCGGTTGATCACCCAAATATGATCTGCAGCTGTCCAAAAGGCGAATTTTCACAAGTTCAAATGAAATCTTACAGGACCTCCAGACAACCTGCTCAACAGGGTTGTTGACTTTTGGACCAAACATGCTTGGTCTCAAATGGCATGTACTTCTGCCCTTACTGGAAATTGTAAAGTCCCCTGGCAACTTGCATTGAATGTCAAATCTACAGCACTTGTGGCATGCCACTCCATCTGTCTTTCTCCAAAACGTGGTGTGACAGGCGCAATGTGTCTTTTCGAATGTCTCAGCGGCAGTGCCAGACGCATGCAGATTCCGTGGTAGATCTGGGTAGAGCTGTGTTGCGCAAAGACGTTCCTTTGTTTCCTGTTTTCAGCTGGCGATGCTAAAGATGCCTACTGTAATATCATTCACCCTCAATGTATCATATGTCTTATGAGGCTGATAGCACATGCAATCATTCCTGTGACACTGAGGGACAGTGTCAGCTGCAAAACTGCAAGATGGGATTACACAGTGACGTCATGTTCATTACGAGCGTTGCAATCATCTGCAACGCTCGTAATGAACAGCTGTACTTAGCACCTAAAAGCACATGCTCACACTGAGCATCGGTGGTATCAATGACATATAACCACGCTTGTTGGAAATTGTACACTGTTAATGCACAGACACGCACACACACACACTTGCTAAGTCACAGCCCCGCTAGGTATGCCCTAAGAACTAGCACACCTAGACGACTTGCAGCATCATGTGCACAGCCAATCAGATGAGAGCAGCCTACTAGATGCCTGCTAGCTGATCTGAGTTTGCTGTGCACAGCCTTGATATGATCACGCCATTTCAACAGAGCAGAATGTTGATACAAAGGCAACGCAGACTGCTCCACAGCCACAGTCAGCACACCCTAAAGAAGATAGGCAGACATCAGACTCATTTCAACAGAAGTCAAATGAAATAGGACAACACAGCTTGTTTGAGGCATTGTGTTGTCAACTGCCGACATGCATCTGAGGGGACTTGTCAACAACGATCTCATTAAGGTTGTCTTCGAAACGGTCAGCCTCTCTTGCTTGCTTGGCCTGGTTGGAGCTGGACTTGGTAAGCCTTTGAGGATGGTTTTCAGCGACAAAACGCAGTGCAGGGATCAGGGCCTTCTCGCTCAGGTGGTCCTCCAGCATCTGCAAGAACGCCAACAAAGTGAGTAATGGTGACAATCTATCAGGCCGAGTACTGTTCAAATTGGATATCGGTGAGTGCTCTATGTCTTGTGACCAGAGCCACAGACTATGATCCTGCTGAGCAGATTAATACAGCACGTACACCTTGAAAGATCAGAGAGCTGGATTATATTCCCATCTGGAACAAAAGTGAATGCTGCGCACAAGCAGCATGACAAGGGTACCACCAAAAGAGCATTCACCACCCAAGCTCTCATTTTTGCGCTTGCAGTCTCAAAGCATGCAGTGATGCCTCCCGACACTTGAGACAATATGTCACATACTTAGGCTTACACCCTAAACCCTGAAACCCTTACATAGTAATAACAGTGTTAGCACCTGCCCTTCGGATGCAGGCTCAGCACAACTGCCGACACTGCCCCACCCAACCATGGGCAGCTCCACATGATCAGTATTGTGCTGTTTGTTCATGATGCAGCAGTACAGTCAAACGTAGAACCATGAGCACACACTTCTGCCTACGCAGCTTACCCTCTTGGAGACGAGAATCCCTTCGCCCACCACCTCCCTGGGGCTGACCCACACAGCATCCCATCGCTTCTCTATCTTGTGGCCCTCTTCTCCAGACTTCCTCTTCTTCCTGACCTTGATGGGCCGTAGGAAGATGATGCGGCCAGGGGGGTACATGTTCAAGGCCCGCCCCTTCCTCTCTTGAGCCACATGATACCTGCAGCACCACAAAATACTACAATTTCACCAAATTCCTCGATAGGAGCGGTAGAAACCATAAATGAGGCAATACTGCAACTGTATGTTTGCACCCAGATGTATCACCCACATGTGTATCTGCATTTGAAGCTGCCCTGAACATGTATGGTGCATAAAGTGTTGCCCTGGATATGTGTATTGCATTACACGTTGCTCAAGGGGCACTAGGCGACATCGTTGCAAGCCTGTCAGCCAGCCACACTGAGCCTAGCAGACATTACGTCAAACTAGCCTTCCAGCAGCATACCACAACTTGACCAGTAACACATGTGACTCAACATATGCTTGAGAGGTGACAATTCAAGCCACTACCCCTGGTTTCCCAACAGAGCATAGGACCACAGCAAGACCAGTGAAACATGTGACTCAGCATATGCTCGAGGGGTGACAATTCAAGCCACTAGCTCAGGTTTTCCAACAGAGCATAGGACCGGACAATACGGTGTATCAAGTTGAGAGGGTGTTCTCAAGAAGGGAAAGCACCTTTCCAGGACGGCACGGGCCTCCCTTGGGATTGCTTTGTAAGAGCAGAAGAGGGCATCTGGAGCAGGCCGCCGCTCCTTCCACCACCAGCCCCCCATGATCACATGCAGTTTGTGATACCTACATTGACAATAAGTTTACATAAGTTAATCAATTAATAACAATAACAATAACAATAATAATCATCACGACTTTCTGGCTCATGATGAGCTGGGTACATGCAGGGCAAGTCTTGTTTCCCCGAATTGATGGATGCATCACGTGTCAACAACATGCTTAGGAAAGTAGACATACTGAATGGTTGAGACTGCAGATCTGATGATCAACCTCTGCAAGTGGCGCTATCCACCACCAATGCATTTTGCTACAATGCATGCACACTGTATGTAGAACTGCTGCCAAACAGTATACAGTGAGTACAGCATGTGAGGCAAACAAAGAACCAAAAGCCGGGTCTGCAGTCCTCATCCAAGTGATGACTCAAGTGCTTCAGACAATCACCAGGGCAACATATCGTGGCTTTATCTTAAAGCAATTATAGGATACCATCTTTGTCATACATCTATCACATCACATGTATACAAATCATGACTATGTGCACGCCATGAAGGAGTCTGTCATTCAGGCAGTCAGTGGCTTTTGCATGCTGATGGCATGATGTGACACAACGCATGGTGCATGGCAATCGATCCTCGTTGCCTCACCTGCACCGTGCCAAAGCTGCGACCATTTCATCCATGAGCCTGCTGAGATTGTTGACAGTGCCTCTGCTGACCATGTCCTTGCCCACCACCAGACTTGTGCAAAAGGTGTCCAGCACACGGTTCAGATTCCGGCTCACCAGCCCACCTGGCGGGTTGAATGCCCATGTGCGCACATCTGCAATGCAATGCATGTGCGGTTGGACATGTCAGCGCATGCATGAAAGCAGGGCCAGCTGCTTCACTGACCCAAGACATTGTCTTCTAGACAAGGCACCTTCAAAGTCTTTCCTCCAGTCAGATGTTCTACACAATGCTCTACACAACGTTGCACACAATGCTCTACACATTACTGTACGTGATCACCTACACAACCCTGTACTCCATGCTCTGCATAACAATCTACACAGCCCTAAGTGGCATGACTGCCCTGCACCTGCATGGCTAATTCGGCTAAAATGTGGATTGCATTACAATTTAAAGGCCCACCTGGGAATCTGTCCTTGAGTTTGAGCCCTATGAGGGCTGCTGTGCCAGCTCCCAAGGAGTGACCCGTGATGACTAACTGGTAGTCCTTGCCATCAAGGGCCTTGGCCATCTTAGCCCCCACCCCCTCCCCTGAAGCCTCATCCCTGCACAGGTTGGGTTCACAACGTTTCAAACGTTGACCCACACTCTGAAGACCACACTAGGACATCTGAAATTCACTGCTCAGAACGTTTATACTGTTGCATCTCATGCGAGCCAGATTAGCTGTGTGGAGCTGCTAAGTGACTAGAACTACAAGGTAACAGTCACTCAGCAAAAGAACACAGCTGGCCTGGCTTGATTGAGGTGCAACACCCCTGAGCATTGAGAGCTACAGTTGAGATATGACCGTTGAGTTTGTCACATCTGTAAGGCCTGCCTGATACCTCGTGTATACAGCAATCATGGCAAAGCTAGAATGAAGGACACTGGTGAAAGAGACTTGCCAATAGACTCCCAATGAGACGCCTGGATGACAGCCTTTTGATTGTCATCCCAGCAGCCAGGGTGGAGACAAATCCAACGGGGGCAGCAAGCATACACATTCAGACAAACTACCCTATCTGAGAGAATGCATTGGCTTACTCCTGATTCTGGTACTCTTCGCCGTGCAGCAGCGTCTGCAGCACTCCGTGGTCCTCCATGTCCTTCAAGATGGCTTCTGCTGAAGCTACCATGCCAGCATGCCCAAACACTGCTCCTAGAGCACCATGTTGCTTCACATAATCCTGCACAGACTTTGGCTGTTCTATACTCTTGCTTCTGCACAATGCCCATAGGGGCAACAGAGGGAAGAGCAGGTCGTTGATTGGTTCTTGCATGTAATGATCAAAGGGAGCCCCAGCACAACCGTGGCGTGGTACAATGAAACAAAAACAAAGCGAGAAGAAAATTCGAACGAAGAAGCTGCAGTGCGGGCTATTGCTACGCAGCAACAGCAGGCCAGGCACAATCCCAGAGTGACAACAGGTGCAAAAGAAAGGTGAGAGCGGGGGGGGGGGGGGGGACCACTCCATTGGACCAGAGCAAGTATGTACACGATCGTGACGCTGAAGGCGCACAAGACTGCCTCAATGACCAAAACAAGCCACGTCTTCACAGGGTTGGACAGGGCCTGTGGAATCAGGTGGGTGACCCCCAGTAGGCCCCTACGGAGCAGAGGGCATGCCCTGATATGCCCTCTCACAAGAGATTTAAATACTACACAAAGGCTGGGTTTGGAAGGGCTGCACGTGCCCAATTTGTGTCCAGACAGGGCAATGGCTTTTGCCTACGCAGGTGTTAGGGGGGCAGGTGGGCCCTGGGCAGCAGAACAGGAGCACAAAGTACAAATTTGCTATTATAGTTATGATAATGGTTGTAGAAAGTAAAAGACATAGAAAGATGAAAATATGAATGATCATCAACAAAAACTTGTGAAAACAACCTGAGGTACCCAGCTCTCCATAGGCTCAGGATGCACCACAGCATCTGTCACCAGATCTGCTATACTCTGAGTGCCTCTGATGGCCACCACAACAGACTTCTTCTCCCTGCACATCAACAAATCACCGTAAAACAACATCAAGACTGGCTGTGAGAAACCGAGTCCTGACTGTAAAACATCAAGACAGGGCCTGACAATCCGCAGCAGACCCCAGGGCATCCCAGAGTGCATCAGGGCAGAATGGCAGGGCAAAGCCTGCAAACACCCTTTGTTACTCTACAACACGATGGATTTGAATGATGGTGAGTTGGCTAAGCATGCTGTCAATGCCTGACGCAGGGTGCAAGCTGTGCATCAGCTCTGAGCACAGGGGGGAGCGCCCATCTCAGTCAGTGTTCTGTCTGTCTGTCTGTGGCAACTATATACAGAGGGCAAACAGCAATCTGCCAACAAAGCAGTCACAGAGGGCAGAACAGCAGTCTGTCACTGAGCATGTCTCTCAGCATTAAGCTGGATGCAGCACACTCCATAACACTGTGGCACAGGGTACATCACTCCAAGCTACTCAACCGCAGCTGTGCAGTGCATGAAAAAGCTTGCAGCAGCAGCTTACTTGTCCAAGATGATCATGTAGGGCAGGTGAGACAGTGCTCTGTTGTCGTGGCTCCAGTACAGCAGCTCGTCCGGCTCCAGGTCTGCCAGCTTGATGATGTCAGCTGTGATGGTGTCGCCTGTGATGACCTTCTTAGCACAAATTCCACATGTCACCGGTGACCGCTGAATAGCGCTGCAAACAGGGAAACCAATGTGAGATTGTCAGATCAATAGACCTTGTAGGGATGCTCAGAACAGACTGGCTCTGGAGAGACAAGACTTGCCATGCACATACCTAGCTCATCTTGAGCCAGAAAGCATAAGCACCATTTTGATCATTATCATCAACATTATTATTGTGAGACATGATTGCTGTGTCCGTGTGGCAACAACGTATGCTTGTCACGGCTACATAAGGCCAGCACAACGTATGCAGTTCCTGCAGAAAAGGACTACCAGTCTGACAGTCAGAGCAGAGCAGCCGACGTGCGGCGCCTTGCATGCATCCAACTCTCAGCAGCAACACACTCTCAAGAGCAAACAGACAGGAGCAGCAGACGTGTTAAAAGGCCTGTGGTGAGCAATCATGTGTGGATAAAACGAGCAGTGTTCAGCCAAGTTGAGCGGACAGTGCAAGCCGTGTGGTTGACAATGAAAATAAGGCACAGATGTGATGCAGAGCCAGGGGTAATGCAGCAGCCAACAGTATGTAAATGGGTCAAGATCAACATACTGCAGCAACATACTGCACGGTACATTATGCGTGAACACCTGCAGGCAGTGAGTGCCAGCACCAGTGCATGAAGGGTCACGCCGCACAAGTCAGCATAACCACAAACATCACAACCTGAGGCAAATGCCTCAGCAAGGGAGCTGCATGCTGAATGCGAACACGTCTGACTGGCAAGCACAACTGCTGGGAGGGGACCATACTTCTTCTCAGGGTGGTCAGTCACAGGAATGATGGCATAGGCTGCCACAGCGTACTTGACGTAATGTGTGGCTACCTCCAAGTCATCCAGCTCCACAGCGTTGAAGCTGCCTGCAACACAAACGACAGAGCATTCACATGTTATGTCCTGACAGACATTGTCAACCATAGTTGTCAGCAGCAACTTGTTCATGGCATGGCGCCAAAAAGGTTCGGACATGCAGCGCAATAGACAATCTGGTGCAGAGGTAAAAGCCTGCATTGGTGTTGCGGTTGCGTACTGGAACCTCAGGACTAGAAGTGATGTGCTGCAAGTGAAGTGTTCAAGAGAGCAAGCGAGGGCAACATCAGGTGTCATAGCAGATCTGAACACAAACACTAGCACACCTGGACGTCAGCAAGACAAAGAGCTCCACAAGAAATAGCAGCCAGATTACACAGCTGTGGCCACTTCCTGAGCTGTGCCAGCAGCACTGGGAGCAAGCACTTCCCGAAGCAATTGATTCATTCATTCATTCACTTATTTGCTCACTCTTTCCTTCCTTCATTCGTTCATCCCTCACTCACTCCATCAAACACTTCTGTTCTGCCAGGGACAGGTACCTGGAGTCCTGAGTCCTAGCTCCCTGTACGAGCTCTGTCCTGTTTTGGCAGAGGCAATGACTCACCAGCATAAGCCTTGGCAGCTTGCTTTGCAGTCAGCACCTGCTCCATTCCATCCTCCCCATTATCTATATGCCTCAAGCCCTCTGCCTGTTCGGAAGGGGTGATGACAGTAGGAAATTTGAAGGAGATCTGGCGCTCCAAGGGGACAGCAAGCGAGGCAGCTCGGCCCATGTCATCTGTTGGTTTGCTGTCAGGTCCTATCAGGTCTGACTCCCCAATGTTGGCAAGCTCTGGGTGTGATGTGTCTGTCAGAGGCACTCCATGGTCGTCCACAATCTGCAAAAACAAGAACATGGTAGGGACGATTCGCCTGGCGCTTAGGCACACTGTCTGTACTTGAATCAGCATCAGACCGTAAGGAGAACTGTACACCAGCCAAGTGCTGGCTTTGCATGGCGTTCAGCTGCAAGTTGGATGTGTCTGGTGTAGTACGCATCCACATGATGAAGAGGTAATCTCCGTGATGTTTTTTACCATGAAAAGGAAAGTGATGTGTTCCAAAGACATTGGAGTGTCTGTTCTGCTGCATTGGTGTGAGGCTTGCCTGCACTTTGACAGACACGTACAGCGCCTTAGTGTCTTTCACTTGAGCTGCTGAGAATTTCTATGTGAGTTCACTTGGTATGATCACAAGAAAAATGAAATCACAGAGCACAAGCCTGCTGTTGCTGGTAAGGTCAGTTTCAGGACACTCAGATGGCTAGGGCTTCTTTTCCGTGTGCCTTCCAGTACAGCTTTTGTTTGGTCAATTGTCAGGGTCTGATATCGTAGGTCTTGATACGGCATGGCAACTTACAACACATGCTGATTTGATTAGTCTACGCAAAGGCTGCACATGATGGGACAGGATTTCAAACACAGAGCTTGCAGAAACTTGATCTTGCCTGTACATACCTAGGCAAGCCCTGCAGCCTAAGTGGAAAGCATGTGATGATGATGATGATGATGGTACTCAGCACATCACTATGCTCAGCAGCTGCAGCTGCCACAAGCAGATTGCCACAGACAGAGCAACTCCTGGTGAACAACAAGGAGGCAGAATGACAGGAGCAATGTACAAGCAGTAGGTTGCATACCTTGCCACTGTAGGTGGTATGCTGCAAGGAGAGCTCACTGGGAGCTCCAAGTGCACCTGATGGCTCATTCATGCCTGCCTGCAAGAGCCCTGCTGTGGGGACGCCGTCAGGCCCCAGAATCATGTAGTCATGCTCTGATCCCACTGACTCTGCTCTCTCAAAGCCGCTGGGTGGATCTGTACCATCCAAGCCGACAGGCCTTGGGACAGAGCCATTGGCGTCTGCAAGCACCTCTGGGTCAATCTGGCTGAGACTGACTACAGTGGGAGCTCTTTCGAGCGAAGCAGCGGCAAAAGGCGTCACTATAGAGCACTCAGAGTCGCTAGTTCGTCGGCGACTGTTTGGCTGCCCGTTTTCAATGCCGTCGTCGAGAATGGCGTAGCCTGACCCGTTGGCATTGACTGTGCGCTTGGAGCCCTTCGATGATTTTCGCAGCTGCTCGTCTTCGGCGGGCTCATCGGCGGTAACATGTTCGGCAGCAACTCCGCCGCTTGCATGGGTGTCTGCATGAGGCAAAGCATTGCCTGTGTCCTGCTTGCTCCGCCGCTCTTGAGTGCGCTCCAGAGGAGACGTTGCCTTGTCAGTGTTTGATCTGGTATGCGTGTCCACCTGGTCAATGGTCTCGGCGGTCTGCTGGTACCCCTCAGCGAACTTCTTCTTCCACTCCTCTGGATAGTTGTCTGGCATGGCAACAGGTGCGTGGCCATTGGTGTCTGGGTTCAACTGGCCTGACTTTTGATGCCGCTTTGCAGGAGGTGCCTCAATATCTTCTTCCCCTTCAGGAATGTCTGGCAAGCTCTTGTCGTCGTCATCATCATCCAAATTGCTCCCTGAATCAGAAGGGACCGTCGTCAGTGACAGTGTGCATTGCAGCTCAATGCTTGACAGCACTTGCACGCTTCAAGCAGTGCTGGGAGGCATCAATCATGCATGACAGTTGAGCGAATGGCATGAGGAAGGCTGTGAAGCATTGCATGCTGAGGCAAACATTGGCGACCTGAAAACAAGCAATCACGGCTGCTGCATCAGCAACACAAAGTGAAGCATCAGATTGCTGCTTGCATTGTGTGCTGCGCTATGCCTACAGACACAGCCACAGAAAGCCAAGATACGGCCCACAATGAAAATCAAGCATGCAGACAGCATGCAGGTACTGCCAACAGCCACTCACGTTCATCCATGCTTGCTGTATCCAGATCTGACACCTGATCAGTGGTGGTGGATGTAGCAGCATTTGACGCTGCTTTCATGATGGGATTTAGCGCCTTCTTGATGCGATTCTTGCGCCGCCGGCGTTGCGCTGCTGCTGCTAACACCAAGGCAGCTGTAATGTCAGATGGAGCTAAGTCCACATTGCCAAACAGCCCTGATATCCACTGAGCTATGCTGGGTAGGGGAGCTCCCCTGAAGGCACAAAGGAAGGTGTCAGGGCCAGCCATGCTGATGTTGGGGCAATTGAAGGCAATGCAAGTGCCGCTGATAGGACAGGAAAACTGTTGCACCTGCAGCGCATTGAGAAAGCACAGCACATAACACAAGAACGCGACTCAGCTATTGTTGACTTGCAGGGATAGCTGCAGACTTGGCTGCTCAGATATTATGCAGCCTGCTGTTCAGACTAACATAAAGCTCCAGACAGGTTTGCACTGGTAAAGGTGAGCAGCTACGATAAGTAGCAATTACAAGTGACATTGTTCTGTGACAGTGTTTCAAAGTGTGCTGTGTGATGCTAAAGAATGGCATGCATGCCATCTTGTTATGTGCTGCATGGTGAGGCGGATTGGTCTGCGCTGTGGATCATGCTGAAATGTGTATGATGCATTGTGATGCACTGTCCCATGCTATGCTGTGTGGCGGTGCTGATCCCTGACTGATGCACCATTGTGTGTGCATGCAGCTATGCATCGGTGTGCTGTGCTGCTCTGCGTCACAATCAATTTTGCTGCGCTGTGCTTTGCTGTTTTGTGTTGTGTGGCGTCGCCATGAGCGATTCAGGAGTTGTGGCACAATTGCAAAGTTGGGCACAGATGTACCTTCCGTCCACATCTTGTTTCACATCCTGGGCGCATCCGCATAGCCAAGACACACACAAGCAGCGTTTCTCCCAGTTTTCCTGCTTGCTGTGCTCTGGAAAGGCATTGTAGATGCTGAAGACAGCAACACTGCAGAGCATGCAGAATGGAATGTGAAGACGCATCAGTGAGGCATTGTCAAGCTGGTCAAATTTGAGCAAAGGCTGACGCGTGAGCAGGTCGTCTGTAGAATCTGATGCGGCATCAAGAGTCTAAGGCGGCAAGACTGCATGCAACCACACAAGCCAAATACAAGACAGATGCTGCAGACACGACAAAGATGAGTATCTGCCGTGACAGCTGACTAGGTAGGCAGGTTCAGGTAGGAGCATCTGCTTGATCAAGGCAATTCAAGGTGGAAAATAGGTATGTTGTGTGACCCTTTTTTCTCACAATGTGGGTGCTTACATGAGAAGGGCCGTGAACGCCCATGTTGAGTAGGTCATTGACTGTGCAATGTGCACCACTGAGCGGCCCTCAGACCCAGTCCAGCAACCAGGGTACTTGTTGTGCACAATAGCTGTCCCATAGACTGCATGGCAAGAAGTTAATTGAGTATATGCAACTCACGCACAGCTTTAAGGCAACAAGACAGGATGTAAGCTGCACAGAACTCAGACAGCATTGTGTTTGGCACCAAAAGATCTGTGCATCATGGTGTCCACTGTCCTGAAAGTGGCTGTGCAGAAAGTGAGCGGCTGAAAGTACATACTTGCAAACGCAACCTGTGCTACCCACAGGAAGGTCATGACATACAGCAGTGGAATGCATGCTTTCCTCTTCTGTACTTCCAATGGTGTACCTGCACAGCAAGCATGTTTCAAGCAGATCGGCAGCCAAACTGCTTTCTGCAAGCAGACCTGCAGCTTTCAACTTAGCTCTACAGTACCTCGACAGCCCACGTAGAACAGTGCTACTTCAAAGATCCAAGATAATGAATAGATGGCCAGAAACCCGCCACAGATAGCTTGATATTCGCGGCCCGTCGTGTGACACTTGAGATCAGGCGAGAACACATGGTACGCCCCGACCAGCGGCCCAAAGACAATGATCCAGATTGTATGTATGACTATCGCAAACAAAGCAGGTATCGGCATCATGTCGGTGGCCATATGCCACCGCCTGCCATATATTTTCAGTGCCGGCATTGTGGATGTCTGGCCAACCACTGCCTGGCAGCGTTTCTAGCAGGGCTGGCTATGCACTGCCGACGGGTGACATGACGCCTGTGCAGGGCGAGGCACAGGTCGGCATAAGTTCTCAATAGCAACGTCAGTGACTCAGCGACGTAGCGTCGAAGAAGTGAATTAAGCAGCAGTCGCGTAAACCTTTCAAACAGTGTCGCCCTCCCTCGCTTACGGGTTTACACATGCCCTCTGCAATGGACAGTTTTAATGTAGACCTGGCACATATGGTAGGACCAACCCCGAACTTGATTGATGGCAGCAGCATCAACAGCAGACTCAGCAGCAGTCCCAGCAAATCATGCAGGAAGTTCTTCAGCAGTTGCAACTGAGATTTCCCGGAAAGCTAGCCTTGCATTTTACCAACAGCCTTGCCTTGTACCAACAGCAGTTATGCTGCTGAAACGCCACTGAGAGAAGGCTACAAGTCAGGTTTGCAAGTTCATTGGCTACATTGCAGTCCTTGAGGTCATGCAGAATGCAGCTGGTGCTATACCAGCATATTGGCCTGCAGGCGCAAGCCTGCACGAGGTAGGCCAAACTCAGGACGACACTTAGCTAGTCACTAAGCTAGACAGTGTGAGAACAGCAACTGAGACTGACTGTGCAGCTCAAATCCAAATCTACACAGGTCATCTACCAAATGCCCAGAATTATTGATTGCCTGCCACAGCACTACAGCTATGCATCTAGAACTAGACCCCTGCACTTAGGCACAACTACAAAACAAGATACTGTCATGGGTTATGAGCAACATAAAAGTGTGCTAGTTTTAGGAAAGCAACTTGTGTAACGTCGCAACAAAGTGCATGCCAGTACTAACGCCATACAAAGACATGTGGAACTTCATGAACCGGTTGATCCAAAACAGCATTGCAATTCAAGGCCCGTAGTAAGCTGGGACCCATGTGCCATGTATGCCATACCCCACAGGACTAGCAAGGGGCAGCACAGCAATTGGCCCTGCCTCAATGTCAGCAGCATCCAACAGCACCAATTCACTGCGCTGCAACTGTGCATCAAATCCTACTGACAAGATCCACCCATTGTCTTCCCGAATGCCTGCTGCAACGCCATCAACATGACCAACAGAAGAGGAAGAGGTGTTTGAAGCCTGAGCAGCCAGGTCATGCACATGTGATCCCGCATGTGACGTACGTCTCTGCTCTAGTGGGTTCAGGCCAGGGTCATCAGACTTGTCACGAGGGATGAACTGGGGTTCCCCCATGAAGTAGTGGCTGCCCTTTGACCACAGCTGCATGTGACCAGTGTGTAGATCATACCGAGCTACCGACTGCACAGGCAAGTTTTGTGTTGGGTGCAGAGCGGCGCCACCATAGATGTAGCGTGCTTTCCTGCCTGCAGTCGCCACAGGCAACAGTGTATCAGCACAAGCAGCACAGCCATGATTGACTGATGTTGTGCGCTGTGAGTGTGTCATGGTGTGCTGCATTTGTTGGATGATGTTTGATAGATTCATATAACAGGATTTATACATCAACAATTGAAGTGATGGTAGTAAAGCCAAAAGCAGCAGCAGCATCAACAACAAGTCTATCAGACAACGCAGCACTTGAAATTGATCACGCAGCAAAATCTGTCAAGCAGAATACATTTTCTTGCACGTGTGAATGACGTCAGGTCACTGCATGCAGATCACCATCGGGGGCACTATGCTGCTGCCTCATCACTCAACATGCTTTGCAACAGTACACAGAGTTAAAGCTGTTGCAGTGCAAGAAGTTGAAGGGTGGTCCATGCAGGTGAACGCCTTGCAAACGACAGAGCTTCAGACAGGCGCGTATGCAGCACATGTCATCACATCTGTGTCACCTGCATACGCTGGGTGCACTGAGGGGAATTCAAAGGCACGCCTGCAAAGGCATTGCTGCTGATGGCTTCCATCTGCCATATTGATGTCATACCGCCAAAGCTGTGCAACAGGTTGCTTGGCCATGTCTACCTCCTGCACACACAGACAGACATCAGCAAGCAAACTTCACAGTGATGCTGCATGCTTTGATGACACCTAGGCTGTAAGCCTTGCAGGACTAGGAAAGCCCATGTTGTGACAATCAGGATCATCATTGCAAAACGTCATCAGCCATGCATGCCTTGATGACTTGCACAAATAATAGGAACAATAATCTTAACGCTTTCCGGCTCATGATGAGCTAGGTATGTGCAGGACAAGTCTTATCTCTCCAGAGCAGCCTGTCTCGTGCATCCCTGTAAGGCCTGCTGATACAACAATGTTCGTGTGCGACTTGCACAATCGCCATTCACAAATGACCAACCACAAATGTCCTACCACATATGACCTTCCTTGTCCAGCTGCTTGCGCACTGAAGTCTGGGAACTCATCATAGCGTACACAGATGATGACCATGCAGTTGGTGTCTGGGTCAAAGTAGGAGTTCCCTTGATGGAACACAAATCCAGGTTCAACCTGCACAATAACAGACGCACCGCCTTGCCAATCATCACCTCATGGCTGTTAAACAAGTATTGCGCCAACTGTTGATGAAAGTTTGGATGCAACATGGCGAGGCACATATGCAAAGTGATTGACATGCCCCTGACAAGTGCACTAGTAGGATGGCTAAAACTGCTTTTGAAAGGATACACAACATGCATAGGCCTTACAATGTGGCGCTGATGTAATGCTGCAGCATGGGTAAAAAGAGGACGTCAGTGCTGTTACTGCAGAAGAGCAGCAACTCTGCACAGGAGCAGAAAAGCTTTGCAGCGCATTCACCTCACAAACTTGATGACCTGGTTGATGAAACAGCCTTGAAGCTGCGTGCTGACTATGTTGCTTGATGGGCCGGCCAGAAGCTCCATCTTTATCTACAGCGGCGTCAGCACTGGTGTTGCTACCATTGGTAACACCATTCCCAGATGGGCTGACACAAGCACCATGCCCATCCTGCTCATCACTGCCACCATTGCTGCTGTGAGCTGCGCTCTGATGCTGCTGCTGCGGCTGTCGTTGCTGGGAAGCAGCATCGGCTTCAACTATGGGGCGTTTGAGCAGATGCACCTCAGCAGCTTTGTTATCTATCCATTTGACTGACGCTGCAGCGCTGACTTTGCCCAGCAGGAATGGCGCAAGCTCCAGCTTCACAGGGTTCTGGACCAGGACGTAGTGGGTAGGGGTCAGGGCGAAGTCATGCAAGAAGGTGTAGCCGGGGGTTTGGTGCTCTAGCCTACAAACCTCATTTCCATCCTGTGGTAAGACACAGAAGTGCTTCACTACTTGCATGCTTCTGTTGCTGCCAGTGCGACAGACGATAGAGCAGGACAAAGGATCCACATGTGCGGCATGTGGGGGAGATCTGGGGGGGAAAGGGAAGTCGGGGTGAAAGAGGCATCTCTCCAGAGTTCGAACTTTGATCAGGGGGTTATTCAGGTGGCTCAAGCAATGGAGATTAGACTCTGGAGAATGATCAACAACAACTAAAGGTTCATTTCTGGCCTGCGCAGACTGACCTTGTCAAGCTCAGAAAAGGTTATCACAGTCTTCAAGGGCAGCTTCAGCTTGCCAGATAGCAGCGCAGGGCCATCTCTCAAGGGAATGAAGGACAGCCTGATCTGAAACTTGAAGAAGACCAGCCTGCCTGCCATACAACAGCCACTTTCACTCTTCAGGCAATTAGCTTCAGGGTGATGCAATATTAGCTGCTGCTGGAGGCCACCATTGAACTGGCCCTCACGCAAAAGGTGCTGCTGCTGCCATGCATGCAATGTGCACACAGCTGGTTAAGCTTAGAGAGGCTTTGATGAAGCCAAATATGCTATGGTTCCAGGCAGCTGGTTGCAAGCAAGGAGTGCAACCCTACCCGTGTCTGGGTCATATCTGGGGTGTGCAGTGACAGCCTCCCCCCCTAGTTTGAACTCGCCCCCATGCTTGCGCCCCTCAATCCCCAAAGCTCTGAACAGCCCCTCTGTAGTCAGACAATGCATGCAGACCAACCTCAAAACTCAAGAGCAAGACATAAATAATCTTCATTGAAGCTGTATTTCTAGCTGACATGTTTTGATATTGATTTGCAGTATGCTGTGAAATGAACCAACAATAACAGAAAGCAGCCTTGCTGAAGTGACAGACAGCCAAGAGGCTCACCTGACAGTCGATTGGCAACCTTGCCAAAGTGAAAGGAAGCTCCAGGCTTGACAGTGCCCCCAAGCAAGTCTGGGCCCAGGGTCTGTAGGGTGGTGGGGTCCATGGCTGTGGGCTGTGCAGCCTCAAACAGGGCGAGCAGTCTACCACCCCAAAGCACAACGCTGGTGTTGGCTGCATTTTTCATGAAGATGTCAAATGCATTGTGCCTGGCGCCACCGGGACGCTGAGTGCCAAAAGAACCGCGGAAGAGGACCTTTTGCTGCGCAACCTCACTTTTGTACCTGGACATAGATAAAAGAATTAAATCTGTGCCGCCATCAAAACGCATAAGACTTGGCAGCGTAGGCGGTGAATATGGCGCTGCCTAGTCTGATGATTGCACACAAACGCATATGCTCTCTGGTAACCAGTTTGTACCGTCATCTGACAAGATGCAAGTCAGATGCAAGTCATTGACATGGGCAGGCAAGCTCAATGCACTGCAAGAGCTATCAGCTGGCATACAATCAACCAACACCAGTCTCACTCAGGAGTCTCCACAAAGCGGGCTCTTGCATAGGCTTTGCCATTTTTGATGGCAACGCTGATGATGAAACCATGGCCGTCAAATGGGTGAGCAAGTTCCTGGTTGCCCAGCTTGTATGTGCCGGGGCCGTTCCTGCGACCAATTCAGAGGACAAAGTGATGTTCTGTCAATGCCATCTAAGCTTAGTGCTGTGTGGTGCAGGCCCGGCGCAAAGGTGCAATGATTATGGTATTCAGCACTTGAATTACGCTCATTGCACACAGTACTGTGCTCATACATGTGCATGGCAAGATTTGCAGTACACAGGTCCTACTGTCAGGAAATGTTGTTGATGTGGGCATGCACAGGGTCATATGCATGAGAGCACTGGATAATTTTGCGCTGTACCGATAGTAGGTGCCAGTAAGCTCTGGAGGTAAAGTGCCTTGTACATCTATCCAATAGCCATCCACATGCTCCTTATGGTTGATGTGGCCAGTTGCCCAATCCCTGCATACAGTGGTTAGCTTTGGCTGGAGCTCAGTCTGAGAAGCAGCTTGAACCTAAGATCCTAGCAGCTGCTCAGGTGCATCCTGGACTGCTCTGGAGTCACAAGGGCTCCGGAGGCAGTGAGGCAGAACTGCTGTACTTGTGGTGCAGGTGACTGAGCTCAACCAATACCAGAAAGCCAATACTTGTGGACGGAAGCCTGACAGGTTTACCTCTGAGACCAGTCGCTGAGATCAAAAGTGCGTCCCCTCAACGAACCCTTTGCTGGCGAATCATCTATCGCTTGTTGCACCTCAATTGTTAGCATTGACGTGCGAGTCGCTGCGCACTCACTTTTGTGTCGTGGTGCAATAGAGCGGCTGGGCCGATAAATTAAGGGTCGCAGACGGGGCAATCGGCTGTAGCGAAACGACTCAGTGTTTGAAAAGTTGAATGCGGCTTCTGTTGCAAGCTCCCGTCCTATGCAATCGACCTGCGACGTCGTAAGACAAGCATGCATGAAACCAGTAAACTTGCAGCCTAGACCAGCACTGGGTTCGAAAGCTTTCCAAGCGGCGCGATTGGCGATGCAAGGAATCTTTGCAAGTGCACGAGTATCGTAAGCGCCCTCAAGCCACAAGCACGACAGGATTGTCTATCACTGATAGACAACAACAGTTGTCTTTAAAACTTTCACGTGAAAGCATTCATGCATGTGTTCATGCTGGATATTTGGATGTCAATATACACGGATACTTTGCAGAGCTTGGTGAAATGCCTGGATCATAGAGATGTTGTGTCAGATACAGTGTGCAGTCATGCAAGGTTGTGTTCATGCTTGTTGAGTATCACTTCGGTGTCAGCCCAGTGTGCATGATGTGCATTAGCCATGCTGGTGGTTGTTCCTTGTACAGCATCCAATTCCATACTCTCGATTCCAAACCCGTAATACAATACTGCAGGTGTAAAACTTCTCTCTCTGTCTCAGGCTTTCTTCATGCACTCAAAGTGGATAAAACGCTGCTATTTTCAGGTCATACTGACGCTTGTGGCTAGTACGGTCGTGTGCAAAATGTGACAGCAGTTCCAGTGTGATACCTCATGACAACCGACATATGTATGTCCATGCATGGACCCCAGCCCCATCAACTTGCAGGCCTGGTCAAATAGCACGCAAGCTTCTGGAAATCATGTCAGGGTTACTAGACCCTGCAATTTCGTCGTTAGTCATGACAGCAAGCTTACTGGGGTCCACGTCTAGCGAACCGTGACAGGTCAACCGGCTCAAAGCCAGCTTAAGCAGAGCAGGTAGACTTTGCACCCGCATCACTTGACTTGCGCATCAGGCGCGATGTGGAGGAAGAGTGCATCGCAGGCTTGCCGGTCTTTGCTGCAAAGTGTGTCTAAGTCGCATGCACAGTCATCCAGAACTTTTGGAACCTCGGGACAAGCATACCCGATCATCGATCACACCTACGATGCAATTGTAGTGGGAGCAGGAGGTGCTGGCCTTCGTGCTGCTGTTGGACTTTCCGAGAGTGGCTTGAACACAGCGTGAGTTACTGTTTGATGAACTTTTGGTACCTGACGTGTAGATTCGTAATACTTAATGCTATACACAGCATGTCGCAACGAGTGCTCCCCAGTACACGGTTTCTCACATATTCGACATAAACCCTGTTGTGACGTTGCAGGTGTGTCACAAAGTTGTTCCCAACAAGGTCCCACACTGTTGCTGCTCAAGGAGGTATCAATGCAGCCCTTGGCAACATGTCAAAGGATGATTGGCGGTGGCATGCCTATGACACCATCAAAGGCAGTGACTGGCTTGGGGATCAGGACGCCATCCAGTACATGTGTAGAGAAGCACCAAAGGCCGTTGTGGAGTTAGAAAATTACGGACTGCCCTTCTCTAGGACAGATGAGGGCAAAATCTATCAGCGTGCCTTTGGTGGTCAGAGTTTAGACTTTGGCAAGGGAGGACAGGCATACAGATGTGCCTGTGCAGCAGACAGAACTGGACATGCTATGTTACATACCCTGTATGGCCAGGCTATGCGACATGATGTTCAGTTTTTTGGTGAGCACCGGGCAATCTACCCATATACACACAAGCAAATGCATATATCAATAACGTCAACACAGCTGTGTTCAGTGTGCACAGTTGTTCCTAAGTGCTTTGGCAACATCATCTCAGGTTGCTATTCACATGATGTTCCTTGGTACTTGAACCATGTTTTTCTTATTGGCGCATGCAGCATTCACAATGCACAGTCTTTTTTGGTGATGAACATGCTGCCTGTTCCCTAGGCAGCTTGCCCTTGGTATGTCCCAGCTTCACTGCGTCAGCTCTGTGATTGTACAGAAAATGCACATCAGCCTGCATCTTCACCACTCAACCGATGCAACCATACTCACTGCTCATATCATGACACTGTGCTGCAGTGGAGTACTTTGCTCTGGATCTGATCATGGACTCAGACGGCACATGCAGAGGCATCATGGCCCTGTGCATGGAGGATGGCACCCTTCACAGAATCAGAGCCCATGAGACCATTCTGGCCACTGGCGGCTATGGCAGAGCCTACTTCTCTGCCACATCAGCACACACCTGCACTGGGGATGGCAATGCCATGGCTGCCCGTGCTGGCCTGCCCCTCCAGGACCAGGAATTTGTGCAGTTCCACCCCACAGGTAGTCTCTCGTTCCTTCATTCTTTCATTCATGTCTTCCCCTAGGGTCCTCCTGAGTAGCTTCCTCTATGTAGCTTCCTCTATGTAGCTTCCTCCTGAGTAGCTTCCTCTTTGAGGTTCTGTTCTGGCAGTCAGCAGGTACATTGCCAGCAACGTTAGTTCCATGCATACATGTGTTGTGAGCTTCAGGCTGCAGCCTCAGGAGGCTCCTTTTATGATTGTCAAATTGCATTTATTTTTGTGGCATGTGTTGTGGCAGCATATGTCACTTTTGAAGCTTCATGTCACATGTGTGCTGTTGTGAATGCCACCAGGCATGCGTGTCACATGACAGGCATATTTGCACACATGCTGCTAGGCTATGCAATGGCTGGGCAAGCAGTGTACCATTGTGCCCACCGAAATTGCATTGTTTGTGTACACTTTTCTGTGCTTGCGCTGAGCTAAGGCTGAAATGTAAGCCACAGGTGGACACTGTTGACCAGGTGCTGAAACTTTGCACTGGCTCTGCAGGTATCTATGGAGCTGGCTGCCTAATCACAGAGGGCTCCAGAGGAGAGGGCGGCATCCTCAGAAACTCAGAGGGCGAGCGCTTCATGGAGAGGTACGCTCCCACAGCCAAGGACTTGGCGTCCCGCGATGTGGTGTCTCGGTCTATGACCATGGAGATCAGGGAAGGACGAGGGTGTGGCCCTGAGAATGACCACATCCATCTGCACCTGAACCACCTCCCCCCTGAGCTTCTGGCCGAGCGCCTGCCTGGCATCAGTGAGACAGCAGCCATCTTTGCTGGAGTGGACGTCACCAAGGTGACTTCATTCTGCCACTCTGTGTGAGACGTGTTGAACCATGGCGACGCATGCATGCATGCATCTTGCGTGTGCGTGTGCTGTGTGCGCTTTGCTGGTTGAGCGGGGTGGAGTGGAAACAATCATGTGCATAGCAATCATGTGCGTAACGCCTCTCTGGTTCTGCATTCTTTGCACAACAAGCTTGTGTCGGCCCGTGCTGATGTTAGGGCAGACGGCTTGTGAGTATTGGCAAGCAACCTTGATGCACTGCACCACAGGCTGTACCCAGATTTGGCTATTGCAATGCTGACTTGCTGACTATGCATACAGGAGCCCATCCCAGTGCTGCCAACAGTGCACTACAACATGGGGGGCATCCCCACCAACTACAAGGGTCAGGTGGTGAAGCCCACCAAGGAGGACCCCAACAAGGTGGTGCCGGGACTGCTGGCCTGTGGAGAGGCCGCCTCTGCCTCTGTGCATGGAGCCAACAGGCTGGGCGCCAACTCCCTGCTGGACATTGTTGTCTTTGGCCGCGCCTGTGCTAACACAGTTGGTAAGCCTTTGGGACTTTCGCCTGTGTTTATGACTTTCGCCTGTGTTTATGACAAGCATGTCTACGGTGGGTTACAACCTGTCAGCCTAAGCAAGCAACTCAGACTGCAACCCTCATTTCCTCATTGCATCAGCCTGTGTGAGTCTTGCTTGTTATCTGTACGTCTGTCTTGCTCGGGCCCATTGCTGCTGTCTGTCACCAGATCTCTTTGCAACACTGGCAGGCACTGTACAATTTGCATCGTTGCTGTTCTGCAGTTGCTGCAGTTGACGGTTAATCTCAAAGAGGACTCTTCTACAAAGGGTGAATCTCTGTTGCTATTGGCTTCTCATAATGAATGGGTGCAATCTGAACTGCAGTTGCTGTGTTGTGCAGCCGAGCAAGTGCAGCCCAACAAGCCTCACAAAGATCTGCCTAAGGATGCTGGTGAGCACACAATTCAGCGGCTGGACATGATGCGCAACTCCAAGGGCAACCTCCACACTGCTGAAATCAGGCGCAACATGCAGCGCATCATGCAGGTCAGCACGTCACCTGGCAGCCTGCTCACCAGCTGTGCCTCTTGCATTTGCAACTGTCATGCGTTACAGTTTCCCACATCGCTTAAGTAGTGAGGCGCTGCCACAACAATTGGCCAGGGCAGTCAGAGCTTTCGCTGTCCTTGTGTTGCTAGCCACAAAGCCTTCACTGCATCATAGAGCTTGGCTGCACACACTATAGATCACAGCCCATTTGGGCAGTGCCCATGTTGACAGCCTCTTAGCCTTTGCTACATCATAGAGCTTGGCTGCACATACCACAGAGAGAAGGTCATCTCGGCTGTCCCCGTGTTTCTAGCCTTTGCTGCATCATACAGCTTGGCTGCAGATATCACAGAGCATGGCCCATCCAGAAGCGTCGTCACCAGGGGAAGGAGCATCTGTCAAAGAGTGCAGCTTGCGCAGCATCTGTGTCTGTCTCACTGCTCATGTGGCTGCATGCCTAGCAGCGCTACAGCCAGGCTCTCCAGCTCACTATGTCATGTTCGACCTGCAGAATGACGCAGCCGTGTTCAGGACCCAGGAGACTTTGGAGAATGGATGCAAGGACATTGACGAGTGTGTGGCCTCCTTTGAGGATGTGGGCATTCAGGACCGCAGCATGGTATGGAACACTGACCTGTGTGAAACTCTGGAGCTGGAGAATTTGCTGACCAACGCTGCCGTCACCATGCACTCTGCTGAGGCCCGCAAGGTAATCCCGATTGCTCTCTTGTTGACCACTTACCTGTACAAGGTCGTAGGTTTGCACTCGTCCTAACTGCCTGGTGATGATGTTCATGGAAAGCATGGTGCATCCAGTAGACTCGCATTCCTAGGCTGTCATATGATGCTGCACGATGTTGTCAAATGGCGTAGACCACACACACCTACTTCACGCTGTTGCAATGAAGGTTCATACACATTGTGTGCTGCATGTTGTTCCATGTGCATGGGCTCTTTGCATTGCTGCTCAAAGGGTAGAACCCAAGGCTTGCATGCTTCTGTTGATCCAGTTTTCAACCGAGTCCGCGCTGTGTGTGTGTGTGCGTGCGTGCGTGTGTAAACAAGAGAGAGGAAGTGTGTGTGTGTGTGTGTGTGTGTGTGCAGTGGGTCCATGCTGATTTTATCTGCCTGTGCTGCAGGAGAGCCGAGGAGCGCATGCACGTGAGGATTTCACCAAGCGTGATGACGAGAACTGGATGAAGCACACTGTTGCTTACTTTGACCACCTCAAAGATGGCAAGGACAAAGTCAGCATTGAGTACAGACCTGTACATGACCAGCCTCTGGACAAGGAGATGAAGCACGTCCCACCTTTTGCTCGTACCTACTAGGCTGTGGTTCTGTTGTTGTTGCCTGCTCAGGCGTTATTCTTTTTCCAGCAAGTCGTTTAGATTCTGTAGGTGTCCAGCCTGGTGCTACATGAAGCACACAGTGCTCTACATGCTGCAGCTTTGTCATCATGACTGCTCGTGCAGCTTGACACCACTCCTGTTTCGGTTACAATAGCCAGTGTGGTGACATTCATATCTGCCTGGGTTTTGGCCTGGTTTACAACCTGACCAGGGCATTGTTCAGCAACTGCTGAGTGACTTTGCTGCCCTGCTAGATGCTACACCTTTTGTAAGCTTAGTGCAAACCACTCCTCATCAATTTGTCAGAAATGCCATAGCCTGCTGTGTAGACCTCATGACTCTGCTCTGTCCCTCATGTACCGTCAAAGTCAAAAACAAGTACGCATGTGCATTTGGCAACTTTCGACCAACTTTCAACAACAATCTTGTCAATGATCATTGACAACAGCACCAAATTGTGCACGTTGAGAGCAACTTTTGAACTTTGAGAAAGTTCACAATCGAGGTGATACGTAAACGGAATACAATGCATACAAAGTGTTGCTGCCAAATAGTAGTGTATACACCATGTTTATGTTTCCCTTGAGTTGTACACTTGAAGGTGGCATCTGCCTAGCTTCTCCTTGCTTTCACTTTGCTGCTGAAGCTGCAAATCTTGAATCACTGACTGTTTGAACGACGACCTAGACAGCCCTGGCTACTGCTGCTGTGCAGCAACGCTCGCATGCATTGCTGTGCTAGCCAGAACTTGATTCTGGCGACCTTGCTGATTGACCAAAAGTATCAAGCTGCTCACAAGTGGTGAACCTCACGGCTCAAACAAGCAATGCCTTGGAGAAAGATATTGCATGATATGACATGTCATGCACTACACTGACTGTTTGCATGCACAACTTTGGAATGCTTGAGTACAGGTATGGATGGTCAGGACAACAGTATACATCTGCCGGGAGCGCCATCAGAGCCATCCAGCTTCAGAGGTAGGCAATGCACATCGTACAGGCCAGGCTCCACATGCGACAAGTCTAGTCCCTCTACAGGCACAATTCCCTGTACAAGCAGACAAGTGCCACGGTGAAGGCAAGGGTGAATGCGGGCCGCAACTCACATCCTTGGTTGCTGCCACAAGTCATCTCACAACTCCACAAGGACATGCAATACCTAATGTGCAGGACAGTGCACTGCACATGGTGGGCTGATTCATGACTCAACATGCGTACCATAGATGCATGCAGCACATGCTGATGGTACATCACAACAAGTGGGGTTCATGCTATCCTGTGATGCACTACTTGACAGGCACACAGACAGCTCATATGTAACAGACAGCAACACTGACATGCATGAAACCCAATTAGGTGGCACACATGTACAAGAGTAGTGTACAGTCATAGTCATCTTGACAGAGAGCAGCAGCCTTGCAATGCCACATGTACAATACAAACTGCGATCTGATAAGCACAAGTGCAAACTATGACAGTTCAGGCCATGACAATGGTCATTGTCATGGTCCGTCATCACAGGGGTTTACATTTATGATCTGTCTGTACTGCATGCAGCTCAGATGAGCTTGACCCGTGCTGAATTGCGCGTGCTTCATTGGCTGCTTGACCCAAAGCAATCTACCAGCAAACGAACGTTAGGCTCTTGTTCAAGCAGAGTTCTTGTTGCACACCACTTTCACCTGTGCTGTCAAGCTACGCTGCATGAGGAATCACAACTGACTCCACACCTCACAGAATCTGAGTACTGGATGAAATGAAATGCATGATATGAACCACAGGAGGGGGGCTTACTGCTCTCATGAGGCTCTGGTGAGCAGGTGCCAGCTCCTCGTAGGTTGCAATAGATATGTAGTCAATGCCCACAAACTTGATGCCAGCTGCCACCACCCAGTCAGCACCGTCCTCTGTCAAGGCAGTGTAATTTGACTCAAAGGCTGTCTGGTACATGAGTCTCCTGTAACAGCAGCAATGTCCAAGGTGGACCTTTGTGCTGTTTGCTAGTGATATCAATGCACTGAGTCAAAGCTGAAAGCTGAGGAGAGCTTTGTGGCTGCAGCAGCAGTGAATCATCACAGCGAGACCACACTTCTACAGTTGTTGCGGCCATTCAGCACTGGTCAGTCTGTTGCAAGAATGGGCAATAGTCAGGCGGCGCTGATGTATATGGTACCTGGCTGAGCTGATGGTCTTAAAGAGGACTCTCTCTGCGCCAGGTGGGATTGGAAGGGTCTCTAACAGAGCTCCTGCATAGAAGGTAGGGTGGTGGTCAGCAGTGCTTCAGCATTGCTTCCTAGGGCGGCAGGATGCTCATCATGTCAGACTCACCTGTGATGTTGGTGTTGTGAGGTATGTCCACAACAACAGCAGGACCTGCAAGGCGCAGCATGAAGGTTGACTTGGCTTGCATCACACCCAGGAACGTGTGAACACGCCACTGTACGCACCATTCATGATGGAGAGCTGGATCGCTTCTATACCACGGCCTGAGTCAAAAGCCTCTTGCAAAAAGTGGCTAGGAGCATCAAAGTGCGTGCCAGTATGCACCACCATGGTCAACTTGGACACGAATGCTACGCCTCCTTGGTCTTGTCTTTCAACCAGCTCCCTGTGGGCTCCAAGACCATCGGACTTGTCCCATACCGGTAAATCGGCATGAATAGTAACGCTTATGTCTATCACCCGACGTGTGTTCTTGCCGGACTTCTGTGACTCTGACATGTGAGTATCCCACGCACATTGCGTCTCCGCAGTCGCCTGCTGTAAAGCTGCCACGCACAAAACCGCGCGCACAGAGTTGCAAGCAAATTTATAACTGCCCGATTGTGGCCCCATCGCGTTCGTAAAAACGTATCGATGCAATCAGTCGAGTTGGCATGCTTTTGTTTCGCTACGCGCTCCGAAACCACATGCATGCATTACGTCATACATCTTCTTCTTCTTGTATAATGTGCTAGTTAAAGCTTATAACCCATCTTCTGTCTTTGTATAATACATATACGAGCTATACAGGCAGGTAGATTGCTCTGTGGCTAATGCGCGCAGCAAGTCAGAATTTTGTTTGCTTTCTCAGAGTCTGTGTGTTGCAGGGGCAGCAGGGCATGCATATGCTGCAACCTGCACAAGCACTTCTTGCAATTGCATCATAGCAGCATTGTGAGATTCAATACCATGGTCAGCATCAGGCACACACATCCCTTGACTAGACTCTGTCGTTTGTCCTCACCTGTGTTTGCGCAGTGGAATGCTAAATCAGGCATTCTGGGTTCTGGCCTTCACCACAACCGTAATAGAGGGCCCGAGGGCTGTTGTTTTGTGGTGCTGGAGTCAACGCACTTTGCATGTCAAGCCGATTGCAACTCCTGCTGTCATTCGCATCCCCACGCATCCCCATATGGGCTGTCCGTGGGCATGCAGCACATGCCTGCCACGTTTACTGTGTGCAGGCCTCACAACTATGAACCTTCTTCGATAGACAGGTCAGCGTCTCATCAAGAGGTGCCTGAACTGACTTAGGCATGTAGCAATGCTGCTGTATAAACTGCCTGCAGGTACCAGCAGTATTCTAGTACCAACTGGTATACCAGTAAGTACGCACTTGTATGCCCACTGATGAAAGTTGAATGTATATACCAGTATATGACCTTGCTTCCTTCCAACACATGTCTGGTGTGCCTAAACCAAGTCTTGCCATATATATACTTGGGTGCTCACTGTGCAACTGCAAGATAAAGACGTCTGCTGAATCTGCAGCACCTCCAAGACCAACTGCGGCTTCTGCTGTGTCACAATTGCTGCGTCAAAATTGTCTTGAACTCACACAGCTTTACACAAAACATCAGAAGCAGTCCAAGGCTGCAGCCAAGCCACCACTGCATACTCACAATCATCTGATTCAGATCATGCTTCAGAAGCATGCATGCGTATGCTATCTGCTGAGCTACTTGTTATCTTGTTTTTACTCAAACATGTGTAGCATGTAGGCTGGTCGACCAGACAGGTACGCAACACCATGCACACATGCTAAACAGCAGTGCTATCTGTCTTTCCTTTGTACTATACGGTATGCCAGCAGTACTGCAATGGTATTGCTGCATCAAGCACTGTAGTAAAAGGGTACGGCCATTGTCGTCACGGAAGTTGCAGAGCCCATGAATGCATCCCAGACGTTACACTGTGGAGGCTGCTTTGCAATGGGCTCACTGAGTTGGCAACAACAGCCTTACATTAATGTTCTCATGAGTCAGCTCACACAGTGGCATTCCATACATAGTACCTTGTTTGCTAGCACTAGAGACTGGGGGACGGGAGAGCCCTGCAACTGCTTGGTGCCGTGCAGAGCTGTGCTGGGCTGAGCCCTGCAAACCTGACAGAGCTGGCTCGCTAGCTCTGCTCTCGAGGGCTGAGCTCTGCCAGCCAGCAGAGCTACTTGCTGCGCAGAGCGTCTATCGGATAAGTATGCAAGCTCACAAACGCTTTAAGAATTAATGCAACAAAACACAAAACAGCATCTCTTGCCCACAAGCAGCGCTGCTAGCATGTTGCAATGCATAAAACAATGCATGTCCTGAACAGGTTTAGCTGTTCCACAAGATTTGTTTGCTGCAAGCTCACTATGCTACAGCAGCCCTAGGGAAAGGTAGGCTCATTGCAGATGCCATCATATTTACAAAACAGAAATCAAGAAGAATTCATTGAGTGATTGTGCTGCAAGTATATGCAGCAATAAATCATTGGTCCAGACAGAGCCAAGGCTGCAGGCGAGCATCACTCAAAATGGACAAAGCATGACCTAGCATCATGATGCTCAACATAGCGGCCCCGGCCACAGGGTGCTGGATGTCCAGAGCACAAGCCTTGAAGCCCTACATTGTCTTGCTTTCACAACTTCATAATAGCGTGAGTATCAATAGTATTGCAATGCCTGAGAACATCATTGAGGCATTGCAGCGAAAGGCTGCTGCCAAAATGCTGTCTGTGTTGCGCTGAGAGATCATATGTGAGCAAAACGCAGGCTAGGGAAATGCTCCAGAGCAATCTTCACAGTCTCCTGACCTCCCAACCCCCGTGTTTTCCTGGCACTGGGCTTTGGCACCCATGTATGAGTAGCAGCCGTTTCTGCCAGCACACTGACCATGGCCTTCAACGCAGCAACACCCAGTGGGATACTCAGAGCCATCACCGTATGCGCTGACCGAGGTGAATGCTCCCACCAGCAACATCATGAGCAAAATTGCCATGAGGCTCCTCACGTTGAATGTCATCTCTACACTATGATAACCTGCATGGTGTGTACCCAGGTTTTGATAACTTGTTCAGAATACTTGGCGGTTGCTGGACGCGCTGCTTGAGTAGGTGAAAGCGAACATAAGAGCTTCTGCTTTGTGTGACTGTCTTGCTATAACGAAGCATACGTAACGATCAGCGCCCAGCAAACAGATAGCAGAAGGTCGGCGTGAGCTGGCAGACGAGCAGGAACACAAATGCTAGAACTAACAAGCGTTTCATGCAGCAGTCAAGCACACTGGCTTGAGTTCGCGATCACACAGGCAAGTAGGTCCTAAGTTCCTAATCCTAAGCTCGGTATGGAAAGAGGCAACTGCTCTGCACGCGATATCGTGCTTCGCACGGAGCCGATTGCACATGAAAGGCAGCTCGAGACTTACCAAAATATCCAAGGCGAGGGCAACAGGTCTGGATCACTGTTAGCACCTTTATATAAGGCTTGAGCTTGTCTGCGTATTTAGGTCGTTCAACCTGATGCACACTTGATATAGGTCGTCCGCGGTCCGATCGTTGCACGCGAGCCAGAAACTCCTGACAACTTCGCCTGGCTTCGATTCATCACGTTTCAGTACATAGTGCGCTCGGCAAACGCAGTCGTCACGTTCGGGGGCCTTCTTAGTGTACTACTATTTCTTGGACAGAAGTTACACGCAGCTTTGCAGTGTACCACAGTCTGATAGACACAGCATCCGAGCGCTGGCAAGGAGCTTCCGGCAGCCTCAGCTTGTTATGGGTTCTTGGTACGGCCGTTGTCGTCATGGAAATTACAGAGCCCATATGTGCATCCCAGACGTTACAATGAGTGCATGCAATCACTCTCATGCAAGCATCATGAGTAGTGCAAGTTGGAAAATCAGGTACACCGGATTGCTTTTCAGCATATGTGCTTGCTGAGAAGCGCTGCTCCCACCCGCCAGAAAGTCAGCATGCAATTCGATGCAAGCCTGATCAGAGCAGCCACGTG
>JAABUP010001801.1_pt1 | contig 43894 bp, 32 predicted proteins | sample 5559201 | NCBI WGS metagenome assembly JAABUP01 (sample SAMN10711887, study PRJNA513373) | rock metagenome | isolation source: Antarctica rocks | place: Antarctica
CGAATGGTCTTCGGCTTACAAGATAGAGGTGAACCCAAGATGAAGGGATTCAAGCAAAGAGTAGTAAGTCTTATAGAGCGTCGCAGCGACTCTCCTACCCCTCACCTGGTTCTTTTACCTCTCCACGAGGCGGCTGACTTACTTAGCATGAACAGCTTTCAAGAGCTAGAGACTCCAATAGCAAGTCCAAGAACAAAAAAGACGGCACCTCTGGAACTGCGTCGCCGTCACCTAGTTCAGCTTCCACCCTTGTCGCGCCAGGAAGCACACTCTCCCCGAGCTCCTCAAACCAGGGTACTCCTACTTCGTCGACTACTGCCGTTAATGACACTAGAAACAAGCCATTACCTGCAGGAGAGAATGGCACGTCAAGGGGCAGTCAAAGTGGTCCAGTCCACGCTTCGCCTCAAGGAACACCCGGTGCAGCTCCATCTAATGGACCTTTCGTACCTTCACAGTCAGGCCATGGTGGAGGGATGGGTGGCCCAGGGGTTCCAGGAGGCCCGGGCACACCTACCAGAGCTGGCCATGGTGTTGTACCAGGGGTAGTAATAAGTCCAAGCTCAGGCAATGCTCCGGTAAGTCTCAATACTCTGCACTGCGGACTCAGTCAAACACCGCCTCTGTCCTCAGCGTTGATCGACTTCTCGTAAATGCTGATGTTTGTAATCAAGCATGTCCCCCCTCCAGGTGCTGCAGAGACAATGCCTGGTGACTTAGCCCCGCCCCGACCTGGACAGAAATCCGCCGCCTTTGATAGGCTGACATCCACACCGAAAGATGTCCTTGGAGAAGGAATCAGAACACCAAAAAGACAGCATTCTTCAAGGTTCGACATATCAGATCAGCGACAACGAGAGCTTGAGAAGCTTCCCGGTTTTCACGAGGTACCCCCAAATAGGCGGCAAGAGCTTTTCATGCAAAAGATCGATCAGTGTAATATCATCTTCGATTTCAATGATGCCAGTGGCGATATGAAACCAAAGGAAATCAAGCGATTGGCACTGCATGAGCTACTCGACTATGTCGCAAATAATCGTCAGGTTATCACGGATGCAATGTACCCAAAAGTAGTCGACATGTTCAGCAAAAATCTTTTCCGACCAATTCCACCGCCTATGAATCCACAGGGTGAGGCATTTGACCCCGAGGAAGATGAGCCAGTGCTTGAGGTCGCATGGCCGCACATACAAGTCGTTTACGAGTTCTTCCTTCGCTTCATCGAGAGCCAAGACTTCAATACGAATATTGCGAAAGGCCATATAGATCATCAATTTGTCCTCCAGGTATGGTTTAGGATCTCACGATTGGCCAAGTCTCACTGACATACCGCAGCTACTAGAGCTTTTCGATTCAGAAGATCCCCGAGAGCGAGATTTTCTGAAGACTACCCTCCATCGAATATACGGCAAATTTCTGAACTTGCGGTCTTACATCAGACGATCGATAAACAATGTATTCTTTCAATTCGTGTACGAAACCGAGCGATTCAATGGCATCGCAGAACTTCTGGAAATTCTTGGATCGATCATCAATGGATTCGCACTTCCACTGAAGGAGGAACACAAGCTCTTCCTCACCAGAGTTTTGATTCCCTTGCACAAGGTCAAAAGCTTAAGCATGTATCATCCGCAACTTGCATATTGCATTGTACAATTCCTGGAGAAAGACGCAGCTTTGACTGAAGAAGTAAGTTTGCAGATACATTTACATTGGAAGGTGAAATTAATCTGTGCAGGTCGTTCTTGGGCTCTTGAGGTACTGGCCGAAAGTAAATAGTACCAAAGAGGTCATGTTTCTTAATGAGGTGGAGGACATTTTCGAGGTGATGGATCCAGGAGAATTTGCAAAAGTCCAGGAGCCGCTTTTCAACCAATTAGCGAAGTCGGTCGCCAGCCCACACTTCCAGGTACACCCGTCCTATCCCAACTTTAAGCCATTACCCTAATCTAATATATACTTAACAGGTTGCAGAGCGAGCGCTCTACTTCTGGAACAACGAATATTTCTGCAATCTCATTAGCGACAATGTAGAGGTCATCTTGCCGATAATGTTCCAGCCCCTTTATGAGAACTCAAAAGGTCACTGGAACAGGTATGGGTCTCCTATTTCCTCTGCTCTGCCTTGGCTGACTGATTATCCCAGGACAATACATGGCATGGTGTACAATGCGATGAAATTGTTCATGGAGATAAATCCGCAATTATTTGACGAATGCTCCGAAAACTATCGCGAAAACGAGGCCACAGCCGCACAGACTCTGCGAAACCGCACAGACAGATGGGCAACAGTAGCCGATTGGGCGAGACAGCGTAGCAACGGAGAAGTCGCTGCAATTCCACCATTGACAGATCTCCGCGGCCAAAAGTTCAATCCTCCAAGTAGGGCAGAGGAAGATCCGATCACGCAAGATAGTCAGAAACGACTGGATGCTTTGCGATTGCAGGACGAGGGCGGCGTTGGTCGGGATGGGAGGAGAACAAAAGGGCCCGACGGGCAGTACCAAGTGAGCTCCTTTTCCACGATCAGTCCGCTCCAGGCAAGACGAGCCCTCCCTTCTTTGTAAAACCCCGAGCTCCTGCTGACAACTGCTTCCATCATCCAGGCTCTCGAAGACCCAGCAGCTCAGATCCGCCAACGCCTCGAACGAAACGCATCCAGCGACACGGCCATGCCGGCACCACCCACCACCCGACAAGACATGCTCAATAAGGTCCCCCGAGCCGGGTAATCCACCGAGACGGAGTGGTCCATACATAGCATGAGCGAACAAAACGAAAAAGTGAATTGCATGAAATCCGCGTGTCGATATGGCTGGGCAAGCAAAGCGCTCAGGATTTCTTCCCGCGATTCCATGGAAATAATCAGGTGCAAGGGTCTTTTCGGAGTGAAGAAATAGAACAAGGGGCACTACCGGCGTGGCAATCAGGGTTCTTTCCCCCCAATATTTCATGTTTCGATAACTTAGGGTTACCTTTTTTCATCTCTCGTCTTGGCCTTTAATGCCCGGCAGCCGGGAAACGCGCTGTATAGGTATGAAAGAACAAAGTAGATGATCATTCCAAATTGTTTCGATACCATTCCATTCTTGATTTAGATGGTGCTTTTTGTACCATGCGGATGCAGAGAGTCGTGTCTCAGAATGAGCCGAGTTCTTTCCCTTATTACGGTCCACATCAAATGAATATTCTACACCAGCAGGCTGGTTTCACGGCGAGGTCACTTTGCGATGATGCAAGCTGCGAGGGAATCTGCTGGTGAAGAAAATTGGAGAGGGTGCTGAATACCAGAACGGTTCTTGTAGCAGACATATCATACCTTGTGTTTCTCGTCGGGGAGTTGATATGCTCCTGGATGCTGAGAACCGCTGACATTTGTGGATCCGATGAAACGAGCCATCAGAGGACTTATACAGATCTATGATTTCACTTAATCTAGGACCCACAGGAAAGTTTCAAAGGCTTTGCCTGCGGTGGAGCTATGTAGAGTAGAGCGAAGGAACGTCCCAGCAATCGGTCGGCTTGATGAGGCTGGCTAAGACTTTTCTGCAATGAGAGAGTCTCGATGTAATCATTTGTAGGATTGCTTTGCGGACTTGTATTACATTATTTATTAATACTGTATACAAGAATACCATTCCTTTTGCCAATTTAATGCTTCGCTTTTTGTTCCATGCAATCATTAGACATTAGCTGCTCTAGCAGACCGTGACGTAGAATCCAATAGGCGAGGGATTGACGTCCTGGAAGTAACTCAGGTCTAAACCGCCAGTGGAGCTCACCTCATATCCAACCCTTGATCCAGCCGGGCAAGAGCCAGACGCAATGACATATTCATTGCCAGGTTTGACGTCCGATGGCCCTCCCAGGTCCTTGGCTACAGATGACACAGTCTTGTATGTCGTCGACTCGGTCGCAGGGCTCGACAGCTCTGCCACATCAAACCCTCCAGAGCCGCTCAGGCCGAAGGCTGATGTGGTCAAGTCGCCCTGTGTCGGAAGGAGAAAGACGAGTGTACATGTTTTGCCGGAGGCGGAGGACGGGATGTCGAAGTTGAAGATCGAAGAGACAGACGGCGAAATGGTGCCGTTATAGCTAGTTCCACTTGCAGTATCTGGCTCATTCTTACTGACCGGGACAATCAAATGTGGGTACTCAAAAGCGCCAGAGAGACTAGCTGGACAGCTTGACGCTGAAGCAGTTGCCTCAGATGCGGCTGACAGAACAGATGTCTTAGTGATGAGTGTGCTTGGTGCGGAAGCCGCGGTAACAGTTGGTTGTGTCTGTGTTTCCTTTGGGCACCCGCCAGAGCAGCTTGTGATAGTTACAGCCTCGGTGCTAAAGGCAGTACCCTCAGGCTGAATTGCGGACGTAACGACTGGTTGAGGACCTGCTGATGTAGAGCCCTCGGATGCAGCGATAGGTGCTGACGCCGATGAGCCTTGAACGGTCGCAGCTCCTCCTGCTGCTGCCGAAGTTTCGGCAGGTGCAACATTCGCCACCGATCCTGATGCTTCACCAACCGCTGCGCTACCGGAGCCGATTTTAGCCGTCGCAGGGATGGCTCCAGCCTGGACCGAGCCAGCCTCGGCAGAAGATATAACGGACGATACCGCGGCCGTAGTATCAGCAACTTTATTAGATGTCGAACCCGAGCAGCTAAGGTCATACAGAGGCGTATCACTCAGTGTAGTGCCGACAATGCCAAAGCTAGGGCTTGGTGTCGTTGGGAAAGCGTCCTGTAGGGTATACCACCAGGTGTTAACTTGGCCGAACAACCTCCCGCATCCCACGGCATCCCAATATGTTTTAGCATTTTGCGTGCTGGGTACAGCCTGGTTCTCAGTCGGTCCACTGATAGGCCATCCAGTCTCGGTCACCCAAACAGGCTTGCCACCAGCAGCACTGACAGTTGCATCATAAGCTTCGAAGAAAAGTGAGTAACCGTCTTCGATGGGGTTGGTCATGGTGGTTTGGAAATATGGGTATGCTTTATAGAAATTCCAAGGTTAGCCAACTGCTTTTTAGGATTACTACGCTAAAGTAAGGCTCTGTCTGGGTGGGATCGAGGGGTGTGGTTGTTGCCCAGAGTTCGTGTATGACACGAGATGTATGAGACTTGAGCCAAAAGATTGGAAACACGCACCATCCATGCCAATAAAGTCAGAGGCGCTTATCACAGCATCATTTGAGCCGTTGACCCAAGCAGTCCAGGTATCGACATGACCGACAGGTTTGCTACTTGCCGCGGTTCCAGTGATGGCAGACCGCACTTGGCTGATATAGCTGGAGATGACGTCTGGGCCGGCTCCAATACCAGACATATTCTCAATACCGGTGGGCGAAATGCGGTAGAGGTCTTCGCTACCGACAGAGATCGCTACGATGAGATCCGTAAATGCAGAGCCGTATTGGGCGAGAGCACTTTTCAGAGCAGCTATTTCATTATCGATGCCGGTCTGTCCGCCCGAGCCCCAGAGACCCAAAAGAAGAGAAGTTTTTGTATTGATGGCCGCCTGGATGGCCTCGGTGGGGGTATTGGGTGTTCCCGCTTGGATCAAGGTATAGATTCGAGCGCTGGTGAAGCCACTGGCACCGACGAGGTTCTGGGCGGTAGTGAAATCATTCTGGTATTGTTGCTCGGTCATGGGAGAGTTGTCTGTGTTTGTGCTACCATAGTTGAAACCCTACATTGACAGTCAGTCGTCTGCAGTCCATACGTGCAACGGCCATAGTCAGTGACATACCTTGTAGGATTGAGCAAAACCCGCAGACAGCAGACCAGCGAAAGTAACGAGTGATTTGAGCATGGCTAACAAGCGAATGTGTCCTTGCTCAGGCAATGATTACCTAGGGAAATGGGATATGGTACAAGTGCAGGCAAGGAGATGGGAGGAAAGCCCAGAAGAGAAGGAGAGAGAGGCATTTGCTTTTGTACCTCACCTGTGACATCGTGACTGCCAGAGGCTAGAGTTCGTATTTGTGATGGCAGTACCCGAGGAGACCATAGACACTTCCACATCTGGCCATCGAAAACTTGCTAGCCCCGCCTTTTTTTAGCAATTGTGGGGAAGGCATACGTCACGCATCAAATCACATCGGCCGTGACTTCCATGGCATTTCGTGAACGGGTCAAAGTTTCTCCAATTCTCCTTATGTAACGTGTAGCATCAGGATTACGAAGGGTAATGTACTTAGACAATCGTTTGTCAAATCTGAACAAGACTGCCGGCAAGCGAATGTACCAAGCGCCTCCAAATCTAAAACGCCGTTGCGCCGGAACAGCTTTCGCGCGTTACCCGGTGGCAAAGATACACCACATGCTGGACGCACGCTCAGTGAGGATCAAGAGATATGCATCGTTGTCGGTACCTGCAACATGCAAGTAATCTGACGTTCCCCCTTCTGTTGGTTTGTTCTTCACTTTGCTTGAGCGGAATTTCGTGATTACATCATGCCCTTGCTCGCTAGTGGCGTACTCTAGGAACCGAATCTTCCGAAGCTTTGGTCGTATGGGCATGGGGTTCCATAAGCCTCGTTGTGGCAATCGGAACACACGGTAAAAGAAGGCTTTGCCTCGCAGCGACCCGCGAGGTAGCCCACCGGTAAGTAATTCTGCGCAGACTTTTCCCTGGAAGTCTTTTCTATTTATCCTCTGAGCGTAATCGTCATTCACCTTGTACGAAGAAAGCTCCCGTTGCCATTACAATCGACTGGTCAATGCTTAATAAGCATCCTTTTACTTCGTTATGCGTAGACACTTATCGCCATTGGGAGATGCGCGATACTTGCAAACAAATATTTTTAAAGAAGGAAGCCTCCTATTGAGGAAACCTTTGGAGCCAAGAGAGATCGCTTTAGTCTGGACTTCTATGGCTGATAAGTTCGCTTACTCTACAAATTTGGTTCAGCATTGGTGACCTTACGGGGACTTCTCATAGCTAAATATTAATGAGTATCTGATCTCCGAGAATTAACCTGCAAGTTGCCAGGACGGCACGAGGTAAAGGTGGATGCTATCTGGCCTCACTCCGGCTGCTCTATTCCATTGAGATGCTATTCCCTAGATCTCTGTATACAATGCCCCTCTGCCGAAATGTACAAGCCCGAGCTGTGTCTGCTCCTTTCCTTTCTGAGAGGCAAAGGTTTCGGTGAGGATAACAGATAGCTCGAAACCAACTGTGAGACTCCAAATATTGAGATACACTCTCAACATATCACTAAAGAATTTCAAAGACCTGCGACAATTGTGTGTTAATTCTGCCAGTCCTCAGTCAATCAAAGTCTCAGATAGATTTGGGACCACGGACTCCACTGAGTTCAATGAGGATTAGGCCGGTATCTTACTATTTTAGCAAAAGCTGAAACAGAGATGACTATCCAATCAGATTTAAGGCACTTGCTGAGTCATGTGTATATTTCAAACTTTCAAACTTTAGCCTACGTTACCCGTCCTCCCGCTGCTTAGCGTGCATCTTTCGCTCAAGTCCATGCCCCGACTCTTCAAAGATTTGTCCCTCGCTATATGGTCGCATCGTCCTCCCCCACGATTCTTCAACACCACCACCACCACCACCTTGACTCGAGCTCACGCCGTAATGTCAGGTGTGGCCCTCCTATTGATGAGTTGATTCGAAAAAAGCTCCTGTCCATTCTCACGCAAGACATCGATGTTAGCGTTCAACGATGCCCTATACAACTGCGATTTGAAATGAGACCGAAGGCTTGGATCGTACGACGTGGTCGCAAAGCGCGCAAGGCGCTGCTGAGCTGTCCCCATCTTTTGCCCCTCACATAGGCGCTTAGACCTCTCACGCAGAGCACTATGGGGGAGAAGAACATCGACGCCTTCGCCGCAAGGCTGGGCGATCCGAGCCTGGGTAAGAGATTCTCCAGGCGTACGGACAGACAATTTTGGAGGACCATGCTGAATATCGTGCAGACGCTCAGAAGAAATTCCATCTAGCGACGGAACTGAGAGATAACATCGACCTGCTATGCACCGGATCGAGCTACCCGATATTTCTCAAGAAGCTCATCCCGGTGTTCGTCAAGATGCTTGAAGGACCTCCTGCATTCATGAGTGCCTCGCTAGAGCATGTAAGAAAATAAGGTAACCTCCCATGGCTATCCAAGAGTGCTAAGGATTGCCTATACAGAGACTGCGCAATTGTGTCCTGGAAATATTTCATCGATTGCCCATGAGTCACAGTGAAGCACTTAAGCAATATGCTGCCCAGATTGTGGACATGTTGTTAGGCCTGGTTCGGACGGAGAACGAGGATAATGCGATTCTTTGCATGAAGACTATCATGGATTTGGAGCGCCATCAACCGGAGGCCACTGCGTCGAAAGTGCAGCCGTTTCTCGATTTGATTCTGGAGATGTTTCAGGCGATGGAAAACGTTGTCAAGGAGACCTTTGAGGCCCCTGCACAAGGATTATCGACCGGGACTACTCCAAACAACCCCCAGTCCTTCCAATCCCCACGACCAGGGTCGCCAGCTGCATCCATCGTCTCAGACTTAGGTCTCGATACGCAAACCGCTCGCCAATTGTTACCGGGAATGAAATCGTTTAAAGTCTTCGCGGAGTGCCCCATCATCGTGGTCTCGTTGTTTCAAGCCCATCGCAATTGTGTCTCTCCGAATGTCAAAAGGTTTGTCCCGTGTATCAAAGATGTTCTCAAGCTCGAAGCAGGTCCCCAAGCCCGGGCACACGAAGCAGCCAAAGAACGAGGTGAGATCTTCACAGGACTCTGTAAGGAGATCAAAAACAGGGCCGCCTTCGGGGAGCTTATAAATGCCCAAGTCAAGATGATGAGCTTTTTGGCATACCTGCTGCGAGTCTATGTTCAGCAGCTCCAAGACTTCCTACCAATCTTACCAGATATTGTCATAAGACTGCTACGTGACTGCCCAAGTGAGAAGTCATCTACAAGGAAAGAGCTATTGGTTGCGATACGTCACACCATCAACTTCAATTTTCGCAAAATCTTTCTCTCAAAGCTGGATGACCTTCTCGACGAGCGCACATTGATTGGGGATGGTCTCACCGTCTACGAATCCATGCGACCTCTGGCTTACAGCTTGCTTGCCGATCTCATTCATCACATTCGGGAATCTCTAAGTCGTGATCAGATTCGCAAAACAGTCAACGTCTTCTCCAAGAACTTACACGATAGCTTTCCGGGGACAAGTTTTCAAACCATGAGTGCAAAGCTTCTTCTCAATCTAGCAGATAGTATTGCCAATATACCAGATAAGAAGGACGCGCGCCACTTTTTGATTATGATATTGAGCGCAATCGGGGACAAATTCGCTGACATGAACCATCAATACCACAATTCAGTCAAGCTCTCAAAAGATTGCGACTCTACCTCCGTCGATGCTAACCCCGAAGACCATCTGGCTGACGCAAAATCTCCACCAGACTGGGATGAGGTTGACATTTTCACTGCTACGCCAATCAGAATGTCCAATCCCAAGGATCGTGGTGCCAATCCTGTTGAGGACAATAAGTTTCTTTTCAAGAATCTGTTAACAGGGCTCAAAGGAATGTTCTATCAGCTGAAAGTGTGCAATCCCGAAGCTCCAGCAATTGATCTTGCCAACGCTCCTGCGAATTGGCAGGAAGTATCATACGGCTACAATGCAGAGGAAGTCGAGGTCATCAAGAAACTTTTCCGGGCGGGGGCTTACGTTTTTCGCTACTATAGCTTAGAAAAACCCTTTGCTGAGACGAATTATTCTTCGCCAGTGGAGTTCTTGACCCAAAATTACGGAGTGCAAAGTGGCAAGGAGGAAAAAGATCTACTCGAGACATTTGCTACAGTTTTTCACAGCATCGATCCTGCAACGTTCCATGAGGTTTTCCATTCTGAGATACCCGTGTTGTATGAGATGATGTTTGAACATCCCGCCTTGCTTCACGTCCCTCAATTCTTTCTCGCCAGCGAGGCGACGTCCCCGGCATTCGCAGGTATGCTGCTCCAATTTTTGATGGATCGCATAGGCGAAGTGGGCACATCCGACATCAAAAAGTCTTCCATCTTGTTGAGGATGTTCAAGCTATCCTTTATGGCAGTCACTCTCTTTAATCAGCAAAACGAACAGGTTTTGCTACCTCACGTTACAAAAATTGTGACTCAATCAATCCAGCTCTCGACATCAGCCAAGGAACCCATGAACTACTTCTATCTGTTGCGATCTTTGTTCAGAAGTATTGGCGGTGGACGATTCGAACTCCTTTATAAGGAGATTCTGCCGCTATTGGAAATGTTACTTCAGGTCTTGAACACTCTTCTGATCGCTGCCCGAAAGCCGCAAGAACGCGATCTATACGTCGAGCTCTGCCTCACCGTACCGGCCCGACTAAGCAATCTACTGCCACATCTGAGCTATCTTATGCGCCCTCTTGTTGTGGCATTGCGTGCCGGCTCAGATCTTGTCGGTCAGGGACTCAGGACACTAGAACTTTGCGTTGATAACCTTACGGCTGAATACTTGGATCCAATAATGGCTCCTGTGATTGATGAGCTCATGATGGCGTTGTGGGATCATCTCAAGCCAAATCCGTACAGCCATTTCCATGCGCACACCACAATGCGTATTCTAGGGAAATTGGGAGGACGAAATCGCAAATTCCTAAATGGCCCTCCTGCCCTCGACTTCCAGCAATTTGCCGACGATCAATGCAGCTTTGACGTGCGACTCATAGGATCAAACAAGGACAGGGCCTTCCCATCGTCTATTGGTGTGAATCTTGCCATTGCGAAGCTCGGTGAAGTGCCCAAAACGCCGGCCGCAAAGAAGGCAGATGCTTATTACAAACAGCAAGCTTTCAAGCTGGTTAGCGCCCAGGTGAAGCTACACATAGGATTCGACAGCCTTCCGGATGATTTTGCAAATCTTGTACGCTTGCAAGCTAGTGATCTGCTTGAAGGCAGATACGATGTCGGCCCTGATACGATGCATATGCCCGATCGTGATAAGTCTATACCCAAGAGAGATGGTCAACAGGAAATGTTAAAACACCTCTTGAAGGCTCTCATGCTTGCAAAAACGCTGCCGAATCTCGAAGGCGCTGCAACTGCCCTGCTCCGCGATATTTGTCGCCACTTCACTATACTCGAAGTAGGAAAAGCTTTATCGGATGCCAAGCAATCCAGAAAAGATTTTGACGTTAAAGCTGGGGAGGGCCTTCTGTGCTTGGACAGCCGTATACTTGCTGACGCCATTGCCGAGCAATTATCCTCCGATAAGCCTGCTATACGCGATGCTGCGGAGTTCTCTACCAGGACCATATTCGATGCAACAATCACCCTACTAGGATCTTCGCAGAGAGTCGAGCGACTTCCTTTCTTTTCTCACCTCGCGAAGGTCTTCGCCCACAAGTGTTATGATGAAGATTGGTATACCAAAGCAGGAGGAGGGCTCGGCATTCACCTCTTGGCCACAGAATTCGATTTTGGCGACGACTGGATAAATGCTCGGCAGCTTGAATTTTTAAGAGCCCTCGTCTACATCATTAAGGACATGCCTGGAGACTTACCCGCGAATACACGAGTCCAAGCAGTCAAGACCGTCGACGTCATTCTGCGCAGGTGTAACAGCGGCGCCGCGAAGGAGGACCTCGCGCCCTCAAAGGACCCAAATGTCCCCTCAAAGCCCATCTCCCTTGTTTGTGCCTTCATCGTCCCTGAGCTGATGCATCCAAACAAGAACGTGCGCGAAGCAGCTCGCAAAGCTCTTACAACCATTGCTCAAGTAATCGGCGCCGAAGTTCATGAGCTAATCTCGCCCGTAAAAGACAGGTTGCTGACTCCTGTCTATATGAAGCCACTTCGAGCCCTACCATTTGAGATTCAGGTCGGTTATCTCGACGGCATAACGTATTGCATAAGCTTGCAGCGCAATCTGATCGAGTTCAATGAACTATTGAATAGACTCCTCGTTGAAGCAATGGCATTGTCAGAGGCAGAAGACGAACTTCTTGCGGCGAAGCCTAGCGAGTATAAGTATGCCGATAACATTATAAATCTCCGAGTTGCTTGCATCAAGTTGCTTTCTTTAGCTGTGGGTTTCTCGGAATTTGCCGGCCAACAACAAACTACGAGCCGGAGTCGCATCATTTCAATCTTCTTCAAATCGCTGTATTCGACGTCTACCGAAGTCATTGATGCTGCGAACGCTGGTCTGAAGGGTGTACTTTCTCAAACAAATAAGCTTCCCAAGGATCTCTTACAGAACGGTCTCCGTCCTATCCTCATGAACCTGCAAGATCCTAAAAAGCTCAGTGTCGCTGGCCTCGATGGGCTTGCAAGACTCTTGGCACTGCTCACTAACTATTTCAAGACTGAGATTGGCGAAAGACTGCTTCTTCATATGTCTGTCATTGCTGATGGCTCAGTTCTTCAAAAGTCGTCATTCTCTTTGATCGAGCAAAACCCGCAGATGAAAATCGTTCTGGCTACGCTGAACATTTTCCATCTGCTACCGTCGTCGGCTGCAGTCTTCATGAACGATCTTATTGAAAGGGTGCTCGATCTAGAGAAGTCGTTGCGTAGGACGCACTTCAGTCCTTTCAGGGAACCTCTACTGAAGTACATCAATCGCTATCCGAAAGAGGCCTGGGAGTTCTTCTCGGACAGGCTACACGACATGAGATACGGCAGATTCTTTGCCCAAATTCTCGCAGCATCTCGCAGCGGGCCTTTGCGTGACGTTGTTATTGCAGATATCGAAGGTTTGACGAAAGCCTCCTTTGATCATGAGGATCCCCAAAAGAGGGACGCAGCATCTATCAACGCCATACATGCGATACATTCTCTCTGCGGCAACTCATTTTCATGGCTTTCCGAGCGAGACGCATTACGGCAGACTTTGATGCGGGTTGGCAAAGATCTCAACCAGAAGAGGAAGAAGGACACAATACACCCAGACTTGCGACTGAGTGCTGATCAAGCTTCAGAGCAGCTCATGAAAATTTTCGTAAAAGCACTGGAGCTAGCTCCAAGGGACTTCGACTTTCTGTTCCAATTGATTGACGCTGTGACTTCAGAAGACATTAAGGTGCAACCCTCACTTTTTGCTTTCATCTATCGCCACATCATCTGCGCCGACTCGCTTGACTACTGGCGAAGTCTCGTCCTGCGTAGCCTAGATCTCTACAGTATGCGTGGTTCGTCTTTCAGGACAAAGACCTTCGCTTTCAGGAACCTAGTCAACCCTATATTTGCAATGGATACTATGAGGGCACTCTCGAATGATCCCGTGACAGCATCTTCGCGCCGACTCATTGATAAGAGCATCGTAGATTCAATACACAACAAGATCTGGAAGCCTCAGCTTAGCGATATCAACGAAGAAAATGCACAATCAGGCGCGGACCATTCACGATTGGAGTTGCTACAAATGTCAGCTTTATTATTGAAGTGGCATCACAATTTAGTTTCTGAAGCTCGCAAAGACATTATCAAGTTTGGTTGGACCTACATCCGACTCGAAGATATCATCAACAAGCACGCGTCTTACGTGCTCGTTGGCCTTTTCATTGCCCAATTCGAAACTCCTGCAAAAATCATAAACCAGATCTATGTGGCTTGTCTTAAAGCACATCAAAACGAGGGCCGTGCTCTAGTCGTCCAAGCTCTTGACTTGATTGCCCCTGTCCTACCCAAGCGATTGAAGGACCAGAGTGATCCCAGGTATCCCATGTGGGCCAAGTGGCCGAAACGAATACTTTCGGAGGAGAGCTCTAACCTCCAACAACTGATTGGCATCTTCCAATTCATGGTTCGGCATCCTAGTCTATTCTACGAAGCCAGAGAACATTTCATACCTACTATCATACCTTCTCTATCAAAGATCGCGCAGCTGCCAAATCCATCGAATGAACACAAGAAACTCGTTCTCAATTTAATCCAGATGATTCTGGGGTGGGAACATCGGCGAGTACAAGGAGGTGGGGATCGTCCAACTTCACACTCATCAGAGTCTTCACCTGCTAAAAATCGTAAACTAGAACACCCCGAGGGAGGAATCGCGTCGCCAGCACCCAGCTTAGGTCCACCCTCAAGCGTGGAGCGCAACGAATATCAAATCTCTACACCTCTACGGGCGATGCTCATCAAGTATCTTACCCAGTTCATCAGTGTCCTACCAGAGCGCTACCCCGTGCCTAGCGTCAAGTTGAGGGATTTACACTCTACCACTCCCCTGCCACCCTTACCTCCGAATGAGATGTGTAAAAAAGCCATTGGCCTTTTTCATGACCTGCTTTCTTCCAAGTATTGGTCTGACTTAGATATTGACCTTTTTCCAAGGATATCCGAACAAATTCTGTGTTCTGACAAGACTGACAAAGGAGACGAAAAGACAGCGACAAGCGTCATCAATACTCTGCAAATCCTACGTATGGTGCTAGGCATAAAATCTAATGAATGGATTATAGCGCAACTACCGCACATACAGAAGCTCTTGGAAAAGCCCATCAGAATGGACAATGCAGAGATTCAAGATTGCCTACACGCAAGCGACAAAATTCTCGACGGCGATCGTGATATTCAACCTATGGTTCAACGCATCCTGCAAGCGTTACCGGATGAGACTAGAGAAGAGGACGACATGGAAATGGATACCCCTGCTAAGGACTTTATAAACTTTATCTCCGGGGCTGCGTCGGCGACCATGGGAGATGGTAATTTGGTGGCTGCCATATACATCTACGAGACTATAGCTAGGATACGACCAAAAGAGATCGATACTCACCTTCCCCAGATTATGCGTGCACTACAGCAAAAGCTCTCGAAGGACCAATTTGCGCAACCGGTTTTGCCTCCAGGTATGCAATCAGGAATACGGCCTGGCGAAGGACAAGCGGGTGCGCTGGATGAACGAGAAATGGAATTGTCAACGCAGTTGATCCTCAAGTCGATTTGGATCATCTCCTCGAGGATGGCTACACTTGGAGACCAACGACGGCCATTCCTAAGTGTGCTTGCTTCCCTGGTTGAGCGGTCTCAAAATACAAAGCTATGCGAAAGAATCCTGGAGATGGTCGAAACCTGGATCTTTGACTCTCAGGACTCCTGGCCAACTCTGAAGGAGAAGACTGCTGTCCTCCACAAGATGCTGCTTTTCGAGACCCGCCCTGATCCCACTCTCCTACATAAGTTTTTAGACCTGGTCATACGAATCTACGAAAACCCTAAGATCACAAGGTCGGAGCTAACAGTCAGACTGGAACATGCATTTTTGGTGGGTACAAGAGCCCAGGACGTCGACATGCGCAATCGATTCATGACGATTTTCAATCAAAGCCTGACGAAGACTGCCAGCGCTCGGCTCATCTATGTACTGACTTCGCAGAATTGGGACACGTTAGCCGAGAGCTTCTGGCTCAGTCAAGCCATTCAATTGATATTTGGTACCATTGACATGAATACCACTATTCAGCTAGATCAGGAAGATTTCAAAATGATGACACCTAAAGAGCTATTTAGAGTTTCTAGCGCTGACTCTCGCAAAGGCGATCTCATGCTAGATGATAAATTCGAGGACTTCATGACTCAGCATAGACGCTTCTATGCTGACCTAGGCGACGTGCGAGCTCGTGACATTCTTGAGCCCCTGTGCCAGCTTCAGCACACGGACTCCAATGTAGCATATGAGATCTGGGTTGCTTTGTTTCCCCTGTGTTGGTCACTTCTTTCACGTGATGATCGCAGTGAGCTCGAGAAGGGGATGGTTTCTCTACTTACCAAAGACTATCATCAACGACAGCTCGATCGCAGGCCCAACGTCGTGCAAGCCTTGCTGGAAGGCAACGTCCGAACCATGCCTAGATGCAAGGTCCCATCTCATGTCATGAAGTTCCTCAGCAAGACTTATGATGCTTGGTACACTGCTGCTATCTCACTAGAGGACCAAGCATTGACACCAATTATTGACACACCCTCTGTTCGCGAAAGCAATCTCGACGCTTTGGTGCAAGTTTACGCTGGCTTGCAAGAGGAGGACTTCTTCTACGGCACATGGCGACGGCGGTCCAAGTATGTGGAGACCAACGCAGCACTCTCTTATGAGCAAAACGGCCAATGGACCAGAGCTCAAAGTTTGTATGAGGCTGCACAGATCAAAGCACGCACAGGAATTACGCCCTATTCTCAAGGCGAATATATGGTGTGGGAAGATCACTGGATACTATGCGCCCAGAAGCTGCAGCAATGGGATATTTTGAATGAGTTAGCAAAGCACGAGAACTTTAACGACCTAGTTCTAGAATCCTCGTGGCGGAATCTCGAAATGTGGACCGGCCCAGAAAACCTGGACCAACTCAGCGGCATTATCAAGGCTGTGTCCGATGCACCTACCCCTCGGAGAACGTTCTTCCAAGCGTTCATGTCCTTGCTCAAGTTTCATGAAAAGCAAGAACCTCCGCAAGAATTCAGCCGCATCTGCGATGAGTCAATACAGCTATCTATCCGCAAGTGGCACCAGCTTCCCAAGAGAATCACGAATGCCCATGTTCCGGTGCTGCAGAACTTTCAGCAGCTTGTCGAGTTACACGATGCTAACATCATTTGCATCAGTCTCTCGCAGACAACTCAGAACAACCTCGACGCGAAGTCTCAAGAGCTAAAGCTTCTCCTAGGGACTTGGCGAGATCGTCTGCCCAATGTTTGGGACGACATCAATGCCTGGCAAGATCTTGTCACTTGGCGGCAGCACATCTTCAATCTCATCAATCGGACTTATCTCGCTCTTCTTGGTCCTCAACAGTCCAATGCAACAGGAAATTCCTATGCATACCGTGGATATCATGAGACTGCTTGGATCATCAATCGCTTTGCGCATGTAGCGCGCAAACATCAGCTCCCTGACGTCTGTATTAGTCAACTCAGCAAGATTTACACACTGCCCAACATTGAGATTCAGGAAGCATTCTTGAAATTGCGAGAGCAGGCTAAATGCCATTATCAAAACAAGGATGAGTTGAACAGTGGTCTCGACGTTATCAATAACACTAATCTCAACTACTTCGGACAGCAACAGAAAGCTGAATTCTTCACATTGAAAGGCATGTTTTTGGCCAAATTGAATAACAAAGAGGACGCCAACGATGCGTTCGGTACCGCGCTATACTACGACATCCGACTACCGAAGGCTTGGGCGGAGTGGGGATATTATAATGACATGATGTTCAAGGATGAGCCGGAGAACATGGAGCGTGCTGCCGCTGCAGTGAGCTGTTACCTGGAAGCTGCAGGTCTGTTCAAGAATGGCAAGTCGCGGAAGCTGTTGAGTCGTATCCTTTGGCTTCTGAGCATTGACAGCAGCGATAATCAGATTTCGACCGCTTTCGAAGAATTCAAGGGGGAGACGCCAATCTGGTACTGGATTACATTCATACCTCAACTACTCACAAGCCTTAACCATCGCGAAGCTGGACTCACACGAAATGTCTTGGTGAAGATTGCCAAAGTCTACCCGCAGGCTTTGTTCTTCCAGCTCAGAACTACTCGCGAAGACATGCTGTCCATCAAAAAGGCAGAGGATCAGAAAAGGGCGAGACTTAGCTCAGCCAAGCAGCAGTCGCCGGAGGGCAAGCAAGGATCACCTGAAAACAATGTTGCAACCTCCAATGACCGCCAAGGTGGGCCAAGTAGACCTGGAACGGCGAATGGCGAAACATTACCAAACGGTACCGCTACCAACGGAGAGAACTCCAAGACCGAAGCAAATGGCCAACCGAGTGGCGAAGGTCAAGCAGCGGCTGAAAGAGAAGCTGAGCCAGTCCAGAAGAAACCTTGGGAATACTCCGACGAGATCATGGGCGTGCTGAAATCGACGTTTCCCTTACTTGCGTTGTCGATGGAGGCCATGGTGGATCAAATCCAAAAGCACTTCAAGTGCCCACCTGATGAGGATGCATATCGGCTGATCGTCGCGTTGCTGAATGACGGATTATCTGTAAGTTTCTACGCCATGGTCCAACCCTGTCCACACCTGCTGACAACAGACAGTACATTGGACGTAATCCAAGTGCTTATGGACAAGACTTTAAGCTACCTCCAGCCACTGAAGCGAATATCCGAAAATTCGCAGAGACGATCCTACCTCCACACATCAAAAGCTCTTTCGAAGAGGACTTTGTTGCAAAGAGACCGACCATGTATGAGTACATTCATAAACTGCGCAAGTGGAGAGACAAGTTTGAGGAGAAGCTCGATCGGAGACCTCAGGTTGCCAATCTGGAGCAGTTCAGCCCCTCGTTGAGCGAGTTCAAATTCGCCAAATTCGACGAGGTGGAGATTCCCGGGCAGTACCTACAACACCGAGACAAGAACAACGATTTTGTCAGGATAGAGAGATTCTTGCCAAACGTCGATCTCGTTAGGACGGTTGGTTTCTCACATCGAAGACTGAAGATTAGAGGTCATGATGGAAGTATACATCCGTTCGCTGTTCAGCATCCGGCTGCTCGACACAGTCGACGAGAGGAACGGATCCTACAACTCTTCCGCATCTTCAACGGGACGTTGGCAAAACGAAAAGAAAGTCGACGACGCAACCTCAACTTCTGCCTTCCACTCATGATTCCCCTCGCACCATCTCTTCGTTTGGTCCAGGACGACGCATCCTACATCTCCCTCCAAGGGGTCTATGAAGACCACTGCCGCCGCAACGGCCTGAACAAGGACGACCCCATCCTCTTCACGATGGACAAACTCCGCCCCAATTCATCCACTCCGCCGGAACCTACCCACCATGCCGCCCTTCGAACTGAGATATACAATGCCATCAAGTCCAAATGGGTTCCATCTACCGTCGCCCTCCACTATTTCCAAGCTACTTATCCTTCATACTCGGACTTCTTCCTATTCCGAAAGCAATTCTCGTACCAGATGGCTTCCCTTACCTTCATGACCTACATCATGCACATGTCCGCTCGCTTCCCCCACAAGCTGTCAATCTCCCACGCGACTGGCAACGTCTGGGGCTCAGAGCTCATCCCAGCTCTCGTGTCCGGCAAACCTTTCTTCCACAACCCCGAACCCGTCCCCTTCCGCATCACGCCGAGCATCCACACTCTAATGGGACCCATCGCACTCGAAGGGCTCTTCTCCCCCGCCCTCATGGCCATCGCTCGCTGCCTCACGGAGCATGAATCCGGTAGCGAACTCGAACAACAACTCAGTATCTTCGTGCGCGACGAGATGATCTTTTGGTTCACGCAGCAGCATAAGGGAGGAGCGGATTCTAGCCCGTTGAGGGAGACTACGACGACGAATTGCGAGTTGGTTGTTAAGAAGGCTATGAGTTTGGCGCGGTTTCCGGAGGGGAATATCCCGGCGAATCAGACGGTTGTGGACTTGGTGAGTAGGAGTGTGAATCCGCAGTATCTGGCTGCGACGGATGCGTTGTGGATGGGATATCTCTAGGGTGGGTGCAGGGGGTTAGAGGAGTTGACGGGTAATGGCGAGTTGAGGGACTGGGAGACTGCATGCTACAAGGCGTTTAGGGATATTGCTAAGATACCTCGGTTGTTTTGGGCTTTGATGCTGGGACGATCTCCGGATCGAAATGCGTTCTTGTAAGTTACACTTTAGCGAGGCGTTGATGGCAGGTGAATGCATTTTTCGGTGATGGCGGTCAGTGAAATTACAAAGTCGTGTTTGCAGCTCCAATGATTGAATTCGAATTTGAATATTATCATGACATGTTATTCAGCCCAAGTTCCCCAACTCCGAGACCCATTACTTGCACTGCGTAAATCCCTTTGCTGGTATCGTGCTTTCAATCTACTAAGGGCTTGCTAAGTGACACAGTCTACGTCACGAAATGCAACCCCCTGACTCCTATTCCTCCTACCCTGAGCTTAATACGTCGTCCTCTAACCCTAGGCCAAGCCAAAAAGATCCGAAGGCATCGAGCTCCCATGGATATCAACCTGAAAATTTCTTATCTCGTGACATCAGATGACCTTTTGTAAGGTGTCTTGTAAAGCACGACCTTATAAATACGTTAGCGTACGAGCGGTGCGTATGGAGATCACATCCTTACAACTTGAACATTCCCATCACACTTATAAATATTAATATGCGATGGACGAATCCTAGCCCTGCCTCCGCCTCACAGCGTCCCTATCATGCGCAGACCTCATATGCGTCTCCAACGCATCCCGCGACCCGAAACCATCAGTTCCTCGACGAGCGCAGCGGCTCGCTTTGCAGTCATATGATTTCCTCACCGCGGGGACCTGCACGGTCGGTTGGGTGGGAGCGGGGGCTTTGGCGGTGGGAGTGATGGGATGGTATTGGTCGTAGCGGTCGTTTTGCCGGTAGGGTTTGGTGTTTTCGGCAGGCGGATGGCGGGGGGTGTTGGTGGGATTTTTAATGGGGAGATCTCTGTAGGATGAGCTGCGGGGTGGGATGGGTGCGTGGGAGCGGGCGTCGGTTGTGTAGCTGGATGTGCTGTGGGAGGATCTTTGGAGGGAGGGACGGCGGGAGGTGGTGGTTAGGGGCTTTGATGGGGTGGGTGTTGGTACGTACTCTGTGGTGGAGGTCGATGATGCGGTGTCTGGGGATGAGGGCGGCGTGCCGTGGATGGGGGTGCTGGGTACTGTGCTGGCTGGGGAGGGGGGGAAGCTGAAGGTTACTCTTTTGCGCTGCTTGGGGGATGGGTCTTCTGATTGCCTTCGAGGCTGGTTATGGGTGTCTAGGGGAAGGGACGCGGGAGGTCTGTATCTTTCGTCTGGTCGAGGGTCACTTGCGCTGTCTAGATAGTGGTCGGACAGGGTGTTGCCATTAGGGGTCGGAGCATCCCTCTCGCTTTTTTGATTAGAGCTGGTGCTTGGTGAGGCGGTAGAGGGAATTTGGTCCGTATCTGACCGTGGCGGATGGATGGAGTTTTCTAGGGAGTCCTTGGCTTCTTCCTTGGATCCCGTGGCTTTCTCCTCGGATGCGCTTGGTCTGGGGAGAGTTTTGGCTTCCGGACCGGGTGCAGATAGCTCGCCGATAGAATTGTCGAAAGGATCAAGATCCTCATCTTTGATAGTCGGCGTGTAAACTGTATTATCCGTTAGCTTTCTTCTTTACTAATTATCAAGAGGATTGTTGGCTAGCGAACCTGGTCGCAAGTTATTCATCCAGGCTGGCTTCTCAAAGGATTCTGTGCTACGATCTTTTACACTTGCTTCTTTGACAGTAGTGTCAATGTCTTTGGCGGCGTCATGCTTGGATGTTGCTTTTTCTCCTTCCTCGCTTTGGTCACCTAGGACACAATCTTTTTTTGACGAGCTTCCATGGTCAGCGAGCTCGACTGACTTGGCGTTCGGCTTTTCGCGCTCATTTCTGTCCAGAAACGACCCACCACAGCAAGATTCATTAAGCTCTGGATCAGTCTGTGTTCCGGTATCAATGTAAAGACACTCTAAGACATGGCGCTGATCTGCGTAGTGATATTTTTCTGGGAGAACCACACCGTCGGTATCACTGTGCCTTCGGTATTGTGGCTGGAGGGAGCTGTCTCCGGTACATTGCTTTGTATTCCAGCGCTCATCAAGTCGGTCTCGAGGGGCATAACCTGTAGTGCAGGGACTTCCATCAAGGTTTCCATCCTTCGCGATCTGAGATGTAGCGGGTGTATTGCTATTCGACACGGACGAGCTTGATGTCCTCCGGGACGATGACATCACAGTATCCGAAGACACTATCGAACATTGTGATGGTGCCCTTAAATCATCCGATTCATCGCTATCGTAGTCGCTCCGTGCGAGCGCTAGGGTCAGGATTGATGGATCCCGACTATCTCGACCTTTACCAGCATTGACCTTCTGACAATTATCAGTCGAGCTCAGCCCTCTCTGCAGAGCATATGTGGGAGTGTACTGAGGTCGAGAAGCCCCCACGGGTACTGTGAGAATTGTGCCGGCATTAGGATTCGTGGTGGGCACGCTGCTTGCCGCCGACGAATTTCCATTGATGATTCTTGACCCATGAGATGCGACTGCTTGTAACGCGGGAACCTTATTGCTCGGAGGACGAATCTTACATTTGAAAATGATTTGCATGGATACTGTTGTCTTTTTAGACGATTTGGATCTGTGGCGTCGCTCTAGCTTAAGATAAGCCAGCTCGTGCTTCCTTTCTGGATCCAAGGCGTCCCTCGCATCAATGTGGCTCGCGATGCATTCGGTTTTGGAATTGGTCATTCGAGGCCCACACAGCTCTTTTGTTACGGAATTGTCACTGAGCGACTGCTTTTGAATCAGATTCTCAAATTCTCGTTGAGTTACGGGCATCGGTCTTATGTGAGCTCGGTGCCATTTGTCATGGTATTCTGAATCCTCTGGGGTGATGTTGTAACCCTCGTATCTGATGTGAGGCACTACATCATCCCCTAGGCTTGGCCCTGCTGACTCTCGATACCCATGGAAGCTGCGTTGACTTGGTGGAGGGCGACCAACTGCAGTGGCGAGCGGTCGAGCCATGAGTTGATTCAGATCAAAAGAGGACGGCTTTCGACGATGTTCTTCTTATGAAAAGACAAGAGTAATAATGGAAAAGTTTTTAAGCATTCAGTCTTGCAGAGCCCACAAGGAGCTAATTAGGTCCTTATACCCGGCAACCGAACTACCGAACATTTCAAGGGACCAGAGCTAGTCTCGATAGCGAGACTTACGTAAAGGCAGAAATTCGCGTTGGTAGGCATGAATCCTAGGTTGCCCCCATTTTTCACCGATAGAGGAGTCATGGGTTGTGGGTTGAGCCTTATTAGACAGCCATGCATGAAGGCAAACTTCTTGTTTTCGTGGATAGCAAGATTGTCCGTGGAAAGGGAATTTCGTAATTGTAATCATTTGGAAGCAGTGACAGAAGGATAGGCAGTCAAACCTATGAGAACAAGACCCGAAAGCGGTCAAAATCGCAGGAGACGGTCAAAAGGGGCGCAGTATTCGGAATGTCGGCGGGTAAACGCTTTCGGTGAGTTCAAGATATTGAAAAACAACACAAGAATGGGGCAATGCTGGATTCCGAAGGCGCTTTATCCTTGCTAATCCTGCGTCAAATTCTCGGAAAGCTGTGCTACGAGAAAATTCAGGCAGGGAGGCAGCCTTCGAGAACCCGTCGGATTTGAAACGTGTGACGTTGGAACCACGCTGCTGCACGCTCGGAGCCCACCGATTTGGCACACGTCCTGTCAATCTTGCATTTCCCCCGATTTGCTGTAGAGGAAGTTCGAAGTACGGAGACACTATGGGACATGAAATATCAACTGCTCGCTTCCTAAGGGTTGTAATAAGCATCGGCGACTCAAAATGACTCTGGTCATGTAGTATGACTACGCAGCTGTTGTAGAAGCAATGATGGACATCAAGAAGAGACTCTGGCTTAATGTAGCTGTAGGATTGCATTCTGATCGAATGCCGGTGTGTCAGATTGCCGTATGAGAAATGCCTCTGTTTACGAAGAGTCAGAGGTGGCAGGGCAAATAACTAGTCAGACACTCCACCTACTTCCGTAGATACTTGACGGCCCCGCTGATGCTTAAGCTCACATGGACAGCGCCAACCTGGTCCCTGGATCCGTATCCAGCTTTAGTTTACGCAACCAATTTTTTTGGCATAGACTACAAGAGACCCTGCTTTTGAAGACTATACGCCAATTAGCTTCGGTCCTTCACACTTCGTGACCATTGGTGGAACATACTCATAGTACACCTTCTCAGGCATCACATTACCATCGGCATCCTCCATCTGCACAATGTTCTCCCCTCCACTTTTCTCTTTTTTCTTGTCTCGTTGTATCTTGTCCCATAACTTCAGAGCATCCTCGATTCCTGTGATCTCCCTGAACAGCGTCGTATTGGTAATGCCTAAGCACTTCAAGCCGTATATATGTCTGGCCTCGTTGAAGTGCTTGTCAAACGCTCTTCGCCCCATGTAGACAAAGTTTCCACATATTTCACATGGGAATTCGACGCCTAGTCCATGCAGCTTATACAGCCAATACGGTATGGGTTTACCATCCCAGGCTAAGGGCAATTTGAGTGGATTGTATATCTTCTCATCGCCATCCGAATCGGAGTCATCATCTCCATTGCGTTGCGGGGCTTCTGTAGATTCGGCGAAGAAGGCGTCAAGCTCCATCTGCCGTTCGCGCTCGGTCATGCCTTGCTTCCGCTCGACGTTGACGCGGGTGTCTGTCCGAACTGTCTCCATCATTGCAGCTAGCCGCCGAATGCGATACTCTCGCTCTGCTATAGCCCGCTCCTTCAGCCTTTGCATGGTGGCGCCTCGAGCGTTGACAAGGCCATTTTTAGACTCTCCATTGGTCGCGCGATCGTTGCCTCCTCGGACTTTCCGGGCTTCGACTGCTTTGACATGCTTTTTGCCGCTCAAATGGCTCTTGTAGACATTGTCATTCTTAAACTCCTTCTCGCAATCTCGGCACCAGACCCCCTCACCAGTGCCTTCTGTGACTGGCGCCGCTGGACCTACAGGCTGAACCTCTGGTCCCCAGCCTGATATCGAATCCTCTTCCCAAGCCGTTTCGAAGTCGTGATCTATAGAAGTAAAGACTTTGTCCAGGTCTTCTAGTGGTCTGGTCCGCTTCAGAAAGCCTTCCAGATAATCCGCCAGCCGCCCCACATAATTGAAGTACTCATCCGTGCTCTTTTGCGCGCGCTTCAGATTCATGAGTGGAGGTCCAAAGCTATCGAACATTGTAAGATATTGTAGATAGGAAACCCTCTTGATATCATGAGATAGATTTAGATAGTCCTCATGTGCGGTCGTCAAATCGAGGAAACGACCATATGCTTCTTCTCCAGTAAAAAGGTTGTCTACTTCTGTAGTTGCTGACTCCCCCTCACCAGGGGCCTTCCGCTTGTATGCTCTTTCTAAATTCTCGACAGGCTCGTTTGGATATTTTCGATGGAAGTCCTTGATCTCCGTTATCTGTTTGTAGAACTCATCGAAAGGATCCCCTGTAGATATCGACTGTATCTCTTTCGTTCGTAAACCTTCAGCGTCTTGGTATATGTCTAGAAGGCATCTCGACTGCTCTTGGATTCGATTGAGGAAACCTGCGATTTGGTGGTCGCGATTCAATCGATCCCGAATCTGTGTCACGATAAATAAAGCGGCTCAAGGGCCACACGAGAACATCGGTCACTTACGTGTCTTGGGTCCTCTGCTACTCGGTCGCTGATCCCTTGCTCGAGCCGCTCGAGGTCCTCATGGAGGAATCGCTGCTCTTCAAGTAGCATGATCAAAAGATGCGGTTAGAAAGAGTCTTGTCGACGGGAGAGTACCAAAGCGAGGTTCAGGTGGTGAAGATTGGAGAGTTGCTAGAAGAAGCTGTGGCAAAGTCCCGATTCCGACATTGAAAGTTTCACTTCATGACTTTGAGGGAGTAAATGTCAGTTACAGTACTGTACCTTGGTTTTGGATTCAACCAATCGGAACGGGATATTCTGGCGGCTGCGGCTACGGCAGAACTGCGGCAGACAGACTTTCTTTCACAAGCACATTTACTTTACCTCTGGGAATTGGAGCTTTCCTCTGAGCTTTCCACATCAAATTGAACCTCTGAAGACAATCCTCAGTCGATCGAACATCATGGCGGGAATTGACAGAAGCATGGAGGGTACCTTGTCCCTACCCAATCGCGACTCACGAGTTACTGACTTGCATCAGAGAAGATGGAGTTCGAGACATCCAAAGAGGTGTCCGTTGCGCCAACATTTGAGAACATGCAGCTGAAAGAAAACTTGTTACGCGGAATCTACGCTTACGGTTACGAATCACCGTCTGCTGTCCAGTCCCGAGCTATCGTGCAAATATGCAAGGGACGTGATACTATTGCCCAGGCGCAATCCGGTACTGGCAAGACTGCTACTTTCTCGATCAGCTGCCTTCAAGTCATCGATACTGCCATTCGAGAGACGCAAGCTTTGGTACTTTCTCCCACCCGGGAACTGGCGACACAAATTCAATCCGTAGTGATGGCACTAGGGGATTACATGAACGTGCAATGTCATGCTTGCATTGGTGGAACGAATGTAGGGGAGGACATCCGCAAGCTCGACTACGGCCAGCACATCGTGTCTGGTACTCCTGGACGAGTAGCAGATATGATTCGCCGCCGCAACCTTCGCACTCGCAACATAAAAATACTAGTTCTGGATGAAGCTGACGAATTGCTCAACCGCGGCTTCAGAGAGCAGATCTACGACGTCTACCGTTATCTTCCTCCTGCAACTCAAGTCGTTGTCGTATCCGCCACGCTTCCTTACGATGTGTTGGATATGACGACAAAGTTCATGACCGACCCAGTCCGTATTCTTGTCAAGCGTGATGAGCTGACGCTCGAAGGACTCAAGCAATACTTTATTGCTGTTGAAAAGGAGGAATGGAAGTTTGACACACTTTGCGATCTCTACGATACTCTCACAATCACCCAAGCGGTGATCTTCTGCAACACTCGAAGAAAGGTGGACTGGCTGACAGACAAGATGCGCGAGGCCAATTTTACAGTGTCGTCTATGCATGGCGAGATGCCTCAGAAGGAGCGAGATAGCATTATGCAGGACTTTCGGCAGGGCAATTCTCGTGTTCTCATTTCCACAGATGTCTGGGCCCGCGGAATCGACGTTCAACAAGTGTCTCTCGTGATCAATTACGACCTACCCAGCAATCGTGAAAATTATATCCACAGAATCGGCCGGAGCGGAAGATTTGGGAGAAAAGGTGTCGCCATCAACTTCGTCACAAGCGAGGATGTTCGCATCTTGCGCGACATAGAGTGTAAGCTATGCTCAAGGACACGTATTGGCAATTTTTTTAACAAACGTACAGTATACTATTCGACCCAGATTGACGAAATGCCTATGAATGGTACGTAGAGGGAGCTCGATTCTGATGTATTAGACTAATCTTTCCTCAGTGGCGGATCTCCTGACCTAAAATCATTTACTTAGTCTGCAAGACCTCCAAGACTATTCTTGCATGGAGATCAAGGACCAAGGCCTGGGCGAGTCCAAACATGGCTTTCGGGGTTTTTCTAGGGGCGAAGATTATGTGGGGGAAGGGGGCACATGTACTCAAAGGCATGATCTGTACGCCGTGAACTAGGGTTCTTCGCTGACTTCAAGACGCAGTAAATGATGTGGAATAGACATCAATGTACCTCGATATTCACCAAGGTCCAATGGAGAGTACCAATGACTGTAAAGGCAAATTGCAACGATCACTTCTTGCCGTCCAACCATTTGTTTAGGCACGTATAAAAGTAGATGGGCCAGGTGCACTGAAATCGGGACTTCCGGCTATTTCACCTTGCTACCGACCTCTTGACGGCTCGTCGTGTTGATGCCTTTCGTTAATCTCAAGCTTTAGCATCACAGTCGCTGCGCCTTCCTCGTCTATTGCTCACCATCGTATCACGCTCTCTAGACAAATAAGGTGGCCAGAATTGGTTGTCACTATCAGTAATAGACTAACTGGGACCAGTGATTTGATCCATCCACTACAACGGAAAACCTTAATTGATCGAATACGGCCTTAGGTCGTCCCGCCACTTCACTCCGCAAGAGGGCATTGATAGAACCCCTTCACTTGGATTCATGAAGAGTCACCTCGGCCACGAAGTAACATAACTTCTCCAAAAGCAAATATCTCGTCATCTCCCAACCCTCACTCAAGTTCGTAGCAGTGCAATGGTTGACTATTGTGGTGAAGGGCCAGACATATTGCCAGTCTAAAGTCAACCGCTCCATCGGGATACCATATTGTTCGGGCCAATTTCCGCTTTCCAGACGCTCTTCATCTCCTATCCCCTTCCATTGGCTTGCTGAGGCCGGCACTACGCGCGTACACTGCACGAAATTTTTTGTTAATTACCTGCCCAAAGTCCAATTCTACGCGTCCTCAACCCTTCGAAACCAAAACTTTCAGGGAAAAATCCCCTTCCACAAGCAAAATGTCAACGCAAACAGCCACAACAGCTGCACGTTTCGCCATGCGAGAATCCGGCAGCCCAGATTCAACTAGCTCTGAGAGCGATGACGACGTCTACATTCCTGATGCTGAAGCTGACAATCATCCTGGTCGCTCTGTATCACGTCCCTCAGCATCGTTGGCAAAGAAGGTACTCCAACGTGCCCATGCCAAATCTAATGCCTCGTCTGTTATTACTGCTCCTAGCAAGGTTACCAAGAGAAAGGTTCAGAGGAAGCGTGCTCGCACCTCGACGCCGCAGCGTCAGGCACAGAGTGCCCAACCTGAGCAGCCACTGGGAAATGGAGAGTTGGCGTGAGTTCACCCACTTGTTACCATACAGTATAATTTGTATTGCAGCTGACTGACGTCACACCATAATAGCAAGTTCACTACAACAATCTTCATGATCCAACTGGGCGACAATGGTCACCATTTCCACGCTCATGAATCTGTGTTGAGGCGTTCACCCAAACTCTCAGAGGATATCGCAAAGGCCCAATCCAAAAAGCGTGTCTCCCTGCACAATCTTCTCCCACTAATGCCTCACAACCCTGTTGCCTTCGAGCAGATGCTGGAATATCTGTACAATGATAGAGTCCAGCTCACTAAATCCCAACCCTCTGCGTCCGCTCGCATGGACGAAATTCGCGAGCTCTTCTCCCTTGCTAAGTACTACCTGCTGCCCGAGCTGCAGAAGCATGTCGTAAAACTCTTCTCCGACTCCAACATATTGAACAAAGTCATATCGGCCAAGTTCTTCGATTGGGCTGAGGATATGTACTCGGAAGAGCTCGATATTGAGAACGGCCCATTCAAGTCATACTTCGCGCTTGTGGCTCCTACTCTGCTGTGTAAAGTGACGCCTGGGCTCATGGAGGAAGTCTGCCGTATGGTGAAAGTTGGTGGAACATTTGCCGTAGAGCTATTCAAGGCCTGTCATAGGGTGCGTTTCTTCTTTCTTCCAATTCGGCATACTTTGCTAATCGAAACAGGCTTTGACTATGAACTCTGTCGTCAAGGAGGAAGACTAGCCAGGGAATCGCTCGCCAAGAGAGACTCTTTCTGCCCGGTATGAACCATCAGCTTCTTTCAATTTTATTTATGCTAAACTTCATTCATTAGGCTCGTGGGTGGGATATCAGCGTGTCAAGATACAACTCTCCTGGCTCGTTCCCGGTCATCATTCTCAATCCTGTTCAAAAGAGACCAACCGATCTTGCTCTGTGCTCACTGGCTTCTCACATTACGGTCATACATTACATTCTTACTACTTCGACTCGAAGAAGCCCATTTGTACAAGCTTGCATTAGGAGGGAAGTTCCCGTACAGCGGATGCTCAGCCCAAAATTGCATGTTTGTTAGTCAGCCGTTCTCTTTTCGAGACATATGTATCTTTCAATGCATGCAGATTAGACGTATGAGAACGGAGCAGCATCCATTAGCTTAGTACGATAGTGGATAGAGGAATGACAATCAGTTCTTTCCCCTTCTTTGGGCTCTTGTTGTGAGGGACTTGTGGTTGTGTGGGGTTCAAGTCCAGAGTGCCAATGCCACTGCCACTGCCACGTCTCCTTAGACTCATGCAACTGCTCGTCCTTTAGGGTGGAGGGCAGATACCTCTGAGACTCGCATACATTTTCCAGGGGACCAAAGCCTCAGGCAAACGACCTAATAATCGGTCATTTGTGTATAGAATCTGCGATGTTTAAAGAGGATGCGAGCGGTTCTATTGGTGACAATTGAAGGCCCCAATTTGGCGACTTCTTTAGCATTTGGGGTATCTAAACGTCCCTATATCCTACAACCCGTACATATACAATCTCTTATACACAGCGAGACGCCAGTTGCGGCTATGCAACCGAAACCAAAGTTGGACGCATTCCAATACGCCGATCGCTCCATGCAATGTACAACCAGTCCATGCCAATGCCTTTTTCTCGTTATTCCTCATCATCGCTCATTACCATCATGCTATCCTCCCCAGCCTCACTCATCCGCGCCCTACTTTTCCCCTTTCCTTTGACTTTCCTATTAGTGATCGCCCCTTTCCTCGCCCCAATGAAATCTTCAAACCCCTTCTCTTCCTCATGATCCAAAATGTCCCCTCCCGCGCCCCAACCCTGCTGACTAGCATTCTCCTCCAATGCCCGACCTAGCAGATCTGTAGCTACCGGATCTTGCGGACCTACCGCCAGTGCCTCGTGTAGCGCGCACACTGCGTCCCAGGTCCTGCCCAATTCTAAGAGCACCAGCCCTTTGGCACAGAAAATACCGGCATCTCTTCCCCCTTGCCGGAGCACTTCTTCGAATTCTTGCAGTGCAGGCTCCCAACTGCCTTGTCGACGGTATGCATGGCCTAGATTTGCACGTGTGGCGATCCAGGCTCGGGGATCGCTTTCAATGTCTGCGGCGATGGTGAGGGCGCTGTTGAAGATGCTGATGGCTTCGGTGAGGTGATCGAGGTGGTAGAATACTACGCCTAGCTCGTTCAGGAGGAGAGGATCGGTACTGCAGAGAGCGTGGGCGGCATTCAGGTATTCGTAAGCGAGGGTCATGTTGTTGAGCTGTAAATTTTGCATGCCGAGGAAGAGTTGGGGGAGATGTGTTCCTTGGAAGAGGCGGGCTGCGGTACTGTAGGCGGAGATGGCTTGGTCGTGCTCGCCTTCTGCGGCGAATGTGTGGGCGAAGCCGATCCACGCGGGTCCAAAGTGGGGGTCCATCATGGAGGCTTTGGAGAAGAATTGCCGGGCTTCTGCGATTTGGGAAATGCTGAGGTAGTAGACGCCGACTGCTAACCAGGCAGATGGCTGATCTGGGTGTAGGTCTGCGAGGCGGTGTGCAAGGAGGAAGAGAGTGTTCGTTTGGGAAAGCTCGTAGAGGCAGGCGAGGTGGAGAGGGTAGATCGAGAAATTGTATTCATCGGTATCGAGGATGGAGGTTGTCAGGGCCAGCGCTTGCTTGAAACGACATTGTGTGAAGAAGAGTTCCGCTTTCGAGAGGAGAAGATCGGGATTGGTGGCGAGATTGTAATGCGTGCAGAGAGTCTCTGATGCATGGTTGAAGCCTGAGGGGTTCTTGTATTTCGAGAGGCGGGTGGTGTATAGCATTTTGGCAAATTGTGCGGCTTCCTGCGAGGTATTGCTGTCTTCGCTCGATATAGAATCGAAATCAAGGGATTCCAAGAAATTCCATTCTTCATCTGGCGACATGAGGGAGTTCTTCATGAGCTGGTCGAAGGCTTCAAAGCATTGGACATCGATCCGCACCGCATCCTTGTAGCATTCTTTCGCTCGATCAAATGCGTTTTGTTTAGCATAGCATACGCCTCGCAGGAAGCACATGCCAGCCTCGTATTTGATGTCTGACAAATTCTCCCTTTCCCTCTCCTCACTCCTCTCTATTCTGTCAGGTTTGCCATTCGTTTTACCAATCTTGCTCCCTTCTTTCAGGTTCCCGCTAGTATGTTGCAATTTCCGCCGCGTCTTGCTAGGTGAAATAATGAGATGGCTGGGGTTCTTGTCTCCAAGTATCGACAGAGCTTCCTCGTATTTGCCTTGCCTGATCTGGCAATGCGCGGCGAGATACCGACATGATGTGTTGCGTTCGACAAGGTCGTGCTTTTCGAGAAAACTTTGGGCGCGCGTATAGTTACCAGTAGAGAAATGGACTTGGGCGAGGAAAAAGGCATCGTTATCATCGTCTAGATAGTAGTGAGCTCACTAAACTGCGAAGTGTTGCAAAGGGCATACTCGTAATCGCAAGTAGCTTGTCCCCAATATAGATCGCCGTCTCGTATTGATGTTTGTGCATTGCATCTTGCCTCCATTCTTTCAGCAGCTGCTGCATGATATTCGTGGCCTGTGTACCGGCCTTCTGCCATGCCTTCTGGTGCAAGAATTGCCCAATGTTGACAGTGGAGAGCAGCTCGGTAGTAGTTCGGGCGAAAATAGAGTTCGAGTCTTGGCGCGTGTTCTAGTCTAGAACTTTTGACATTCGGATTTTGATAGGCAAGATCTGACGGGCCAATATGCACAAGTCATTGCGTATGGTACGGGTTGGTCTACATGTTTGGAAAAAGTTGAATCTGTTCTTGCGAACCCAAAATGGCTCCTTCGGAACACAAGGCTCTATGAGTTCTGGCATGGTAAGGCTAATTCTTCGAGATTCATCAAGCAAGTTATTCTTATTGTCCTTGCATTGCTAAAACAAGGCCGCCTGTGAACAACGTTCAGCTGCTTCAGGATTTTCTGTAGTATTCAAATATCACCTCTTCCTGTCAGTTTCAGACTGTCCGAGTTTGACCTCCCATCGTTGTCAGTCTTATCAAAGACCGTCTGTCCTATTTCGTGGGCCTGGAGACCTCTCTGCTTCACTTATTGCGTTCACTTGCTCTTGAGGATCTAATCTTTGCCAAAGACGGTGACGAAATCCATTGATTGTTAATAAGATCTTCAAGATTTTTTGCTCGTTCTCTCTCTTTCGATACCTCAAGGATTAAGTTTAAATACATGCCTGATCCCTTTAAATCTTCAAATACATCTTCAGCCATCTATAAGGAATGGAGGTGCTTTGGACAGAAGGTCCTCCAGCAGGATCAGAGCTCTATCTAGAGTCTTTAGGCTCCCGTGGAGAACAGCAAACCGACCAGAATCGAAACCTTTGTTTCTGGCAATATGGCCGCATAACAGCGAGACCAGCTGAAGCTTAAAGAGTAGACCATATTGATTGGAGTCTACTTTCGAATCCTCTGGTCGACAGCCGTGAGCTGTGAGTGGCACCTTCGTTGTCTGATGATGGAAATCACATATGAAGAAGTAAAGGAGGGGTCGCTAGGTATGGCAAAATTGAACGGCCCACAGGCCCACAGAGCCCGGATTCGAGGCGCGGACACCACTTCTGCAAGGGTCCGAAAACACTTCTAGCTGTTTTCCGTAGGCATTTAGTCTACATTGTTTTCTCACTAAAGCGTCTCAGCACACTTTACATCAATGGAGTACTATCGCGGTATTTTTCCTCCTCACGGTGAACCTCGTTGGTCATACCGAGGATGCCATTATGAGTTGCGTCCACCGTGTATTCAGATACAAGCGACTGAAACCTGACGCAAAAACGAATATCTAGGATCAAGCTATTGGAAAAGTGATTCAGGATAGAGATGATTTCTCGGTCGAGAACAGGGCGAATGCTTATGTGGAAGGATTTTTTTAGGTCCTGATGCAAAATGGGATGGACGGAAGATCCGTAACGGTGAGCAAACAATATTTCACTGCTTTTGTAGAGTCCTGTCAATGTGCTTCTGGTTTGACTAGGACTCTGGCTATCCAAACCATCCAAACCGCAGCCGCGCTTGCCTAACGCAAAGCAGAAACAGTTAAACCCCCGCGATAATTAGTTAAACTCAGGATCGGATATATCAAGGGAGTTATCGAGATGACGCAGATCTTTAAGAAATACCTGGGCGATTTTAAAGGTGATGAAACTCGGCGTGCGTTGGAGAAGGTACAAATGGGCAAGGACAAACCGTACAGATTGGATGGGGGGGCAGAATTGGCTGCTGTGAAGGGGGGGCCGCTAGGAGACCTTGAAAGAGTTGGAGGGTCCTTCTGGATAGACTTATTAAGCGTTCATGCCAGGATTCGAGCGGGCTTCACCGTTTCCATATGTGCCACTAGACGATACTCTGCTCCAGAATTGGGTGTCCTTCTTGAATCAAAGATCCAGCCAATTGATCGCAGATAGATCTCACTAAGACTGTAGCAGCCATTGCGGATGATAGCCAAAGAACAATTCCATTAGAGGGCTAGTCTCAATAAGCAGTTCATCGGAAAGCCAGGAACCCTGCATCATCCAAAAGCGCACCACGAGACTGCGTGAGGCTCGACGACATCATCTTCCTGCTTATGGTGGCAATGAAGATTTCTTGGTAGCCAATGGAAGGTTCATTAAAGTAGGAGAAGGCAGTGTGCGGTAACGTGGGAGAAATGGAGCCAGTGGATGGGCGTCGTCCGCGCCAAGACTTCCTCAGCCAAAACGCGAATCGTACAAGCGTGGCGCGTACCCAGACCTCCTTTGTTCCACCAATTTCGATATCGTCTCTTATTGCAGTCCACAGAAGACACCAGTTCTCGCGTTTTCTGCTTCACGATATCCGTGTCAGCAGCAGTAGTGATACCGATCCTGAGGCATCTATTTCTGGTCTTGCCTCAGGCTCCAACACAGAATAACACCATCACGGAAGCACATCAATTGCGAGACCCTTGCTGCAGGACACGCTTCGTCGCGCTGCAATATCTCCCGACTTTACCTAGCTCCGCCGCCACAGAAGCCTGCCTTGCTGTGTTGGACGTGCAAAGCCGTATTACCCCTCCACACGTCCTCTGCGTGTCAAGGGCGCGGCTGTACCTTGGTACCCTCTCCCCCAAAAGCACTCGAACCTCCGCTGCCTTCTTGCTGTTCCTCCTTCCTCAGGCTGCGTCTTTGATCTCTCCCCCCTGACGTTTCCTCCACCGACTACCACCCGAAGGCTCATCGACTTCCTCAACTAATACTACTCTTCTACAGAACACCCTCTATCATCTGGTTCTGACCGAGTCGACGCCTGAATCCTTCAAGGCTTCCTTGAATTTTAAGTCTATCAATTCAACAACCGACCCAAATTACAGACAGCATCTTGCACTTGTCGAAGGAGGATTGAGACAAGAGATATCGATATGTCTACACTCGCAATGCCATCTGCCCGCCAACCTTTTGCTTCATTGAGCGATTCCAGGCTCAAGAATTTGACCAATGTCAAAAACAAGCAGAATGGTAGGTAATTTCGTATCACACAACGTGTGTATCATCCAATTATGCCGCCTACAGACAAAGACATGAAGTCATGGATATCTCGTTACGTGAATCTGTTCGCTGACAGAATCCAAAGCACTCCCTTCCATGATGGCATCTCCACTCAAGCGTCATGCTCCCCGAGAGTTCGACGAGGTCGATTCAGAGAACATCGACCCTCTGACAGTCTCCTCGCCTTCCAAGAAAGCACGCGGTTTCGACTTCAATGATACCAGGTCAGCTAAGACGCCTGCTTTTGCTCTTACCCCTGCCAAGAAGCCAGCCCAGTACGTTCAACGTGCTCAAGCTGTGGGCCAAAAGCGCAAAGCTGAAGGGCCCCCGTTGTCGACTTCAAACAATGAGACTCTGTCAAACAAACGTGCTCAGCCTCTTTCTGCGCCTGCCGGCCGCTCTCCTAAGAGCAAGAAAACTGGTATTCTGTCTCGTCGCCGTATGACTGCCAGCCCTTTCACGCGTATCAACCCTCCAGCTTTCTCCACGAGCGAAGTGAATACCGGATTGCCTTTCTCAATCGACGCTGCTCTAGCCGGTACCGTATCTGACTACAAGTCGAAGTCCAAATCGACGCATCGCAAGGCTTGGCAATTCGAGATCCATGAAGACAGTCCTACTGACGAAATGACTAATCTTATGGAGCATTCTACCTGCACCCTTGATATATCTGATGACGAGAGTCGTGCTGCTACCAAAGAGGACAAAGATAACAAAGAGAATATCCCACCCATTGATGGTCCAGCAGCTACCGCCTTCTCCACCCAGATCATTGCTTCTCGTCGAGACGTGATGACTGACGACACTCGCAGTCCGCTTGGTGACCTGGACGCTGCTGATTTCTATGCCGACGGGTGCGATTGGTCGTCAGTCTTCATAGTTGGCGCCGAGGATGCCGGTGACAATATCGAGGAAAAGTGTCATGCAGTCCCTGATCTTCCAGAATCAAGCCCCCCAGCTCGCCTTCGTGTCAATGCTGTTACCAACGACCGTGACGCATGGAAAGAGATCATTGCACAATTAGCTCCGAACGGGCCCTCTGAGATTGCCAAGAATCAGCATCCACTAGCGAATGATGACCCAAAATTAGAAACCACTGAGATCCAGATTTGGGAGAGTGAGAGTGCAAAGGGCGACGATGACGGGGACAACCATGAGCCAGTGACGAACGGCATCGATCATCAGTCATTGCTCGCTTGACGAATATCATCACTTTGAATTGATCTGCCGAGGGAGGATTAGGACGCTGGACGTCAGACAGAAACTTTTCGACGTCTTCCACCTCCTCGAATTTGCATGATCAGCTTACAACAGACACTACAGAGATATGAATACGGTCACTGCCTTCAAAGATTCCAGCAGCAACGGCCAGCTCTACCACCTGCCTTTGCCCAGAGAAGCATGATTTCTTATGGTGCTCTCCAGGATCCTTTGCAATGAATACAGACAAGGCCCTCAAGGTCCAATACGTGCCATGCTTCGCGTATTCGCATGCTCCTCGTGTCCTTTGATTTCTACAAATGTTTATACGCCTGGTCCGAACAATTTGGCCGTCTTTCGACATACGTCTCAAGCGCTTAATGTGACTTGCTGAGCTTCTGGTATTGACTGACTCCGGTGAATGTCTACTGGTCGAGCTCGCTTGTCACCCTCAGCGTTTGGAAGTTGTATCTACATGAGCTGGGCTTACGATGGCTTATCACGTGTTTTGGACGCTCGGGAGACAGCATTGTATGAATCTATGCTGTAGAATGTTTGCTCGGGGTTTATGGCATTGCCACGGGAGGATCGGGACACTGGGCGTTGATAGCAGGATGTGCGAGATCGCTAGAAGTCTACTTTGTTTAATTATGCTCTTCGTCGTGTCTGCGTACTTGTGTCAATAGCAAGAGGCTGTATGGAGTTGCTGGTTGCTGGGAGTTTGTATCATGAGGATACTTATATCAGTATTAAATACAGCGTTTTTCGAGATACAAGTGACCAGATCTGCGTCTGACTTCTGCTTGATGTCCGCTGTGTGATACATTGCAACAACTCGTTCTCGAGTTCTGCCTAGTGATCCTCTTTTTCTATTTCCATTACGTGAGTTAACATCCGGAGCCACGAACTACCTTCCTGCTCTCCACTTGGAGGCATTCTGTCATTGAGAGCTGTCATTGGCTCCCTTGTCTTAGGGGAAACAACATTTATCGAATTGGAGCAGCAAGTTGGATGATGAAGCGATCAGGCTCTTCTAGGTGAGAACAAATGTGTGATACTAGTGTGGTGTAGCAGCTCGTTTGAAGTTCTGAAGCCATTCGCGGAGATGTAATTGCAGTATGGGTTAGGACTGGTTTAGACTGGCCCAATTTACAAATGTTCAGAGGTTGTCGGAGGGCTGTTGAGGGCTGATCAAGGTCTGTTGCAGGGCTATTTAACCGTTGCTCAACAGTCGTGCAGCAGTTGGTCAATGGCTGTGTGAAGGTTACTCAACGGTTGCGCGGCGGTTACGGTTGCTCAATGGTTGGTTGTCCCCTGGTTGCCGAAGTGTCAGCGACATCAAAAATTACGAAGATTAAAATACCCAAAAAGGGAGTAGCTTGGAAGGTTGCCGCATGCCAAGAGAGTCACGTGACAGCGCGCTTAACAGCAAAACAAGACACGACTTCCTTCTTCCACTCTTTATTCACTTCTTCACTTCATCGTTGTCAACTCTCCGTCATTGTACATATATACAGCTTTAACGGGCATTAGACGCGGGCGGGTAGGAGTTAGTCAGTGGCGTTGTCCGTGCTTATATTCCTTTCTCTGTACTTCATGATTTCTAGTGACACCATGTTTTTGCTATTGCTATATCGGCCTCTTTACTACCGGAAAGATGCCTTTTCTGTTTACCCAATTATGTGACTTGCTTTCCGTTCTCGAAAGCTTGTCAAAGCAAGATCCGCCTTTACTTCCAGCTCGATTGCGACATAAAACCAATGACACTATCAAGTCATGGTTCATCTCACATCATGTGTCAATCAACTCACCGGACGTCGATGCGGTAGCCTTGCTCTCAGCTCTACTCCCCAGCAAGCGAACAGATCGGGTCTATGGTATTCAGCAACCTCGCCTGAGTCGATGCCTTCGACGGTGGCTGCGCCTAGGAAAGACAAGATGGCCCCAACTAGACCAATGGCGACAGCCAGGGCGGGGTGATCTCAGCGACTGTGTCGAAAGGGTCTTACAGCAGGCAGAGCTCCCGATCCCGCACAACAGAGATAGAGTCACACTTGAGCAAGTCGATGACGCTCTTGCAACGGCTGCAGCACGGTGCCGATTCTCAGCACCAAATGTCAGAGCCAGAGAAGCGGAAGAGGATCCAGAAGTCAACAAAACCTTGGAGAATATCTATCATAGACTCCAGTCTCGAGATGCAAAATGGTTCACTCGACTGATTCTCAAGGATTTTTCGTGCCTGGATCTCCCAGAAGGCTTAATATATTCATGTGTTAACACCCGGCTCCCCGTTGCTATGCAGATGTATCATGACTTTGACTCTGCTATCTGCGAGCTCAGAAATCGACTATCGTCACAAATGGCCAATAAAGCCGAAGGAGGTCTGACCCAACAGTCGCCGGAGGCTACCCATTTGTTCCTCCCCAAGACCGGTGCCAAAGTTGGTCCACCAAAATGGATCAAGGCAAAAGGTGGACTCAAAAATGCCCTTTCAATTATCGACGGCCGTGCGATGAGCGCGGAGAGGAAGCACGATGGAGAGTATTGTCAAATCCACATCGACCTCACTAGGGGAGAAGACTGTATTCAAATCTTCTCCAAAAGTGGAAAGGACTCTACCCAGGATCGGGCTGGTGTCCATGAGGTCATCAAGGATGGACTGCGCATCGGACGCGATGATTGCCGATTTTCCGAGAAATGCATTTTGGAGGGCGAGCTTTTGGTTTACAGCGACCGGACAAAAAAAGTCTTGGATTTTCATAAGATTCGGAAGCATGTTTCTCGGTCTGGGAGCTTTTTGGGGACGGCTTTGGATTCTCAGTAAGTGAACAAGTTCTATGTGATTTTCGCTATTACTTACAGAGATTCAGGCCGCATTATTGGGAACATTTGATGATTGTTTTTTATGACGTTATGCTGGTTGACGATGAGCCTGTCCTTCATCAGCCATACAGAGATAGGAGATGTCGCCTAGAGAACTTAGTCAAATGCATTAAGGGACGCTCGGACGTGGTCCTCCAAGAATATCTCAATTTTTCCACGCCTCAGGGACCGGAGGATCTCAAAGAGGGTTTGGCATGCGCCTTAGTAGAAAGGTGGGAAGGATTGGTGCTCAAGCCTTCCGACGAGCCCTATTTCAACGTCACGAAGTCTGTGACCGGCAGATTTCCGAGCTGTTGGATCAAATTGAAAAAGGACTGCATTAAAGGGCTGGGTGATACGGCAGATTTCGTAGTAATTGGCGCCGGCTACGACGTTACGAAAGCTACGAAAATGAATATCCTAAACCTCCGTTGGACCCATTTCTACATTGGATGTCTGCGAAATAAGCAGGACGTTCTGAATCTCGGCGCCAAACCATGTCTCCTCGTATTCGACCAGGTCAGCGATTGCATTAAGAATGACGATCTGAGGACCCTGAACAATCTCGGATACATAAGAGCTATCAAGCCTCGTTGCCCAGAAGCGCGCAATCTCTTCAGTATTGAGTACGCATCAGGCATTCCAGAGGTAAAGGACATTTTCAGGGTCCCGTTCGTCTTCGATGTTGCAGGCAGCGGATTTGACAAGGCTCCGAATCGCGACATGTTCTCACTTCGATTCCCAAGAGTCATGAAGATTCATCATGATAGAGACTGGAAGGATTGTGTCGGTTTCGAGGAGCTTCAGGAGATGGCTGCAGATGCCATGACGGTCCCTCCGGAGAGCACATGGTTTCACGAGAGAGACATTTGGGTAGATCGACTAGATCAGATCGACAGTGGCTTTCAGGGATATCTGAATTCTTGGGATTATTCGGAGAGCGAAGAGGAAGATGCCGATTCTCTTTCCGTCCAGATGTCGACGGCCACAGCATCCAAGTCTCCTCGCCGTTCTCGCGCGCCGGCAGCTCCATCCTTAGTACGCATGGATACTGAGGAGATGCGGATCGATGAGCGGCGGCTGTCTACTGGCGAAGTTGTTGACAGACCAACATCCCAGCATTCAATGGCCAGCACTACAAGTAGAGGCTCCTTACCAACACCGCCCACATCATCTCCGCTTTCACATGGCAGTGAATTGCGTGGTAGTATCAGAAAGCGATCTGCTGACAAGGCTAGCTTGGAGGAGGTGCATATGCCATCAAAGAAGCCACGACCGCGGCCTGAACAACAGACCAATGCAGCCACGAATGTTAGCAGTCATCGCTCGACCGCCACAATATCCAAGAAGCCTCTGCGCGAGACCACAAACGTTACCAATCAATTGCCACCTTCTGGGAGTGAAGGCCCACCTCATCAGGATGGAATATACTTGAAGAAAGACTTCTCCCTCCTTCGTAAGATCCCCAATGGCGCCGAAGAGTACACCAGCGAAAGGCAGAATAAGAGGAGAAGGACTGAAGAACCATTTTCTCCTTCTCGCATGACGACCGCTTCTGAGAGTACCAGCACTAGCACCAGCCAAAGTAGCTTGTTTCTAGAACCTGAGTCAGAGCACCCTCCAGCCTCCCATGCGCGCACAGAGACCTTACCGAGTCTGGTGACACCGCCGAGCACCGCTCATCAACTACCGCCAATCGAGGTTCCAGACCTGCGGCACTGCAAAGTTGTGCTAAGCCCTTGTTTGATAGAGGGCCATGAACCCATAAGGCCTGTAAAGGACGTCCTGGCTACGCTCTCGGTCTCTCCCTCGTCTTTCTGTCAGGCTTTATCTTTACCGGATTCAAGAGCCATCCTTCAATCCACAGCAGAGAGAACGGCCCAGATAATTCTGCTCGTGGAACCTGACGCCACAAGCGCAACAGTGAATTATATGCGAAGGATGTTGAAAAATGTTCCTAATTGGCATCCGATTACTTTTGCGGTTTGGGATTGGAGGGTTCTGCACGTGATCTATGAGAGGACCCTTTCTATGAACGCGCAGGGAGGAGAAATGAAGCACAAGGACTACTCCATCGTGAGCATGACATGGAACGCTGACTGGGAAGGCAAGGGGGCAGTGGAGTTGCGATGGCGTGATGGTTTGGCGATGAGGGTACCCAGCGATAATTTTGGCGCAATGGAGTAATGACGATTCCCCAGGAGCGAACAGCGAGGAACGTAGTGAGTTTCTTTGACATTTATTCTGCCATTTTTACTCGTGCATGCTCACCTTATATACCCAATAAAGCTTTGCATTCTCTTGGATTAATTGGTCGTCCGTATTGAAGAGTTTCGCACCTGCATTGGCTGAGGTCTTTACCCACAATTGCAATTTCCATGAACTGTCGTGAGTCAATAATTTCCTGCTACCTGACGTAGTGCCATTTCTCATGATTCATAATCTTAGAAGCCATCGAATCCTCCAAGCGCTCAACGGCCACCTCGCATTGAACCAGCAAAATTATTGTCCTCCACCACCATCCCACCCCTCCGCCCCAACGCCTACGCCTTCGCCGGATCACTGCTCACCGCCTTCTCCACCACCTTCGCCCCCACCTTCTTCCTCCCCTCCATCAGCTTCCCCACCCACCCATCCTCCCCAGTCTTATTCCCTTCATGATCCCACTCCTCATCATGCCTCTCAATCAACCCCTCCCCATCCAAGTACAACGTGACCTTCGAATTAACCGTCTTCTGCACCCCCTCCTTTTTCAACGGAATCGCGCTCTTGAACACGTAATGCTGGGTGAGATCGAGGGCGACTTTGCGATCGGTGCTTTCGGCGAGGAGGGCGCAGGATGTGGTGGTGGAGGAGGCGAAGAGTTTGGGCATGCCGTTGAATTGGGAGCGGATGCTGTCGAGGCCGGTGGCTATGCTGACGGGGTCGTGGAAGGTGGCGGTGGCGGCGTAGTGGGCGTAGGCGGTTTCGGAGGGGTGGAGTTGGTAGACTGGGGGGGGGAGGTGTCAGTTGAGCTCAGTCTAGAAATGAGGTAGAGGATGGACGTACGAAGGAGGATGTCATCAATGATTTGCTTCTGAGCTGGAGATGGTTCGCGCGTTGCATGCCCGGCGGCTGATGGAGTGGAGGTCATTCTCTCGGTGGCTTGATGGATGCTGTGCAGGGTATTGGTGATGGCGGTCCTTGAAAGAATAATGGGAACACTCAGGGGACAAACGGCGACTACATTTGACGTGCCGTCATGAGAGACGCAATCATATTCGTATTCGTAACACCACCACCTCTGACATCACTGCGCTTCACTGAGGCACAAACGCCAAGGTGACACGCGATCACCTGATGTAGTTGACTTGCTGATAGGCAATGGCAAAACGCTGAAGTCTCGGTATTGTTTGTTCGTGTCTGCGAGATAAAGAGAGGGCATGTTGCGAATGATGCGCATGGCCAGGGACACTCGTGCGCGAAGAGACTTTTCTGGATCATACTGATTCAGTATGTTGAGGGAGTCGTGTTCAATCTCGACAATTGAACAAGGGCTTCGATACTTGACAAGGTGAACGGAAACTAAATCATAGGGATGCTACCACAATCTCCGGGAAGCGCATGCATTTCGCGGAGGTTTTCCACAAGACAAATGCGTTTCTGCTGTAAGCCCCAAGTTCGCGATTTGCTGACCAACGGGATCGTTCAGATCCAACTTCGGGATTATTCAAGAGGCTGCCACTTCGACGGGTTATTCGCTACGACTGTACTCGCCCCCCTTTTTTGAAGATTCTTTCGAAAAAATTGAGACCTTGAATTCCACACAAAGCTGGCATCTCCATATGGGCCTACGATCGGAGTCTCCTGCGATCTGTCAGTCGTCTCAAGCGTCTGCTAATGACCAATCTTCAAGGCTGAGTTCTTTTCTCTTCTCTTGCATGTCGACTCCAGGTAATTACATATCGATAGATCTGACGATGGAGAAAATGCCCAGATCGCAATTGAGACCTCGAATAATACAACGAAAAAGGCCCAGAGACATCCATGAAGTTGGCCCCATATTGTGGTGCTACGAAGAACTTGAGACATAATGTGACTAATTGCGAATACGCCAACATGGACACGAAAACAATCCCTTCAGGTCCTCAACAGTACAAGCCTTCAAGGAGCCCCTCAGAATAGTCCACCAACCTAGGATTAGAATTGGGACGATTGAAGACCAAACGATGGGCTTTCTGAGTTTGGAGTCAGCGCTTCCTCCTGAATCGCGTTTCGTATATGGATGTTTGAATATCTTAGTAGCAGGTAGTGTACACGTTGTGGATATACACGCTGCATAAACATAAGACTTTGCACAAACCTGCAATGGAATGGTTGAATCAATAATGATAAGTTCGATCAGAATTCCGAAATGTATTATAGCAAATACTGTCGCTGTCACAACGAAGGCGAAGTCTGTAAGAAATGATCAAAGCCACCGAAGCTTTCCATGTCGCCAGAGCTTTCGATATCGCACCTCGTCCCGGTCTACCAGCAGATTTGAATCTAAAACTAAAAGACTCCAGAAGATAAGCATGATTGCGATGGAAGGCTTGTCAGAGAAGAAACATTTGCCTTGTCTCTGGCTGCAGACCATTTGGACCGAGGCGAGGGCGCGAGTGAGCATTTGCCAGAGACGGAAGTAAATTGACATCTTCAGAGTTTGAGACAGCCAGTGCGAAAATGTCTAAAGCTCTTTTACATCTTCGGAGCTATGCTAGGTCTAGTTGGGCATTGCGCACATGCTACACTCAGATCTCGAGTGGCGCAAAAGTGATTGTCAATAACTGCGTTATTGGAATCTGATGGATTCCGACCCCACTCGTTGTTCGGTACGTTTTAGAGGAAACCCCGTACGATTATGGTCCGGAGCAATTTTGCCGTTTATATCTGGCACGCTTTGAAGTCGATCACGGCAGAGGCCGCTGTCCTGGATTTGCTGCTGATAACTCAGACAGAGCTC
>JAABUP010001802.1_pt1 | contig 43888 bp, 56 predicted proteins | sample 5559201 | NCBI WGS metagenome assembly JAABUP01 (sample SAMN10711887, study PRJNA513373) | rock metagenome | isolation source: Antarctica rocks | place: Antarctica
GTATTCCCCCCCCCCCCCCCCCCATGCTCAATATTACTGATCATGACAGTGCGATACAGATAGCTGCCACGACTTGATGTCTCATTATGCCTGCAGCTGCCAAGGCAGCACCAGTGATACTGGTCAGATGTCAGGCACCATTGGGCGAAACTAGATGGATTGTTGGCATGTGATAAGCATGCACAATGCCCAAGGCATTGCTTGTTGTCCAGAGGCTTGGACCACCACTGGACCACTACAAGCTTCTCTGTTACTTGCCGAAAACTGGTTCCATCCCTTTTCGAAGAAAAGGAAGGTCTGTCTTCTCAAGTGTAAACCTTGTGGTGTTGGCAGGCTGAGAGGAGGTGTGGAGATATACGGTGTTGGCAAGCAAATGGTAGATGTAGTCATGGCAACCCTGGCAGCTCAAATTGAGTGGTAAGGGGCCAAAACTTGTGTCGCTAAGATGCTGTTGCAATGATTGTGCTGTATTGGGCATATTGCATGATTTGCTGGAATCACATGACAATCATATTCGTTTGTTTGCATATGTGTGCATGATGTGCTGGGAAAAAAGGAATTAGCGCATGCAGAAAGCGTGGGTCTGGCGGTCTGTGTCTCTAAGCCATCTGTTGCTGTGTGTAGGCGCAAGCATAACAACAAGCTGTTGAACATCTGGACAACAATCCCATTCCTGTGATTTTCTGTGCCATTGTGTGTAAGATTCTGTGTATCTGCTGATCTGTTTTTTGCTTTATCTTGCTTTATCAACAGCGTAAAGGAGTCTGGAGCAACCTGCTTTTACGCTGTAGATGCTCATGATGTGGTGGCAATGAATGATGCGCATGGTATTTGCTTGACTTGCCACCTCCTTGTATTCATCTTTTTTTCTTGATGCTTTTTCAGCAGTGCGTCCATGCCAATATGATGTACCTGATTCTTGGTTCATACATGTTATTCTTTGAGTTAGGTTCTGTATCTTGATCAGTCGCAAGCTTGATGGAGCAGCCTTGTCTTGCAAGAGCTTTAAGGCAACAATAGCTCATTTGTAGCAGAATACTATCCAGAAACCCAGACGACTCTTACAGTCATCACATAACACTGGAAGTATTCAAAGCAGCAGTGTCTTGTTTGCCATATGCATGTCCAGCTTGCAGCTGTTGATGGTTTGCCCTTGTGAGCTTAAGCTTGGCTTTGTGTAAAGACCACAAGGCTGACTGCTTCATCCTTACGGGACTGTTATGCCCAAGTGGCCTGCAGCTTGCATCGGGAACATGAATGCAACCAAACGAGATTAAGTCCTATCATGTGCTGGCTAAGAGGTAAAGCAGGGCAGTGTAGACCTGCACTGCTCGGAAAAAGTGGCGGACTGTAGCAAAGGTGAGGTAAAAGGCGCATTGCCAGCGTGTCAGGAAGCTCATTTCCCGCACTGCGCAGCATACAACAGTGAACATGCATTGCCAAATCTGGCAGCCACATTTGACTAGTTGAGCAGATGACATCTAATTGAGCTGCACGTCCCTACATTGGACTGTTGCTGGCAATCAGCATAGCTGCTGTCCAAGCTGCTGATATCTAGGTCGGGAGCTTGTGACACTTCAGGGCAGATTTTTTTGAAGCAGATCGTGCGTGTGTGCTTGGCCTGGCACACTCACAGTCTGCAATAGAGTTGTCACGCAGCAGTCACAATCATCGTCTCAGAGCATGTGCTGACATTTAGAGGCACTGGCACAACACGACAAGTCTTGAATGTCTGGTCAACAAACCCGTTCCTGTGGCTTTTGCCATCTTGGCAATATTCAAATGTGCTGACACACTGTGACATGTACTACCGTCAAGTGAATTTGTTCAATGTTGACACATTAGCACACAAATGGTGTGGACTTGAAGCGCCGGTGAAGCAAATCCGGTGTAACATGTACACACTTGGACAGAAAGTTGCAAATGTTCTGCAAATTACAAGTGACATCTTGCCAGCTGTTTATGCAAACAGACTCACGTCTGATTCTCCAGTTTTGCGGTTGTCCTCACGCATAATTTCTCCTGCAGGACAGCATCTTCTTGACAAGTAGAAAGCTGCGCAGCAACTTCTGGCCTAATTCTGCTCCAGGCAGACTCACATGCCAGAAAAACAAAAAAATAACCAGAGGCGTTAAGCAGCAGAGTGCTGCTGTCACGGCTCTAGGTGTCAAGCATGACTGTAGAAAATTGAATGTCAGGCCTACGCAAAGCTAAAGTATACACCAGGTCTGCATAAAATTTGCTTGTGTGTTGATTTGCTGGGATGCACCCATCAACTACAATGGTATGCATACGCTGGTGCTCAACAATAGTGAGTATGCTGGCACCAAAGCTAAGCTTGCATCCATGTAGCATGAGCAATTCTAGTGAGTACAGTTTCTGCCAGTCCATTGCAGCAAAGCTGATATGTACGAGGCTGCTCCTGAGATTAGAACTGAGAGACAAACACACTAGATTTGTCAGCTGGCTGAGTCCAAGCTCCAGGTGAAGGGCAGAAGAGCCTAGGTAACTGAAATGTGAAAGGGAGCCAAGCTGGTAAACTTGTGACACTTGCAGCTCTGCCCCCTCTGGCCTGTTTATCCCAATCTGGAGGTGATAGAGGTTTGTCAGTCTAGATATACTTTTGGGAATGCATGGCGACAATGTGGCCAAGTCCAATTTCTCAGAACGGTCTATGGCAGTGACTGCCGAGCTGAACATGCTCACATTCTGCAGGTTTGAGCAAGTGACCAGGCCCTGAGGGTGAAGACCTTCCACGTATGACTCATGCCAGTGCGCTTGCTTGAGGGATGTGCAGCATGCCCAAGCTGCGGAAGTTTGCACGTGTACCCTGGACAGTCTAAGCTCTGTCAAGTGTGCGAGTGTATGAATGTTCAGGAAAGTGCAATCTTGCAGGTACAGACTGTTCAGATTGGGAAGAGCTTGCATTGGAGTAAGATCACATGGACAGCTGAAATCATTGAGCAAGTCACAGGTTGTGAGGGAAGTCATGACCGATAGCACATGCAGCATGGATGGACTGGCAGAATAAATGTGTATTGTGTGGACATGAGAGCCTGGCCAGCTCAATGGCGTGAGCACATCCTCGGCTGCTCCGGTGGACTTGCAGGACACCCCTTGGACTGCTGAACCAAAGAGATGTAGCCATTTTCGCACACTGGGCAGGGAGGAAGCTGCAAAGGTCTCTGGAAGAACCATCCATCGTGATAGTTCTGGGTACTGCTCAAACACTTGCTTGAACTTCCTGCAAACCTGCCAAAGCACAGCAGCAAGAGTTATTAGTCAGTGAACAAAGCTGGCAATCCAAAGCAATATACCTCAGGAATGGTCTGTGTCAGCAGGGTGTCTGTGCCTTTACCTGTCGTGCTGCATAGAATGTAGCCAACTGATTACCAACGACGGGAAAGAATGGTTGGCGCACAGAGGACGGGGTTGCATAACTAGACTTATCCATGTTTGCCTCTACGTGCGAAAGAATGTTGGCCAATAGCTCGTTCGAAAGGTCTGCCAACGACATCCCGCCATGCCTGTAAGTCACCGCACAGCTAAGCTTGCTGGATCACTGACTGACAGAAACTGACTTGTGATCAATTAGTTCGTTCCAAGCTTTGCGTATCCTATCTGTCATGCACAGCAATGTCCAACAAGGCCAACAACGTCCGCACAGCGCCAGCTTGCAACGTGGTGACCATGACATATACGTAGGTTCTGTATCCTTCTGGGTATGCGCATTCGAAGTTGCGACTACACACCTGAAGGAACCATTGGCGGTGGGTGACATTGTGAGCCTCAGCAGGCCCGCCCTGTTGCTGCTTCTTAGCTTGCGGGCAGACAATTTTACCCTGACCGAAGAGGACCAGTCTAGTTTCTGAAGCCAAACACATGACGCCCATGCTTCGTTCATGCTGCGCTCACAAAGTCAGCCCTTTCTAAACGAGCACTCGACACCGGCCACGTTAGCTTGTCTTGGATATGGCATGGCGCAGTCCATTTCAGAGCACCAAAAACGGAGGAGTGCCTTTTCCAGCACTGACCCCATGGGCCAACAGTCCAGGCCAGCTCTCGGACAGTGCCAGTCCCATGCAGACCTCACCCGCCCATGTTCTGAAATCTGTGATCAAAAAGGGGAAGCCAGCGACAAGTTCGAAGACCACCAGTTTCAGCAAAGCTTCACCAATGGATGCTGCCCCTTACACCCCGCTGTCAGCGCGCAGAGGAGTTGTCGGGCCTGCCGGGCCTGCCAAAGATTCCGATAGCAAAGACAGGTTTGTTGGCAAGCTTTCTTTCACGCCGCACGTCAGTCAGCATCGCCACTCCCACAGTGCGCACAAGAGATCACCTGACTCCAGCCTGGGTGAACCTTCAGCAAGCAGCAGTTCTCTGGCACAACCACCTCAATCATCATTGTACATTGCTGATCCTAAGACACTCAATGCTGTCACAGCTTCCGCTGGTGAGCAGCTGGCAACACTCCAAATTTTTGCGACTGGCACAGCTTATGCTTGCAATCTGCAGCTTTCCTTGTGCTGTGTACCTTGCCACCAACCCCTTGCCTCTGCTACACAGCAATGACATGTATGATGTGCCCTTCTTGCAGGTCGACTTGCATCTCAACAAACAGCAGCACCTTCAATAGCTGGCAGAGCAGGGTTCACTTCTGCTGCTGCTTCTCATACATCAAGATCCTTATCTCCTGCCCAAACAGCAAGCTTGCCAAGAGGCTTTGCCCAGCTACCTAGCCGTCTTGCTCTCAGCACAGCACATCAGTCACTGGCATCAGCATCCTCCAGGACGGTAGCATCTGATCTCACTGAAAGCACTCATGCAAGCTTTCCATCTCAGCAGCCTGTTCCCCTCCATGCTGATCATCATGCACAGACGTCTTTCAATGACCAGGAGGGCATGGCTGATAAAGCCAACAATGCGTCTTATGGACCACTTGATGTTGCCCTCAGTTTGCCTCAGCCTTCTGCACCCTCGCCCATGGATGCGTCTTCAATGCAGCAGTTGCATTTTGGACCTCCAGAAACAGACGCCAGGCCTCAAACTGAGCAGTCAGCCTCTTCTAGTGCTGCATTGCCCTCTCAAGCACTGCAGAGACTGGCGCGGCACAAAACTGCAAGGCTCACGCCAGGTGCTATGCAACATCATTGCTTGCCATGTGCAAAGAGCATGTTTATCATCACGCTGCTAAGACAGATGTCTGTCCTGGATAGCCTTTGTAATCTTGGGTGATGGTTGTTGGTTGCATGCTTGCTAAACTAGAGGTCTGTGCGACAAGAAGATTGCGATGCCATGCAGACGGAAGAGGAGCAGCTTCAGGCTTGCGATGGCAGCCCATGACATCATCCATCGATAGTCCAGAAAAGCAAGAGCTTGGGCGACGTGAGACTCTTTTTTTGTCTTGTTATCACAAATAAGCCCTGACAAATCAGGCATCTGCTGCATGTCCCTGAGTCTTATAGCATTTGAGGCATTCTATGGCTGCTGATGTAGTCCCAAGACACACTGCACCACTGCATAACATCTTACTGCAAAGAGGATATCGACAACAGTGACAAGTGTAAGCACTACCCATACCTGTACATGCAGGATGTCACTCACTGCCAATGACACTTGCAAACATGTCAAAGCGTGCAGTCTACCAAGATCCGTGCGTCATTGCAAGCACCAAAAGACTGCATAAACATTGCCTTGCATCACAGCATGCATGCATGCCTTTGCACCTGCAAATGTAAGGTACCAAAGCATCCTGCAGGTATTTTTGGTGGCCTGCCGGCTTCAAGCCCATTGTCAACCAAGAAGGGCCCAGTCAGCAATTCACCACTGCAGGACTTGCGTGCTTCTACACCCGTCACCGGTAAGGCTTGCTTGTTTTACGTTTTTGTTTCACCTAGTACAAGAAATGCCCGACAACTTTCCAAGAAATATATGTTGTTTATGATGACATGTACAAAGTTTTGAGCGTATTGTGAGCACATTCAAGCAGAGCAATGCAATTTGCTGCATCACTAGTGATAGCTCAGGTTGCTCAGTTGCATGACAACAGACATCTGTTTTGAGGCAAACTGGTGTCAAGACTTACGTGCGTTGGCATGCAGCTGAGATGCTGTGCTGTCATTAGTGATGCGCTCAAGATCAGCTAGATGCTATGGTGCAGTGCATGGCATTGCTCTGCTTAAATGCGCAAGTCGCAACACGACGCTGACAATGACAAACAAACTGACATCTCAGCACCCATCGGCATGGAATCAAACCACCGCAGCTCAGAACCTTTTCTCCATTGAGCATTCTCTTGTTGTGACGTAATGTTACTTGTCATACACGATTGTAGGTGCTGCTCAGCTAGACAGGCTAGCTGACTCAAGCAATGCTAGCACCACTGCAGCAGCTGCAGACTCGCTGTCTCACACTGAGCACCATCCTCTGCTGGCTCAACTGCAGCAGCAAGCGCTGCAAGCAGCAGTTGTGGGGGGTGTCCCAATAGAGCAGGTCTCTGCCAGCCTGCTTGCACCCACTCCCATAGCAAAGCCATTGAAGGGACCAGAGGCAGTCAAAGAGGCCTTTGCAAGGCTGCGTGAGCTGAGCACTGCTGCAGCTGGACCTGCAAAAGAGCTAGAGGTAACGGTCTTGCTAGTTGGTACTCCTCACAGTACAGCGTGCTGTCATTTATCAGATCAGCAGCACTGTTTGTTAGCAGCAATGAGTGTCTCTGTGCTGGGCGCTGCAAGCTGCCTGCAAGCCTTGCCAGCCAACTGTTTGTGAAGACAGGTACATAAACTCAGCACACATGCACTGCACTGGTCCAGCCTGTCATCACTGACCATATCTAAGAGTTTGCGCCTGAAGGGCTGTAAGCACAGTAATGACAACCAGTGTGCACCTGCAGCTAAGCATCAGCAATCATGCTGCCAATCAAGCCTCTGATAGCAGGCTCAGGGACTCAACAGCCTTGGCCCTTACTCCAGCTCCAAATGCTGTGCAACCCTGGCACACAAAAAACAGGCAGCAGCAATCGGCAGCACTGCCACAGCATAACATCTCACAGGGTATTCAGGGCAAGAAAACACCCATTCTAGCTATGCTAGAGCGTCTTAAGGTTTTGCAGCAGGAAGGAATACACCTTGCAGGCTTCCTTGAATTGTAGCATCAGTCTGTACCTTTCTTGTGTATTTTGATCAAGGCATAATTGTTTGTGGGTCTCACATTCGGCTGCAAATCTTCCTTTTGCCTGTGAAAGGGCTTGCTGCTCTGTGTGTCAACCATGTGTTGGTAGAAGGCAAATTTGAAACTGCATCAGTGCAGTATAGTGACTGTACAGCAGCAGTCAAAAGTCTGCATCCAAACATGTGCATTGCTGTACATTGCAGCATTTCGCTGCATCCCCAACTGCCATGGTATCATGAGTCAGCTCATCACTGAGAATTACGTGATCAAGTTTGAAAGGAATAGCTTTAGAGCTTAGCTGTCAGCGAGGGATGTATTTGCCTCGGCGCAGCCGAAGGCGCAGGTAAGCGGAGGTGTGGATTGTCTTTGTCTGCCGTTTAAGTCAAATAGTAACCACTCTGGCAAATTTTCTGGCACCTGCAAGTGATTGCACTGAAAACAGGGGCTTGCTGGTTGCACAAGCTTTGCTTCAATTGACAGCAAAGCTTGTGCAACCAGCAAACTTCTTGTCCTCTGTGAAAATGCTCTGGCTAACAGCACACTGCTGTGCTTCACAAACTAAGAAAGCTGGCCTGCTTTGACAGACAGCACTGCCCTCTTTGCCTATGGCTTTTGCTTGCTGCTGTGCAGCAAACTTTCCCTCCTGCTGCCTAGGTCAACGCACAGTCAGGGTCAAAGCTCTGCAGCTAGCGCTACGGACGATATCTGCGGCACTGGTCCCACCCACACACGCGTTCGATGGTGTACTAGGCCTACCTGTCCGTACCGCCAGTCAGATTTAGCTGTCGACGCACACGAATTGTTCTACTAAGCAAGGACTGGTTTTGGATACAGATTGTAGTGGTAGTTGACGACCACTGTACGCAGTCCTGTGCAGTTGACTAGACCAAACGAATGAGAATGACAATATTGATGCTGTGGCATTGATGCTGTGGCATTGATGCTGTGGCATTGATGCTGTGGCATTGATGCTGTGGCAAACACCAGGCACAATGCGCATTCTCATGCATCTGGGAAGCTTGGTGCTTTAGAACAGGTGAGACCATACATTACAACACATTAGCTAGTCTGATGAGCAGCAACAACACATAATATTTTCCTACCCATCCGCGTATCAGCGTATCAGGTGCCTACACAAATACATCCTAACCCGTACAAACATACTACCTTAAGACACCTGCGTCTGATGCAAACAATTGTGATGTGAGTCATGATACATGGTATGCTAACACCACATGGCTGCAGCAGGTTTTGAAGCCCCCTGCATTGGGGCAACTGGCACAACAAATGCTGCTATGAAACGGTATCAGAAGCTGACAGCCTAGCAAAACTAAAATGCTAATGACGCATCTGTGATGCGCTGTCATGTGTCAGACAATCCTACACACAGAACTAGGCTAAACACTTCATGTGATCCTGTCAGACCACACGGCTTGATGTACCAATGAATGAACTGCACATCAGCGCTATACTTGCATTGATAGCCTCACTGAAAAACAGGCAGAAAAGGACCTGAACCATCACACAAAAGCGTGTTGTAGACCAGCGATTACCATGCATTGTGACTGCACATGCATGATGTTATCTGAGCTGCTTCTTCAATGCTTCCACCTCGTCAGCATACTGTTGCATAATGACAGCTTTGCGAGGCTTCATAGTTCTAGTCAACGTGCCGTTTTCTGGACTGAAGGGCTCCTTGAGGATTGCAAAGGCTGCTATGCGCTCATGTGGCGGTCGGGCTGAGGAAACCTTGTCCAGCTCAGCTTTGATGATGCTGTGCCTCTCAGCGTCCGTCATTTGGCCTGATGCAACAGAGGAATCCATCACACCACATGACTTGTCATTTAAAGCAGGCTGACAGGAAAGAGATCAAACACGCCATATGAAACAATACCAGCACCCCATACTTGCAAGGAGGTTGTGGCATGAATGCAATTAAGCCAGCTTGGCTATGGTCCTGCCAAAGCCTGGCAGTTATCAGCATTGTATTGCTACTCAACATGCATGAGTATCAGCACTGTATTGCTAGTTGCCATGCATGAGTAAACCTGCGGCATATGGTCCTCTGGTCCCAACACACTTGCACACTTTGTCACAACACACACACGCCTGAGAAAATGCTGCAGCCCAGCACACGAGGAGCATCGGCGTCAATCATGTAGCGCAAAGGGCAAGTCATGGTGCAAGTGCCCTGACTGTATCTACTGTCTACAACAAACTCACCTTTCTCCTTTTCCAGCTCTTCCCAGGCCTCGGGATCAGGGACCACTAGTGCTCCCAGGGACCGGCGGTCTTGTCCCAACAGCACACAGAACTTGATGAGGGGGCTGCACACTGCAGCGTCCTCTATTGAGCTGGGCTCAATGTTCTCACCGCTGCTCAGCACAATTGTATCTTTGGCCCTGCCTGTCAGCACCATCACGCCGGCCATGTTGCTTCCAGGCACTCCCTCTGCATGACACCAAGCGCATGCTGAATGTACCCTCATGGCATGGTGACACAGGAAACTGATGGGTTGATGCCTCGCATCAAAAGCGCAGCGAGCATAGTGTTTGTCAAAGGCGCAGTCTGCTGTTGATACAGGAGGCAGCCAAACAGAGCAACAAGCAGGTAGGCACACAGACAGACGCACAGACAGACAGACAGAAGCACATACAGACAGACAGACAGACAGGCAGGCAAGTAGGCAGACAGACAAACAGACGGTTGAACAGACCATCCAAGGGATATACACACAAAGCAGACAAACAATCAGTAGACAGACTCATGCACAGGTGGACAGTCACATGACAGCAGGCCCCACAATAGTCTGATCACACAGGAATACATGTGTAGGCAGACCTGGTGCTCGCCAGCCCAGATCTCCAGTGTCAAACCAGCTGCCCTGCTTCAGGGCTTTCTGGGTGCCCTGGGGGTCATTGTAGTAGCCCTTCATGACCCCGGGGCCCTGCGCTAGGATGACCCCTTGCTGCCCATCTGCGACATCTTGATAGGTCTCAGGGTCAACCACCCTTAGTTTGGTCCCAGGGATTGGCCTGCCTGCAGAAAAGCAAGAGTGGCATGCCTCAGGGCATCGCTGGCATACTTGGAAGCATAACTGACCGTAGAATAGGAGTGTGCAAAGACAAACAGGATGCAAAGGATGTACGCCAAATGACCGGAAAGATTGCTGCATAAACAGACCGACAAGATGAGGACGCAATCAGCAGCGCTTTGAAGTTGCAGAGTAAGATGTTGCACACAAGCGGTATATGAGGGCAGGTACAATGATGCTGCACGCTGCTTGACTGCAGCAAACATCAGGTCCCTGTAACATCAGGTCACTGTAACACCCGGTCAGTGTAACATCAGTACCTCCGTGACCTGGCCTGTCTGGAGAGTTTACAGCTCAGGGCTTTGCACATGAAGCAGGGTGACAAGTCAGAGGCTAGAGCAACGAGCAATGATGCTGTCAACCTCACATACCTTGTCACCCTGACGTTACTAATGATGATTACTAATGAGGGTTACTGATGAATGAGACGCGTAGGGTGACAAGACAGAGGTCTGAGTAATGAGCAAGGAACACGTACCTACACTGCCACGCACACCCAGCTGGCCATCGGTGTAGGCTCTGCAGGCCAGCACCGGGGATGTCTGCAGCCACAAAGCAGGATATGTCATTGTTTGACTATCCACCATTTCACACCAAAAACCACCACTTTTGAAGCCGCCTCCTGGTATTGGCATCTTGCAGATGTAGTTTGGCGTTTCCTTATTGTGTCTTGTGAAGTCGATCCCACTTTGCTGATGACTCCTGGGTGCTGGTGCCGATGTGATATAGCCAGAGCGGAAGTGCTCACTCACCAGAAGGCTGAGAGTTTCAAGTCAAGAAATTCTGTTGCGTCCCTTTCTTGGTTACTTTTTCAAACATAGAGTCCAAACCTAAAGTCTTTGAAGTAAAGCTGGATTGTCCTTTAGAAAATAAGCTTCTTTCTATGCACGCAAAACTTGACATGGGGCGCTGGGCTGGTCAGATGGGGAGCATGCGACAGTCTTGCTGCAGGGACCTGGTTGCAGGGGAACAAGGGAAACACGCATGGGTGATACAGGAACTTGAGATCATGGTGAGGCTATGTAGACTGCGCCCCAGTGCTACACCTCCCATCCGTACCCCCTGCAACTGTGGATGCTCTATTGACGAACACAATAACAGCTTGCTGTAGTGATGAATGAGTTTATATGTTCATGTTTTTGTGTTTCCTCTCAGATGTCGTCTGTTGGCCTTCCATTGGTCCCCAGGACACCAATTTTATAGTACTAGTAATAGGTAATGGTGGTAATAGTATAACAATGGAGGCAAGGCCAATAGGTGAGGCTGCTCACCTCGGACAGTCCCCAACCATTGAGGACAGTAAGGTCCAAGACTTCATAGAACTCATCCAGATGGGGCTGCAGGGAACCGCCCCCGCTCACCACACACTTGCTCACCCCAAGTGCCCCTCTGATCTTGCCGTACACAAGCTTCTTTGCAAGCCTACAGAGCAAAGACTGTTCATGGCATCTAGTATGACAAAGCTAACTTGCCGCATGGACCAGGCCCATTCTTTGCAAGCCTACAAGGCCAAGAATGCTGAGAGCGCATGCATGATGCAAAAGCTAGCTTGCTGCATTGGTCAGACACCAGGCTGGTGCTGACGCCTTGTGCATACAACAAGCCTTTGAACAAGTTGACAAACATGCAGAAGCTGCAGGCTGTGTATGACATGCAGCGTGGTATGACTGTTAAGCAGGTCATGACTATGACTAGCCAGCCAGCTAGCCTGCCATAAGGCAGATCTCAGACCAAAGCTAACAGGCACAGCCTGTGTGTGCATTGTATAATGTCAGCCTCAGCAAGCTTTGCTGGGTGACCTTCACTCACAGCAAAGGTAGAATGCTGTGATGCAACATCACAATATTATTGTAATCTTGATGTACTCCTGCGCGTGCCTGACACAAACACTGCTGACAGCTTAAGGGTGCAGGACTCGTCCTGCAAAATTTGCAACCTGGGGCTCACTACATTGCTCAAACCATGCTCCAGTAACAATAATGATAATAATAATAGTGATAAAAATAGTAATAGTAATAGTTATAGCTTACTATAGTGCTCAAGCCATGCTCTACTGACATGCTCTACTGACAATGCAGAAACAGCAGTCACCTGTGGAATGGTGCCAGTAGGGCTACTGTGAGCAGAGCCCAGACAAGGGCGGTGATGGGGCGAGGCTTCACAGCCCACTTGAGGTCCACCCCGTTCTTCACCCTCCTGGCTCTGATGAAGATCCCACTCAGGGCGAAGAAGAATGCGGCAATGGTGCGCTTGGCATTAGAGCCCCGCTTGATGGCTGCCTTAACCTGTACCATCAGTGTACTGTTACTGTTGTTGCTGTCAAGTACTATTTCACTACATGCCTGTGCATGTTACTGTGAAATGATGTTGATACGACCATATGCATGTGTGGCTATTTATAAAGTTTAATGTGCGCTAATGGAAACAATCCACCTGACTCACTCTGTTGGTGAGTCAGGTGGATTGTTTCCATGACTCAGCAGTCCTATGGTGAGGTTTGGCAATAGCTACTGTACGTTGAGCTAGTATCACGGTCAAGTCAGGTGAATAAGAATGTTGCAGCAAAAGCCACATCTCTCTTGAGTAAAGGCAAGGTGACATGACAGGCAGTGATAAGGGCCAGAAGAAGGTGCAAAGGCACTAATGCCGCCATAAACAGGCACAGACAGGTGCACAGACAGATCAAACAAACTCAACACAGTCTGGCCTTCCAAAGCTTGGCTATAGCTTTTACCTCTTTGTGATTGAAAAGCATAGCAAATAACAAAGGAATGTTGCATGGTATAGACACCAAAAGATACCCTGGTCTGAGCAATTCCTCGAGCACCCCTTCTTGATGTTTCATTTCCTGTGGCAGAAGTGTGAAGATCAGTTGTGCCTACCTTTGTCTGGAGGGTGTCAATGACCAGAGGCACACACACAAAGAACTGAGGGGGGAACTTGGTCAAATCCTCTCTGAAGCGGCGGATGCTGGTGTAGACCTGCTTCATACCGCAGGAGTAAATGAAGTAGCCACAGGAGCGCTCATAGATGTGCCAGGGGGGGAGCAAACTGAGGGAGCTCTCTCCTGGTGACGGCTGTAGGAAGTGCTTCAGGTTGTTCAGCTGGTACAACAGGTTGCTGTGGCTCAGCATCACGCCCTGCAGCCACCAACACCACCAGCTGAATTCTGTCTCGCTTTTACTTTACGCGGTCTAGATTTGCCAGCTCCGGTGCAGGTTCAATCATTTGTTCATTCACGATTCACTCCATTGTGCACTCACTCACGCAATCATTCAGTTACTCATTCAACAAGTACCTTCCCCTAGGGTCAATTACGTGCAGTCCTGAGTGTCTTTGTGTATGAGGTCTTGTTTTGACAGTCAGCTCACCAAAGACTTGCTCTAGGGCATGCTGGATTCATGTATGGCAGTATGGTTGTACAGTAGCGCAACACACACACTGAAACATGCATGGCAGGTACATGGTCCAGAATTTGTGCGCTGCAACAAAGGAATCTGCCATGGCAGTATGCTGTTACCTTAGGCTTTCCTGTTGTGCCAGAGGTGTACACCAGGGTTGCCAAATCAGATCCTGAAATTCGCACAGGGTTTGCCTCGAAACCAGTCAAGTTCTGACGACCCTTTTCAGTGACTTCGTTGAAGGACAGAACTGGGCAGCCCAAGGCCTCCTTGTCCTTTTCAGTGGGCTGACCCCACAATACTGCCAAGAAGCGTATGGACTCGCTCAAAGGCTTCTGCAACCATGTGAGCAGAGTCAGAGTCTGTCTATTGAGCATGATGCCTCCAAGAGTTCTGTAACCGCATGAATTTACTTGTCTTGCTATTTTCTGGCGTTACTTCCTCTTGTTTATGTTCTGGTGTTGCTGTTTCTTGTGCGTTGATTGGTACTGCAATAGCAGCCGTGGCAAAGCTTGACGAACCTGGCTGTGCATCGCAGAGCTCTGTTAAGCAGAATGACGAGAAGGAGAGCACATGTATGCAGAAGCACCAGTGTACATTCAACAGGGGTGAAGTATGGCAACTGTAGCTTCAAGTTGCACACAGGAACCATCACCAGGCAATGCGTTGCATGCTGCATGCCTGAAATTCAGGCAAGCAAAGTTACAAGTAGCTGAACAACCAGCCGGGAAGGGAGGGGAGGGGAGGGGAGGGGAGGGGAGGGACGGGAAGGAAGGGATCAGCTCGAAGGGAATCAACACTGAACACCCATGCTGCAAGCTGATCATGTCTGACAGATCAGGAGTTGTACCTGATGCCCGTTGCCGTTGCCGTTACCGTTGCTGTTGCCATTGCCACTGCTGCCTGCACTGCTGTGAGGCTTGTTGATGCATGGCAGAAGCTTGTGCAGCGTCTCCAGATCTTGCACCACAAGCCCTGTAATGCAAGAACTCAGTCAGTCAGCCTGACAGTCAGGTCAGGTTCACAATCACATGCCCTGTGGGGGCGCTACAGACTGGCCCTTTTGTCCAGTCATCCACTGCAGTTTGGGGCAGCTGAGCCAACAAGCTCGATCCCTGCTGCAGTTATGTAGGCACGTGCTGCTGTGTGCTGTATGTCCGTCCCTTTCTTGCAGCTGCCAAGGTGAAGTTGCTCAGGCTGTGCTGCTAGCCACGCTGGCGCCTCGTCCAGCTGCCTTGCTATCAAGATGATACAAAGCGTCCTGATTGCCGTCATGGCGGCATTTGCAGACCTGGCTCTGATAACTTGAATCCCAATAGGCGAGGCAGAAAGTTTACAAGGCGCTGTCACTAAGCTGTCAGGGGATACACAGAAATGCACATCCAGATTCCTTGTGCATCATACTGACATGGCACTGTCACGACAGCATCATCATGAAGTAGACATTGCTCTGTGGCAGAGTTGAGCAAGGCTGATCTGAGATGGGCTGAGCTGGACTGAGATGATACGATCAGACCTTGGGAATAGACTGATCAGTGAGGTTCAGCATGACTCATCAGCTTGCAGTGCCTTGCTGCCGATACTGCAGCTATATATACTCCCATTGGACAGCATGTCAGGTCTGTACACTGAGCTGAGTTGTCAGACTGTATGTAGTCCCATTGACCAGCATCTCAGGTCTGAACAGTGATACAGAGCAGACCCACCCCAGGCTGTTAACTGAATGCACTCCCATTCATCAGCATGTCAGGTCTGAAAAATGATGCAGAGTGGACCAACCTGAGCTGTCAGACTGGTGGATGATGTAGGCAAGCTCAGCAGGGGGACTGCTGGCGCCTCTGACGGCATCTGCGGCCCCACACAGCATGATGGCCTGATCTGCCACCAGCCAGCGAGAGGAGTTCTCTGAGAAGAGGGACACCTGATACAACAGGCAATGCTAGTTTGAGGTAGTGCCTTACTGTGTGCTGCTTGTAGAGAAGCAGCTTGGCAGTTACACACAGTAAGACTGTGTCAGGAGTCAAGACGCTTGAGGGATGTGAATGAAACATACTGCTGGCTGTTCCATGCATTAAACAGTGCACTGATGTTGCAGTGGAAGAGAGCGCTTTGCTTGGTGAATCCAGGAAGTCACGTCAGCTGCAGCACATGCAAAAGACCATTTGGCAGCTTCCAGGTCCAGCAAGGTGCAGCAATGACAGTGCTGAGGCTGTTGGTGTGGATTTGTGCTTTACCTTGTCACCTTTGGCCAGCCCCAGTGATCTGAGACCTGATGCAAAGTCCTTAATGCGTGCATCCAACTCCCTGCAAATTTTTGACATCCTCACCAATCTGCTGTGACTTGATTAAGCAGAACTGGCACCCAACACTGACAACAAGGCTGGAATATGGACAGCGCTTCTGACCTGAAGGTTAGCTTAGTTGCAGGTGACTGATGAGGATCTTCTGCTGCTGTTTGCTGCCCATACCTCTGAGCCAGATCAGGCCACCTACATTGCATGATGTAGCTTACATCTGTCATCAATTTTGTCACTAGACTTAGGTAGAACAGGCGTCTCTAAAGATCAGACTTGAGAGGAGCCTACATGTCTGGAAGACTTGCGTAAGGGCCCTCGGCTGCCTGTTGGTACGACAACTGTTCCTGTGTCTGTGGAGGTGCTGTGACTTGAGACTGCAACAAACGCGACACCAGTTTAGCTGCGTGTGAGGGCAGATTTGTTAAGCGCGCGCGTTCAGCCGGCAAGCTTTTATATGCTGCAGACTCACCTGATAGGAGATTTTGCGGTATCTGATGCCATGATGCTGCAGTGACGCACCCCTTCGAGAGAGCAAAGGGGTTCCGGAAAGTAGTTGGCAACGATTCTCGCCTCTGGACGAGACTAGTACTGCTGCCCTCACACGCACACCCTGACTTCCGTAACGTTGCAAATGCAATGTTGTGCTGCCAGGCAGGCTGTTCGACGTCATGCTAGCTGGCGGAAGCTCAGTCACAACCTGCCAGGTCGGTGCACAATGTGCTTTTGCTCGAGTGGCACCACGTGCTTGATGAGCCTGACTATCCGGATCGAGTGACGAGCATTGGTGACGAGCATTTGATTGCCCAGCGTACAGCCACATCAGGTCACATCATTTGGACCTCCTGCAGCACTGTTGTACTATTGCAGACTTTATGATATTGTGTGAACCAAATGCATGTGGTGGTTTCCTTAGGGAATGCTTTGCATGTAGGAAGCAAATCTTGTCTGTATGAATTCTTTGAACTGAACTTCTTGTCTGTTGGGTCCCAGTTGCCCCCCAGGACATTAAATATATATTGATTGATTGATTGATTGATTGATTGGATCAAGCAGGTCAGCACAACATTGGGCAACAGCTCAGACAAAGCTGTGGTAAGCCCTGACAACTCTCATGGCCTATCATCAGATGTATACCTTGCATGCTGTACACTGTTTGATACCTTTATATCTGAAGAATGTCTGATGCCATATGGGCAACCTGATCAGAGCTGCGTTTGCACAAGTGCCATGTCGCAAAGCTGCCCTTTGTTACACAATTCACTACACAACTGCACCTCTAGCACATTCCTCAGTTTGCAACCCAGACATTGTTCTGCCACATGTGCAACCTGTGCTGGTAGCCACAGAGGCTCACTAACATCAGTGGATATTATCTTTATCATCAACGCTTTCCGGCTCCTGATGTGCTTGGTACATGCAAGTCTTGTCTCTCCAGAGCAGTTTGTCCTGTGCATCCCTATATGCCCTACTAATACTACAAGTTTGACAGTCCTATACCACAACACCATTGAAACTAGACCTAGGGCGACCAGGTGGGCGCAGGCCTTTGACTTCACCAAACAAAAGCTTCTTAAGCAATGTATCATTAGGCATCCTGAAAATATGACCTAGCCACCTGAGTCTTTTGCTTTGCAGCTGAGACTCCACAGAAAAGGTGTTGCACCTATTCAGCATGTCAACATTTGGCACATGGTCACACAAGGATATGCCACATATGCATCGCAAGCAGTTCATCTAAAAAACCGCCAAAGGGCTAAATGTGTTGTTTTGCCATAGCCCATGCCTCTCCCCAGAATACAACGGAACTGACATGACAATGCACGGAAAGAATTGCATTTCAACAGACAAGATTAAAGCCCTGGAGGACCAGATGTTGGCGTGTCTGAGTTGCTGGTAGGCAAGCCTGGGTTATGATGTCTCATGTTCACATGATATGACGTCTATTACAATGTGAATTACAAGTTTCACAGCCCATTCGTGATAGTGCTGATGAACTTTGCAGACTAAGGGAACTCGTGGCCATGAAGCCTGCGACAGGAAGGGGCTTGACCAACCCTGCATTTACTCCTGAGCTGACTGTGACTGTTTCTCCTGTGCTGCCAATCTGTTTGGCTGCTAGTGTACAATATGTCACGATCAATACACAGGCAATTGCTATGTCAAATCACCATTCAGCATGGACAGCAATATCTGGCGTGCTAGTCAAATGGAGCTCGGCTTCATAGTACGCTGTGGAAAATGGTCCTAGGATCACCCTTGCCAGCACTCCGTCCGCTACTGGACGCTGTTTTCCCAGAGGCAAAGAAGGCACTGCGCTTCATGCTGTCTCTGACGCTGTCCACAACCATGGGAATGAAGGTGGATGCTGTTGCTCCTCGGTCAAGCACCTTGAACACCGCATTTTGGCTGTGCCTGTACTCCTCTGCAAATAGGTTGGTCATGTGGACAGTGGTTGTGTTGATCTGGGCAAAGTAGTAGTTGACCCTGTTGCTGCACAGCTGCTTCACCAGCTTCTCCGGAGCCAGGCCTGCATTTGCAAAGCCAGGTATCACAGAACATGATCTGACTGTCACATGATAGGCAGCAGTGCCTGACACACAGCAATGCTGCAACATTTGTTTAAGCATTGTAGTCAATGGTGCGGCAGTCCACACCAGCGTCAGTGAAGCACGACTATGCCAACGCATAGTTGGCAATTCCAGCTTTGTCATAATGTGTCAGATAGTTGCCTGACAGCTCAACGGACACATGCACATGCATATGCAATATTGTGTGATGTATGCAGTTTTGACTTTGCACAGAAGTGGCGTTCGCACATGTCCCTTTCTCAAATACTGCCATGTAGCTACGTTGGTATACCTCAGGCATACACAGCACAAGTAGTATCATGATCATCTTGTCATTGTCCTGCAGCAAGAAGCACAAAGCAGAAAGCAAGCCTGCAGGCCTAGGCAGGGACAGTACAACAGACCAGCACAAGGAATGTACATGCCTGTGGGGTCACCACTAGGGTGGCTGTCTCCACTTCGACCATTGTGATACATGGTGCCATGTGCAGGCGCATCACCAAAATGGATTAGCAGCTTGGTGCTGGACCTCCAAGACAGCTTCAGTGCTGCCTGCGATACACGAACACTACCATGAATCAGCAGACTCTGTGACATCAAGAAGGTAGGTAAGCTCTCATGTAAGGTGCCACTGCTTAAAGTCAGGTAATTCAAGCTTTGTTTCTGCCGCAGCGCACGTACTGGGAACTTGCTGTGACAACTGGGAGCAAGCAGCCTGTGACGTGACTTATGCACAAACATATGGCTTGATATAGTTACTGTATGTGGTCCAGTGTAAAATTGCCAAGTGGCAGACTATGTCCAATGCATACCTTCAGCCCGCTGGCAATGCTCTCGCATTCATCTGCCCCCCCTGTGGCATGCACCCCGCTCAAAAAGCTGGTCATTGCATCCAAGCCTTGCTTGGTCACAAAGTCAGAAACCTCTGTCAGCTTTGGCCCATCATCAATGTCTCTGTAGATGACACATGCCTACACAAAGCAATCAGCCACATCTCAGCACACACACACACACACAAGCTAGCTAGAGATGTCTGTCAGCTGGGTAGTGTGATTACAGGGTCAGTGTCAGGTATGTGTCTGCAGGCCAGTCACTTACAGGAGTGACAAGCATAATCAGGGGAGATGTCAGGCATGTGTCAAGTCAAACTGACTGGACCATTGGGCCAGCAGCTGTGAGCAGTACTGCTAGTTGCATTTGTACGTGTAGTGACAATCTGTAGTACAAGAAAAGAGAAGAAAAGTCTATGCCTCCCAGTGATCATAAAGGGAGCCTCCTGAGGCGGCAGCCCAAAGCTCCTGTAGTGCAATTTGTGGTGTAACTTGTAGCACAATTGTAGAGGAGCTACAGCATTATGCCATCTGCTCCATGCAATACAAGCAGCCAGGAAACTACTGTGCATGATTTGACAATTGCATGCTTGTACCGCAAAGGCTGTGAGGATGCGCGTCCGTACCACTCTGGTGACTGCTTCTGGGTGAAGTGTGCCTGCTGCAGCCATGATCTCACTGGCCTTAGTCTTGCGTGCACTCAAGCACCATCCCTTCAGCAGCATTCAGAGGTGTGAAAGGAAATGAAAAGATCACGCAACTTAAGGCTGCTGCTGAGCAGTAATTCAAGGAAAACCCAATCTTCAAGTAAATCTGCTTTGAAAAGCTCTGCTGGCAGGGTTCTGGCAGGGTTCTGAGTCATATACACATGTGCGGAGAACATGCCCAAGCAATCTTTTGAACTGGTAATTGTTGCTTACGACGTTGTCGATTGTGTTGACTGCAGATCCTAATTATTGGTACATGGCCTTGCACTTTACGTGTGATTCTGCACCTTGCTGAAACTGAATGACACATCATGTTGATCATATGATGTGAAGGGCTCAAGCCTATGTGACGGCTTGCTATGTCCACTCCTGAATGACCTTGATTGTGCATGCCATGTTTTTGCTTACCATGGAGCCTGTGCCATCCATCATGATGCAGATGTCCACCCCCTTTTCTCGAGTCTCAAGGTCCCTGATGACAGAACGCATCCCACTGGTCTTCACACTTGATCTGGTGATGCTGCTGGCCTGCACAATACACCTAGCATTGCCAAGGTGGAGACAGCAGAGACATTTGTTGTTCCTCACAGTCTCATTTCGGCCAAGGAGAAGGATTCTAAGAGGGGTTTCACGATTTGTTGGCTAGCCAAAGGCCAAAACCTGATGGCCACATCATGATCAGTATGCACATGCACGGCCACGGAGGACGAGCTCAGTTGGCTTGCTCCTTAAGCAAGTCCGCGGAGCCTACCAAACTCGCTGAGCGTGCGTGCGACGCGGCTATGACAGCGGCGCTAGGACTCGCAACACTTAGCTTGCTCAAGCCTGAACCAGAAGCCAGGGCCGCCGTTAGCTTTTCATTCTCTGCCGTGTACTTTTTTAACAGTGCCGCTGCTTCCTCTTCCTCGCGTGCACGCTTCACTGTCGATCTGTGGGCTGAGGCTGAGCTCATTGCGGCCAGCTGCTCCTTCAGTCTTGCGTTCTCCTCTGCCAAGGCAGCCTTATCAGCTGTAGCAAGTGCGCCGGCAGCAGGAGTCACCGCTTGTGCCGACGCGGCAGCCTGCTCATCTCGGCGCAGTGCTGCTAATTGCGCTGCGTACTTCTCCTGCTCGGCTTCAAGCTGGGCAACAGTATCGCGATCGTCGTCCATAGTGTCCCAACCGCCTAGGCCTATCATATCTGACCCTGTTGGGCTGCCGGTCATCTGTGCAGCTCTGCGCTTTTGCAGGGGCCTACAAAAGCAGGACTAGCGGCAGTGTGCGATTACGCCCTGTTGACTGCACCGCCTGTTTGCACCGTCCCTCTAGGATTGCTGAGGCGTGAGTTATCAGGGAGGCTTCCGATATATTTGTCGACATACTCGCGTGTCGGTCACGGCATCTGGTAGCGCCGCTGCTGATCTTGGCGGGACAACAGGCATTGATTTATAGCTCTTTTCAATCCCCAAACGTCTAATTTGATTCAGAAACGTCATCCCTACACTGGAAATCTAAACTCAGAAACGCCTAAACTCAGAAATTCACCCTTGCACCAAAGCCAATGACTCATGAGCATCGCTAGTTGCCTTGCATGGCTTTCACAAAAGCTGTGATGACTACTAGCAAATCTAAGGTGGAAATGGTGAACAAAGTTGAACATGGAATCCCAAGTACAGTAATGGATTCCACTACACTAGGTTCTAAACCTAACATGTAGAGAAATCTGCTTTTGTCTGCGTCGTGTAAATCAGGACTTTGTTCCTTAGGTGAGCACAGCTTGTTGCCGTTCGAATGTGGCTGTATGATATAAATCAGGCCTTGCAAAACTCATGTCCAATTAGGGAACATTGCATAACACTGTGGCAAGACTAGATATCACATTAGCCCTATACAAAGCAAATTCTTCAAGCTGGCCATTAGACGTGAACATCAATGTCCATATCAGAGCAATGATCATTTGCAGAATTTGTCACAAATCCTGCAGGAATGGCTTCAGCTAGAGATGCACTCATAGGAGTGGTGACAACACATGTGCAGGCCTCATGCAACTGCAATGCTTGATGATATGGATGACCAAATGCAGCCCTGGGTGGGTCCCCAAATGATGTCCCACTTGGCTGCATTTGGGTAGTGAGGAGGCTGGCATCAACCTCCATTGGGACCATGCATTCATTTTCATTCTGATCTGCAGCCACAATACCACTGTGCTGGCTGGGGGAGCTTGCAGCAGCTACGTATATTGGCTGTGCACTGGCAAATGGTGCTTGCGCTACAGCTGGATTCACTGACAGATATGAGAAGCTGCTTGTACTACTCCCATTAGGAGGAGCTGCAGAAACAGGCACTGCCGACTTGAGGTTGCTGTTTATGTCCTTGTGTGCTGTGTGCTGCAGCACATGAGGAGCATGCCTGTTTAGGATCTGCATCCTCCGTGCTGTAGCTGCTACCGCAGCGGCTGCATGGCTCCCTTGATGCGGCTGATTGTAGTGACAAAGAAGCCCCTGCTGGGGCTCTGCTGTGCTTGACATGAGCAGGGTATTTGCACCCTCAAGGGGTTTGCTGTCACTGGCCTTAGCATCAGCACTGGGGCAGATGCTTGCATCCTGGATACTGCCCTGTTGTGTCTGGACAAAATCCCAGCTGTGCGGGTCAAAGTGTGCTTGGTGGGGTTGGCTAATCTGAGCCTCCTGCTCACTTTGCATCTGGCCCACTAAAGGGCTGCTGGCTTGCGGTGGTGCACTGTGTGGTCCTGCAGGCTGCTCACTGAAGCATCCCTGAGCAGACTCATGGCAAACATTGATGCTTGTGGCATCAGGCGCAGCAGGCAGGTCCCTGCCAGCATGGCAAGCTTGCAATCTGGCTGTGTTGGCGTAAGCTTGGGCAGCAGCTTGAAACCCATCTTTTGAGTCTCCCGGAAGGGCACTGTGGCTGCTTGCAGTTGAAGCACGTTGGCTCTGGCTCGAGTCAGGCATAGGAAGAGGGAAGGAGGGTGGGTGTCTGCATGTCTTGTCTGATGTCTGTGACGGCCGTTTGCCTGCAGACGTGGCAGAGCTGACGACAGCCCCAGACACCCTGGCAGGCTCCACTTCCATTGCACCAGAGTTGGAGGCAGCTGCTGTGACACTGCAGGATTGCAGTGGCATCTGATTGGCTTGTGCTGTTGCTGAGACCTCAGGTGCTGTGTCCCTATTGATTGCCGAGGTGTTCCCTGAGGCAGGCATTGTGTTGCGCGCTTTTGCTGCTGCTGCTGCCCTTTTGGCAGCGATCTTCTCTTTGATCTTTGCCATCTTTGCCTCTAGTTCTGCTGCTGTGGTGCTGCCTGCTGCAGCAGTGAAGGCCTGTGAAGGTATGCTGCCTGACTGAGCATCATCCAAGCTATTGCCTCTGGAAACTGTTCCATGCAGAGAAGCAGACACTGCACCTGTGTCTTGGCTCTGGGATGACATGCGTGGAACAGATTTCTTCTGAACCTGTGACTGTGACTGTGCTGGCATGGTGGAATCTTTGTCATGATCCCACGAACCAGGAGCATTGTCGCCCTCATCAACTGCTTGCGCGCCGCTGGGGCTGGGTCTGTTCTGTATTGGTTGACCATCCCAGAGGGGCTTAGCTACCTTGGCTTGCTGCACCAAGTGGCTCAGCTCCTTTCTGTCTGTTGGGCTCAAAGCATCAGCGGCTTCACTGAGCATCTTCTGAGCCATGCTCTGCATTGAAAGTTCAGGATTGAGATCACACAAGGAGATCTCAGCATGCAGAACTCCTGTTTGAAGGTCCAAATAGACAAGTGTGTGCGACCACATTTGCCACCCACAATAATACAATACAAAAAAGAAAAAGAAAAGACGGCCTGCCAGCACGGGATCCCTTGTAGAAAGGTTTGAGGGATTCCCAAGCCTCCCTTGGCCTTTCAGCCATTTGGGCATACTGACTCAAAAAATATGACGGCTGTATGCATGCTCTTGCTTTAATAAGCATAAGGAATACAGCAATTTGAATTGCAGCACTGACAGTTGGTCATGGGACCTGCAATTGAAGTGATGAAGCCTCACCAATAGGATAGCTTTGAAGTCTGCAGCATCCCTGGTGTCTGCTTGCATCTTGACAGCTCTCTGCAGTGCATCAGGCAGCATCCCCATGCTTGCTGTATGCTTGACTAGCGCCTGCTGTTTTGCACAGTCCCTCTTTTCTTGATAGGCAGCCAACACCCTTTTGTCCGCCTTGTCAACCCCAGCCCAAACTGGGCTCACTTGCAAAGTTGTCCCAGCCCTGTTTGAGGCACGCTGCTTAACATATGGCCACTTCAGCTGTTCTGCAACCTCGCCTGGTATATGCGTCACCAGGAATCTGAAGACCTGTGGCCACTGCTGTCTTTGCTGTAGGCAGACTGTGAAGATCTCTTGCACCCGGAGCCCAATGACTGACACTCCGGGCCTGACATGCAGCAAGCGCCACAGAATCTGCAACACACAGCGCATCACAGTCTCAACCTGATCGTGGCTATCCTGGCCATGCTGCTGGTGTTGAAGAAGACGCCTTCAAAGAGTCTTGCAGCCTACTGCATGGGAGTTAGGCAGCCTGCCTTGACCAGTTGCTCTGCCGGCACAAGGCAAGAACACATGGTGATGTTACCCAAAGCAACAGAGCAGTGTGAGAGTGGATAGTGAATTCAGGTAAGTGTCAAGATTGATTTAGATTTGCTTTGTTAGCTGTCATGTGCAAACTGTTGATTTGACCCTGACACACATGACACCCACACACACAAACAGACAGGCAGGGCATACTTCTGACATACTTCTGACAGCTTGCTGCAAGTGCACCCACTGCAATCATAAACAAGTCAGCAACATGGCCATGCAATGCAAAGTGTCTGACCTGAAGCAGGTTCAGCCTTGCTTGCCCTGGACCAACAGGCATCAGCAGCATGTCCTTCACCAACCTCACATGGCCTTCATGAGGCAGGCAGCAGGCCTTCAAGGTTGACTTGACCAGAATCAACAGGCTCACCAGATCAGGTATCAGCATTGTCAAATCACATGCTGCCGGTTTTTTATGTGCGGCTGCTAAGTTGCCATCAACCAGCAGGAAGATGTGAAGGGCTTTCACCATCCTGCAGGACACCAGAATGGATTCACAGCCTGTAGACTGCAACTGCTGCCAACTATTGAGAGTGTTTCCATGAAAAATGTAGGACAAGTGTGTGCGCAATTGGGCACATCATAAGCAGCTCGTATGGGAATAGCATGTGGAGCTCATGGGTGTGATTGTGAAAAAGTGTATCATGTGCTTATGCTGCCCTCTGAGCCAGTAGGTGACCGATGCAATCAAAGACACTCGAAGTTGCAGCATGACTGCACTGATGCTGCACCTGTCTGCATGCTTCAAGAGCTGCTGAAGCATGGGGCTTGACTGTTTGCCGTGTTTAGAAAGATGCATGCCAAGGACCACCTCCATGTGGAGCATACTTTGAAGCAGCGAGCTGATCTGAGGTGTTAACAGTAGCATAGGTGTCATGAGACTGACACAGTCAACTGACATGGAGATCATTGTCAGGCTGTGGTACTCCCTGCAAACAAGCATTTTGCAGTCTGCATACGACCTCATTCGAGCTATTGCAGCCATGCATTGCCGCAATCAGCCCAGACAAAATGCTAGGGTGTCTGTACTTTTGAGCTTGGACTGAAGTGATGAAAGTACAGCAAGAACAATGTTGGCTGCTCCCCAATGCAACAAGGAATTGACCTGTGGTCATCAGTTGCAATGGTGCGCCTGCAACGGCGTCGCTCCTTTGGCAGCGATTGCAGGTGAGGGCAGGGCAAAGCTGGACAGGGCAGGGCGATGCAGGACAGGGCAGGGCAGGGCAGAGCAGGGCAGGGTAGTGCAAGCATTTTAATGCAACATATACACAAGAGCTTCACCTGAACAGCTCTGAGGCTTCTTGCACCTCATTTCTGAGCGTGACCTCCACAGCCGACTCAAAAGTCTTGATGGCAAGCATCAACACGTCACACACTGCCTCAATACCAACTGCCACACACCCAGCCATGCCTGCTTGGTCTGAAGATGCACTACAGAATGCTTCATTACAATGTGGCAGCACAGCTGTGATGAAATTGTATACTAGAGGGAGCACCAAAGCAGCTTCCTCAGGCTTGTCTGGATCTTCTGCCTTGAAGCCACTCATACCAACTGCCAAATGGTTCACAGCAGTACGCACAGTGGCATTGCTCAAGTGAGGCATGGACAGTCTCAGCAAGACTGCCATACGCTTGCTCACCAGTGCGTTCATGAGGAAATGAGCCTCGTTGAACTGTCTTGTCAGTGATCACAAAAGCCCCACAAAGCAGGCAACGTTGCATTGCATGCAGGTTGGCCACAACCTTTCGTGCATTCACCAACAAGACCTCAAATCATCACTCAGCAAACTTGGCCATCTAGCAACCACAGCAGCCATGACGTCATTGCTGCCAGTCACCCGCACAGCAGACCGCAGGCTGCATCAAAAACATTCTTGCAAGCCAATGCACATACTCAGGCCTCAGTAACAAAGCCAGAACCAGTAGCACAGAAGCAGCTTCGTTGTTACTCTAGCATCCTCCACAAAAGGCCTGTGAACAACCCTTATGACAGCGTGAGCTTTGGACAGCAACAGCAAGCACAGCAACCTTGGCTTCAACATGTGAATGGATGCCTTGTTAAGCTTGCTGGGATCACATCAGATGAGCAGCTACAACACAACACCCTCACAGTGCCTTGGGCTTGGCTTGCCAGAGACCTCATACAGCTTTTGCCTGCCAGCATCTGCTACAGCTATTTCATGGAGGATGACAACCTCTTCTGCCAATTTGTGCAGCAGCTGACAACAGATGATGTTGACAACCTGTCTGAGCCAGGTGCCAGGATGCTGGCCGGCATTCTCTGCGCTCTAGCTCAGCATGATTCCAAGGCCTTGGCCGAGTACATTAAGGCCAGCCCAGCAGTTCTTCAGCGGGTCAGAGAAGTATGTGCGGCCCTATGCAACAGCAACAGAGGATCAAACGCAGCCGAATATGTTGTCGATGTGCTGGGCTGTCTTCTGGTTCACCACAAATCTGGTGTGCACAGCGTCAGCAAGCAGGAGGCCATGAAGGAGGCACTGCTCATGCTCCTGTCGGCGTTACCTACTAACTTACAAAGCTCAGCATGTACAAAGCTAATTGAGATGGATCAGAGCTTCCCGGCTTTGTTCCTGAAGATGAAGCATTTACCAGAATCCCTTGGACACTCTCAGATCAACCTGGCTGCAAAGCACCTGGCACGCTGGTCAAAGACCTCCAAGCATGCCTCTCAAGCTATGGGAGTGGCCCATATGGGCAGCTGCAGCGACCTATCAGGACACACCAACACTCATGATGGTCCAGCTGGCAGTACATGCCAATTGCATGCTGCAACAGGCCGACATTGCCAAGCTGCATGCAACCACCCTCAGCCCAGTCTATGGATACATTGGCATGATGCGGCAGGTCTGCCAGCCAGACAAGCTGAGCTGTGTATTGGCAAATGCACATGATCATCCAGAAGCGCATGCTGTGCGCATGGTGTACTGGGTGGCGTTGCTCTGTAGCACTGCCAAGCAAAGCATCAGTCAAGCAGCTGGTGGCAACAACAAGCATCAGATGTACGAATACCTGTCGAGTGTGGCAATCAGCATCCCAGCTGACGCTGTGGACCCAGCATGCCTGCAAGGCATGTTTTGTGCCTTGCACAAGCTCGGTCTAAGCATGGACACCCATGGTCAGTATCAGCTGCCAAGATTTACCGCTGACATCACGCTAACATCCTTGCATGAGCAGTCAATTGCAGCAAACAAGGCAATGAGCCAGCCTCCAATTCTACAGGCTGAAATGTTGCGCATATATATGCAAGCTGCAGCAGTGACAGATATGGTGTTATCTAGTTGTATGGTGTTATCTGCTGAAGATTGTCTATTGCTACAGATGATGAGCCTGCAGCAAAAGTCAGACACAGCTATGCAGCGGCTGTCAAACAAGATGATAGCAAGGTGACTTCAGCTGACTTTTGTCCTGCTATCTGGCTATGTGCGTACCGATTTAGAAACATTTCAATTGTCATCCAGCTTCTTTGCTGAGTGTATTGTGATTGACTCGATTCCTGGTGCATGCATGCAGGACACCAGCTGCCAGCAAAAAAGATCATTTGGATCAACCTAGGCATGATACTTGGTGAGATAATGAATTTCTGTGTGCAACCAGAACTGTAGTGTACACAGTGTGAACAATCAGGATGCTCTTGCCTGGGTGTACAATTTGAATGCTAGCGTTCCCAGCAGCTTTCCTGTGCAATCAGCCAACATTAGTTCAGTCAGTGTTGAATGCAGGTACAGCTGACGCCATTCAGCATGGCAGTCAGTTCAGCCTCCTGCTTGCTTGTCAGTCACGACGCAAAGCAAATGCACAATCATGCATTCAAGACTTGCTTTGACCCATTGTGCAGAATGAGTTTGTTTGCCTCCTTGACTGATGCAACTGCTGATGCAGGAGCCCTCGGGAGTCAATTGTACAATGTGGAATTTTTGAAAAAAGTGTATCAGAATAGATGCAGCAGCTTTTGAGCACTCGCAGAAGTATGACCTTGGCGTCTTTCATAAACTCTGAGTCTGCTTACACAGTGAGAAAAAGACTTTCTTTCATAAGTAGTGCTTCTCAAAGCTCTGACACTGTACACCTCCTGTTGCGTTTCTGCTTGCCGTGAAGCGTAAGCAACACATAGATTGTGGCTATGCTGAAGCCCAGGCGTTTGCAAACGGATAGAAGGTGTTCAGCAGCTTAGATCTAGCAAAACTTCCTGATACAGACCAGCACAAGCTGCAGTGGATGCTCGGCGCACGACAGCAACATAGTGCGGCGCTTGAGGCCGCAGCAATGCTGCTGAAGTAAGCCGCGCAGTGCGATTTATGCTAAAGCGTTGGCCCAGGTAGATGACAAACGCTCAGGGCTTCCCTGTCAGCTTCTTACAAGAAGCCAACTGAGGTCGGGTGCACGGCTGTCGGCAGTTGGTTTCACTGCTAGGCTGGCATCAGCAACAATGGGTCTGAAACTAACTGAGCAACTTGAACGGTCATTGCCTTGACGAATTGCGTAGTTCCGGCCAAGGTTGCTGCAGCGTAGAGGCACACTGCGCTGCATGCAGAAATATTCAGAGCCATGTTAATTAATTGTACGCCAAACTGAGGCTGCAACGGTGCTGAGACGGCACCTATGAGGTGATCTTTTGTGAGTGTAGTAGTTCGGCGCGGTGCTCCCAATTCGCAACTGAGCGTGGGATTTTTGCCTTGCAGGAGGCAGTCGATCTGCCTCTGTGACAAGCGTAAGGTGTGCACAAGCTTCCACCACAAGTAGCCTGTGCCAAGCACCTTCTAGGATGTACATGCTGTGCTGAATCTGTGCGACTCTCAGCAAGCAGGTGCTCTTGGCATCAGCATCTATGCCTACTCTGCTTGTCTAAGAATGCGCTGCAACTTTGATTCAAGGACCACTGCAGTCAGACCTTGAATTCTGACTGTCGTCGATGTAGCTGGCAAATTGGCTGTGTACTCCATGACTTTGAACACTGCATTCTGGCTGTGCTTGTACTCGCCAGCAAACATGTCTGTCATCTGCTCTGTGCTTCTATTGATCTGAGCAAAGTAGTAGTTCACTCTGTTGTTGCACAGCTGCTTCACAATGCGCTCAGGAACAACACCTGCAACCAACAGGAGCTCTGTCTCATGCGTGTGCTGAGTCATTAAGCAAAAGCTTGTACGTCTTGGGCAATGCAGAGCTGTAATGCTTCGACAGCAAGCAACTCTGCATCAATGATCATCTGGGACTTTTGCATGCAAGGTGCCGTCGTGATCAGCTTGGTGTACCTGAGGGATCGCCTGCCAGGTAATTGTCGCTCATATATGGAGCGTGGTATCGGCTGCCATGTGCAGGGCATCACCGAAATGGATCAGGAGCTTGGTGCTGGATCTCCAAGACAGCTTCATTGTCTCCTATATAAAACGTTTGAGGTTCGCAGGGTGCATCATGTGGAGCAAGCACACGCCAACAAGCGTTAATCTGGCTGTGAGAGGGCATGCTTTGTCACATTGTAGACCAAAAGCTCTAGGGTAGAGCTTTTGGTCTACCCTAGAGCTCCCAATTTAGGACATGCCAAAGAGCATCAAATGAATACTGTTTAAGTGTGCTCTGTCTCATACATGATAGAGTGCAATGTTGTGTTACTTTCCTAAGTGATACTCCAGTGTGAGGCAACTTGCAAGTCAGCAACTACTTCACCTGCAAACCAGCAGCCACGCTCTCACACACGTCGTCATTTCCAATAGCCCTGACACCACTGAGAAAATCAGTGATTGACATCAATTGTTCTTTACCAATGAAGTCATTGACTGCTGTCAACAAACTTGGTCCATTGTAGTGATCTCTGTAGATTACACATGCCTGCAACATCAACATGCTTTTATTGCAATTGCGTGTTCTTAGAGGTTCAACCTACTAATTTGAATTGATATGTATAGTCTGCTGTGTGAAAGAAAACAAAAGTTTACGCTTTCAGCGATCATAGCGGGAGCCTCCTAAGGCGGCAGCCCGGAGCAGTCTGCTGTGTGCTCTAGCCGGTGTGCCAGGCAATGTTGATGCCATTCACAAGATTCATGTCAATATTGCAGGCTTCTTGTGTTGATGATGATTGTCATTGCATGCAACAACATGCATGGCAAATCGCACAAAGACAGCTACTTTTGGCTATCTTGTTGCTGGAAGTTGACATTTGTTCCAGTTGAGAAAACCACTTACCACTTTCAAAATGGCATCTGGATGAATAGCCCTAGCAGCAGCCATGATCTCGTTGGCCTTCTCCTTGCAAGTGTTGATGCACCATCCCTGCAAGCTTAGGCATGCGCTTTATATAATCAATGAACTTATAAGGCTTTGGATCGCTGAGCATGATGCTAACACCTCTCATGATTTATATGCTCAGTTGTTTTGTCAGGACTTTTGTGCAAATTCCGAGGTATGGTAGTGTAGCAGGAGCTACTTACCATAGAACCTGTTCCATCCATTAGTATACACAGATCTACACCTTTCTCACGTGTCTCCAGCTCTTGCAAAGCTGAGTGCATGTCTGATACCCTGACAGCAGAGTCAGCAATTCCTTTGCCCTGCAATGTCACAGTGACAGGCTGTGTCCAATCGACGTTTGGTATCGTGCTCAATTTGCCATGAGCATGCTGAGTACGCCAATCAATGCGGTGCAGTGAAAATAAACACCCGAGCAACGGCAGGTGCAGCTTGCACAGCGCACAAGCTCACCAGGGCCGCCATTCTGGCTCGCGAAGCTGCCAGCACGCTTGCGCTCGGGCGCACTCCTGTGAGTTCGCTCAGGCCGACACCACTTTCCAGAGCCGCTGTTAGTTTGGCGTTCTCGGCTGAGAGCTGTGCAAGCTTGGCCTTCACGTCCTCTTCATCACGCCTCTTAGTTGCTGATGCTGATACCGAAGCCATTGCAGCCAGCTCAGCCCTGAGTTGTTCATTCTCGGCTAACAGGTTCGGAGTGCTACCACCCAGGCCGGCTGAGGTCCGCTCTGTTGATTGCAGTTCCTCCAACTCAGCAGCATACTTAGCTTGCTCAGCTTCAAGCTCCGCCAGGGTCTCATCTTCAACAGCGTCCCAGTCACTGCCACTGATGTCCGACATCTGCGCGAGCGACCGCTATCCGACTATTACCACGAAATGTCGCCTAGGCGCCTTGCGCAGCATTTGGACCTGTGAGTGCTAGCAGCGCTGTCTTTCATCAAACGTCGGACCGACCGAAGATCAATTCTGCCGTGTCAAGCCCATGCTAAGTTTATTCCTCAAGGGACCTTACTGCGAGTCGCGTCCTAGAAATTTCGGTCGATGCGTAGATCTGATTGCGTAATGACTGCGCCTCGATCGAGTATTTCGAAATCGGCGGCCGCTTATAAGAGGTGAGCATCAAATCAGTCACAGTTACTGTAGTAGCCACTGCGACCTGACCCATTGGCCAAAAGACATCGAAGCGCTTTCCCCAATACGAACACGTTACACCTAAGGCTTGAAGCTTCTCAAATTTGGCATTGAAAAGTCACTTCTTCCCTCATCATGAACAATGTCCGCAATGGGAGTGGCAGCAGCTGCACATGCGCCGCATTGCACAAACTCACAATAAGTTTGCACTTTAAAGCTTGAAGTCTCAGGGTTGTAAGCACTAATCATTAGTAAATAGCATGCACAAGCCCCGTGTGTCTTTGGGGATGATGTTGTCCAATACTAACGCTCGATGCGGTTGAGCTCATTGATCAACCTTGGCACAGATTCGCCTTTGCAAATGCCTCAGACCTAATTAGCCTTTATAAAGGGGACAATATGCATGTCTGTGCCAAGCGTACTGAGTTGACACGTTTGGCCAAGCAATCACAAGAAGTGATTGCAGAAGGACAAGGTGTGCATATGCATGAAGAAATGGCTGCTTCTTGCCTGCATTATAGCTTGTGTCAGAATCTCAGTGCTAGTCACAACACTATAGTCTAGCTAGTCACAGGTCAATGTTCTGTTGCTGCTGTCCTCAGGCATGCACACATCAAGTGTTGCCAGGTTCTTCCGGTGAAAAAAAGCAGCACACATGGCATACATCGCACACGTTTGCACTGTCTTTATGCTATTGCAGCAGACAACACACACTCCACACAGCCCATAAAGATCAAAGCATCAGCAGTCAATGGTACCTTAGCTGATCATCAATCCATCAAGCAGCAAAAAGCAGATTTGTACAAGGCAATGTTGATGTGGCCAATAGCAGGATCCTTTTGTATGAAAACAGTTGCAAAGGTATCAATGAACGTGGCAACACCAAAATTTGGTGTGATTGAATCATACTAGTCCTAATTTGTTGCAGAGTGTGTTACACGAATGACTCATAAAGAAGCTCTTGATTCCCTGCTCACCCATGTTGGTGTCACCAAAGCGACGCTTGTCTGATGTACAGTGAATAGCCGGGTCAGTCAGTGTGAATGTGTTGCCAGACTGAACGCCTTGGATGTCCACAACCACACCTTGCTCTGGAACAGGTCGTGACTGCATGTGCTTGTTGGAAAAGTGAGAGAAGGCTTGCAAGGTTGCCTCCATGTGCTTCACTTCCCCATCATTGCATTGCCACTTCACAAATCTGCAAAGGCAATAGAGCATCTGTGAGCTGTCACACTTGCTTGTCAGCATGCGTCAGCATGCAACAGTCCATCATGACGCATGAAAAGGCAGCAAGTCTTAACCTGCTGGCAAGGCATCCAAAATTGCAATCAAGAGATTTAGCCCACTCTTGTAATGCGGCTGGAGACGCCACATGTGGCCAGATGTTGTACAAGGCAGATGGGAACACACATTCCTGTCAAAAACGGCTCGATAAACATGGCAGTTTGAGGGCCTGGAGCGCTCCTGCCTGATTCTAGCAATACCAGATTGACTGGATGATAGGTCACTCTCTGAGTTGCAAGTCCTGTCTTGGCCAGGGCTTTGTTGAACTCGTCCGCATACTGCCTGGCCATCATGTGTGCATTCACATCCTCCTCCATCTCAGCAATGTTCCTGGCAAGATTGGTTCCTTGCCGCATGCTTGTCTTGGCCACGTACCTGGTGCATGTTTAAATGGGCTTTCAACAGCTGCTTTCAAGCTTGCAACAAGCAACCTGAAATCCACAAGTGACGGCAGAACAAGGTGCATTGGCAGCATTACATGGCAAGCTTCAGAGCGTGCAATGAAGCCATACATATTGTTGCCAATTGTTATGAACATGTCTGTCTCACTTTGACCCCATGCTGTCTTGTGCGTAGTAGGCCAATCTGCATCCTCCAGTAGCAAATGGCTTCTGAAAGACCTTGAGGCTGATGGTGTCTTGAGACTTGACGGCTGTCTTGTTGTCCACCACGTGGTAGTTGACCTATCAGCAGTGCAGCAAAGCTACAGACTTGCTGTTTCCACGAGTGTCGTGCTTTGTATGGCAAAGTGCCAGCATGACTCTTTAGCACAAGAGGCACTTAAGCTCTGAGCAGATGGTTGTAGAGTGAAGCTTTGGTGGTTTATGCCATGTAAATTGGGAATGACATTTACCTTTGTGTAGGTCATCATAGGGCTCCACAAGGCACTGGCATTGCTCCAGTCTGGTCCCTGAAGATCACACATGTGCATTGCATCAGCACATGCACTGCAAAAGATTAGATCTTGCAAGACTGCTGGCACGTTTTGATGCGTCAAACACATGACTTGCATGCCACAAGGTGAAGGCTGAGTTCATACCTTTGCAACTTTGTTTGTGACAGAACTAGAACTGCAGAGCTATGAATTGCATTGCACTCATAGCCAATGGAAGGTGGTTTTGCAATGCAATAAGATTCATAGCCCATGGGATGGCCAGGGGATGTATGTAGACCCTGGCATGCAGCTGCAAGGCAATTTCAACTCATCAGCCACAAGCAATGTCCTTACACGGCCAGGCATATGCAATGGAGCTTATGTGTACAAGCTGTGCAACCTGTTGCAGTTTTAGCTCTTGGCGATAACATAGGCTTGTCCTCACCTCAGTGTGCAGCTCAATGTCCATGTTTTTTAATCTATTTTTGATCTTGGCATATTCGTCTTGCATTTCTTCCGGATGCTTGGCTTTGCGCCTCATGTCTGCCTCCTGCAGAGTCAATGCTAGCCACAATCAGGTCACACTTCACAATACACAAGTCTGTATGCAAGGTTTTGCGTACAACAACGTGCATTCAATGCTGCATCACCTGCTTGGCAGCGCCTTTCAGTTCTTTATTTTCTGCTTCAGCCTCTTGCAATCTGCGTTTCAGTCTCAACTGCTCCAGCATTTTGTGCTCTTTGAGCAAAGCCTTCTTTTTCAACATCAGCCGCTTTTCCTCTAGGGCTTGCTTCAACATCTTGTTTTCAGTTGCCAAATCCTGCATTCTTAGCCTGAAAAGAACTTGAGACAATGATGCTGTGCATGCGGCCATCGCGGCCAAGCCTCCCCTGCATACGCAAGATGCATCAGGAAAGTTGATAGCTCATAATTGATCAGGCCGTTAGAACGTCAGGCGTCTTTCCGCCACCGCGGTACGGTATTACGAAGCTCGTTGGCTTGATCTAGACTGGTTGCTGTGAGGTTGACAGCCTGCAGCCGTGCCTGTGGCATAGTAGCCTGGCAGGTCGTGTGCAGTGAAGTGCGTCAACTACTTTGTAAGGTAGCATTCCTACCTCTCAGCTCCTGGGCACGCGATAGACCGGCGGCACAGTAGGAGGTGCAGAGATGCCACAGCGTCTCTGAGGGAAGACTGTGCCAGCTGCACACGGGACGCTCCCATAAGGCCGGTGTCTTTGCGCTCGGGAGGCGGCCGCTGAAAACCAGGCTGGCAATCTGAGATGGGTTGACGCACATGCAGCAGATTCGGATTCCTCATCATGCGACTGGGAGCTGTCAATGCCTTCGGATGGATTCCGCCTAGTGTCGAGCACGGTGCTCGTCGCCAAATACTGATGCTGCAAAGCTTGTCAAGCACCATGGCACCATCATTGATTGCGATATTATTTTCAAAGCCTAGTGATATCTTACAAAGCTCCGGACAAACAGTACAGCAGTGTCCTACTTCAGCAGTAATGAACTGTTACAGGGACTCATTGCACATGCAAGTGTGCAAACAGCAGAATGACAGGACAGCAAGACAGTGAAAACCCTTCAGTAGAGCATACACAAACCAAGTAAGCTAAACAGCTAAAATGACTTTGACAGTCTGATTTAAGACCAATTCGCAACAGAAACCTGCCCTGCTGTCACTTGCCCAGATCACTGCAGGCAGAATGATACAGGCACCTGACATTTGTTAATCAGAGCTGCTGGCTAATCATCGTGCAAGGTGTCAGCCAGGTCTCACGGGCACAGACAACAATCACAAGCCAGGTCCTGACAGAGAAGCTTGCACAAGCCTACAGAGCAGGCCCAAAGATGTCCCGGCAGCCTTCCCAGTTGCCAGTCTTGCGTGCTTCCCAGTAGCCGCCTGCATACTGGAATGCTGGTGTCTCCCCTGGCACGCTGTTGGGAACCTTGTCAAACCACCTAGGCTCCAAGGGGACACCCTCATCAGCTGCCTTTCGAGCTGCCCTTTGCTTCACCTCCAGCCTCTGCTTCTCTGAGTTGGCCTGCGCACATCCATCATGTGAAAAGAAGGTCTGTCTGGCACCTGAAGTCCTTGAGTACATCATGGCAGCAGAGCAAAAGTGCACCTGGCAGCATTGTTGTGAGTAACGCTAAAGATGTGTAAGCCACCTAAACTAATCAGCAGCTTCAGCAACAGCAAGTAGCATCTAATGCTTTCTCACAAACACATTCAAAATGCGCACTGTGAGTCAGAAAGCGATTCGCCGCCTGGCTGCGTAGAGCAAAATGTATCCAAAAGCAGTACAGAAAGATTTGTCATACAATTCAAGCAGCTGCGTATGTCAAGCGAGGACATATGACCATTGCAGTAACGCCTGACAGATGATAAGATGTCATTCACACCAGAATTACTGCTCATATCAGCCAAATGACCCAGTTGATAGTAGCCTCATAATGTGATCCAGCCCAAGCCATTTTCTTCCAGGCGGAGCACCTGCTAATAGGCAATTGCATTACAGACATGCTGTCTGCTCCACCTTTATCATACCAAAAAAATGGTTGCTTTGCTTGTGAGGCAAATGCAGGTGCACAAGTGATCACCTGATCATAGATGCCCTCTTCAAGGGCATGTTGATCTGGCCTGAGACGGCAGTCTGTGGGGGCCACTTTCCTCTCTAGTCCTGGTGGCGTTATCTCATTCAGCATCATGGCAAACTTGGTCATGTTGTACCTGCACATCACAACTCTATACTTTTGACACAAATTTTTGGTGGCATTTAGTGTCAAACGAGTCATTCTGATGGCATTCAGGATGCCTCATATAATAACGTTCAGCTGCATTGCAAACTTGACCATGATGTACCTGCATACAGTCTGTTGGTATGCCATGTAAACGTGAAGCGGTACACTGTACGCATGGGTGAACATCAACAGAACAGGTTGTGGATTGCCAATCGCTAAATATGTGCAAATTCAGCGTAGCCGCACAACAATAAACTCGCTGTAATGTTCCCACAACGCATGCATGGAGAAGTTTTCTGCATCCCTCACCATATGGTCAGATCTGCATGCCTGAAAGTCAATAAGGGTCAAGCAAGCATGTTGAGGAGTGACTTGTCTCTCCGTGATGGCAGCATAAACCCCACACGTCAACTTGTCTCTTCACTAGGATCAGGCCAATGTCATTCTGTCTTTGTGAATTTAGAATGCTGCTACTTGCCGCACAGTGCACCACAAAGCCAAAGCACAGTACGCATTCTCGCAGCCGCAGCACATGACAACTATTTTTGCCTGTGGTGATGTCATGCGCCTGTGTTTACTGTGTTTGCATGGCTTTGTAGTGTCACTTTAGGTTGACTGTGGACCACAGCTTCAAGATGACAGGCAAATGTGTCAAAAGCCAGGCTGATGTCGACTACAACATCAGGATCGAGCCCTGTTTGGTGAGTGCTTGTGCTGATGCAGCACAACTGACAGCATCCTTGCAGGCACGTCAGAGTGAACAAATGCAGGATGGGTGGGATGCAGCGCCTGCAGCTTACCTGGTGGTCTCAGCAGGCATGGGGTGAATGGTCCAGATCCTCTGCTTGCTGCCATCAGCCATGGTGGCCTCCAGGGCTGTGTCCCACTTGCCCGTCAGGGTATGGGGCAGCTTCTGGCCGTCCTTCTCAAAGGCACCGACAATCTGTATTGCAAGGGCACAGTCAGACGGGAAGCCAAGTCTCTGGTCATCACAATTCCGGCAAGAAAAGATGATTGCTGCTTTACTGGGCGTAAAAGTGTATTGACATGCGTATGATCCTGGGGTTTTGACATGGGCCCCAGAGTCTGTGCTACATGGCATCGTGGTGGAAGCCAACAATGCAATGAGTTTCTGCCACATATTTTTGTCTAAGCTGTTGCAGAAATGAAACTGTCCAAAGAGCGACACCTGTATGTAGACAACCATTAGCAGAGCCAGCTATGTGAGTTGATTGATGCCAGACATTGCACATAACTTCTGCTGGATGAAAGAGGCAAGGATGTGGAGCTCTACTGTAGGACTGACAGAGCTCCACATGACTGCTGATACTGATTGTATGCTGCACAGCACCTGATATGATCTTACACTCCTTGCACAGCTCTGGACCATGCTTTCACGCAAGCCAAGCAGGCTGCAACTGAGTTGGGAAGCCCGCTAGAAGCCATAATTGAGGTTGCTGGTATAATATAGATGCCATAGTGTCAGACAGACTGGATTACCTGGTGAGCATCCTTGGAGGAGAGTCGGCCAGACTCCTTGAACCTGATCTTGGCGACCATGGTGGACTGCAGGTTGGTGATGCGCATGATGCCTGTGTGCTCAATGTAAATCTTGCCCATGATCAGGTTGTTGATGGCAGAGGTGACCTGCAGAGATTGCATGACCGCATGGGGATTTTGGCACATAGATGGTGACATGCCAGCAGTGGGATCGCCAGCAGAGTCCGTTGTTGGATGACCCATGTGGAATTTGCTGCGTCAAGGATCTCAAGTCTCAATCTCAACATTGCATGTCTGTTGAACTTGGTCAACCACATCAAGGATGCGAAGTCCCGCAATGACAAGCATTGGAAGGGCACTCACATCAAAACTAGATCTGCATGTCCATTCACAGCCAGCTGAAAGAAGCTCATAGGCAATGCAAGCATAGCACAAGGTTGCTCACAACAGACTGGGAGAAATGTTGAAGGAGGTGGGGCAGCCTGCAGGCAGTCACCTTGGTCCAGTTGTACTCGTCTCCATCATCAAACTTGAGTCTGATGAGACCCACAGGGATGAGCTCAATGGAGCGCCCCCAGAACTTACTGCGCACCTCTGCATCTCCAGCAAAAGTCCAGCGCTCACCCTCACCATGAGCTGCAATGACTGTGGGGTGGTGGACCACCTGACACAGACACACAAAGCTGTACCAAATGCAGATGAGACTCTGTTAGCAATCGACAGGCATGTCTTTGTGACAGGTCACCTTGAAGTGCAGTGCAGGAGCATTGAACAAGTGTGTATCGCTGATGAAGCATTTCAAACGCTGCTGACATGCCAGAACTGAGCACAGCCTATGTGCAGTGTGACGCCAGTCTTGCCTAAACGTTGCTGCAATACAAAGCATTTCTGGGTGGGCTGTCTGCCAGCGTCAGCAGCATACATACACGTATAGTTGTCAACTGTACACATGAGCATGTCAGCTTCAGGCCATCAAAGCAATGTTGCGTTGTTCAACATAAGCTGTATGCGTCAACATCACTGAGTCAGTTTGATGCACCTTGATCCGCTACTTGCTCACATCAGTGACTTGGACTACCGGTGTACTCACAACAGTAACTGCAGGCAAAGCTGACAAAACAGCAATGCATGGCCAGACATGTATGCATCTGCGCATTCTTGTTCTCTGATGTGATGTGACGCCATGCACACCTTTTCAGCAATGCCCCTCCAGCCTTGCTCAGGGTACTGGAACTCAAAGGTCTCCCCCAACAATGGGTTGAAGGGCTTCAGTGTCCGGTTGTTGGTGCCTGAGTAGCCAGACACAGCAAAGGCCGCCACATGCAGCATGCGCTCTATGCTCTGAGGGGCAAATGTGGCAGCCTGTATAAACACAATCGACCTTTTGACTGCACATGGTTGTTGACCATGTTTGGCCCACAATCCATGCACAAGTGTGTTCAAACAGTGACTCATGGTCATGATGCTGGGTGCCGCCATCTCTTATTGGCATGTGATGCATGCAAGCAGTCACTGCCATGCCCCAAAGAAGCTTGTCATGGCACAGCATACAGGCATGTTACGCTGTAAGTTTCACCTCCAGTCGGCTGCAGAAAGGGGAATGACATACAGGATTGGAGATGTAGATGAGGACCGGCGCACAACGCACTAGCAGTACCTTGTTGAGCAGATCGGCATACTCCAGATCCTCGACAGTCTTCTGCAGCACCGAGAGGGGCTCATTGAAGTAGACTGGCAGGCAGATACGGGACAGGTCCTTGCCCACACACTCTTTCAGGATGGACCATAGGCTGACGCTCTTCTCGTGCTGCTTGGGGGTTGGCAGACGCTCCCGCCTTGCAGGAGGGGGCTGCATCTCCCTGCAAGTGTGTCATGCACCATCCTCACAACACATGCGCTGTTACACCCGCTAAGTGTTTGCACTGCTCAAGGCTGAGATACCTGAAGCTCTCCTACACTGCTTGATGTCCTGAAGCAGTGTTACAGTGCAGCAGGCTGATGTCTTGCAACAACAGGCTGAAGGCTCATTGCAGGGCACGAAATCAGATCGGCTCTCACATCAGCTTGATCTGACTGATCTGCCCTGCATGGCACGATCCTGTGGTGGTACGACCACACAAGCAGGTCACATACCTGATCCAGTCCTTGTTGCCCTGGCCAGACCTTTGCTGTGATTGCTGAGCATGACCTGCAGCCTGCCCACCACTAGCAGCCCCAGCACCTGCTGCTGCCCCAGAACCCAGCCCGAATGAGTCAGCCGGGGCACCAATATGTGGTGGTCCCTGCGACCCATAATCAGGCCCGGCACCTGCTCCAGCGTACGACCCTGAGCCTCCTCTTGAGATGGTGGCAGGAGGGGCGGGTGTACTTGAGCCCCAGCCTGCACTGGGTCTGCTGCGGGGGGCAGAGTTGGACCTTTGAAGTTCAGATGAGGGAGGGAGGTATGCCTGAGATGTCTGAGGAACAGGGGCCTGCTGAGGGTATGACCTTGCTGCCATGGGCGCTGCACCTGTAGGAAGCAGCATCAGAGCCTCAAAGGCAGATCTTCAAAGCAATGTGAACATTGTTTCTATGTTGCAGTTGCAGATTGAGACAGCAGAATGGCAGAGAGCAGGTCAGTGCAGACGCTCAGCTGTACGTTGGTCAATGTTTGTTGGACTACGTGTGTCAGAGACATTTCTCAAGGCCAACAAATGATGATAAAGCGGGATTTCAGGATGGTCAAGTTGACATCGCTGGAGCATGCATCTTAAATCCCAGTTTGGAACCAGACATGAGGACACAGCTGCTCAGGGTTTGACAGGGCCTCTGAAAGCAGGTGGGTACCCCACATGTTGACCCTGCCCAGGGGAGGGCATGCCCTCTTGCAACGCACTAAAATACTACACATAGGCTGCTTTTGAGTGGGCTGCCCAGGGCCGGCCTCCGGCCAAACGCCAAGCATGGCCTCTGCCACGCTGGGCTATCATTTCATTTTTCATTTAGCACCTTACAGTCTGGGGTGTGGAGCCAGTTGTGACTCATCAGACATCCTGGCTTGAAAGCACAGGCTGTCGGACCTTGTGAGCTGAGCTGCTTGTTGCAAGTTGCTGGCTGCAACTCAGCAAGACTGGCAGACACACTGTCTCTGAGCCAGGTATGCTGAAATCGCAGCGCTGAGACTACATGATGTCAGGTTTGATGGTCTGCGGTTGTACCTTGGGAGTACTGGCCTGTCCCAGATGTGCTGGTTTCATCTGATAGAAGCGGCTGGCTGGACAGCCGGCTCAGGTCTGTGTTGCACTCAAAGAAGACATCCTCAGAGCCGTCCTCATTGCTCACGGCTGACCCGACGTCATCCACATCCTGCTCATCATCAGACTGTGATGCAATGGACTCCTTGTCTGTCTCCCTGTTCTGAATGCGCTGCTCAACAACCAAGTTGGTCTCCAGCTGCCGTTTCTCGTTCTGCACCAAAAGCAGCAGCAGCTACTGAGCCTTCCAGAACTGACCAATTGGTGCTTTATGGATGCCACGTACACCAGCAGCATGTAACAGTGACAGGCAAAAGCTGCAGGGCTTGCCTGCATGCTAATTGTGCATGAACGCACAAACAAACGGCAGATGCAGTGATGCACACTATACAGTGATCTGAGTGATTGCCAGGGTGCTTGCATGAGCCTGACCAGGCAGTCTTGCTTGACTGCAACATGCTGCCACTGGGCAGCACATACATCTTGAGGAAATCAAGTATGTTTAGTATGTGTATGACAGTACCTCCAGTTTGCTGACATGGTCCAACAGGACGCGCCTCTTGTCAGCTTCAGCTGTCATGTAGCTGTTGTAAGACTGATGACGCTCTAGGAGCAGCTGCTCAACATAGGCCTGCACGTCTGGACCGGCACCTTTGACTGATAGCTGATGTCTCACTTCTGTCAACAACTGTTCAAATCTGGGATCGCCAGAAGATGCCCTGCAGGGCAGCGCTGCGCTATGAGCATGTCCTTGGGCGGTGCACAGCATTCTCATGAAGCATTATCATCATAAGCAGCTACTGTCTGAGTGACAGCTGCAGATATCACAGCGAATCATGGAGAAAGGCTTGGGGCTTCATCAGAAACTGGACATGGCAAATGTGCTTTGTTCCAGCGCACATCAAGAGCTTGGTCAGTGTGTATTGCTGTTATGTATCATTTGCACAACTGCGTAATGATGATCATGATAAGAGCCTGTGCCAGCGTAAGCCAGATAGGTATGAAGCCAGACTTGCTTCTCCAGACAGGCTTGTTTTGAGCAAGTGTGTGCACTACTACTGGATGGGACAAGTGAAATACCTAGCGCTCTGTGACTTGGCAGTGGCTTGGATGTTCATGGCTCCTCCGGCCCCAATGGCTCGATCCTCAAAACCACTCTGCAATGCATAGCAACACTTGGTTGGGTATGATCAGCATTAGTTGTGACAAGAATTGCATTGTTGTTCGTATGTGGACTAGGGCAATTGTGATAGAACAGAGCCGGTGAGAAGGCATTGCATCATTGACTGCCCGTCGTGTGCTGCTTGTGAGCAATGAAAAATGCTGGGTTGTGCAATGGACCAAAAGGCTGAGCAAGTAGCAGAGTCAGAAAGCTTTGATTCACAGCTGGAATGTCATTTTACTGACCATTCACTTTTAAAAAACAAATTGTCACTCTGGTCAGTGTAAATGACATTCCAGCTGTGATTCAAAGCTTTTTAACTAGTGCCAGATAGCATCTGAGACACAACAACATCACAGTAATGCAAGGAACAGCCAAGTGCATACCTTAGACTTTTGAAGAGCACCCAACCAAGCCTGCCTGTCATCCCTGCATGATGCAAACACCTCGCCCATCATCATTTGAGTCTTAGCAGGATGCTGGTTGCTTGACATAAGTCAGCAGCACAGCACGATACAGACAACAATGAATACACACTGTGACCAGAAACGTCAGCCAGACGTACTCTGTCTCCGCACGCAGCCTGATTGAGCTGGTGCCACTGTTGACGTAAAATTTCCTGTTGTCTGCATCCGACTCTTGAATTGTGCAGACCTGCGGAGCAGTAACATACCCTAATGTGCCTTTTGTGTGGCACAGGCATGTGTGCAAAGACCAGCTGTGCTGCAGACAGCAGATAGACGGAGCCTTAAAGCTAGGCCATACCTGCAGATGCACCTCACCCTGAGGAGTTAACTCCGCATTCTTATCGCTGTGCGTCCTGAAGGAGCCGCTGCTTGTTCTGCATAACATAGAATGCAGTGAGCAGGTGACAGTGCTGACTGCCAAGGAATGGTAAAAGCAAGACACACCTCTTGGACTCCAAGACACCCGTCTCTGTGCCTATTGTGACAACTTCTCCCTCCTTCCGCAAGGAATCCAGTAAGGTTGGAAGATTGATACCGTGCATGCCAAAT